>Ga0070714_100003741_pt1 | contig 11409 bp, 10 predicted proteins | sample LARL83metaG_FD_65450 | JGI IMG/M metagenome (GOLD analysis project Ga0070714, IMG submission 65450) | Corn, switchgrass and miscanthus rhizosphere microbial communities from Kellogg Biological Station, Michigan, USA - LAR L8-3 metaG | ecosystem: Host-associated > Plants > Roots > Rhizosphere ... | reverse complement strand
TGGTCTCGAACGGGTCTCGTGAAGTTGTCAACGCCGGGGAGCGGGGAATGTGGTCAAGCCCGAGCACCGCTAGCACGGCGATCGTTGTCTCGGCCGGCCAGTCGCAACCCAGGTCGCCCAACGCACGCCAGCCCTCGTCGGCCGGGCCAGCCGGTCGCTGACGTGATCGAGCGCGCAGGACCGACCATGATTTCAATGGCTCCCGGCGGGCTGCACGACATCGGGCCTGACCAGTAGCCTCCGACAGGGTTCCCGATAGGAAACCTGCCGAGCCGGCCCGTTGAACGTTTGTTGGAACGCTCCTTGGCGTCGGATAGCCGGCCATGATCTCGAAACTCGCCAACCAACGTTCTGCGGTATCGCCGCCTTTCAACCCCCGGGAGACTGGGAACCTCTCGACGTCGACTGGCCGGACTCTTCCGGCCCAGTTGAACAAGTGGACATGCGATAGCGCACCGGGATGCCAAGGTGGGTGTCATACGACCAGACGACCCGCGCCTGAGCGGGTTGTGTGGCTACGGATACGGCCAAGCAGTTCCGTCTGTCCGGGCCTCACCTGGATGGGTGGCACGGGCGTGGCGCGAGCATGGTGATGTGACCGGGGGCGCGTTTGACTATATGGTGTCTGCGACTGCTGGAGTGTGGTTGCTGCCAGACTCCTTGACAAGGTGTACAGCGCTTCTGTGGCACCGACGTAGTTTCTCGGCGTTGTGGCCCGCTGCTGGGAGCCCAGTCAAGGTGTCGCTGACGGATCCAGCGTCTTGGGACCGACTGTGCAGGAGCGTAGTGCCATGTTTGTTGACCTGCGGAAATGAGCTTGACTAAAAGGTGTCTCTGACGCGATTTCGCGTGTCGGTGTCGCAACCCTTGACTCGGCGTGTTACGCTCATCAGCGACCAGGAAGAATGGCCGATAGTACAATGCATGCCCAAATGCTGCTGGGGGTCAAGGGGTCGCAGGTTCAAATCCTGTCGTCCCGACGGTCGTTCTGAAGCCTTCTGATTTGGGGATATGCCCAGGTCAGAAGGCTTCAGTCTTTCCGAAAGTGGATCTTACTGGTGATCGACTCGCGTAGTCGTTGTGGACCATCTGTGGACCCAACTTGGTGAGACGGTGTGAGACGGTCCCCATCGACCCCCCTGCCGAACACGACCGCGTCCGAGTCACCTTCTCTGAGAGCGGGCGTCACGGGCGGTTGGGAAGTTCGGCCGCTTGGCATGTCGGGTGCCGGGGTGACGGCGGTCAAGAGGCATTGGTTGGGAGACGATTGTGGCAACTGCGCCGGGTGCGCCGGGTCCGCATAATGCGGAGGCACCGGACCAATTTACGGCGCTTAGGCAAACGTGTTGGCACCGTGCAGTCGACGCCTACGGGACGTCGTATGTCTTCCGGCAACGAGCACGGTCGTTGAAATTCAAGATCCGGTGGCTGGCGTATAGTGGCCTCGCTGTTCCACTCATAGTTGGCGCTCTGGTTGGGGCATATGGTGAGTTCAAACTACTGGCATTGGTAGTGGCGATCGGTGCCGCCGTTGGCGTTGTCCAAATAGCCGTTTCTTTGTGGTCCATAGTCGGGAACTGGCCAGACGGCTATGCATATGCACGGCAGGCGGTGGCAGCCAATGAATCGCTCAGTTCGCGATTCGCCGGCCTCGCCTCTACCCCGCCACGGACCATGGCGGAATTTCAGCATAGATTCGAGTTGATCGACGCCGAAGATGAGGCGCAGCGGAAACAAGACAACGACCGGGACATTACTAACGCAGAACGTCGGATGGGTATGAGGTCCGCTTTGATTCGATTCGGCAAGACCTGTGCCCATTGCGGTTTGGCTCCGACGTCGATGGAACCGACGGATTGTGTCGTCTGCGGTCGTTTTAGATACTCCAGCAAGAAGGAATTGCGATGAATAGGCGAGTGGCTAGCGTACTTCAGGGTTTCCATAACCTCACTGTGGATGAGCAGGTGGAGTTCGTTGCGAAAGTGAACGAATATATCACTGGCAGTGATGTCACCAAAGGTGTGATCATACGCGAAGCAAACCGGTACGTCTTTAACGTTGATATGGGACCACAGACAAGTGGCTGTCCGTGTTGCGGTCGGGGCTAAATTGCCAGGCGGCTACACCGCCCGCAACCTGGGGCTGCGTGGCGACCGTAGGTGTTTTGTCAGCAACTTGCCAGCATCCATGATCCCGCGCCGGTCTGGGTGGATATACCGCTGGGTCGTGGTGATTGACCCGTGTCCGGCGATCCGTTGCAGGTGGTACACGGAGACCCCGGCATCAGCCAGCCATGTCAGCCCGGTATGCCGCAGGTCGTGCCGGCGCAGGTGTTCGTACCCAAGCTTGGTTACCGCCTCATCCCAATGGGTGGCGTCACGAAGCACCGCCGTGGTAATCCGGCCGCCGCGCGGCCCAGTGAACAGCCGAGCTTCTTCGGTGCCATCCGTCGCGGCGATTCGACGCTCGATCAGCTCGCGAATGTCCTCGATCAGCGGCACCTCACGAGCACGCTTGCCCTTCGTGCCCTTGTCAATCAGGCCGCCAGGGCCGGGGGTGGTTTGTCGCCGGATAGTCCAGGTCCATTCGTCCGTGTTGATGTCCTTCACACGGCACCCGGATACCTCGCCGATCCGGGCCGCCGTGCACGCGGCGAACAGGACTACGTCGCCCCAGCCCTGGTAGCCGCCCGCTGATCGGGTCACCAGTTCGTCGGCGAGTCGGCTCAACGTGTCCCAGTCCGGCAGGGCAAGCTCTCGTGGGTTGTCCAACTCGTCTTCGATAATTGTGTACTCACGCTGCCACCCGTTGAGACGGGCCGGGTTCGATGACCGGAGTTCGTCACGTACGGCCAGCTCCATGATGCGCACCAACATGGCCAGCGTGTTCTTGATTGTGGACTTGCCGCAACCGGCGGCAATCCAGCCAGTTTCGGTGTCCATCACCGCGCGGTACACGACACCGTGGGTAATCATCGACAGGGGTAGATGTCCCAGCGTGGGCTTGATCCGCTTGCGCCACCCAGCAAGGTACGGGTCGGTCGTCTTGCCTTCGAGTCCACGCAAGGCCAACTTCAGGTTCAGTTCGCCGTATTCGGCGAGGGTCATCAGGGCCGCGTTCGGATCTACCCCGTTGGCCGCCGCGCGGTGCATCTTGGTGATCCACTCGGCCGCTTCGTCTTCGGTCTCGCACGAGTGGGACAGCGACGGGCGGCGGCCGGTGTTGGGATCGATCCACCGGACACGGGCGCGGTACGGGGTCGGCCGGTCAGGGATGTACTCGACGTCATCGGCAAGTTTGACGCCGATGGGTGGATGCTTCGGGCGCTTGGTAGGCATCCGTGCTGTCTCCTGGTGTCGTGCGACGCGACGGCGGGCGGGCGGGTGGCTGCGGTGCTGGACAGAATGGCCACAATGGCCAGAATTCATGGTGACCGTGCGTTGATGCTGGTCAGCGCGTCGCGCCGTGATCTTGGCTGTGTTGGACAGAATTGGACAGAATTGGCGGTAATTCCCAACGTGCTCGATCGGTCACCGACCGTGGTGGCCCGCGCTGGGATTCTGGCCATTTCCGCCAATAAACGCCAAACTCAGCAAGATCACTGCGCGGCGTTCTGACCTGCTTGAACAGGTGCCCTGACGACGTTGTGGCCATTGTGGCCATTCTGTCCAGCGTCACGCTGCCTTCTCCTGCCGCCAGTAGTCGGGGTGGACCAGGTAGGTGGGGCTGGGTTTGCGGCCGGGACCGGCCCGCTCGGCGCCAGGCGCCAGCCGGATGTGGCCGTGGTCTTCCAGCACGGTCAGCACCGGGTCGATGTCGGTGACGGCTTTGACCCGCTCGCCGCGGTTGTCCCGGTAGACGTCGCGGCGGGTGAACCGCGGGTGGCGGTGGTGTTCGATCCAGGCCAGGACCTGGCGGGCGGTGTCGACGGCGGGGTCGGTGCCCATCTGGTCGAACACGGTCAGGGCGTGCGCGGTGAAGTACTCGCCCAACAGGGCGGCGGCGGTGACGGTGTCGGCGGTGACCGGGCGTTGCCACGGCTCGATGGGGTGTGTGGCGAGGTGCAGCAGTCCGGCCAGTCGGACGACCTGGCCGGCGAGTTTGCCGGCCCAGTCCCGGATGCACGCCCACTCGCCACCCTTTGGGTTGAGTTTGGGTTCGATCCGGTCCTGCAATCCGGCGAGGGCGTCATCGGCGGCCGGGTCGAACTGCAACACCGCCGGGTCCGTCCATCCGGCCAGGTCCTTGACCAGGCCGCGTAGCCGACTGTCGTAGGCGTCGGTCACCGGCTTGGGGGTGGCCGGTGGTCGGGACAGTCGGGTGCCGACCGTGTTGGGCGGCAGGCTGTAGAGGAACCGCGCCAAGAGTCCGGTGCCGCGCAGCAGGCGGGTGCGGGACAGTTCTTCGATCACTGCGGGTTGCACGGTCAGGCCGATGGTCAGGGCGGGGTGGTCGATGAACTCGGGTTCCCGGCCGATCCGGTCGACCTGTTTGGTGTCGCCGGAGTATGCCTTGAGGAAGATGTCCAGGTTCGGGGTGCCGGAGTAGCGGCCGGCGAGGGTGTCGAACAGGCCGCCTTCGGGGGAAAGCACGGCCAGTCGGCCTCCGTGGCGGGCGAGCAGGTTCGCGGCGGTTTCGGGGGTGAGGTCGTCGGCCAGTAGTCGCGGCACGGGTGGCACGTCGACGTCGGCGGCAGTCAGGGCAGCGTCCACTGCGGTGTGGATGGAGGATTCGTCGCCGGCTTGGGCTTCTTGTTCGGCGCGTTCGCGGGCGCGTTGGGCGGCGGCGCGGGTGATGCGGGCCTGTTCCCGTTCGGTGGCGCTGGCGGCGATGAGTTCCTGTTCGGCGCGGCGCAGGGGTGCGGTCATCGCCCGGAACGGCGGTGATTTGCGGGTGGACGGGTCCATGATCACGACGGTGTAGAGGTTGACGGGTTCTTCGTCCCACCCGTCGCGGACGCGCACGACGGCCCGGCCGCCGGCCGCGACCGACAGCGCGGCGAGGGCGAGGCAGCCGGGCAGGTCGGCCGGGGTTTGGAACCGCACCGCCGTGGCGTTGACCATGTCCGCGACCCAGCCGGGCAGCACATCGACTGGGAACGCCGGCAGGGTGTGAACCTGGCCCAGCGGAACCGGGTTGTCCCAGCCAACCAGCGCCGGATCGGTAAGCGGCGTCGGGTCGGCGGGTGGCGGCGGCCAGTCGTCGTCGGGTGGGGGTGGCTGGTGCGCGGGGCGGGTCATGACCTGTTCGCTTCCTGCCGGATGCGGTAGGTGGGGATGCCGGCCGCCTGGGCCAGGTCGGCGCAGTGAGTGGCGCCGTGGGAGTCGTTGCGGATGAACGCCAGGCACACATCCGCGCCCAGGTCGACCATGGCGCGGTTGCGCAGGAACCCAGCAGCGCGGCCATGTCGGGTCCAGTCGGCCGGATGCGGTTCGGCCGGCAGATGCCAGCCCAGCCAGATCCCGGCGGCCATCAGGTCTGCACCCCGGCAGGCGCCGTGCACAAGGACCGCGTCCGGGTAGACCTGTCGCCATCGCGCCAGTTCGGCCCGTAGCGTGGACACGGCGGTCCACGTGCGGGAACCGGTGATCAGGATGCGACCGGTCATGCCGATTCCTGCCATTCCAACTCCTGGCAGGTGTCGCACGAGCGCGTGAGCCACGGTTGGGTGTGGGTGGCGATCCGGGGTTCGCCGTGATGGCAGCCGCATCCGCAGGCGCGCCAGTCGGTCCAGACGTGCCCGAGGGTGTCGCACATCCACTGGTCGAGTAGGTCGGTCTGGCCGGGTAGTTCGGTGCAGGCGGAGCACAACCGGCCGGGGGCGTTCGTCGGGGCGTCGTTGCGGGCGGCGCCGGCTTTGCCGGCACCCCACTTGCACCACGGGATACCTGCGGCCACGGTCTGTGTCTCCAGGGCGCGGATGCGCGCGGCGACCTCGGGGTAGAAGAACTCGATCTCATCCAGTTCGCCGGGGTGCGCGAACGCGCCACACAAGCAGTCACCGGACATGTGCAAGTGCTCGGATACCTCGGACAAGGGCAGCGCGTCGGGGTGGCACAGCCGGTGCTCGGCGTGCTCGTGGTTGGCGGTGCAGCGGTGCCGCTCCCGGTATTCGGCCAAGTGGCCTTCGGTCCAGTGCACGATCGGGGAGACCCACACCACGGCGCCGTCGGTGTCGATCTCGTTGGCGTTGCGCCACCGCCGGCCGCTCTCCGACCAGCGGGTGCCGGCGACGTAGGCGATCTGGCCGGCACGGCCGCGGCGGCCGGCGCCGATGAACTGGCGGCGGACCTGGTACAGGGCGTGTTCCTTGAGCCGCTGGTACATGATCCGATGGGCGGCGGGGCCGGGGAAGCCGCGCCACACATAGTCCCGTTTGCCGCGCGTCGTGGCGGGGGCGACTTTGCCCAGCACCAGATCGTCGTAGCTGCGCGGCGGGGTGACGTCGATCAGCGGCAGCTCCCACGCCTGGCAGACGGCCTGCACGTAGGTCCACGTCGCTGGGATGCTGATCGTGGTGCGGATGTGCACCGCCGCGTCCATCCGCGACCGCAGCAAGTGCGCCAGCAGGCTGGAGTCGTTGCCGCCGGAGAACAGCACCAGCAAGCGTTCCGGCGCGTACCGGGCGAGCACCTCATCCAGCAACGCGTGACTCCGGGCGATCGCCTCGTCCAGTGTCATCGCCGCGTACTCGCGCGCTTTGGGCGGCACGCGGTCCAGCGCATCGGGCATGCCGGGAAGGATGTCGGTCTGCTCAGTCATGCCGTTGTCTCCTGTCCAGGGAACTCATCCCAGGTGCGGCCGTCCAGTTCCCGGCCGGCGGCGTGTTTGCCGGCGGCGTGGAACATCTGCCAGCCGCGTTCCCGCGCGGCCTGCCACCCGGGCCAGCCGCCGGGGTGCGCATTCAGATCGACCCGCTGGCCGTCGGTCCACTCGATCGCACTGTGGTCGCTCATGCCGCATCCCGCCCGTGATCCCGCCGGTCGTGTCGTTGGGCTGGCAGGCGGCGGCGACGTTGCATGCCGTAGCGCAGCGAGGATTCCAGCACCCGACGCACGCCGTGGCCGGTGCAGCGGCAGGTTCCAGTGATGTGGGACTGGGCTGCCTGCTCCATACGCCGCAGGGCGTCGTGGTAGTCCAGGACTCCGGCGCCGACCAGTTCGCCCAGGGCCCGGCCGGCGATTTGCTGGGCCTGGTTGTGGCTGCCTTCCGGGGCCGTGGCGAGCCGGCGTTCCTCCCCGGCCACGGCGGCTTCGACCCAGCGGATGATGTTGTGTGCGTCGATCCTGTTGGGCGCTGTGGTGGCCGTGGCCGGCCGTTCGGCCAGGGGTTGGTACAACCACTCCGGCAGCGCAACGGGGTCGTGGTCGCTGATCAGTTCATAGGTTCCGGTCGGGGTGGTGGAGTTGGGGGCGACGACCTGCCCGCCCCACGCCCGGGTGTCGATCAGCCACCCCAGCTTGTGGTGGCTGTTGCGCAGCCGGACACCGGTCCGGGCCAGGAAGTACAGGTGCGTGCCACCGGAGGGGGTGCGCACGGTCCAGGTATCCGGCACGACCGCGCCGGCCCGGTCGGCGAGCCCGGCCAGGATCTGTGCCCCGCACTCCGCCCCGCGACGTATGGAGCCGTCCTTCGGGGTTGCCTGGCTGGGTTTGGGCTGGTCCAGGTCGATGACGATCAGCCCGGCCGGGCCGGTGGCGATGCCGATGTTGTGGTCGTAGTACTTGGTGAAGTACGGGCCGATCAGGTCGGGGTCGGTGCTGGCGCGGGATTCCCAGTCGGACAGGAACGGGGTCTTGTCGCCGGGCGTGAGCGGTAGGACCGGCCAGCCCCGGCCAGCCAGGTACAGTGCCCAGCCCACGCGTGTGGTCGGCAGGGTCATCACGCCACCTCGCCCTGCGCGGCGAGCGCGGGGTGTTGGATGACCCGGTCGGCCAGTTCGGCGTGCAGGTGGAGCAGTTCGGTGAACTCGGCCGCGTAGCCGGCGATGTCGGCGCGTTGGCGGGTGAACACGTCGGCCAGTTCGCGGCTGCGCATGCCTTGTTCGAGCAGGCCGGTGGCTCCGTCGAGCAGGTGCACGATCTTGGGCAGGATCTTGTCCACGGCGCGGACGTACCGGGCTTCGGGCGCGTGCTGTGCCTCGTAGTCGGTCAGCACCGCGGGGAACCAGGGCAGCCGGTCGGTGAACTCGGCGTGCAGCCGTTGCAGGGCGGCGTGTTCGCGGGCGGCCTTGGCGGCCCGGCCGGCCGGTGTGATCCGTAGGGTGGGGGTGTCTCCGGCGTAGACCTCGGGGGCGTCGTGGACCAGCGCGTACTGCGCCACCAGACCCTGATCCAGGGTGGGGAAGCAGCGGGCCGCGAGAGCGCACGCGATCCACCCGAGCATTACGGTGTGGTCGGTGTCGGACTCGGGGGTGACGCCGTCGGGGTGGTAGACGGCGGTGCGGTCGATCTGGCCGAACCGCAGCGCGAGCCGACCGAGGTCGACCAGCGCGCCGGCCAGTCCATTCACCCGTGTCGCGACGTGATTGCGCTGGTGCGTCTGGACCCGCCGGGCCGGACGGGGCGCCGGGAGATCCGCAGGGTGCGTGGCGGTCCTGCGGAGTTCTTCCGGCCACGCGGAGTGGGCGGCTTCGCTGATGAACGCCAGCACTTCTTGTGCCCGTTCGTGCGCGAGGTCGTTGTGCGCGGACCCATCGGCGGTTACTTCGGCGCCGTCGACGAAGCCGACCCGGTCGAGCAGGGCGCTGTAGAACGTCGCGTCATCCACAGTCGCCTGTGCCGCGCGGTCGAGGTGGTCTGGGTGTTGGGCGAGTTCGGCACGCAGCGCGTGGTTGTGGGCGGCGACGTCCCGGGCTTCGGTGATCAGCGCGTCGATGCGGGGTGCCAGATCGTCCCAGGGTGTCGTGTCGAGCGCACCGAGGGCGGTGGCTATCGCGCGGCGGTGCTGCTCCAGTTCGCCGCGCAGGCAGGCGTTCTCGGCGACCAGGTCTGCATGGTCGCGGGGGTCGATTGTGTTCATCAGGCCACGTCCTTGCGGGTGTCGCGCAACCGGGCGGTGCTGGTCGCGGTGGTGGCGGGGGTGGGCAGCGTGGTGCCGGTGGCCACGTAGGTGTCCTGCTTGGCCTGGTACAGGGCGTGATCGGCGGCTGCGAGCAGGGCGGGCAGGGAAAGGCCGTGCGTGGGCAGTACCGCGGGGCCGGTGGACACGGTGACCTGCAACCGGTGTCCGGACAGCGGGATCGGGGCGGAGACGGCGTCGTGGATCGCGGCGGCGCGCAGGTGCGCCACGCGGTGCCCGTACGGGCCGGTGGGCAGGATGCCCAGCCACAACGCGAGTTCGTCACCGTGCAGCCGGATCGGCACTTCCCCGGCGCGGCGGATCATGGCCAGGCGCAGCGCGAGCGCGCGCAGGACCTCGTTGCCGGCGGCGTGGCCGTGGGTGTCGTTGATGGTCTTGAACCGGTCGATGTCGACCATGACCAGCCCGACCGCCCCGGCCCGGCGGCGCGCGCCCCGGCGGACCAGTGCGGCGAGGGCGTCGCGGTTGGCCAGGCCGGTGAGGGTGTCGGTGTGGGCGTGGTGGTGTTGACGGTGGGCGTAGCCGGCGGTGATCGCCCAGCCGGCGGTGGTCACGACCAGGGCGAGCGGTTCGGCCAGGGTGGCGGCGGACACGACAGGTACCTCCCAAAAGGCGGCAACAGGATTGGGAATCCGGGGGTCGGGGTGGGTGGTGGCTCGGGGTGGCCGGGACCGGTGTCGACCGGCCACCCCGAGCCACCCTGCGGTGGTGATCAGAACGGTGGTTCGTCGGCGGACCCGCCCCCGCCTGCCGTGGCCGACGCGGGGGCCGGGGTGGCCCAGTCATCTGCCGCACGGCTGTTGCCCGGCGCGTTGCCGTTGGTGCGGGCGGCTTTCTTGACGGTGACCGTGGCCCACCGCAGGGAGGGCCCGACCTCCTCCACGTCCAGCTCCGTGCTGTAGCGCTTGTCGCCCTCGGGGGTCTCCCATGTGCGTTGCTTGAGCCGGCCGGTCACGATCACCCGGGCGCCCTTGGTGAGCGATTCGGAGACGTGTTCGGCGGCGTCGCGCCAGATGGAGCAGCGCAGGAACAGAGCGTCGCCGTCGCGCCACTCGCCGGACTGCTTGTCGTAGGTGCGGGGGGTGGACGCGACGGTGAAGTTCGCGACCGCCGCGCCGGAGGGGGTGAAGCGGAAGTCGGGGTCGGCGGTGAGGTTGCCGACGACGGTGATCACGGTTTCGCCTGCCATGACAGGTCGTCCTTCCGGTGGGTTGGGTTGGCGGTGCTCACATGCCGATCGCGGGGAATCCGCCATCGGGCTGGGGCAGGGTTTTGCGGGTGGCTTCGATCGCATCGAGGTGCACGAACGTGTCCAGCCAGGCCCCGGCGACGGCGCGGTAGTGCGAGCGCAGTTGCCGCAGCGCGGTGCGGGTGGCGGTGCGGGCGGATAGGGCCGGTTCGGTCAGCGCCCCGCTGGCCAGTGCCTCGTGCAGCCGCCCGGTGAGCGCGGACAGGTACGTGGCGCTGTCGCGTAACTGTTCGGTGGTGCGGATCCAGTCGATCGGCCACAACTGTTGGCTGGTTGCTGAACCGGCGACGCTTCGGGCGTGGGTCAGGACGCTGCCGGCGGTGTCCAGCGGCGCGGTCAGCCCGCCCCAGGTATGCCGGGGCGTGTAGCCAGCGAGAGTGTCGGTGTGGTGTGCGGCCACGCTCTCCCAGCCGGCGTTGATCTGCCGGCAGTGTTCGGTGACGACGCCCATCGGGTCGGGCAGGTAGCGCGCGGCTTCCTGGGCGTGCACGGGATAGGTGGTCTGCCCGGTGGGGTCGGTGATCTGGTGGGCCGCTTCGGACAGGCGGGTGGCCAGCCAGGTGGTGCCGGCGGCGATCTGCCGCAGCGGGGTGGTGGCCTTGATGAGGTCGGCGGGCCAGTAATGGCTACTGGCGTCGCTGGTGGCCGCGGCGATCGCGGCGGTGGCGCCGGTCAGGCAGGCGGTCAGGCGGGTACGGGACATGCGCATCCTCCACATAGGAATCGAGAACGGGACGGCATCAATGCCGGGAAGTGGTGTGACAGGGGATGGGTGTCAGAGCGTGAAGGCGATGCCCTGTGTGGCCTGCCGGATGTCGAGCGCCTGGTGCTCCAAGTACTGCCAGAACCGCACCGTGCCGCGCGCGGCGTTCGTGGCGACGGTCAGGTCCTCAGCCAGCGCGGTTGCCCGGTCGCGGACCCGGTCAGGCCAGTTCGCCGAGTTCGCCGCGTGGCTGACGTGCCGGCGCAGGACCCGAAGGGTCACTGCCAGGGTGGCGGTGACCTCCCGCAGCGTGGACACCGCGTGCAAGAGGATGGCGGCGTACAGCACAGCCCGGCCGCCGTAGTAGTCCTGCGAC
>Ga0070714_100003740_pt1 | contig 11412 bp, 7 predicted proteins | sample LARL83metaG_FD_65450 | JGI IMG/M metagenome (GOLD analysis project Ga0070714, IMG submission 65450) | Corn, switchgrass and miscanthus rhizosphere microbial communities from Kellogg Biological Station, Michigan, USA - LAR L8-3 metaG | ecosystem: Host-associated > Plants > Roots > Rhizosphere ... | reverse complement strand
CTTCCCGGCGTAATTCTGCATAATGTTTCCGAGCTGAAGACTCTGGATGAGAAGCGAGACGTGGCCGAGCAGCTCAATCATGGAATTTATTCGATCTTCCATCTGTGCAAAGCCCTGATGAAGGGAAAACATCGAGCGCAGGTTAGAATCCTGTCGGTTTGTTCTTATGCTTCGCAGGTAGTGGCTCCGTTATCGGCTGGCCTTGGTGGATTCTTCAAGACGCTTATGCTCGAAAGTCCCCGGTATCTTGCCAAGGTTGTGGGAATTCAAGATGAACCTGAAACCAGCGTGGAACTGTCTCTTCTGAAAAAAGTCGGCATCATTTTTAATGAGCTTCGCGATCAAGACTGGACTGCAACCGAGATTCGCTACAGTAGTTACCTGGACGAGGATAGGCATAAGCATGCGCGTTACGTCTGCGAACTACAGCAGCAAACGCCTCCCGAAGAGCAAATTCCCGTGTCGCCTCTGAAGAAATACGGCGTCTACCTGATCACCGGAGGTGTAGGCGGGCTTGGGACGATCTTCGCAGAGCATTTGGCAAAAAATTTCCAGGCGAAGTTGGTCCTCGTCGGACGCTCGCTGCCCAACGCCGCCCAGGACGAGATACTAAGCCGATTGAAGGACTATGGCGCTGAAGTCTTATTCGTACAGGCTAATGTCTCGAAGCTCGAAGACATGGAAAGCGTTGTGCATCAGGCCAAAGCGCGCTTCTCGGGCATCAATGGTGTAATTCACGCTGCAGGCGTGAACCGCGATGCGTTCATTCTCACCAAGACCAGAGAAGAGATGGAAACAGTGCTGGCGCCCAAGGTTTACGGCACGATCAATGTGGATCAAGCGACAAGCGGCGAGAATCTGGATTTGTTTGTCCTGTTCTCTTCAGTTGCCGGTGTAATGGGTAACTTTGGGCAGTGCGATTATGCCTACGGGAACCATTTCATGGATGCTTTTACAGAGTATCGGGAGCATCTGCGAAAAATGCAGAAGCGTTTCGGCAGGACTTTATCCATCAATTGGCCTCTGTGGGAAGCGGGCGGAATGCGCATCTCGCAAACTGATATAGCGCTCCTGGAAGAAAGAACCGGAATATGTGCTTTGCCCACTCAAGAGGGCATTCAATATTGGGAAGAATTCCTGCAGTCCGAGGCTCAACAAAGAGTCGCTCTTTACGGAAGGGCTTCCAGGATAGCTGCCCACGTCACAGGCAAGCCACTGCGCTCCCACAGAAGCGCAGCAGCCGGTGCGGAAGGTATTGATTCCGCAACGCTCTTTGCCAGAACGGAAACCTATCTAAAGACCTTGATAGGCGAGGAAATTAATCTCGCTCCTGAGCGCATTGGTGCGTCAGATCCACTGGAGTCCTTTGGCATTGATTCGGTGATGATCAATCGCTTCAATGCCAGGTTGGAAAAGGATCTAGGCGCGCTGCCGAAAACCCTGCTTTACGAACATGAGACCGTTGCGGAGCTTGCAAAGTTCCTTCTGCAGGATGTGCGGGAAGAACTGACCGTGCTGTTCGGTTTTACCAGCTCCAGTGAAGAATCAGCAATTCCGCAGGCGAATGTCGAAAAGAAAGATGCTATTCAGGATGAAGTATCCAGGGCAGAGAAGAGCGATGATCTTGAGCCGATCGCAATCATCGGCATTCATGGAAACTACCCACACTCTGCGACTCTGGACGAATATTGGGAAAATCTGAAACAAGGAAGAGACCTGATAGATTTAGTGCCTCCTGATCGCTGGAACTATGCGGAATTTTATGATCCGGATCCGCTGGCTGCTTCAGATGGAAAAATCTACTGCAAATGGGGCGGGTTCCTGGATGACTATGACAAATTTGACCCGGATTTCTTCGATATCTCTGCTGAGGAAGCCAAAATAATCGATCCCCAGGAACGTCTCTTCCTGGAATCGGTCTGGGCCGCCATTGAGGATGCCGGGTACACCCGGGATTGGTTGAAAGAACGCTTTTGCAAAGGCCGGAGTGCGGACCTGGGCGTTTACGTTGGGGTAACCACCAACTCCTATCATTTGGTCGCCTCGGAAGAAAGCAGCCGCGGAAGTGTCGGACGTCCCAGCGCTCTGCCGTGGTCGATCGCGAATCGCGTTTCCTACTTCTTTGATTTCAATGGCCCCAGCATGCCGGTGGACACAGCTTGTTCTTCATCGTTGGTTGCCGTTCATCTCGCCTGTGAAAACCTGAGGAACCGCGAATGCCAGGTGGCAATCGCCGGCGGCGTGAATCTCTATCTGCACCCCTCGAAGTACCAGTCGCTGTGCCGGAGACGGATGCTCTCTCTCGGAGGAAAATGCCGAAGCTACGGCGCCGGTGATGATGGATTTGTTCCTGGAGAGGGCGTAGGCACGCTGGTGCTTAAACCGCTCAACCAGGCAATCAGCGATCAGGATAGGATTTACGCGGTCATTCGGGGAAGCGCTTTCAGCCACAGTGGCCGGTCCAACGGATACACTGCACCTAACCCTAACTCCCAGGCACATCTGATCAGCCGTGCCTTGAAGCAGGCAGGAATTCAACCGGAATCCATTAGTTGTGTTGAAGGTCATGGTACGGGCACACAGTTAGGTGACAGCCTTGAGCTTGCAGCCTTGACGCAGGCTTTTCAGCAGCAGACGGACAAGATCCAGTTTTGCTCGATCGGTTCTGTGAAAGCCAACATCGGACACTCCGAATCCGCTGCCGGAATGGCCAGCATCGCAAAAGTAATCCTGCAAATGAAACATCAGCAACTGGTCCCTTCCATCTATTCTGACCAGGAGAATCCGGATATCGAATTCAAAGAATCACCATTCTATTTGCAGCACACATTATCTGATTGGAAACCGTCTTCTGGCCCGCGGCGTGCGCTCATTAATTCATTCGGGGCGGGAGGAGTAAACGCGTGCATGATCCTGGAGGAGTACCAACAAGCTGAGCAGTCGGCTGATTTGCGCGAAAACCATGGGTCCTGCTTATTCACAATTTCCGCAAGGAATGAAGATCGGCTGCGCGCGTACGTCAATCGCATTCTGATTCATCTGAGAAACGAACCCGCTGTTGATCTGGCCAGCCTCTGCTATACCCTGCAGGTCGGCAGGGAAGGAATGGAAGAGCGACTGGCGACCATCGCTGCGAACGTGAATGAACTCATTGACCGGCTCAGCGCCTGGAGCGAACACGGTTCTTCCGACAATATTTATCGGGGAAGTCTCGGGCGGCGTCGCGGCTCAAAGCGGTCTTCCAGGTCTGCAAAGGTCGTGATGGAAAAGCCAGACCTCTTTGAGTTGGCTTCCTTGTGGATTGCAGGCCAGGAGGTAGACTGGGCTACTTTATATAGCGGCCATCAAGTACGCCGTATACCTCTCCCCACCTATCCCTTCGCTCGAGAAAGATACTGGGTTTCTGACTCTCTTGTTCCGGACCAGGCCACGTCTTCCAGACCTCAGCTACATCCCCTGATCTCCTATAACTCCTCTACCTTGAAGGAAGTGAGTTTCAGTTCATCGCTGTCCGATACTGCATTTTATGCCGTAGATCACAGGGTGAATGAAGAAGCGATTTTTCCCGGAGCAGGATTTTTAGAGATTGCGTACATTGCGGGCAATATCGCCAATGAAGAGAGAGTTTCCAGGATACAGGATATCGTCTGGATCCAGCCTTTTAGTTTCCAGAAAGGCCCTCATACTCTACGGACTCTTTTGAAGCACAACGGCGATAGCGTTGAGTATGCGATTTCCTCACTCAATGAAGAAAACGAATCCGTCGTCCACTCTGAGGGAAGACTGATTTTCGCAAGCGGCTGCGCGGCCCACCCATCGGATGCCGAGGATCGCATTCCACTCGAAGCGTTGAAAGCGCAATGTACAAGATCTGAGAATGGAGCTGTCTATTACAACGAACTCAGGAAACACGGACTGAACTATGGGCGCTCCTTCCAAACCATCCAGGAAATCCACGTCAATCCATCTTTTGCATTGTCCAAGCTGAAGATAGCGGATCACCTGAAGGGCGATTTTGGCCAGTTCATTCTGCACCCAGCCATGATTGATGGCGCCTTGCAGACAGTAGCAGGATTGGTTGGAAGTTTGGAATCAATGGCTCCCCACTTACCATTTGCTTTGGATGAAGTAGATATCCTGCACCCCATTCGTCAGACCTGCTATGCATATGCGGAATTTGCTGACGTTGGGGAGCGAAGCCGCTCAGGCGTCAGAAAGTTCAATATCCAACTCATGAATGAAAGTGGCGACGTATTGATCAGGCTTAAGAATCTGTACGTCAGACCGATGGCGCAGCTTGCCACGGGTTCGCGTGCCGCCACGGCGGCTTCGGTATAGCAATCGATTGCTTCGCCTGATGCTGCTACATTAACCTCGGAAATGCCATAAGCAACCACGCAATCAACCCATAATATGACTCAGGATTTCATCGGGCCCATGGCGCAAGTTGTTGTGCTGAAAATGTGCCACAAACTCATGAAGAACTTTAGCTATCTGGTGCTCGACAACAGCAGTCACCAGGCGATTATCGTGGATCCGGCCTGGCAGATTGAAAAAATTGAAGAGGCTTTGACCGTCACGCAAAGCAAATTGAGCGGTATTTTGATTACACACTCCCATCCCGATCATATTGATCTGGCCAAACCTCTTGCGGAGCTCTACAGGTGTCCGATATGGATGTCGGAAAAAGAAATAGCATTTTCCGGTTTTAGTGCCGGGCGATTGGCCGCTATCGATACAAAACCCTGGAATGTCGGCCTGATGTCAATTGAGCCCATCTTTACTCCTGGACACACGCCGGGCTCCACCTGCTATCTGATCGACAATAACTTGTTTACAGGCGACGTCCTGTTTGCGGAGGGCTGCGGCATCTGTCCTGATATGCATGCGGCGCATGAGATGTTTGCCAGCCTCCATCATCTGAAGACCCGGCTTAGTCCAAACACACGCATCTTCCCCGGCCACTCCTACGGAAAGCCGCCAGGTCAAAAAATGTCGCAGCTGCTTAAAGACAACATTTATCTGCAGTTTTCCGATAAACATTCCTTCGCGGCCTTTCGCCTCAGGCGCGGCCAGAATTTGGCCAGGATGTTCAGTTTCAGTTAAGAACCTGCACGAGATTTGAAAACTTACATTGGAAGGTAAAACACAATGAGCTTAGTCGGGATCGAATCAATCAATGTTTTTGCTGGTAGTGCTTACGTCAACGTAGAAAAGCTTGCCCGGCATCGCAAGCTGGACGTAACCCGGTTTAACAACTTGCTAATGAAGGAAAAAACCGTTGCCCTGCCATACGAAGATCCGGTTACTTTTGGCTTAAATGCAGCTAAGCCACTGGTTGACGCCATGAGCAGTGACGAAAAAGACCGGATTGAAATGGTGATCAGTTGCACTGAATCAGCCTTCGATTTCGGCAAATCCATGAGCACATATTTTCACAAGCTTCTCGGCTTGAACCGGAATTGTCGTCTCTTCGAGTTGAAAAATGCCTGTTATTCCGGTGTGGCCGGGTTGCAGATGGCCGTGAATTTTATTTTGTCGCAAGCCTCGCCGGGGGCCAAGGTGTTGGTGATTGCAACCGATATTTCCCGCTTCGCGGTTGGGAAACTGGAAATGCTGAACCAGCAGGACTGGTCTTTTTTTGAACCAAGCGCCGGGGCCGGTGCGGTCGCAATGATTGTTAGCGAAGTGCCCTTTATTTTCCGGGTCGATGTCGGGGCCAACGGCTACTATGGTTATGAAGTGATGGATACCTGCCGCCCTATTCCAGAAAGTGAGGCCGGCGATGCCGATCTGTCGCTGCTTTCATATCTTGATTGTTTTGAAAAATCCTTTTTGGAGTACAAGAAGCGTGTAGAGGGCGCGGATTTTGCCGGTACTTTTGCTTATCTGGCCATGCATACTCCGTTCGGGGGCATGATCAAAGGCGCGCATCGTGACATGATGCGTAAACTCTGCAAAGCAAGTCCGAAGGAGATTGAGGCCGACTTTGAACGTCGCGTATTGCCAGGCCTGATTCATTGTCAGCGCGTGGGCAATATCATGGGAGCAACAACCACGCTTTCTCTGCTCAGTACCATCGAGCATGGTAATTTCCAGACGCCTCAGCGGATCGGTTGTTTTTCCTATGGGTCGGGCTGCTGTTCCGAGTTTTTTAGTGGAATTGTCACCAAAGACGCTCAGGAGCGGGTCAGGACACTACGAATCAAAGATCAACTGGACAAAAGATATGAGTTATCGATGGAGGAATATGACAACTTGCTCGTGAATAACAATTCTGTGAAATTTGGTACTCGCAACGTTGTATTAGATACCGATTTCATTCCGCATGCCCGCACTGCTCAAGGAAAAGAAACTTTCTTCTTAAGAGAGATAAAAGAATTTCAACGGCAATATGAACCGATCTATTAGATAGTAGCCAAACTATTTGTTCCTGACTCGGTTGCCGAGCTCGCATTACTTAAATAATCTGATTCTATTTATTGTTTCAGGCGACGAGAGCTCGCCCAATCCATAATCAGGTTCGGGATGCAGGCCAGTGGCGCAACGGTGTCAACAGCGCCGGCAGAAATCGCTTCCCTGGGCATGCCAAAGACGATGCAGCTCTTTTCATCTTGAGCAATGGTAGTGCTACCGGCGCGCTTCATGTCGAGCAATCCGGAGGCACCATCATTTCCCATTCCCGTGAGAATGATTCCGAGCGCGCTTGCGCCAGCGGCAGAAGCGACCGACTGAAAAAGAACATCGACGCTAGGACGATGGCGCGAGACCAAAGGTCCATCGCTCAGCTCCACATAGAAAGCCCCACCCCGCCTCACCACAGATAGATGGCGGTTTCCTGGCGCAATGATCGCGCGTCCTCGGGTAATTTGGTCGCCATCTACGCCCTCCTTCACCTCGATCCGGCACATAGCATTCAGGCGGTTAGCGAATGCTGCTGTAAAGAACTCAGGCATATGTTGGACAACCACGACGCCAGGCGTATCCACAGACAATGCTTTGAGCACTTCTGCCAGCGCTTCTGTTCCTCCGATGGAAGCGCCTATGGCAACAATTGTTCCTGGGGGTCGCGCGGCTAGCGAACGTAAAATTGGAACAGCCGCTGGGCGACTGCTTGGAAAATTGTGGAGTGGCATCCGCTGCTTCACTTTTACCTGCGCTGCCTCTCTTACGGTATCGATTAGCGCCAAGGCGGACTCATGAAGGAAATTGCCAACCCCAAGTTTGGGTTTGGTGAGAATGCCCAGCGCTCCTTCGTCTAGAGCCAGAAGGGCCTTCTCCGTGCCTTTTGCAGCGACTCCCGAACAAACCACTGTGGGAATCGGGTCTTCAGCCATGATCTTACGAAGGAAGGTGAGCCCGTCCATTCTGGGCATTTCCAGATCAAGCACGACGACGTGTGGGCGAGTCTGCTTCATCTTTTGCATTGCGATCAGGGGATCGGCGGCAACAGTAACCGCCATATCGGGCTCCTGGGAAAGAATGGCATGCATGACCTGCCGTACTACTGCGGAGTCGTCTACGACCAAGACTTGGATTGGAGAGGGTGTGCTATGGTTTTGCATCACAAATCGCATCATCTTTTCTGACGTAAACCGTGGGGATGATGCTCCGCAAACGGTCGCTCATGGAATGAAGGCTTTCAGCATGGCCCAGAAAGATGTATCCATCAGGGGCAAGGAAACTGGCCAGGCGGCGCACCACGCGCTCACGGCCGCGTTGATCGAAATAGATCAGAACGTTCCGGCAAAAAATCATCTCGAATTTGCCCGTCAGGGGATATGCACGGTCATTCAAATTCATGCGAAAAAAACGTATAACGGAGCGAATTTCCAGCCCGGCTTTCATCTTGCCCGCCTGTTCCGCAAATCCTTTCAGCATAAAGGCCTTGAGATAAGAAGAAGGAATTTCATCTGCCTTCGCAGCCGGCCATATGCCGGTCCGAGCAATCTCCAGCGCCCGTGTGGATAAATCTGTAGCTATGATTTCTATTTCCCATCCGGGGAAGCGATCAAGGAGGGCCATCGCCAGCGAGTAAGGTTCCTGGCCGGTGGAGCACCCGGCGCTTAACACACGAATTTTGCGGCTGCGGTAGCCTGCGGCGGCTTCTTCAGCCCACTTTGGAAAAATCACGGACCGCAGCAATTCGAAGTGTTGCGGTTCGCGAAAGAAATGGGTCTCGTTAGTGGAAAGCGCATCCAGCATCTGAATGCGTTCTTCCGGTGAATTGATGACGAGCTCGTAGTATTGCTTAAACGATTTCAATCCGTGGTGTCGAAGGCGTTTGGCCAGCCGGCCCACCAGTAGAGCGGTCTTGGCTTGCGAAAGCCATAGACCCGCCTCCTCATAAACGAGGTTGCGCAGGCGCAGAAATTCTCTTTCAGAAATCTCGTGGGAGAGCTCCTGAAAAGTGACGAGTGGAGTAGCTTTCGAATTGGGGACGGGATCGGCCGTTGTGGCCGGTCTCGAATCGATATCCAGCGGTGGCATGATTCTGTAACTTCTTTCAAAGAAAAACTTGCGTCAGTCAGGGTTGCAGAAAAGATTCGAAGTTTTGGCCGGTACAAATCGGGCTATGAACCAAGATATTTTTTGATCACCATAGATAGCTTCTGTTCGTTGACAGGCTTGGTCAGGAACTCATTGCAACCGCTGGCATAAGCCTCACGCACGAATTGCTCTTCACCGCGCATCGTCAACAGGACCACGGGGATGTTCTTGGTCGTCTTGTTCTGCTTCAGCAGCCGGCATGCGTCGATTCCATTCATCCGCGGCATTTCGATATCCATCAGGATCAAGTTAGGAAGCTCTGCGATGGCCTTCTCTACTCCTTCCTGGCCATCGCAAGCGCTGGTAAGAACATAGGATTCATGGCCGGACAGGAGCATCCTGGCCGTCATGCGCGAGGTGGATGAATCATCCACCAGCAGAATTTTTTTGGCGCCGGTTCCATGGTTCGGCGTAGCGGCACCTTCTTCCAGGTTCGTTGCTTTCATTTGACGTTCTCGGAAATAACCGGTCTTAATTCTCCCGGTCCAGGTTTTGGCCAGCTTCCGCCGGACTGAATATGTGCGGTTCCTCTCCGCTGAATTCTTCCGGCGCGGCATTTTCCAAAGAACTGGAAACCAGACTCAGGTCCCGCAATTCTTCTGTGGTGAGGACCTTGTCAACGTCCAGCAGAAGGGCGAACTTTCTGCCTGACTGCGCCATGCCAATCAGGTAATCCATCTTGACGCTGGTCCCGAAATCCGGCACCGGCTGGATGTCATCGTGCGCCAATTCCATCACCTGGCTCACCGCATCCACAATCAGTCCCACGGTTGTTTGCTGATCTTCGAACCGCGCTTCCACGATCACGATGCAGGTCGTCTTTCCCACCGGCTTCTGTTCCATACCGAACTTCGTCGCCAGGTCGACGACCGGCACCACTGACCCGCGCAGGTTAATCACGCCTCGCACCCACGGCTCCATCTTCGGCACGGTGGTGATCGTGTCATATTCAATGATCTCCCTGACCTTGAGGATGCTGATGGCGCACTCCTCATTGACGAGGAAGAAAGTCAAATACTGCTCTCGTTCTACTGCTTCTTTAATGGCGGTATTCATTGGCTTTCTCCCCCTAGAAACGTGAAAAGCTCATTGCGTCCGCTTCGGCCTTGCCATTCGGCTTGCCTCCTCCGGCTGCGGTCGCATGCATGGCCTTGTGCTGTAGCTCGGATTCAACCCAGACACTTTTCGCCCGCGCTCTTGGCTGGAAGGAGAAGCTTGAGTCGCCGCCCACTTTGAAATAGTTCATCAGTTGCAGCAGCGCTTCCGACTGCGAGGCCAACTCTTCTGCCGTGCTGGAAAGTTCTTCCGCGGAAGAAGCGTTGCGCTGGGTCACCTGGTCAACCTGCGCCATGGCTTTGTTGATCTGGGCTACGCCGGCGGACTGTTCGCGTGATGCCGCCGCCACTTCTTGCACCAACTCGGAGGTCTTCTGAATGGAAGGCACCAGTTCATCCAGCAGCTTGCCGGAATTCTCCGCTACCTTAACGCTGTCCGTGGCCAGCGAACTGATCTCCTTGGCCGCTGCCTGGCTGCGTTCCGCCAGTTTGCGCACCTCAGTAGCTACCACGGCAAAGCCCTTGCCGTGTTCTCCGGCACGCGCCGCCTCAATAGCTGCGTTCAGGGCCAGCAGATTGGTCTGATACGCAATCTCATCCACGATGTCAATTTTCTCCGTGATCGACTTCATCGCCTCCACGGTGTGATTCACGGCTTTGCCGCTCTCTTCCGCCTCGCGCGCGCCTTTGGAGGCCACCTGTTCCATTTGGCGGCTGTTATCAGAGTTCTGCTGGATTGAGGCGCTCATTTCTTCGAGGCTGCTGGTAGTTTCTTCCGCAGAAGCGGCCTGCTCACTCGTCCCTTGTGACAGGGAAGAGGAAGACGACGCCACCTGCTGCGACGCAACCGCAATGGCGCTTGCTCCGCTCTTTACATCGACGATGATTTTCTCCAGCTTTTCCAGGAACGTGTTGAGCGAGACGCCCATCTGCCCGACTTCATCCCTGGAATTCACGGCCATGCGCTTAGTCAAGTCGCCGCCGCCCGCTGCCAGCTCTGAAAGATGTGCCGCCAGCGCAGTCACAGGCAGGGTCACGCTGCGCGTAGCGATGAATGCCATCGTTAAGCCCGCGGCAATGGCCAGCAGCAACAGCACTCGAATCATCTGCAGCGAAGAGTTGGCTTCCGAATTTACCTGGGCGCGCTTCTGATCGCCCAGGTCATTCTGGATAGTGATCAGCTTAGCCAGGGACTTAACGGCATTCGGGGCAAAAGTATTGGTTGTTAGCGCGCGGTATTCATGTGCTTCGTCATGTTTTCCCTGATCGATCAACTCAAACCAATGCGGGCGCGCACCCAGGTATTTGGTGTACCAGTCGTCAAACTCTGCGTAGGCCTCTTTCTCCGCCTTCGTCCGGTTGCCTTGGCTATAGGCCTTCATATTTTCCGAAATTTGGCTCATCCATTTGGTTTCCTCGGCCCGAATCTTGGCGCGATCCGTGACATTCCAACCCTCATAGTTGGCGATGCCGAAGCGAAGCTCCCACAGCCCCCGCTCTGCATTCGAAAGATGCACGGCTGACTGAAGATTATCGGTGTACAGGCTGTCAAATTCATTGGCCATGGTATGCGTGTAGTTCCAGCCAATTAAACCAATGCCTGCGGTGAGGGCCAGCACAAGGCCAAAGCCCAGGAAAAGCCGTTTGCCTACTGAAAGGTTTGCGATCCACTTATTGTTCATTTAATCTTCCCCGTTTTAATCTTTCCACTAGTCAATTTTCTACTGATTTGAAGAACTTAATTTGCGTGAGCTTCCTGCATGCGGAAGTCGCGGAACAGCGCCGGAACATCCAGAATCAGCGCTAC
>Ga0070714_100003738_pt1 | contig 11413 bp, 11 predicted proteins | sample LARL83metaG_FD_65450 | JGI IMG/M metagenome (GOLD analysis project Ga0070714, IMG submission 65450) | Corn, switchgrass and miscanthus rhizosphere microbial communities from Kellogg Biological Station, Michigan, USA - LAR L8-3 metaG | ecosystem: Host-associated > Plants > Roots > Rhizosphere ... | reverse complement strand
ATGAGATTGGCGATCTCAATTCCGGGACGCTGTGAGAGACCTTCGCTCGCCGCGGGGATTGATGTGGTACTCGGGAGATAGGCGCACGGGCGGCAGAAATCGGTATTTGAGTGTACCTAATTTTGGGCGACGGCGGTTTTTAGCTCGGCTAGCGAGACTTCGCGATTGTCGGCCGGATAGTGGACCGGGACGATTCTCTGAACGTCGAGCTTCAGTCGTTCGATGTTAGCGGCCAGGCTGGCGGTGTAAGGACTGATGGTGGCCGGACGTTGTGTTAGCGGCTGCGGCGGCGGGTTGAATCCATCGGCTTCGAGCAGCACCTTTTCTTTCGGCAGGTAGGCGACGATCATCCCGTCGTTGTGTCCGAAGTTCTGGAGATGATAGAGCTCGATGACGTGATTGCCATCGGTCAGGACCATCTTTTCGGTCATGGTCTTAAAGCTGGGCTTCTTCGGATCTTGCGCAAGCCGATCGGGGCTAAGGGTGTGCGGGTTGGCCCAGACCTTTTCGTAATACGGCTTGTTGATCTGATGGGTGATGACGGTTGCGCCTTCAGCGACAAAATCGCGCAGCCCACCGGAGTGATCGAAGTGGTGATGAGTGTTCACAACATACTTAATGGGCTTGTTGGGAATGACGCGCTTGGCTTCGGCGATGATCGCTGCGGCACGCTGGTCGTTCTGCGGTCCTTCGATTACTACGATGTAATCCTTGAAATCGACGGCGATGGCGGCGTAGCCACCGAGGATGAGGTAGACACCATCGCCGAGCTTCTCTGCCGCTGCCGGGGTCGGAATGGGCGGCGGCGGAGCGGTTGCACTCGGAATATTGGCGGGGGCATTGAGCTTGACGTCGGTGATGGTGAGATCTAAGACCGGATAGCCACCTTGTTTCTGGATGATATGGGTCGGGAATTTGACGCCGCCGAAGTCTTTGTAGTCGGTGAAGGTGGTTTCGAACGAAATGTCGCCAAGGACGGTGTTGTCGATCTTGGTTTCGACGCGTTCGAGAATATTCTGGTCGTTGAGGTAGCCAGAGACCGGCGCCTTGTTCATCGCGGTGAAAGACAGGACGGTATATTTCTTGCCGCTGATGGTTTGTGACCTAACCGCAGTATCCCTGGCAGCGGCGGCGAATTTGAGGAAGCCGTATGGCACGGCCATCATGAGATCATCGGGTGCGGCGATCACCTGGGTCTGATTCTGTTCACCGATAATGGGCTGCTGGCCGCCGCCGTGAGGTGGATTCTCGGCTTGCGTGCGGACCCGTTGCATGCGCGACACGGGGGCGTCGAAGTTGATGACTCGCGTGTAAGTCTTGTCGTTGAATTTCGGCCAGGGAGAACTTGGGTTCGGGGCTTGGCCGATCGCGAAATCGTAGCCTGAGCCTGAATACTCGATGGTTCTGAGACTATCAGCGCCGAGCGCCTGAGACGCACTGCTGACGACTGCTTGGGGATTCTGAGCGCCATCGGCCCAGGACGAAGCCGCCGAAGCCAGCAGGGTCAGAAGGGAAAGGGCAACGATCCATTTCTTAGCCATAATTTGCCTCAAGTGAGTATTGCATGAATGCGCGCGGTGCGTCACAATGGTGCGGATATGCTGCGTAACATTCCCCCCTTTCGAGCCGATCATGTCGGCAGCCTGCTGCGACCGCAAGAGTTGAGAGAAGCGCGTGCAAAAAGAGCGCGCGGCGAGATCAAGGCAGAACAACTGAAGACCCTAGAAGATCGCGCGATTAAAGACGTGATCGCCAAGCAAGAGGCTACGGGCCTGAAGGGTGTCACGGACGGCGAGTACCGGCGTGAATTCTGGCACATCGACTTTCTGGCGGGGCTGGACGGCGTTGAGTCGTATCAGGCCGACCATGGAATTAAGTTTCAGGGCGGTGAGACCAAGCCGTTGGGTCTGCGCGTAACGAGCAAGATCGGATTTTCGGGGCATCCGATGATCGAGCACTTCAAGTTTTTGAAGGAGCACACCAAGAACACGCCGAAGATGACCATTCCGTCGCCGAGCGTGCTGCATTTTCGTGGCGGACGGAAAGCCGTGCCGGAATCGATTTATCGGACCATGGAAGAGTTCTATCGCGACTTAGGCGCGGCGTATCGCAAAGCGGTGCGAGCATTTTCGGACGCGGGCTGCCGTTACCTGCAGATCGACGAGACGAACCTGGCATATCTTTGCGATTCAGAGCAGCGCCAGATGCTGAAGGACCGCGGCGACGATCCGGACAAACTGCCGATGGTTTACGCGGAGATGATCAACACAGCGATATCGGATCGTCCCGCGGACATGGTGATCACGATGCATCTGTGCCGCGGCAACTTTCGTTCGTTGTGGATCGCGCAAGGCGGGTACGAGCCGGTAGCTGAGATTCTATTCAACAAGATCAACGTCAACGGTTATTTCATGGAGTACGACACTGAACGAGCCGGCGGGTTCGAGCCGCTGCGATTCGTGCCCAAGAACAAGACTGTGGTGCTGGGCCTGGTGACATCGAAGACCGGAACACTGGAGACGAGAGACCACCTGAAGCGGCGGCTGGATGACGCGGCAAAATACGTGGACCTGGAGCAATTGTGTCTTAGCCCGCAGTGCGGATTCGCGAGTACCGAAGAGGGGAACGTGTTGGCGGAGGGTGAACAGTGGGCCAAGTTGTCCCTGATTGTGGAAATTGCGAATGAGGTTTGGGGTGGGAAATAAACAGGAGACCGATGCCTTTTATTCAGATTTACATGCTGGAGGGACGCTCGGATGAAGTCAAGAAGACGCTGATCGAAAAAGTAACCGATGCCTGCGTCGATGCGGGCTGCGGCCCGGCGGATCACGTTCGCATCATGATACAAGATGTTCCGAAGACGCAGTGGGGCATCGCTGGCAAGACGGCCAAGGAATTGGGGCGGTGAGTTCGTTCGAATATCTGCCTTACGACGATGGCACGCAGCTCGCTCGCCAGATCGAAGGTTATCCGCGAAGTTTCACGCGCACGCCGGCGCAGCCGTTAATCCGAAGACCGACGACCTTGTCTGAATTAACTGGTCCGACCGGACTGGAGCGGAAGCTGAAGATTGGTTTCGAAGACGGGCGACGGGCGATGGGGCAGCTTATCGGGGTGGAAGGGCGCGTGGCGGACGAAGATGGCGCGCCGGTGGCAAATGCGGTGATCGAGATCTGGCAGGCCAATTCGGCCGGCAAATACATCCATGAACTCGATCGCCACGAAGCGCCGATTGATCCGAACTTCACCGGCCAGGGGCGGGTGTTGACCGATGCAGAGGGACACTTTCAGTTTCAAACGATCAAACCGGGCGCCTATCCGGTAATGGAGTCGGACTGGTGGTGGCGGCCACCGCACATTCACTTTTCGATTTTCGGCCCGAGCTGGTTGAACCGGTTTGTGACTCAGGTATTCTTTCCAGGCGAGCCGCTGAATGCGATGGACCTGTTGTTGAACGGGGTCAAGGATCCCGAGGCACGCGAGCGGTTGATCTTTCGTGCGGAGGCGACGTCGGTTGGCGCGGTGAACATGTTGAAGTTCCGGCGGGACTTTGTTCTTCGAGGCAGGCATCGCACGCCAGCGCTGGATTGAGATGGGAACGCCGTCGCCCTATTGCACCATCGGTCCATTTTTTCCGACCCAGTTCGCCGATGAGTGCGACAATCTGACGCAGTTCGAGGGAAAAACTGCGCGCGGACAGCACATTGTTTTGAAGGGCCGCGTGGTTGAGGACGGGAATGTGCCGGTGGGGAATGCGATCCTCGAGATCTGGCAAGCGGACGCGAACGGCATTTTCCGGCATCCACTGGATCCGCGATGTTCAGAAGCCGATCCGGGATTTTTCGGATGGGGCCGCGCGCGGACGGACGCACAAGGCCGGTATTGTTTTCGAACGGTCGCGCCGGGAAGTTATGGCGAAAGGCGGCCGCATATAAACATGATGGTGCTGGCGATCGGGTTGACGCGGCGGCTGGTGACAACGGTATTTTTCACGGATTCACTGGGCGACATTGAGGACCCGGTTGTGAGCTCGGTGCCGGAAGCGGCGCGACGGAGGTTGTTAGCAGTGCGGGATAAGTCGCTCGATGCTGCCGGTGTCGAGGGATATCGGTTTGATATCGTGCTGCGAGGCGAGAATGAGACGCCGTTTTTCGTGGACTAGTTGCTGTCCTTATCTTTCAGGTTGACGCGCACCTTATTCGCTACGTGACCGTCGACCGTTAGAACCACGTCGGTCTCGCCTCTGGTATGCAAGCCCTGGGGCAGCGAAAGATTCACCTGGTCGAGACCGGGGAACTGGCCCTGCGCACCGGCGAATAATACATCAACATTCTCGCCGCCGATGGTGGCAGTGACGTTGGCAAGCGAGCTTCTACCCTTGATCCCCGTTCCGAAGAGCTCCAGGAAGACTTGCGCGTCCGGGCCCATTGCGATTCCCATGGACGAGCAGCCATTCGCATCGCAATGGAATACAGGAACCTCGTCATCAGTCTGGGTGGCGAGAATTCGGCGGATCGCGATGGCGGCCGCAACACCCACTCCGGCGCCATTGGCTGTGAAGAGACCGGGCGCGACGGCAGCTACTTGAACAGTGGTGCTTTGTGGACTGTTGGCGCCGCCCAGAACCTTCACAGTCGCAGTTCCGGTCTTGGTGCTATCGGGAACCACGAAGTTGATCTGGTTAGGCGAAACGTAAAACAGTGAAGCCATCTTCAAAGCGTTGGCAGAATCCGTGACATCGATACTTACGCCGCCGAGTGTGGTGGGAAGCGGAAGCGAGGTCGCCGAGACGGTGCTCGCTCCGACTTGTCTTCCGAAGGCCGAGGCGATGGAACCGGGCGCGATGACGTCCCCGCCGCTGGCGGAGTTGATAATGGCGAGAGAGCGAGGGGGTTGCGCGGTGGCGATTCCGCCTGCCCAAGACGACATCAAGACGATTGCGGCGGCCTGGCAAGCGCGGCTCACCCAAGCGGTTACAACATTATCATGACGGTATGTTTTCAGCATGTTTTCCTCCTGTTGGATATTCTGTGGATGCTTGGCAGTGTGAGAATGTTTCGTGTGCGGAATGTCCAGCAATCTTAGCCTGTAAGTAACTTATCACCAGGCCTGAACTCCGGCAAATGGGTGAAATCACTTAGATGGCAGGCAAAAACCCACTCGTGTAACGGTTGTTAGGAGGTGGCCCAGTGCAGGATATAATGGGCGTCAAAGTTATGAAGATATTTTCGTTGCTGATCGCGGCGGGGCTGTTGGTTATAGCCGCGGGGTGGATCGCTGGCGCCGACGCAGGTAAAGTGGACGGCAAGAGCGTGCTCACCGGCCAGGCAGCGTTTGCCGATTACCGTTCGATCAAGCCGGGGCAGTTTCACAAAATCACAGCCGACGATCTTGCGAAGCCGTTCGAGACCAAGTCGACCGCAAATCCTCCACGCTTGGTTGCGAAGCCGGACAATCTGTGGCCGCAGGCTCCGGCGGGATTCAAGGTGGAGTTATACGTTTCCGGCCTTGGTGAACCGCGCCAGATTCGAACTGCGCCGAACGGAGATTTCTTTGTCGCCGACAGTCACGCGGGCGAGATCCTGATTTTTCGGGGCCGCGATAAGGACGGCAAGCCTGAGCAAGTTTCCACATTCGCGACCGGGATGAAGCGGCCGTTCGGGGTCAACTTCTATCCGCCAGGCGGGAATCCGCAATGGGTTTATGTCGGCAACACCGACTCGGTGGTGCGGTTGCCTTATAAGAATGGCGATTTGAAGACGAGTGGGCCAGCGGAAAAGCTGGTGACCGATCTTCCAGCGGGCGGGTATCACTGGACGCGGGACTTGGTTTTTTCGAAAGACGGCAAACAGCTTTTTGTAGCGGTGGGATCAGCATCGAACATCGACGATCCGGATACGCATCAGTCGGAATTCCACCGCGCCGATATTCTGGAGTACACGCCGGAAGGGAAATTTGTGGGTGTCTACGCGTCGGGTATTCGGAATGCGGTGGGGTTGGGCGTGAATCCGCAGACGGGCGAGGTGTGGTGTTCGGTGAATGAGCGCGATGAACTGGGAGACAGGCTGCCGCCGGACTATATTACGCACGTGCAGCAGGGTGGATTCTACGGTTGGCCTTTTTATTACATCGGGGGCCATCCGGATCCACGCCTCGGCGGGGCACATCCCGAGCTGAAGGACAAGGCGATCGTACCCGATGTTTTGCTGCAAGCCCACAACGCATCGCTGGGGTTAACGTTCTACGATGGCAATCAATTTCCGAAGGAGTACAGCGGTGATTTGTTCGCGTCCGAGCATGGATCGTGGAATCGAGCGATACGCGGAGGATACGAAGTGGTCAGAGTGCCGTTGGAGAACGGGCACGCGAGCGGCGTGTACGAGGATTTTCTCACTGGGTTCGTGACGCCGGAGGGGAATGCGTGGGGCCGGCCGGTGGGCGTTGCGGTGGCGAAGGATGGATCGATATACGTGACCGATGATGGCTACAAGGCCATCTGGCGGGTCAGCTACACAGGCAAGTAAAGAGGTTGGACGTTTATGGCTGAAGAAGACAAGCAAGCTGGAAACATTTCACGGCGCAGCGTGATTGCTAGCGCCGCGCTGGTACCGGTGGCGGCGATCACTTCGGCAGCTCAGCCGGCAAGTGCACTATCGTCCGCGCAGCTTCGGACGTTGGAAGCATTTGTAGACCGGCTGATTCCGAAAGACGAGCTAGGGCCGGGCGCAACCGAAAGCGGCGTTGCGGTCTACATCAATCGCTCGCTGGGCGATTATCTGGCGCCGGAGAAGGCTGCGTTCATCGCGGGACTGGAAGCTACGGATGCATTCGCGCGCCGCACCGAGGATCGCGCGTTCGCCGAGCTCTCGCCGGAGAAGCAGGATGCGGTGCTAACAGCCATGGACAACGGTACGGCTGCCGGATTCGCGGATGCTCGCGCATTCTTTGGTCGCGTGCGCAGGCTGGCGCTGGAAGGGATGTTCGGCGATCCTTCATATGGCGGCAATCGGAACTTTGCCGGCTGGGATCTGATTCGTTATCCGGGGCCGCGGCTGGCGGTTTCACCGGAAGACCAGAAGATGGGCGTCGCCATCAAGCCGCTGCGTTCGTCGGCTTATGGAAACGGCCATGGCCATTAATCTCAAGCCAGTCGACGTAGCCGTAATCGGCTTGGGTGCGGCGGGTGGTGTGGCAGTGTTGCCGCTGGCGCGCGCGGGGCTGAAGGTCGCGGGAATCGAGGCGGGCACGTGGATGAATCCGGCGAAAGACTTCAAGCCGGACGAGATTCACAATAACGTGCGCCAGTTGGTTACGTCGGTGCCGAAAGCCAAGAACGAGATTCCGACGTTTCGCACGAGCGCTTCGTCGCCAACGCGGCGCGGCACAACGCATCCGATGATGAACGCGGTCGGTGGGACGACGATTCATTACCACGCGCAGAGCTGGCGGCTCAAGCCGTGGGATTTCAAGACGCGCTCGGAGGTGATCCAGCGCTACGGGGCGAGTTTGATTCCGAAGGGATCGACGCTGGAGGATTGGCCGGTCTCTTACGATGAACTGGAACCGTACTATGACATCGTGGAGCACGAGGTCGGCGTGTCGGGCAAGGCCGGCAACATCCAGGGCAAGCTCGATCCGGCGGGCAATGTTTTCGAGGGACCCAGGCAGCGCGAGTATCCGATGCCTCCGCTGCGCACCTGCGACTATCTGGAGCACATGACGGCAGCCGCGAAGAAGCTGGGGTGGAAGCCGTTTCATGCGCCATCGGCGATCAACTCCCAGTCTTATCGCGGGCGTCCGGCCTGCGCATATCATGGCTATTGCGATCGCGGGGGATGCCACATCAACGCGAAGAACTCGACGGCCGTCACGACCATCCCGGAAGCGGTGAAGACGAAGAATCTGACGATCTTCGATAAGGCGCACGTGACCAGGATGGTGGCCGGCGGCGACGGCAATGTCACTGGTGTTTTATATTTGCGGGACGGCAAGGAATATTTCCAGCCGGCGAAGGTGGTGCTGCTGGGGTCGTACGTTTACGAGAACACGCGGCTGCTGCTGCTTTCCAAATCGAAGGCATATCCGAACGGATTGTCGAATAATCACGGGCAGGTGGGCAAGCATTATTTCGGGCATTGGGACGCGCAGGCGGGCGTAGGCGTGTCGGCGCTGTTCCCGATGGATCTCAACATCTGGTACGGCGCGATGTTGTCGCAGGGCGTGGTGATCGATGAGTGGGCGGACGATGCATTCGATCATTCGAGCCTCGGATTCATCGGTGGCGCCAGCCTGTGCGCATACATGGAGAAGCATCCCATCGCAGCGGCATCGATGGGCACGTTTGGGCGCGCGCCGGCATGGGGATCGAAATGGAAGGCGTTCGTGCGTGACAATGCGGGTCGCTGGAGCACGGCTTATCTGCAGACCAACAGCTTTCCCTACGAGAACACACATCTGGATCTCGACCCGGAGGTGCGGGATCCATTGGGCGATCCGGTTTGCCGGGTGACGAGCGGTCCGAAAGAGAACGAGACGCGGGCTGCGACTTTTGCCGAGGACAAGATGGAGGAGTGGTATCGCGCCGCTGGTGCCATCGAGGTGGTGAAGGGACAGCCATTCGGTCCGGGATTGTCAACGCACGCTTACGGCGGGACGCGGATGGGCGATTCGCCGGAGACGAACGTGGTTGATCGCTGGGGATTTTCGCACGAGGCGCCGAATCTGGGATTGCTCGGCGGGTCGGTGTTTGGGACCAGTGGCGCTCGGAATCCGACGCTGACGATTCAGGCGCTGGCATGGCGGACAGCGGAGCATCTGGCGAAGAACTGGAAGTCGGTGGCGGGGTAACTCGCGCGAGTTAATTTTCGGCGTAGACGCGGCGGACGGCGTTGGCGATGCCGTTGATGGGCTCGTAATCGGGATACTTGGCCTTAAACTCGGTGATCATCTGCTTGCCTGCATCTTCCACCGGAACGCCCTGCCGCTTGAGCTCGAGCGCGCGGTTCTGCAGTGCGAGGAGAAATGCACGCTCCTTCGCGATGAGCGAGCCGTCGCCGAGCGATCCATGATCGGGAACGATGAAGCGCGGCTTGAGCGGCTCGATCTTGTCCAGAGTGGCCAGCCAGCCTTTGAGACTCGCGTCGGCGTTCGGCATGGTGGGAACCAGCTTGTTCTCGACGATGTCACCGGGTAGTAGCACGGTGTCGGGCTCGACGAAGATCAGCTCGTCGCCGGCGGTATGGCCCGGTCCGAACCACATGAGGCGCGCAGTGACGCCACCGAGATCGAGCTTCAATTCGCGATCGAAGAGGATGTCGGGCGAACGGAGCTTCACATCCTTTAACAGGTCTTTGAACACTGGCGACCGGTTGCTAAAGAACTCGATGAATTCGGAGCCGTGTTTTTCCATCTCTTCCTGCTGGACGGTTGGGCGAATGAGAATCGTGCGAGCTGGAAACGATTGCACTCCCATGGCATGCTCGGGATGGAAATGAGTAGTGGTGAGATAAAGGTTCGGAGTTTTGGTGAGTTTCTCTGCTTCGCGGGCCACGATGGCTCCGTTACGGGCGCCCATACCGGTGTCGATCACCAGCGTGGCGCGATTTCCGACCACGATGCCGACGTTAGGCCAGCCGACTATCGCGTAGACATGCTCCGATACTTTGGTTACGGAGTTTTCGGGGACGCCTTGCTCCGGATTTTGGGCTGGGGCGATGACGAGGCCGGCCAGCGCGAACACCACGAATCTTGTTTGCATTTGGTCTGAATTGTACTATACGGCGGGCCCGCCACCGGGAGTATACTTGTCCCTAAATTATGAAAACAACCACGCTGTTGCTGATCTTAGTAGCGATGAAGTTGACGGCACAGGCTCCGCCGGTGGTGAAGATTACTCCGTTGGGCAGCCATGCCGGGGAATTTTGCAGGAATGACCGGGCGCTGGTCTTTGAAGACCCCACCGGAGTTCGGGTCCTCTACGATCCCGGGCGCACCGTCGCGGGCGGGACCGATCCGCGGCTGGGCGATATTCATGTCGTGCTGCTATCGCACGCGCACACCGACCACGTTGGTGATGTAAAGCCGGATCCGAACTCGCCGGGCACGTGCGGGAACCCGGGAACCGTGAGTGTGGGGCTGAATCCGAATCTGGCCGACATCGTGGCAGCCAAGAATTCGGCTTTCCTCGCCGGCGGCGAGATGGCGGATTATTTTGCGCGGAAGGTGCAGGACATCAGCGGATCGCCGACTGCGTCCTGTCCGGCGGCCGGACTTACGAATGAATTCGTGGTGCCGCTGGCCGCACCCTGTACCGCCACTCTTCGCCCAGGCGGCAGCCGCACCGCCCGAGTGAATGGCGCAGCGACGGGAGTAAAGATCGTCACAGTGCAGGCGTTCCATAGCAATGGAATACCCGCTGCCTTTGTCGACGATTTCGGCGTTGCTCCGGGGACGACCGGCTATGGAGGGTCCGAAGGCGGCTTCGTGGTCAAATTCACAAATGGACTGACCGTGTACCTGACCGGCGACACCGGAATGTTTGGCGACATGAAAACCATCATCCGGAAATACTACCAGCCCAACCTTCTGGTGGCCAACATTTCCGATATTGCCACGCTCGGCCCTGATGAGGGAGCATTCGTAGCCCAGAAGCTGGTGAAGCCACAAACCGTCATTCCATCCCATATTAATGAAGCGGCTACCAACGGCGGAGCCCCCTCCGGGCCGCGAATGCAACGTTTTTTGCAGGATTTGAACGGTTCTGGTATCAGCGTGGCGCTGCCGCTAAGCGGTAGGACGATGCAGTTCGATGGAAGCGGTAACTGCTTGAATTGTCAATGACCTAACGGCGTGCTATCATAGAACTGGGATTTCTTTCAGTACCAGTTCTGGATGGAGAAGTGAAGTTTTCCGGGGCGGGTTTAGACGCCTTCTGTTATAATGAAGTTTCAGAAAGCGTCCGATTGCTGGATGGAGTGTAGATCCTTTAGTTTACGGAGATCCGCGTGAAACGTGCTGGTTCCGACGACGCGTTGCGTTGTTCCTTCTGTCATAAAAGTCAGGACGTAGTCGGGAAGTTAATCTCCTCCCCCAACGATTACCCCCGCGCTTACATTTGCGACGAGTGCATCGCCGTATGCAACTCGATCCTGGAAGACGATCGTCACGATCAACCTTACGGGGCGCCGCACAAGCTCCCTAAACCTTTGGAATTGAAAGAATACCTGGACCAGTATGTAATCGGTCAGGATCCCACGAAGAAGAAGTTGGCGGTCGCCGTTTACAACCACTACAAGCGCATTCAGATGAACAAGCAGCGGGGCGCCGAGGTGGAGCTGTCGAAGTCCAACATTCTTTTGATCGGTCCAACCGGCACCGGGAAGACGCTGCTGGCGCAGACGCTGGCTCGCATTCT
>Ga0070714_100003736_pt1 | contig 11415 bp, 11 predicted proteins | sample LARL83metaG_FD_65450 | JGI IMG/M metagenome (GOLD analysis project Ga0070714, IMG submission 65450) | Corn, switchgrass and miscanthus rhizosphere microbial communities from Kellogg Biological Station, Michigan, USA - LAR L8-3 metaG | ecosystem: Host-associated > Plants > Roots > Rhizosphere ... | reverse complement strand
AACCGCGAGCCCTACACCGTGATCGGCGTAATGCCCCCGAGCTTTCGCCTGATGGGTTTCACGCCCCAGCTGTGGACGCCACTCACGTTATCACCCACCGATCAAACTCCCGGCGCGCGTAAGAATCGTTCCCTTTTCGTCTTCGGACGCCTGAAGCCAGACGCCTCGCTCGAGCAGGCGCGCGCCGAAATGATCACATTCGCCCACCGCGCCGAAGAGAACTTTCCCGACACGGAAAAAGGCTGGGGCGTTGCCGTACGCACCCTGCCCGACTTTCTGATCTACGGCTTTGGGATTCGCGGGGCACTCGCCGTGATGATGACGACGGTTGGCTTTGTGTTGATGATCGCCTGTGCCAACGTCGCCGGACTGCTGTTAGCCCGGGCTGCCGGACGCCGCAAGGAACTCGCCATCCGCAGCGCGCTGGGAGCCGGCCGCCTCCGCGTCCTGCGGCAACTGCTCACTGAGGGCCTCGTGATCGCCTGCCTCGGCGGCGGCCTCGGCGTCTTGCTGGCGTCTTGGGGAATTCGCCTGGTACGAGCAAGTCTGAACTTCAACGCGGTGATCATCGCGGTGCCCTTTTCATTGGATTGGAAAGTCCTGCTCTTTGCCGCGGCGATATCTCTGCTCTGCGCATTGTTGTGCAGCCTGGCGCCCTCGTGGAACGCTTCACGTACCGATATCATCGCCAATCTGAAAGACGAAACTCGCTCCGCGTCGCCCAGTCGGTCCCACAGGCGTCTCCGCACCGTGATGGTTACCGGCGAGATCGCCTTGGCCCTGTTTCTTCTGGTCGGAACTGGATTGCTCCTGCGCGGAATCTTCCTGATCGATCATCAGTACCTTGGATTTCAGGCAGATCACCTCCTCACTGCCGGCATCACCCTCGACAGCGCCCGCTACCAAGACGCCACTCAGCAAAACCACTTCGTCCATGATCTGATTTCTCGCCTGCAAAACCAACCCGGTGCCGAGGCCGTCGCCGCGGTGTCCGACTTGCCCGCCACTGGCATGAGTTCAGTCACTCTCCACCTTCAAGGTCAATCGGATCAGCCTCCGAGCCAACCAATGACCACGGGCGATTGTGTCATCACTCCCGACTACCTTCGGACAGCTGGCGTTTCTCTTCTGCGCGGCCGCGCTTTCACAGAAGACGACAATGCCAACACCCCACGGGTCGTCCTGGTGAATCAGGAATTCGTGCGCAAATATCTTCCCGGCCAGGATCCGCTGGGCAAACAGATTCGTCTCGAAGTGATCGGTGCGCCCTCGCAATGGAGTCAGATTGTCGGCGTCGTCAGCAACGTCAAGTGGTACTCCGAGTCCCCGCGCGAGGAACCGGAGGTGTACGAATCATTTCTGCAGCGCCCCGTGCCATACTTTTCGCTCATGTTTCGAACCGCTTCCAACCCTGACGTCCTCGCCTCCGCATTGCACAAAACCGTGGCTGAAATGGATGTCGAACTTCCGCTGGCGCGCGTAATGAGCATGCCCGCTGTAATCAACACTCAGAGAGCCGGCAATCCATTCTTCCTACGAGTGATGGGAACCTTCGCCCTGCTGGCCCTGATCCTCTCTGCCATCGGCATCTATGGCCTCATCGCCTATACGGTGGGACAGCGTTCACACGAGATCGGCATCCGTATGGCCTTGGGCGCAAAAAGGCATGACGTCCTGCGGATGATTCTCGCCGAAGGCCTGAAGATGACCGCCATCGGAGGCGTCGTCGGTCTCGCGATGGCGATCCCGCTCCCCAAGGTTTTCCGCTCTTTGTTTTTTGATTTGCAGGTGAATGAGCCTCGCGTCTACTTCATCGTGCCACTGGCGATTCTCGTGGTTGCCCTGGTGGCCACTTACGTGCCCGCGTGCCGGGCCGCTGCGGTTGATCCGATGGATGCATTGCGTCAGGAGTAGCCTCGCGGCTTGAGGAAGGCTTGGGGAACGAAGACCAAAGAACATTCCGGAGCCCTTACTTCGACATCGCTGCTGGAACCCCCAAATTCAATGTGCGCACGATGCTTGCCAGCGCCAGCAGAAGTGTCCCGCATCCTTTGTCCAGCGCCAGCGTCGATTTCTCCAGAAATGCGCAAGCCCCATCCTGTTGCAGACGGGTTGCATTCTTCTGCGACAATCCGGTGAACACGACCACCGCAATCCCTGCCGTCACCGGATCCTTCTTCAACGCCTTCAACACATCCGGCCCCGTCATCTTCGGCAGCAGCATGTCCAACAGAATCAGATCCGGCTTTTGCTCCCGCGCTACCGCCAACGCATGCTCTCCATCCGACGCCGTACTCACGCCATAGCCCGCTCGAGTCAGCGCCCGCTCCGTGGCTAGCCTCAGGAACTTACTGTCGTCCACCAGCAAAATCTTCGTCATTCTCGCCACTTCTTTTCGCCCTGCTCGATTGACGGCGATGTCAGGCCCTCTCCCTCCGGACCTCGTTCCTCAATGCGACAGCCGTCAAGTCCCTTATCGGCGAATTCCGCGAAAGGACCAGCCGGGATCTCCCACCGCAAGAGACGAAGGATTAGAAATTTCTTGTCGTCGTGGATTGTTAACACTCCTCTCCCAAAGAACGTCTATCATTTGGCGAGGATTTTGCGCGCATGGCCGGGTCCGGAGACAGAGGTGACCTGCTCGCGGTAGGCCTTCGATCCGGGCCTCCAAGGGAGCCGTCCGCGTGGGAAATCCCCGAGGATGCGACCTGGGTGGCCGCGGCGCGCGACGGCGACCGCGCAGCCTTTGGCCAGCTCTACCAGCGGTATGCTCGCATGGTCCACGGAGTTCTGCTGGCCAAGGTCCCGGTCGGCGACGTGGATGACCTGGTTCAGGATGTCTTCATCCGGGCACTTCGCCGGCTTTCAACGTTGCGCGAAACCGCAAGCTTTGGACCATGGCTCGCCGCTATCGCTCGCAATGTGGCGCATGATTATCACCGTCGATCGGTGCCGGAGGAACCACTGCCGGAGAATGCCTCTGACCAGGAAATTCAGAGTGCAACGTCCAGCGGCACTCAGGATTGTCAGTCGACCGCAATTCTCGAGGCAGTCATGAGTCTGTCCGAGACCTATCGGGAGACCTTGATTCTGCGTCTGGTCGAGGGCATGACCGGTCCTGAAATCGCGGCTCGCACTGGAATGACGCAGGGCTCGGTGCGCGTCAATCTGCATCGCGGCATCGAGCAACTTCGTGCCAGGCTAAGTGTGGGCCCGGGCCGCGTCGGGCCAGAACAGGAGAAGTCCTAGTCATGGACACGGGCAACCATCAAACCGATAACAGACCGCCGATAAAGACTGACGACTATTTGTGGGACCGATCTGGCGAACCCGATCCCGAGATCCAGCATCTGGAAACGCTACTCGCGAAGTTTCGACATGATTCCCCAACCCCGGTTTTTCCGGAGATCGTCCCCGAGCGACGATGGGCATTCTTTCCCTGGCGCCTGCGATTATTCCCCGCTCTTGCTACGGCAGCGGTTGCCCTGGCAGCCATCGTTACAGTGACATCTCTGGTCCACAGGTCGCGGCCCACGTCAACGACTCTCGCGGGTTGGAATGTTTCCGATGTGCAAGGGACGCTTCGAATCGGACACAAAACGATCAGCGCGAACCAAGGAACGAGCCGTCTCGGCATCGGCCAAATGCTTGAAACCGACAGTCAGTCGCGGGCCAGCCTTCACGCGGACGATACCGGCAAGATCGAGGTGGATTCCAGCACCCGCTTGCGCCTGCTCAGCATGGGGTCAGGGCTGAAGCGGATTGCTCTGGATCGGGGAACGATTCATACGTATATCTGGGCGCCTCCCGGTCAATTCGTGGTCGATACGCCTTCGGCTGTCACGGTCGATCTGGGCTGCGCCTACTCATTGCACGTCGACGATTCGGGCGCAGGTATGGTGCGCACATCTCTGGGGTGGGTCGGATTCAAGCTGAATGGCCACGAATCCTTTATCCCGGCAGGTGCCGCTTGTGCCACCCGGCCCAAGGTCGGCCCCGGTACTCCATACTTCGAGGACGCCTCCGCAGATTTCCTCTCTGCTCTTGCGAGGTTCGATTTTGAGGACTCCACACCGCAGCAGCGCGCCCACGATGTCGCGACCGTGCTGCGCGAGGCTCGCCAACGCGATGCCCTCACGTTGTGGCATCTCCTGGCGCGTGTCGATGACCAGCAGCGAGTCCTCGTATTCGACCGCTTGAGCCGCCTCGTGCCTCCTCCTGCCGGCGTCACAAGACAAGGCATTTTGCAACTCGACCAGCCCATGCTCGACCTTTGGTGGAACGAGCTTGGATTTGACGACATCTCGGTTTGGCGGCATTGGGAACGCTCTTGGTCTGGAGCGACGCCAGTTCGCGAAAAGTAACCTGCATTCCACTTCGTGAGTTGACCGTCGGTTCGTCCGCTAAACGCTGCGTCGCCTTGTTAACAGTCTCGTTTCTTCCGGCGTCTCTTCAAACGTGGGTCAAATCCGCAAACTGGGGAGACTAAAAATGAATGCCCTCTCACGCCTCGCACTTAGCACCGTGGCCGTTCTGCTTGGGTTTACAACCTTCGCACAAGCCGGACCGCCGCTGATCTGCCATCCCATTGAAATCGGACAAGCGAAGTCCCTGCCATGGGTCGACTTCAACCACCGGGGAAATACGGACTATGACCTGAAGAACCTCAGCCGTGACACGCTGGCCATCCTCGATTCGCATGCGCCTGTCTTGGTGCGCATGGAAACCCTACGCCGTGCCACAATCTACGCTCGCATGGACCCGCAAGCGGCCAAGGAACTGATCACGCGACTTCAGGCCCGCGCCGCAAACTCAGATGCCGCCGGTCACCCCGACGCCCTCGCGTGGTTCGACGTCGGCTACCTGGCCGAGGCTTACAAGCAATGGATGGACAAAGGCGAGCCCAATCCCGCAGCCGGTCTCGACGGATATAGCTGGGTAACCAAGGCAATCCGTTTGCGTGGATCGGATCCAGAAATGGAATTCGCCGCCGCCCTGATCACCCTGTCGGGTCCCGAAAGCGCTCACCGCGATCACGTCCAAAAGGCGATGGCAGGATCGAAATATGATCCTCTGCTCGCGCAGAATCTCGCCTCCAACTTCCGTCATGAGACGATCTCCGAGCATCTCGTTGCGGCCCCTGCGGGAAGGTCCCAGCAATGAACCCGGCAATCGGCAAGTCTCTTACCGTAGGGGAAGTCCGATCACGGCTTCCCCGTCTGTTTGCATGTGGGCTCCTGGCCTGCTCGCTCGCGGCATGGAGCGCAGACCAGAAGCGCCCCGCTCCAGACCTCACGGCTCACGAGTGGGGAACCTTCACCGCCATCGCCGGCAAGGACGGTCACGCCGTCGAATGGTCGCCGTTAGGCGAGCCTCGATTCCCGCCGTCCACCGGCCTTCCCCAATTCGTGGAATATTTCAGCAATGTCAACTTCAAGCTGGGCCTGCGTGGCACCATTCGCATGGAAACGCCAGTGCTCTATTTTTATGCTCCGCGCGACCTGACCGTCTCGGCGAAAGTCTCTTTCGCCAAGGGACTTATCACCGAGTGGTATCCCCACGCCGATCATGTTCAGCCAGGCGGAATCGTGACCGATACCCGCTTGAGTCAGTTACCCGCGGATGGAAGCATCCTGTGGAATCACGTCGCCGTATCTCCGAATCTGGCTGGCGAGTTCCCCAACGAGGCGCAGCCGAATCGCTACTACGCGGCTCGCGACACCGCTTCCTCGCCTGTCCGCGTCCAGACCAGCGACGGGGAGCAGCAAGAGAAATTTCTCTTTTATCGAGGAGTTTCCGCCAGCCCCTTGCCGGTTTCCGCCCGCCTGATCTCCGACGGAAAGCTCGTAGTCGAAAGTCCTGGAGATCACGAGATCCCCAACGCAATCTTCTTTGAGCGCCGCGGCGATCGAGTTGGCTATCGCTTAACCGGGCCGCTGACCGATGCAACTACCGTCGACCCTCCCGTGCTGAAGGGAAGCGTTGATTCTCTCTACGGCGATCTGGAAGAGATTCTCGTCGGTCAGGGTCTCTATCGGGACGAAGCCCGTGCCATGGTTGCGACGTGGAAAGACTCGTGGTTCGAAGAAGGCAGTCGTCTGATTTACATTGTGCCCAGAGCATTCATCGACCAGGTCTTGCCCCTGACCATTCATCCGGAGCCAGCTCAAATCGTGCGCGTCTTTGTCGGCCGGCTTGAAATCGTAACGCCCGCCACCGCGCTGGCCGTAAAAACAGCTCTGGACCACAACGATCAAGCCACGTTAGACAAATACGCCCGCTTTCTCGAGCCGATCCTCGAGATAGTCGACCAGGGAAAGCAAGAATAGGCCAATACAGCTCAGAAACGCTGTGCCGGGAATTTGAGCGTAATCGAGATTTTCGACAATTGACTAACAGTTTTTCGGTGTCTAATGCCTATGTGCGGCACCGCATGAAGAAATGGTTCGGTCTAAGTTTCGCAGGCGCTTGGTGGATTGTGTTGGTGTATTACAGCAAGTCATTGCCCCTTGCGAGGCTACTCCGCATGAGCCCGTCCGAAACGATCGAGTTTGCAATAGTGACGATCCTCATCGGGGTATCGCCCGTGATGTTGGTTTGGGGGTGGATACGATGGGCAAAACGCCCGAAACTCAGAACCATGCCTTCAATCCTATCGCTGCTGGGCTTCATTCTTACGACCACCTCCGCAACGTTGGCGGTCTCGTGTCTGGTGTACGATCACCTTCACCCCAACCCGCGCTTTGCGACCTTTTATCCCTTGTTGTGGAACATGGTTCGGTGTGGAGTGTTGACTTCGTTTGCGGGAATTTTGTTTAGCGTGGTGGGGGTCTGGCGGAAAAGTTCGCTAAGATGGCACGCACCTGTTTGTGCGCTAGGGACTCTCGCATTCTGGTGGACGCACTGGTGGGTCCATCCGATTGTGAACTGACCCTTGGCGGTCAACTGACGCTATCAGGCAATTCCCTCAAAACCTCAAGTCCCAGCGCGCTCCTACTTCAGGTCGCCGCGCTGCACCTTGACCTTGCTGAGAACATCCTCCAAGGTGCCCCGAAGCAGCAATATCTTTTCCTCGGCGACACCACTTCCGTGGCGAGGAAGCAGAATCTCCGGGTCGGCGTGTTGGCACGTAAGCTCTGGGTTCGTCCACAGATTGCCCGGATTCCTCGAGAAGGTCGCCATGATCCACTTGGCGTCCACGGAGGCGGTGGCGAGGAATGGTTCGTCAGCCCGGTTCCGTGCATTGAAGAATGTGATTCCATCCGACTGCTTCTGTATCAGTTCCCGTTCCACCGGCCATGAATAAGAGATGCGATACCGATTGGGCAGCCACTCCCTTATCGGCATGTTGGCCCGCTGGGGCATGTCGGAAGCGAGCAAAGCGAACCGACCTTGTTCGTGAACGTAGGTTCGCTCCAGCCGGACATCCCGGAATAGCGGTGAAACCATTCGAGGATCGGTAACGGCTTGGACGGAATCAAAATCGACCTCCGAATTGTTCATGAACTCGTAATGCAACAAGACACCATCCGCCTGCAAAGAGGCCCGCACAAGAAAATGCATAGTAGGCCCGAGGTCGGATTCATATTGCAGAGCGTCTCCGATTCGGGCCCAATGCGGACGGGCGCCATGCTTTCCAGGCTGCCACAGGTAGAGATGTTGCGCGTCGCTCGCGCCGCGCCTGCGAACCGTAACGTGTTCCGGCAGCAGAACCAGCACAGCGTCTTCGCCGGATGCCTCGTCGGGAACACTTAACCATAGAGTCGCATCGGAATCCTCTTCAGCCACGCGCATTTTCAAACCTGACGGGACTACGACGGTCTGTCCGTCAGGGCCTGCCTGTAAGCGAGTGATGTGACTGCAGGCAAGAAGAATGACCAAGCAAATAGATAGGACAGCGGGCGCGCTGATTCTCATTCCTTTAGCTCTGACCTAGCTTAGGCCAAGAAACCTGTTGAGAACCAGCGCTTCACTCAATTTCGGCTTTTTCGATTCACTTCAAGTCTGAGGGTTTGAAACTGGTCAGATGAGTGCAATGGTGATCTTTCGCCACCAATCGCGAAGAGTTGTCTTTGTCGCGTGGGCTAGCTATCGTTTCCCGACGTGCAGATTGGAGATTTCGCCGGAAAGTATCAAGCCAAAACGGACGACGAAACATCCCTGTGGCCTCGCTTGCGTTTGAAGGATGAAGCGTACAAACCGCAGAGTTCCCAGTAAAAATCTGCTTCCCACCATTGAAGTCAGCGCGTTTTCGAAAGCCAACCCTTTTTCGCTTGCAGCGCATCCGATGATCGCGCGATTCGGCTCTCCGCCCTCTGGTTGCCCGCCTATCCAGTTTCCAATCGTCGCCAGGCTCGGGTCACTTTAACGCCAAACCAAGGAGGCAAAAACAGATATGGAAAATCCGATAAAACTAGCGGCTTGTCTTGCAGTCACTCTTTGCGCGGTGATGGCATCCGCTCAGCTCGCGTCCACGGGGGATGATGCAACATCAGCGCCGAGTACTTCTCCCGCGGCTTATGTATATATGATCAGCACACTCAGCAACAACACCTCCGAACTTGACGCCTACAGCGCTGATTCCAACGGAGCCCTTACCCGCCTCGCAGGTTCACCCTTCTGGACGAGCACCAGCCTGTATGCGACTGGTTTGGCGAATACTGCTCACTGGCTGTTCTCCTCGGATGGGACTTACATCTATTCCTTCTCGATCGCTTCAAATGGCACTCTCAAGAAAGTCTCATCCATCAATGCCCAGCAGTACACCGGCACCAATTACATCCAGGTGGAGTCTCTATTCCTCGACCATACGGGCTCAACCCTGTACGCCTTGAACACTGATGGGGCAGGTAATCTTGCCATTCAATTCTTCAAGAAGAACTCTACAACCGGCGCTCTCACTTATTTCGGGACAACAACGCCCGGTGCGACTCTCGAGTCGTTCACCGGCAATAACGTGTATGCCTATGGGGCGTCGTGCGTTCAGTTGAGTGCAGTTTGGTCTGCTTACAGTCGAAGCAGTAACGGAACTCTATCCAGCTTGAGCATCGATCCAGAGATTCCGACGAACCCAAATGGCGACTATTGTCCGGACGGAGACGCGGCTGACCCGGCGAGCGATTTGGCCGTCGCATTCCTCCTGGAAGGGGCTCCCCCGGTCCAACTCGGCGTCTACACTGCAGACAGTTTTGGCAATCTGACCACAAAAAGCACGGACCAGAATATGCCAACCGCGTCAGTCGGTTACACTCATCGCCTGCTGGCATCGCCTGCGGGCAACTTGTTGGCCGTTGCAGGGGATAAGGGGTTGCAGGTGTTTTACTTCAATGGCAGTAATCCAATTACTTCCTACACCGGGCTGATGGCTGCTCACACAATTTACGATCTGTCGTGGGACACTCACAACCACTTGTATGCTATCGGCTCGGGAAAGGTTAACGCCTTCAGGGTCACTACGACAGGTTACAAGCAGGCCTCAGGCTCGCCCTACTCAATCAACGCAGTGGCTATCACGGTTCTATCCAAATAGGGCGTCGGGCTTTCACTTTGCGAGCAGATCTCGGTCACCAGCTCAGCACCGAGATCTGCCGCCTTACATGTGTGTGGATCCGAGCATCCCTGATGGACGCCTGCTCCACCTCACCGATGCTTGATGAATCCGCCGCTCTGCAGCTCCGCGATTGCCTGGCGCAGTTGTTCCTGCGTGTTCATCACAATCGGACCGTACCAGGCCACGGGCTCCTCGATCGGTTTGCCCGATACCAGCAGAAAGCGAATCCCTTCGTCCCCCGCCTGCACCGTGATCTCATCCCCGCGGTCGAACAGCACCAGAGAATGATTTTTCACGTCGTAGACCGGCGCTGCGTCAGGATCAGCCGCCTGTTCGGTCAGCACCGCCCGCGGCTTCGATGAGTCGCGGAACGTGCCCGACCCGGCGAACACATACGCAAAGGCGTTGCGCGTGATATCGACCTTCAGCCGCTTCCGCTGTCCCGGAGCAACTGAAATGTCCAGGTAATTCGGGTCCGCCGCTACGCCTTCCACCGGTCCCCTCTTGCCCCAGAATTCTCCACAGATGACGCGCACCCGCGTGCCGTCATCGTCGGTGACCTCCGGTATCGCGCTCGCCGGAATATCCTGGTAACGCGGATCGGTCATCTTCAGCGATGCCGGCAGGTTGGCCCACAGCTGAAACCCATGCATGCGGCCCGCCGCGTCTCCCTTTGGCATCTCCTGGTGCAGGATCCCGCTTCCCGCCGTCATCCATTGCACATCGCCAGCACCCATCTTGCCTTGGTTGCCCAGGCTGTCGCCGTGCTCCACCGTTCCCGCCAGCACGTAGGTGATGGTTTCGATCCCGCGGTGAGGATGCCATGGAAATCCCTTTAGATAGTCTTCGGGATGTTCATTGCGGAAATCGTCCAGCAACAAGAACGGATCGAATTCCTTGGTTTTGCCGAAGCCGAAGGCGCGTTGCAGTTTTACCCCAGCGCCTTCAATCGTCGGCGTCGTTTGTAGAATCTGTTTCACGGGTCGGAGCGACATAGTTCTCCCTTCCTGCCGTAAGCAAGCTCTTGGCGTGCCCGGCTTAAGCGCTCTGCGGAAATTAAGCTTTCACAAATTGCGCGTCGAGCGTGATCGTTACTTCTTCTCCCACCAGAATGCCACCTGTCTCCAGCGCGGCGTTCCACGTCAGGCCGAAATCTTTTCGGTTGATCTTGGTGGTTGCTGTTACCCCAATCCGCGTGTTTCCCCACGGATCCTTCGCCGGTGCAGTTGGCCCTTCCACCGCGAAGATCACGTTTCGCGTTACGCCATGGATCGTTAGGTCGCCCTCAACGGACAACTCACCATCTCCCGTCGATTTGACGCGAGTCGACTTGAACGCCATGGTAGGGAACTTCTCCGCGTCAAAAAAGTCCGCGCTCTTCAGGTGCGCATCGCGCTGTGCGTCGCGCGTCTCCACCGAGGCTACATCCACCGAAGTCTCTACCTTCGAGTTTGCCAGGTTCGACGCGTCCAACGTCAAAGTTCCCGACACTTTCGCGAAATGACCTTTCACGTTGGAAATCATCATATGCTTCACCTTGAACTCGGCGACCGAGTGGGCCTGATCAAGGTTCCAGGTAGTGGTAGTAGTCTGCGGTACGGCTGCGGTTGTGCTCATGGTATTTGTCCTCTCTTCTTGCTTTAGATGCGTTTCGACGATAATCGTTGCAACAAGTATTAGAGTCAAAAAAATCAACGCACTTCAGCCTGCGCGGCCTGCAACAGCTCGGTTAGCGTTTTCAGACGCTCTCTTCCCATATGCCCCAGTTGCCGGCGATGTCCCTCCTGAACCGGTTCGTCCAATCGGGCCAGCACCTTCAACCCTTCCGGCGCAATCCGCGTCATCACCATCCTCCGATCCTTGGT
>Ga0070714_100003735_pt1 | contig 11415 bp, 8 predicted proteins | sample LARL83metaG_FD_65450 | JGI IMG/M metagenome (GOLD analysis project Ga0070714, IMG submission 65450) | Corn, switchgrass and miscanthus rhizosphere microbial communities from Kellogg Biological Station, Michigan, USA - LAR L8-3 metaG | ecosystem: Host-associated > Plants > Roots > Rhizosphere ... | reverse complement strand
CGGCGACCTTGAGGACGCTGGCCTCCGGGCCCTGCTGCAGGCCGGCGATCTGGCGCAGCAGCAGCCGCTGGCTCATGGCGGTGAAGGCGAGCAGGTCGGCGGTGATCGCGCCGCATTCCGTCATTGCCTGGGCGAGTGCCTCGGGCGGAACCTCGTCGCCGAGGGCGGCCACGTAATCCAGGGGACGGACCTGGCGGCGTCCCATGCCGGTGGCGATGTTGACCCGTTCGTTGCCGAGCGTGGTGCGGGCCAGTCGCCAGCCGTCGCCGGGGTTGCCGACGAGGCGGTCGTCAGGGACGAACACGCCGGTGAGGAAGACCTCGTTGAACAGGTACCCGCCGTTGGCCTCGCGGAGCGGGCGGACCTCGACGCCGGGGCTGTGCATGTCGACGAGGAAGTAGCTGATGCCCTTGTGCTTGGGCGCCGCGGGGTCGGTGCGGGCCAGGCAGATGGCCCAGTCGGCCTCGGCCGCCTGCGACGTCCAGACCTTCTGGCCGTCGAGGCGCCACCCGCCGTCTGCCCTCTCGGCGCGGGTGCGCAGGGACGCGAGGTCCGAGCCGGCCCCGGGCTCGGAGAACAGCTGGCACCAGACGAGGTCGCCGCGCAGCGTCGGGCCGACGAAGGTCTCGCGCTGCTCCTCGGTGCCGTGAGCCAAGATGGTGGGCAGCGCCCATTCGCCCACGGTCGTGGAGGGCTGGGCCAGGCTGGCTCGCTCGAACTCCTGGAGGATCACCACCTGGGCGGCCGGGCTGGCCTCGATCCCGTACGGGCGCGGGTAGTGCGGCGCCGCGAGCCCGCGCTCGGCCAGGTAGCGGCGCTGCTTGTCCGGGGCCATGGCGGCCGCCTCGGCGAGCGTCTCGGTAACCCAGGCTCGCAGTCCGTCCGGTTCGCCCTCGATCCGCAGGTCGTGGCGGCGGTCGGTGGCACGGGAAAGCTCCGCCACCCGCTGCGGCCAGGCGGCGGCCGGGCCGAGCAGGGCCTGCAGGCTCGTGGCGCGGCGCCAGTACAGGTGGACGTCGTGCTCCCAGGTGTAGCCGATGCCGCCGAACAGGGTCACGGTCTCCAGGCCGAGGTCGGTGGCGGCGGGAAGCGCGCTGGCCGCGGCGGCCGCGGCCGCCAGCGCGAACTGCCCGGGGTCCTGGCCGTGGGCGACCGCGGCGTCCCAGGCCGCCGCCGTGATGAGCTGGCTGCGGGCGAACAGCCGCGCGCACTTGTGCTTGATCGCCTGGAACGAGCCGATGGCCTGCCCGAACTGCTCCCGGACCTTGGCGTACTCCAGGCCGGCCTGCTGGCACCAGCGGGCCACGCCGGCCGCTTCCGCGGCGGACAGCGTGGCGGCCAGGTCGCGTACCCGGTCCAGGCCGACGTCGAGCACCTGCTCGTCCGGGACGGCCAGGTCGTCCAGCCTCAGCCGGGCCACGTCGCGAGTCAGGTCGACCAGCTCGGCCGGGATGATCTCGATGCTCTCGCGCGTCCCGGCGTCGGCGGCGAACCAGACCGTGCGGCCGTCCGCCTGCGCCCCGAGGACCAGGATCTGCGCGCCGGCGCCACCGAGGACCGGCGCGCTCTCGCCGCTGACCCGCCACCCGTCGCCGCTCCGGACGGCACGCAGCCCGGCCACGGTGACGGCACTGGCCGCCGTCGCGCCGGCCACCAGGCGGGGCAGCAGCCGGCCGGCCAGGTCTTCAGGCGCGTGCTCGGCGATGAGCTGGCCGGCTAGCACGGTGGGCAGCAGCGGCCCGGGGAACAGGCCGAAGGCGGCCTGCTCGAGCACCACCGCGAGCTCTACCAGGCCCGCTCCGTCCCCGCCCGCCGATTCCGGCAGGTGCAGGGCGTGGAATCCCTGCCGGACCAGGGCCTGCCAGGACGGCTGCGGCTGGCCCGCGGCGAGTTCGCCGAAGGCGGCACGGGTCGCAGCGGTCGAAGCGTGCCTGGCCGTGAAGCCGGCCACCGCCTCGGCGAGATCCTGCTGGTTCCCGGTAAGGGCGATCGTCACCGCGCATCCCCTGACATAGAACCGAATTCTAACTCTTGCCGTCCGCCGGCGGGAGGGGATGCGATGGGCTCGGGCAATCGGGCCGACGGGAGCGGACGCAAGAGCGCGAGCGATCGGGCTGGGCTAGGAGGGGGTGTAGGCGTAGATGAGGCGGATGGCGTTGTCGATGTTGTCGTAGACGTCCTGGATCGTGGCGCGGTTCCTGACCCAGGCCCGCAGGGAGCTCTCGAGGACCGAGTTGATGGTGGTGAAGATAGCGCGGTGGTCCGCGTCCAGCGGGCCTTCGAGCGCGGTCTGCACGGAGTCGCGGAACTGGGAGGATACCGACTGGTAGAGGTCGTCGGCGTAGGTGTCCGTGGTCGCGCTCAGCATCATCATGACGCCGAAGAACTGGGGCTGCATCTGGAACGCCCTGATCGTCCGGTGGAAGACGTCGCGCAGCCGCTCCGCCTCGGTCGCGCCGGCGGGCGGCTCCTTCTCGAGCTTGGCCTTGAGTGCGCCCTGCCATTCCACGAAGGCCGCGGCGAGCAGGTGCTCCTTGGACGCGAAGTACCGGTACAGCGTGCCAAGCGCGACGCCGGAGTCGCGGGCCACCTCGGAGATCCTGACCTGGTCGACGTCGCTGCTGGCCAGGGCGCGCAGGGCGGTGCGGACGATACGCTGGCGGCGGGCAAGCTGGTCGTGGCGCAGCGTCTCAGGCGCGGGCGGTCCGGCGATGTGCAGCACGTACTGCCTCCCAGCCGTCTGAAACCGAAATCGCGTTACAGTCTAGCAACCCGGCGCGGCCAAGTCCCGGGGCTGAACGGTCACAACCTGGTGAAACGGGACTTCCGTTCTAGCTGTGATGGCTCACAGCGTCTCGGCCAGGGCCAGCGCGTGCTCGCCGGCCGTGCCGTAGGCGGTCTCGTGCAGCCACGCTCGCTTCAGGTAGAGGTGGGCGAGCACTTCCCAGGTGAAGCCCATCCCGCCGTGGACCTGGACGCCGGTGCGGCCGTTGGCGGTGGCGGCGTCGTCCGCCAGGACCTTGGCCGACGCCACCGCCTCGGCCGGGTCGCCGCAGCCCTGGTCGTCCAGGGTCAGGGCCGCGACCAGCACGGCCGCCCGGGCCAGGTCGACCCGGGCCAGGGCGTCGGCCAGCAGGTGCTTGACGGCCTGGAACGACCCGATGGCCCGGCCGAACTGCTCGCGCTCCCGCGCGTACCGCACCGCCAGGTCCAGCGCGCCCTGGCCCACGCCGACCTGGAGCGCGGCGGTCAGCAGGGCACCGGACCGCCGCCACCGGGCGGCGTCGGCCGCCGAGCCGACACGCTCCCCCGCCTCGGGCCGGACGCGCCCCGGCGCCAGCGGCGCCACCGGGGTGAGCGGGTCGAGCGGGCGGGCCGCGGCCACCGCGTCCGGCGGGGGCGGCAGCAGGAACAGCCCGGCGTCGCCGGCCACGACGAGGTGGGTAGCGTCGGCCGGGTACTCGAGCACGGCGTGCGCGTCCCGGGTGTCGATCGCGGTCACCACGGCATCGCCCGTGGCGGTGCCGGGCACGGCACCGGCGGCGAGCAGCGGGACGCCGGCGAGGAAGGTGGCGACTAGCGGGCCTGGTACCAGGGCGCGGCCCAGTTCCTCGAACAGGATCACGGCGTCCGCCCAGGCCAGGCCCATGCCGCCGTCCTCCTCTGGCAGCATCAGGCCGAACAGCCCGAGGCCGGCCAGTTCGCGCCAGGGCTTGAGGCCGAGGCGGCCCGCGTCCGCCGCGGCCCGCAGCCGGTCCGGGGTCCATGCGTCCGCCAGGTAGTCGCGGAGCCCGGACCTCAGCTCGCGCTGCATGGCACTGAGGTTCAGGTCCACCGGGGTTCCCTGGGCAGGTCGAGCACGCGCTCGGCGAGGATGTTCCGCTGGATCTGCGAGGTCCCGGCCGCGATGGTGAAGGACAGCGTGTTCACCCGGTCTTCTACGATGCGGGCGCTGCCCGCCCCGGCTACCTCGTCCATGAACAGCGCGGCCCGGCCGAGCACGTGCCCGGCGAGGTCGCCGATGCGCTGGCGGCTCTCGGTGAACCGGAGCTTGAACACCGACGCCCCTTGCACCGGCACCATCCCGGCCGCCGCCTCAGAGACGTTCTTGCGGGTCAGCGACCACAGCCCGGACACCTCGGCGGCCAGCCTCCCGACGTCGCGGCGCAGCGCCGCGTCGTCCCAGAGCACGCCGCCGCCAGGTGCCGGAGCGGCCTTGGCCAGCGCCACCGTCTCGGCCAGCAGGTTGCGTGATTCGATCACGTCCCCGATGAACGCGGTTCCCCGTTCGAAGGAGAACGTGACCATGGCCACCCGCCAGCCGTCGTTCTCCGCCCCGACCCGGTTGACCACCGGGACGCGCACGTCGTCCAGGATCAGCTCGCCGAACTCGCTGCTGCCCACGACCGTGCGCAGCGGCCGCACCTGGACCCCGGGGGCCCGCATCGGCAGGATCAGCCAGCTGATGCCACGGTGCTTCGGCGCGGCCGGATCGGTGCGCACCAGCAGCTCGCAGTAGTCTGCCACCTCGGCGTGCGAGGTCCACAGCTTCCGGCCGCTGACCACGTAGTGGTCCCCGTCGCGGACGGCCGTGGTCCGCAGCGAGGCCAGGTCCGAGCCCGCGTCGGGTTCGGAGAAGCCCTGGCACCAGATCTCCTCGCCGCGCAGGATGCGCGGCAGGTACGCGGCCCGCTGCGCCGGGGCGCCCTCGACGATCAGCGTCGGGCCGGCGTGCAGCAGGCCGACGAAGTTCGCGCCCACGTACGGCGCGCGGGCCCGGGCCGTTTCCTCCAGGAAGATGAGCTGCTCGGTGGGAGAGGCACCCAGGCCGCCGTGCTCGGCGGGCCAGTCCGCCCCGGCATAGCCGGCGTCGAACAGCCGCCGCTGCCAGTGCGTGTCGTAGGCGCGGCGGCCGGGCCAGTCGTCCCGGTCCGGCCTCGGCGGCAGCTCCGGCAGCGTCTCCGCCAGCCAGGCGCGCAGCCGGTCGCGGAAAGCCAGCTCCGGACCGGAGAGTCGCAGATCCACCCGGGCTCCTGTCGGTCGTGCGATCTGGGTACCGTGGCGCCGGCTACCCGTGTTACCAGCCACGGAAGGCCGGCGCCCGCCGTTCGCGGAACGCGCGCAGCCCTTCCTGGCCGTCCTCGCTGGCCATGTTGATCTCGGCGGCCATCGCCTCCTCGGCCAGCGCCGTCGCCCGGTCCACGTCCAGGGCCCGGTTGACCAGCCGCTTGCCAAGCCCGAGCGCCACCGTGGGCCCCTCGGCCAGCCGCCGCGCCCAGGCCCGGGCGGCCTGCGCCAGCTCCCCGGCCGGCACCACCAGGTTGACCAGCCCGAGCCGCTCGGCCTCGGCCGCGGGCAGGTCGTCGCCGAAGAAGATCAGCTCCTTGGCCCGGTGTACGCCGATCCGCCGGGTCAGCAGGTACGCGCCTGCTCCGTCCACCACGAGGCCGCGGCGGACGAAGACCTCGATGAACTTGGCCGTCTCCGCGGCCAGCACCAGGTCGCAGGCGTAGGCGAGGTGGCTGCCGAGGCCGGCCGCGGTGCCGTTGACCACCGCGATGACCGGCTTCTCGCAGTCGAGCACCGAGCTGATCAGCCGCTGCGCGCCGCCGGCGATGGCCCGGGCGACGGAGCCCGCGGGGCGTTCGGGCAGGCCAGGCGGCAGGCCGGGGCCCGGAGGCAGGACTACGGGGGCGGGGCCGAGGTCGGCGCCGGTGCAGAAGTGACGCGGGCCGGCCGCGGTGAGCACGACCACCCGGGTCAGCGGATCACGGCTGGCGTCGTCCAGCCGCCGGATGAGGTCGTCGCGCAGCGCCGGGGAGAGGGCGTTGCCCGCCTCCGGGCGGTTCAGGGTGAGCCAGGCGACGCCGTCGGCTCCCCGCTCCCACAGCAGCTCGCGGTCGACGGGCTCGGCCACGGACGGCACCACCTCCGGCGTCTGCATCTCTGCCACCTGCTGTCCGGCATCTGACATCTAGCGTAAATTAGATTTTATATATAACTTATCGAAGGCATCCAGTCGAACGCACGCCAGGACGGCGGCGCCGAGGAGGTCATCGATGCCCGGTCCGGACGAAGCCGGCTATGCCGAGGGCCAGGTCCCTGCCTCGGACGAACTCGGCAACGCGGATGGCAAGGTCCCCGCACCGGAAGAGCCCCGCTACGCGGAGCGCATGTTCCCGGCTCCGGCCGACCACGGTATCGCGCTCCCCGACCGCGCCGTCGCCACCGTCCAGTCGGGCACCGACACCGCCCGGTCCGGCGGGTACGCCGGCGAGCGGTGGTACCAGGGCAGCGGCCGGATCGGCGAGCGGCCGGTCGAGTCGATCGTCATCTACCCGCCGGCCGGCGGCGTGGTCTCCCAGGGCGACCCGTTCGAGCCGGTCAAGATCGGCATCCTCATCGACATGGATCTCGGCCAGCTCACCGCCGACCTGATGGACCCGGTCATCCTCGCCATCGAGGACGCGCTCAACGAGGGGGTCTACGACCGGCCGGTGGAGATCGTCACCGTGGACGCCCGCGGGCTGCCGCGGGAGAACTACCGCAAGGTCAGGCAGGGGTACACGAAGCTGGCCGAAGACGGCTGCGTGGTGGTCATCGGGCCGTTCATCTCGGACAACTCGGTGAACGTCCGCGACCTGGTCAACGCCACCTGCGTGCCGTGCCTGGGCTGGACCGGGACCACCCGCTTCCACGGCGAGTACTGCTTCACCGTGGCCAACGGCGACATCCCCACCGAGAGCTGGATGGGGGCCGACTGGTGCTTCGCGAACGGCTACGGCAAGGTCGGCTTCTTCTGGGAGCAGGGCTCCTCCGGTGACCTGTACGCGGACTACTTCCGCGCCGCGGCCCGCCACTACGGCCTGGACGTCATCAAGGAGACCCGGCTCAGCCCGAACCCGAGGAACTTCCAGCAGAACCTGGCGGCCATGCGCGAGCAGGGCGCCGAGGCGCTCGTCTACATGGGCTACGGCTACTCGACCTTCGGTTTCGCGGCCGGCTTCAAGGCGCTCGGCTGGGACCCGCCGCGGTTCATGGGCACCGCGTTCATGTTCTACTCCAACTCCAACGCCTGGGCGGAGGGGCTCGAGGGCTGGCACGGGGTCGACCAGCTCGGCGAGGACGGCGCCAACCCGAATTACGAGGCGATGCTGCAGCGGTTCGAGGCCCGGTTCGGGCGGGTCAGCCGCAACGTCGTGGTCGCGCTGTCCTACGACACCGCCCGCGCGGCCATGGCCGGCATCGGCAACGCCAGGATCGCCACGCCCGAGGAAGTGAAAGCGGGGCTCGAGCAGATCAAGTGGATGCCGTGCGCGAACGGCGGGCCCGGCTGCTACCTGACCTTCGCCGAGTACGACCACCGCGGCTACAAGGGCGACTTCCTCACCATCCGCGAGCTGCGCGGCGGCGAGCTCCGCTTCCGCGGCTACTACCGGCCGCAGCATCCCTCGAACACCCGCTCACCCCTGCTCAAAGAGGCAGAGCTCAAGCAGGAAGGATGACCACGCACATGGGCAAGCTGGACGGCAAGGTCGCGTTCATCACGGGCGCGGCGCGAGGCCAGGGACGCAGCCACGCGGTGCGGCTGGCCAGCGAAGGCGCCGACATCATCGCGGTGGACATCTGCCAGCAGATCGGCAGCGTCCGCTACCCCCTGGCCACCCCGGAAGACCTCGACATCACCCGCAAGGAGGTCGAGGCGCTCGACCGGCGGATCGTCGCCACCCAAGCCGACGTGCGCGACCGTGCCCAGCTCCGCGCGGCCCTGGACCAGGGCCTGGCCGAGCTCGGGCGTCTTGACATCGTGTGCGCCAACGCCGGGATCTGCCCGATGGAGGACGGCACCCTATGCGAGGGCTTCGTGGACGCGATGGACGTCGACTTCGGCGGCATGATGGGCACGGTCGCGGTCGCGCTGCCCCACCTGGAGGCGGGCGCCTCGATCATCGTGACGGGATCTACCGCCGGCCTGATGAAGGGCACGACGGAGATGATGGGCATGAGCGGCGGCGTCGGCTACAGCCTGGCCAAGCGGATGGTCATGACCTACGTCGAAACCCTGGCGCTGCAGCTCGCCCCGCATTTCATCCGGCTCAACGCCATCCACCCCACCAACGTCAACACCCACCTGCTGCACAACGACGACATCTACAAGGCCTTCCGGCCGGACCTGGAGAAGCCCACCCGCGCCGACGCCGAGCTGGCCTTCCCCGCGATGCAGGCCATGCCCATTCCCTACCTCGAGCCGGGTGACGTCTCCGCCCTCGTCGCCTTCCTGGCCAGCGACGACGCCAGGTACATGACCGGCCTCAACATCCGGCTCGACGCCGGGGCCATGCTCAAGACCCCGATGTTCTGACATGCCAGGACGGACCGAACCGCTGCTCATCGACGGGGCGCTGGGCCCGTCCTCGGACGGGCGCACGTTCCCGAACGTCAACCCGGCGACCGAGGAGGTCATCGGCGTCACCGCCGACGCGACCGACGCGGACCTGGATCGCGCCATCGCGGCGGCCAGGCGGGCGTTCGACGCGACGGCGTGGGCCACCGATCAAGCGCTGCGCGTGCGCTGCCTGCGCCAGCTGCACGAGGGCCTGCTCAAGCACAGCGAGGAGCTGCGCTCGGTCATCGTGGCCGAGGCCGGGTCCCCGGTCACGCTGACCCGCGGGCCCCAGCTCGACGTCCCGGTGGAAGGCGTGGCCTGGGTCGCCGACCTGGCCCGGGACTACGCGTGGGAGACCGACCTCGGGGTCGCCTCGCCGATGGGGATCGCGACGCACCGCTTCCTGCGGCGGGAGCCTGCCGGGGTGGTCGGCGCGATCACCCCGTGGAACTTCCCCATGCAGATCAACCTGGCCAAGGTCGCCCCGGCGCTGGCGGCGGGGAACACGGTCGTGCTCAAGCCCGCCCCCGACACCCCGTGGACCGCCACCATCCTCGGGCGCATCGCGGCGCAGGAGACCGACATCCCGGCCGGGGTGCTCAACGTCGTCGCCTCCTCCCGGCACGAGACCGGGCAGCGGCTGGCCGAGGACCCCCGGGTGGACATGATCTCGTTCACCGGCTCGACCGCGACCGGGCGGGCGGTGATGCGGGCCGGGGCGGCGACCATCAAGAAGGTGTTCCTGGAACTGGGCGGGAAGTCGGCGCTGCTCGTGCTGGACGACGCCGACCTCGGCGCCGCCCTCGGGAACGCCGCGTTCCACATCACCACCCACGCGGGCCAGGGCTGCGCCGTGCTGAGCCGGCTCGTGCTCCCCCGCGCCCGCTACGCCGAAGGCGTCGAGATGATCACCGGCATGCTGCGCGGCTGGCCGGTCGGCGACCCGGCCGACCCCAGCACCCTGACCGGCCCGCTGATCAGCGAGCGGCAGCGCCGGCGGGTGCTCGGTTATATCGAACGGGGCCGGGCGGAAGGCGGCACTATCGCGCTGGGCGGCGGTGTCCCCGAAGGCCAGCCTCGCGGCTTCTACGTCGAGCCGACGGTCATCACCGGCGTTTCCCCGGGCGCGGTGGTGGCGCAGGAGGAGATCTTCGGGCCGGTACTCGTGGTCCTGGCCCACGACGGGGACGACGACGCGGTGCGGATCGCCAACGACTCGGCCTACGGGCTGTCCGGGATGGTGTTCAGCGCGTCGGCCGAACGCGCCCGGGCCGTGGCCGAACGGGTGCGCACCGGCACGATCTCGGTCAACGGCGGGCTCTACTACTCCCCCGACGTGCCGTTCGGCGGCTACCGGCAGAGCGGCACCGGCCGCGAGAGCGGCGTGGCCGGGTTCGAGGAATACCTGGAAATCAAGGCGATCGCGCACGCGGTCTGACGATGCCGACGGGAGCCTGACCATGGCAGAGACCGAACTCGCCGGGGCGCGGGTGCTGGTAACCGGGGCCTCGGCGGGCATCGGCCGTGCCGTGGCCATCCGTGCCGTCCGCCAGGGCGCGCGGGTGATGCTGGTCGCGCGGCGGCGCAAGGAGCTGGAAGAGGCCTGCGCTGAAGCGGGCGGCGGCGAGTGCGTCGCGGCCGATCTGGCCAGCCCAGCGGGGTGTGAGGCGGTGACCGAGGCGGTAAGGAACTCGTTCGTTAGCTTGGATTTGATTTTTTCTTGTGCCGGGGTGGCCCCGCTGCGGATGCTAGCGGATACCGGGGACGAGGACTGGGAACAGGTCTTCACCACCAATGTGGTGAGCACTCACCGGCTGCTGCGCGGCTGCGTGCCGCTGCTCGGCCGCAGCGGGACGGTCATCGCGCTGTCGTCGGACAGCGTGCAGCGGGCCCGCAGCGGCCTGGGCGCGTACGCGACCAGCAAGGCGGCGCTGGAGCGGCTGATCAGCGGATGGCGCCTCGAGCACCCGTGGCTGCGGTTCACCACGGTCACGATCGGCGACACCTTTCCCACCGACTTCGGCAACGCGTTCGACGGCGAGGTCCTCACCCGGGTCATGGACGAGTGGGCCGCCCGGGGCCTGGCCCCGGCCCGGTTCATGGCGCCGGACGAGGTCGCCGCCGCGCTGCTGGCGGTGGCCGGCACTATGCGGGCGATGCCCGGCATCGCTCTGGAACACCTGGTCATCAGGTCGCCGGCGCCGACCGCGGCGTCGTTCATGGAAGCCTTCACGGCGCTGGGTCCCGATCAAGGAGACAGTGATGCTTGAGTATGACCCGTTCGACTGGGAGACCGCGCACAATCCCTACCCGGTGTACCGCAGGCTCCGCGACGAGGCGCCGGTCTACTACAACGAACGGCTGGGTTTCTGGGCGCTGTCCCGGTACGACGACGTGGTGGCGGCCCACCTGAACACCGACGACTTCTCCAGCGCGCACGGCGTCACCATCGAGGGCATGGAGAAGGACGCGCCGTTCCTGATCGTCAAGGACCCGCCCGAGCACACCGCGCACCGCAAGATCGTGGGGCGGCTGTTCACCCCGCGGCGCATCGCGGAGCTCGAGCCGTTCGTCCGGCGCACCGCGGCCGGCCTGCTCGACCGGCTGCGCGACGCCGACCGGTTCGACGTGGTCGAGGACTTCTCCTTCCGGCTGCCGCTCGACGTGATCAGCGAGCTGATCGGCATCCCGGCGTCAGCCCGCGAGCAGGTGCACCAGCTCAGCGACCGGATCGCGGTCCGCGACGACAGCGTGGTGATGTCCGAGGACGCCATCGGCGCCACCCTCGAGCTTGCCGTGCTCTTCACCGACCTGGTCCGGGACCGGCGCGCCCACCCGGGGGACGACGTCATCACCATGCTGATGAACACCCCGGTCGAGGAGGAGGACGGCGGCCAGCGCCTGCTCACCGACGACGAGCTCGCCGGGCGGTTCCTCGAGCTCTCGTTCGCCGGGCACGAGACCGTAGCCAAGCTCATACCGAACGGGGTGGTGGCCCTCGCCTGGTTCCCTGACGCGCGGCGCTCGCT
>Ga0070714_100003734_pt1 | contig 11416 bp, 12 predicted proteins | sample LARL83metaG_FD_65450 | JGI IMG/M metagenome (GOLD analysis project Ga0070714, IMG submission 65450) | Corn, switchgrass and miscanthus rhizosphere microbial communities from Kellogg Biological Station, Michigan, USA - LAR L8-3 metaG | ecosystem: Host-associated > Plants > Roots > Rhizosphere ... | reverse complement strand
GTTTCTCCACGGTTGTGTGCTGCGAACGTGGAGGTGCGGTGAGGCGACGACGACGAGCGCTGGCACTGGTGTGCCGGACCGTTTTGGTCTGGCCTGGAGCGAGCACCGTAGCAGCCGCCGCCGCAGCAGCGCGAGGATGGAGCGTCCCGCGCAGGTGAAGTTCCGCCCTGACGCGGCCGGCGACGCGCGCGTCGACGTCTTCGCGCCAGCCCGCGACGTGTGCGCTCCATGCGCTTCCGAGCGCGCGCGCTCAGCCGCTCGCCGCGCGTTCCAGCACCCGCACCCAGCGATAGGCCGGTCGCGTCAGCCCGCCGCCGCGCAGGTACGCGCGCACGGCGATCCGGTAGAGGCCGGGCGGCAGCTCGAAGCTGCGCGTCAGGCGCGTCTGGACGGAGGCGGCCAGGACCTGCGGGGAGACGCTCTGAAGCGTCGCGAAGCGGCGCAGCCTGCCGCGGTAGCGGGCGCTTGACGGCCTGGGGCAGGCCTGCGTGTCGAAGCGGGCCAGCGCGCGGTAGACCTGGACCTGCACCGAGCCGGGCAGCGCGAGGCGCAGGCGCAGGCCGACGCGCGCCCTGCGGTCGTGCGCGAGGCGGACGCAGCGGTGCTCCAGCGTGAAGCGCTCGATCGCCTGGACCGGCGAGGGCGCCGGCGTCGGGGTGGTGCTCGCGGTCGGCGGCGCGGCGACGGTGACGGCATGCGCGACGCGCGCGCCCGCCGAGCCGGTGCACGACGCCGTCTGGCCGGTGAAGACGAGCGCGCGCGAGCAGCCCTCGTCGTCGGTGACGGTGAGCGTGACCGTGTAGTCGCCCGGTCGCGCGTAGGCATGGCTGACGGTCGGCTGCGCGGTGGTCGCGCTCTGCCCGTCGCCGAAGTCCCAGGCGTAGCTCGCGATGGCGCCGTCGGCGTCGCTGGAGGCGGACGCGTCGAGTCTCGCGGCCAGGTCGTCCGTGCTCGCCTCGAACGCCGCCATGGGCGAGCGATCGGGCGTGATCGCGATCGTCATCGGCGCCTGGCCGACGTGCGTCGGCGTGCCGGCGACCTCGGTCGAGAGGTCGAGCGGGGTGATCGTGTCGACGCCGTTCCACGTGTCGGTCACCCAGAGGGTCTTGCCGTCGGGGGTGATCGCGAGCCCCTCGGGGCCGGTCCCGATCGCGATCGGCGCGCCGGGCGTGTTCGTCGCCGTGTCGATCGGGACGACGTGCCCGGTGTCGCGCTGGCTGACGTAGACGGTTCTGCCGTCGGGCGCCATCGCGACGCCGTAGGTGGGGTGGCCGACGGGGATCGGCGTGCCGGCGGTGTCGGTCGCGGTGTCGATCGGTGTCACGTCGTCGCCGGCGAGGTCGGTCACGTAGACGGTTGCGCCGTCCGGCGTGATCGCGAGCGTGTACGGCAGCGCGCCGGCGGAGATCGTCGCGATCACGGCGTGGGTCGCGGTGTCGATGACCGAGACGGCGCCGGAGTCGAGGTCGGCGACGTAGACGCGCGAGCCGTCCGGGGAGATCGCGATCCCGTGCGGGCTCAGGCCGACGGCGATCGGCGCTCCCGCCGTGTTCGTCGCGGTGTCGATCGGCGTCACGGTCGCGCTGCCGTAGTCGGCGACGTAGGCGGTTCTGCCGTCGGGCGCGATGCCGATCGTGCGCGGCTGGCTGCCGACCGGGATCGGCGCGCCGGGCGTGTTCGTCGCGGTGTCGACCGGGGTCACCTCGTCGGTGCTCATGTCGACGACGTACGCGGTCGCGCCGTCGGGCGTGATCGCCACGCCCCACGGGTCGTCGCCCGGGAGCGAGAGCGGCGCGCCGAAGGCGCCGGTTAGCGCGTCGAACGGCACGACGGTGTCGCCGAGGTGCGTGGTCGCGTAGGCCGGTCGCGGGCTCTGGGCGCGCGCCGTGGGCGCCGTCAGGCCCGCCGCCGCCACCATCGTCAGGAGGGCAGCGCAGCCCAGGCGTCGTGTGTGCATGCCGGCGCCATCGGCGCCTCGGGCGCTACGCCGTGAGCCGCGCACGCCGCGTTGCACGGGCGCGCGCGGGGGAACGGCTCACGGCAGGGGGCTCGGCGGGCGGCTCCGGCGGCTGCGGATCGTCCGGGATCTCGGGCCCGGTCGGGTCGGGGGAGGGAACGTCCGGCTCGCCCGGCGAGGGCTCGACGGGCGGCTCGGGATCCGGCACCTCGGGCGCCGGCGGGGTCTCGGCCGGCTGCTCCGGGGGCGCGGGGTCGGGCACGACGTCCGGTCCTGGACCGGTCGGTGCCTCCGGCGCTCCGGGGGCGGGGACCTCCAAGGTCGTGCCCGGCGGGGTCATGCGTTCGCGGGCGCGCCGCTGATGTCGGCGAGCGCCGAGCGCTCCTGGCGCGCGAGCGCGATGTCGCCGATCGAGACGATCCCGACCGCGTGGTCCTGGCCGTCGACGATCGGGATGCGGCGCACGTGCCGCTCGCGCATCAGCTGCACGGCGCGGTCGACGTCGTCTTCAGGGTGCAGCGCCTGCACGTCGGCGCTGCAGATCTCGGCGACCTCCACCTGCGACGGGTCGCGCCCGTCGGCGATCGCGCGCACGACGATGTCGCGGTCGGTCAGCACTCCGCGCAGGTGCCCGTCCTCGGTGACGAGGATGGCGCCGCTGTCGACCTCGCGCATCCGGCGCGCCGCGTCGGCGGCCGTGTCGTGCGGGTCGACGCACGCCGGGTCGCTCGTCATGACGTCCTTGATCGTCTGTGCCATCGCTCGTCTCCTTCGCTTCGCTTGCCGTCACTTCGAGCGCTACCCGGCGCGTGGGCGGGCAAACGGAGGCGCGTCGTCCGCGGACCGGGCCGGCGAGTACCCGATCCTTGGGGTGGTCATCGGGCGCAGCCGGCGATACGCTCTTCGGGTCACGATGGTTTCGATGCATGAGCCCTGGGACGACGGTCCCGGGGCTCGCTCGTTAAGGCGCCCCCGACACCGCACGCTACGGCGCCGGGGCCTCGTTCTCTCATCGCCTCACCACGCGGTCGAGGACGATCAAGAGAACGATCGTCGTCACGATGATTTCGAGACGTATCACCTCCTTTCGCGGGGCCGTCGCCCCGGTCAGGGTTGGAGCCCTGACGAATCGGGAGGTGGACGCTCCGAAGTCGTGACGACCGTCGACGACGCTACGAGCCGCACGGGGATCGGTCTACAGCAGGAAGTGGTGGATCTCGTGAGATGCGTGTGTGATGCGCGCGGATCCGGACCCCGCCCGCCTCAGAGCGAGTCCTGCGCCTTGCGGTAGGCGATCTGGAGCGCGTCGGAGGCGGTGACGATCGCGAGCACGGAGGCGACCCAGCGGGTCGTGCGCGGGGCGGCGAGCAGGCCGGCGGTCAAGAGCGTCGCGAGCCACATGTCGAGGCAGTAGGGACAGACGATCAGCTCCCCGAGCACCCGTCGCAGGCCGCGGCCGCGCGCGGCCTCCTCGGCCTCCGCGGGGCCGCCGTCCTGCTGGTAGCGCGTGAACGGCGCGCGCACCGGGCTGGCGATGCGGTCCTTGGCGATCAGTCGGGCGCTCTTGTGCGCGGCGACGGCGAGCAGCGCGAAGTCGGGCGCCTCGATCCGCTCGGGCAGCTCGCGGCCGGAGCGCCGGAACCACGTCGCGAAGGCGCCGACGGCACCGCTGTAGAGCGAGATCAGCAGCGCGTACCAGCCCAGCGGCCGCTCGCGGTCCGGTGGCGTGTGGCCGGCGAAGGGCGGGAGGTCCTGCACGCGCGTGCCGGCGGCGGGGCTCACGGGCTGCTCGGCGGCAGCGGTCGCGGCGGCCGGCGCGCGGCCGGCGGATGCGGCGGGGCCTCGCGGCCGCGCGCCGGACCGAGCACCCCGCGCGGCAGGCGCCGCACGCGGCCCTCGCGCACCGCCGCCTGCACCGCTTGCCCGAACACGCCCGGGCCCCAGTAGCGCGCGCCGACGCGCGCCGCGAGCGCGCGCCGCCCGCTCGGGCCGTCCTGCTCGAGCGCCTGCACGACGATCTCCAGCTCGCGGTGCACGTCGACCGGGTCGTAGACGAGGGAGGCGGCTCCGCGCGAGGAGGAGGCGAGCCGGCCGCCCGGGCCGGGCCGGTAGCGACCGGGCTCGCGGCGGCGACGGGGCGCGCCGGCCGCCTGCTCGGCGTCCTGCGCCGTCAGCGGCGGCGCGACCTGCTCCAGCGGCGTGCGCTCCGCGCGGACGCCGAACAGCAGCTCGGCGACGCCGCCGAGCGCCATCACGGCGGCGCCGATGTAGAAGCCGAGCGCGACCTGGTCGACGCTGCCCGAGTCGATGAAGCGTCCGAACAGGATCGGCCCCGTGATCCCGCCGGCGGCCGTGCCGGCCGCATAGAAGAACGCGATCGCGAGCGCGCGCGTCTCCATCGGGAAGATCTCGCTGACCGTCAGGTAGGCCGAGCTGGCGCCCGCCGAGGCGATGAAGAAGGTCACGCCGATCAGCGCCATGAACGACACGATCCCGAGCGAGCCGCCGGCGAACAGGGCGGCGGTCGCGACGAGCATCGCGGCCGAGCCGAGGTAGCAGAAGGAGATCATCGGCTTGCGCCCGACCGTGTCGAACAGCCGCCCGAGCGTAAGCGGGCCGAGCAGGTTGCCGACCGCGAAGACGATGTACCAGTACGGCACGCTGCCGGAGGCGACGCCGAAGTATCTGCCGATCAGCGTGCCGAGGTCGAAGACGACGGCGTTGTAGAGGAACGCCTGCCCGACGAACAGCGCGAGCCCGAGCACCGTGCGGTTCGGGTAGTCGCGGAACGCGGTCTGCGCGATGCGTCGGAACGGGATCGTGCGGCGCTGGCGCACCGTGATCGCGTCGCCCGGATCGGACAGCGGCTGGCTCGTCTCCTGCTCGATCGCCTGCTCGATCCCGCCGACGATCTCCTCCGCCTCCTGCTCGCGCCCGTGGATGAAGAGCCAGCGCGGGCTCTCCGGCACGTGGCGGCGCACGAACAGGATCGCCAGCCCGAGCACGACGCCGAGGCCGAACGCGAGGCGCCAGCCGACGTTCGCCGCGAACAGCTGCTTGTTGAGCAGCACCACGGTGGCGAGCGAGCCGAGCGCGGCGCCGGCCCAGTAGGTGCCGTTGATGATCAGGTCGACGCGCCCGCGCACGCGCGCCGGGATCAGCTCGTCGATCGCGGAGTTGATCGCCGCATACTCGCCGCCGATGCCGGCGCCGGTGAAGAAGCGCGTGAGGAAGAAGTACCAGGGCGCGAACGCGAGGCCGGTCGCCGCCGTGGCGACGAGGTAGACGCCGAGCGTGATCAGGAACAGCCGCTTGCGGCCGAAGCGGTCGGTGAGCTGGCCGAAGAACAGCGCGCCGAGGCACGCGCCGGCGACGTAGCACGCGGCCGCCGTGCCGATCGTGCTCGCGTTGAGCGCGATGCCGCTGCCGGGCTCCGTCAGGCGGCTGCCGAGCGCGCCGACGATCGTGACCTCGAGCCCGTCGAGGATCCAGACGGTGCCGAGGCCGACGACGACGAGCCAGTGGAAGCGCGACCACGGCAGGCGGTCGAGCCGCGCGGGGATGCGTGTCTCGATCGTGCCGAGGTCTTCCGCCGTCGCGCCCATCCGCTACGCCGCCACGTGCTGGTCGTGGCGGCCCTCGGCGAACTCCTCGACCGCCTTGGCGCAGAAGGCCGGCAGGTCGTCCGGCTTGCGGCTGGAGACGAGCCCGCGGTCGACGTGCACCTGCTCGTCGACCCACGTCCCGCCGGCGTTGCGGATGTCGGTCTGCAGGCTCGGCCACGAGGTGATGGTGCGGCCCTTCAGCACGCCGGCCTCGACGAGCGTCCACGGCCCGTGGCAGATCACGGCGACCGGCTTGTCCTGCTCGAAGAACGCGCGCGCGAAGGCGACCGCGTCGGGGTCGGTCCGCAGCGCGTCGGGGTTCGCGACGCCGCCGGGCAGCAGCAGGCCGTCGTAGTCGGCGGGATCGGCGTCGGCGACCGCCCTGTCGACGGGGAACGCGTCGCCCTTGTCGAGATGGTTGAACGCCTGCACCTCGCCGTCCGCGAGCGCGATCAGGTCGGTTTGCGCGCCGGCGTCGCGCACCGCCTGCAGCGGCTCGGTCAGCTCGACCTGCTCCACGCCGTCGGTCGCGAGGATCGCGATCCGCTTGCCTTCGAGCTCTCGTGCCATCTCGCTCGCCTCCAGTCTCCGGGTGGACCCTCAGCTACCCGCGCAAGGCGGGTTCCGCTCGGGGCGCGGCGAGCGGCGTCAGTCGCCTGACGGACGCCGCGCGGACGGACGCTACGAGCCGCGCTTGCCGGCGACCGCGCGCTGCAGCTGGGCCTTCGTCATCTTCGAGCGGCCCTCGACGCCGAGGCGGCGGGCCTCCGCGTAGAGCTGGTCGCGGGTGCGTCCGCGCGGTCCGGGTCTGCCGGAGCGCAGGCCGCCGCGGCGGCCCGAGGAGATGTCGTTCGTCGAGCTGCGCGAGCGCGTTCTCGACTCGCCCGCGCGGGCGCGCTCCTTGTTCACGGTCCGCGCCGCGATCTCCTCCGCGCGCGACTCAGAGCGGCCCTGCTGCAGCTCGCTGTCCTTGACGTGCTCGTACTGGCGGGCGCGCTTCGTGCCCTTTCTGACGCCGCGGGGTGGCATGGGGTCCTCCTTGTCGTCGGTTGGCGCAGACGGGTACCCGGTCGTCGTCAGAGCGGGGACGCCCATGTCCGCGTGAGGACGCATCGGCGCGACGACGGTCGCCGACGTCGGGCGCCACCTCGACCCGGCGGTGCGCGCGAGCGGGACGTCGCCCGCGGCGATCACGCTCGCGCCGGCGTGAGGTAGGCGCCGGCGAGCACCGCCGGCGCGAAGCTGCGCGCGTGCGCAGCGCGCGCGAGGGGCTTGAGCCCGAAGAGGTCCTCGAGCGAGCGCAGCAGGCCGTAGGGGTCGTACGTCGTCGCGTCGGTGCTGTCGGCGCGCGTCCAGCGCGAGACGATCAGCATGCCCTCGCGCACCGGCGCGTCGGCCGGCGGATGCGTTGGATCGGGCGGCGGCGTCACGTCGCCCGCGAACGTCACGATCAGCACGCCGTCGGCCTTGTAGGCGGGCGAGGCGAGGATCCTCGGCACCCACGTCGCGAGGAACGCGTCGGCGGCGGCGAGCCCGCCGGGGCCGCCGTCAACGCACGGCGCTTCGGTGCCGTCGTGGCAGAGGTTGGGGACGATCCAGCTGAGGCTCGCCGCGTCCCTCGCGCTGGCGAGGTCGTGCCCGAGCTGCGTCAGGCCGCCGTCGTCGGCGTCGCAGCCGCCGAGGTCGAGCAGCGAGTGGTAGTAGACGAACGGGTTGTGGCGCGTCGCGTAGCCGTCGCCCGGCCGGGCTCTCACCCATTCGTCGGGCTGGTTGGAGCCGGGGTGGCGGCAGGTCGCCTTCGGCGGGGCGCCGGCCGCGGGGGCGGGGCCTCGGTCGAGGTCCTCGACGTAGGCGCGCCAGCTCCGGCGGCTCGCGTCGAGCTGGTCGGCGATCGTCGTGACGGTGTTGGGGAAGACGCAGCCGTCGGCCGACACGACGCCGTCGCCCGACGGGGCGACCGACGGCGGGATCTCTCTGTAGGTCGGGCAGCTGGCGCGCGTGCTCGCGTTCGGCGGCTGGCCGCCGATCGCCGCCAGCTCGTCGGGCAGGTCGGCATGGCCGAGCGTCTCGTACCCGCTCAGCAGCGCGCCCTTCGGCCGCAGCGTGGCGTCCAGGTAGGCGGCCGGCGAGCCGGGGCCGAACGCCTGCGCGAAGCCGTGGCCGGCGAGTGCGATCACGAAGACGTGCCTGACCTTCGTCGGCGGAGGTGCGGCGTCGGCCGCGCCGCTGCCGGGCTCCGTGCCGCCGCTGCCTTCGCCCGTGCTGGCGCCGCCTTCGCCCGTGCCGGCGCCGCTCCTCTGCGACGGCGCGCCGCTCGTCGCGGGCGTCGTGCTCGCACCGCCGCCTTCGCCCGAGGAGTCGGCGCTCGGCGCTTCGTCGCCGCTGCCGGCTTCGCCGGAGTCGCTCGCGCTCGCCGGCGTGCTCGACGCGCCGAGAGCGGGCGCCGCGATCGTCACCGGCCTGCGCTGCCCGACGAGCGCGGAGGCCGCGTCGGGGCTGCCGTCGTCGCGCAGGCCGGCGCCGAGCACGACGAGCGTGCACAGCAGCGACAGCGCGACGACGATCCGCAGCTGCGGCGGCGTCACCGCACGGCTCCGCTCGCCGCCTGCACGTAGAGCTCGCGCTCGACCTGCTCCAGCTCCGCATCGACGCGCTGAAGCTCGGCCGCCTTGCGCGTGAGCACGTCCATGCGCACGTGGTCGCGGATCGCCATCTCGTAGAAGACGCCGCCGAGGTCCGCCTGCAGGAGGGCGAAGCGCTCGGTCAGGCGCTCTCGCCGCGCGAGCAGCTCCGGGTCGAGCCCGGCCGCGGGCACGCTTCTCGCGGCGCCGACGGTCGCCGCGCGCCGCGACTGCGCGGCGAGCTTGTCGGCCGGGACCATGCCGGGCGGCGGCGCGTCGCGGCGGCGGCGCAGGCGCGCGGGGATGCGGTCGAGCGCGCTCACGGTATGACGATCTGGTCGGGCAGGTTGCGCTGCTGGTCGACGTACGCTCTGCCCTTCGAGTCGACGATGTGCTGGAGCGCCGCTCTGCTCTGCTGGACCTCCTGCGGCGTGACGCTCGCGCCCGTCAGTCTGCGGGCGCTGCCGTATCTCGTCTTCGCGATCACGTCGCCGTTGACGGGGTCGGCTCTGCCGACCTTGGCGGAGCCGGAGCCGGCGCTCGAGCTGCCGGCGTCGGTCGCGCCGACGCCTGCGCCGCCGCCGATCACGTTGACGACCGGCGCCTTCTGCGCGCGCAGCGCGTCGACCAGCTGCCGGTCGCCGCCGCTGCCGCGGCCGACGACGATCCCGAGCGCGGCGACGAGCGGGAGCAGCGCCACGACGAGCGCGAATCTGAGTCGCGCCGCGGCGCCGTCCGCGCCGGCCGCGGCCGCAGGCGGGGCCGCGACCGCGCGGGCGCGCCGCGCCGACTCGACGAAGTACCGGGCGGCGGGGTCGTCGGCGTGCGGGCGCCGCGCGCCGCAGACGACGCAGTAGCGCTGGCGCTCGGCGAGCGGCGCCTGGCAGTGGTCGCACGTCTCCCAGCTCGGCGCCGCGGGAACCGCGGCGAACGGGGGAGGCGTCGGGTCGGTGTACGTCATCGCGGCTCCCTCATTCGAAGATCGTCGGCGGCGCTGAGATGCGCACCGTGTGGCGGCCGGGGTCGCCGACGAGCGCGACGCGCACGCGCGCCTGCCCGTGGCTGGCGAGGTGGTCGATCGAGACGGCGCCGGCGGCGAGCACGCGCGCGCCGTCGCGCGCGACCGCGTAGACCTGCACGTCGTACTGCGGGATCGCGGAGCGGTTGACGAGCAGGACCGTCACGGTGCCGCGCGCCGTGTTGCGGCGACCGGTCGCGTGCGCGCCATGCGCGTGCGGCCCGCTCGCCGCCGCCGGCGCGTGCGGCGGCAGGACTCGCGCGTCGAGCGCGGGCAGCGCGCCGGACGCGCGTGAGACGACGGCGCCGCCGGGCGCGCCGGCGACCGCGTACGGCGTCCCCGCCGGCAGCGGCCGGCGGGCCGTGAAGACCCACGTCGCATTCGCGTCGGCGCCGATCGACGGCACGTGCGTGCGGAACCAGCCGAGCCCGCCGCCGCCGTCGACCTCGGTCCGCGGACCGCCGGCGTCGCGCACGCCGACCGCCAGCGGCACGTCCGTCGCCGGCTCGGCGCCGCGGTTGCGCAGCGTGACGACGAACGCGCTCGCGCGGGCGCCGCGCACGAGCGCCACGCGCACGACCCGCACTGCGCGGCTGGGCCGGTGCAGCCGCAGCGGCGCGCGCCCCGCGAGCGTGCGGTCGGCAACGAGCTCGGCGCGCGCGTTCTTGCGCTGCGTCGAGACGCAGCCGCCGAGGCCGGCGGCGAGCCCGAGCGCGACGCATGCCGTCGCCACGACCCGCGATCCCCTACCCGAAGCCACCGCTGACGTACTCCCTCGTGCGCGCCTCGCGCGGCGCGCCGAACACCTGCTCCGCGGGTCCGTACTCGACCAGCTCGCCGAGGTACATGAAGGCGACGCGGTCGGCGATGCGGTAGGCCTGCTGGAGGTTGTGCGTGACGATCACGACCGCGACCTGCTCGCGCAGCGCCACGATCAGCTCCTCGATCACCTGCGTGGACTGCGGGTCCAAGGCCGAGCACGGCTCGTCGAGCAGCAGCACCTCGGGGTCGGCGGCCAGGGCGCGTGCGATGCAGAGGCGCTGCTGCTGCCCTCCTGAGAGCCGGAGCGCCGGATGGGAGAGGTCCGCCGCGACCTCGTCGTAGAGCCCGGCGCGCTCCAGCGCGCTCCGGACAGCCCCCTGGAGGGCTGCCTTGCGCGGCCGCCGCGAGGCCTGCTCGCGCAAGACGTAGGCGACGTTGTCGAACACGCTCATCGGGAACGGGTTCGGCTGCTGGAAGACCATCGTCACGCGCCGGCGCAGCGCCGTCGGCTCGAGCGTGGCGACGTCCTCGCCGTCGAGCAGGATGCGGCCCTTCATCGAGGCCGTCCTCGTCAGCTCGGTGAGGCGGTTGAGTGAGCGCAGCAGCGTCGTCTTGCCGCAGCCGGAGGGGCCGATCAGCGCGAGCACCTCGCCCTGGCGGATCGGCAGCGAGACGTCGTCGACCGCGAGCTTGGAGCCGTAGGCGATCGAGAGCCGCTCGACCTGCATGCGGTCGATCGCCAGCGTGGAGGTCCCGACCTTGCGGCGCGGCGCGCTCACGAAGCTCGGCGCCCGGCCGCCGGGCATCGCGATCGTCGGCTGCTCGGCCGGCTCGACGACCCGCGCCTCGGCGCCGCGCAGCGGCAGCCGGCGCACCGGCGGGGGAGTGGGAGCGTCGGTCATGCTCATCTCCATCGCCTCCCGCGTCGCGCGGCGACGTCCACCGCGACGTTCAGCGCCAGCACCATCAGCAGCAGCACGAAGCCGGCGGCGAACGCCTTCTCGGGCTGGTCGATCTCGCCCGTCGGGGCGTTCTCGTAGACGAACGTCGTGAGCGTCGAGCCGGTCCCGCGCAGCGTCCCCAGCAGCGGGACGCTGCTCGCGCCGTTGAAGCGCAGCGTCGCGCCCAGCAGCACGACGATGATCGCGGTGTCGCCGATGATCCGCCCGACGCCGAGCATCGCGCCGGTCACGACCGAGGGCCGCGCGGCCGGCAGCAGCACGCGCCGCGTCGTCGCGATGCGCGTCTTGCCGACCGCATAGGAGGCCTCGCGCACGTGGCCGGGGATCGCCTGCAGGCCCTCGCGCACGTTCGCGACGATCAGCGGCAGCGCGATCAGCGACAGCATCGCGGCGGCGGCGAAGAACGAGCGGCCGTAGACGACGCCGTCGTTCGTGCGCGAGAGGAACGCGAGCGCGCCCTGCTCGAAGATCAGCGTGCCGAACAGCGCGAA
>Ga0070714_100003730_pt1 | contig 11418 bp, 7 predicted proteins | sample LARL83metaG_FD_65450 | JGI IMG/M metagenome (GOLD analysis project Ga0070714, IMG submission 65450) | Corn, switchgrass and miscanthus rhizosphere microbial communities from Kellogg Biological Station, Michigan, USA - LAR L8-3 metaG | ecosystem: Host-associated > Plants > Roots > Rhizosphere ... | reverse complement strand
GACGGTCCAGCCGGGTGACTGCTTGATCCGGTGGCACTTCCTGCTGCGCGCGCCGGCGTTGCAGCTACAGGTGCGGCCGCCCTTGTCGTACGGCTGGGCATGCTCGAAGTCTGAGTCACGCGCGTGGCGTGAGCAGGGCGGGAAAGTGCAGGTATGGTCACGGACCTGGACCAGGTGGCGGAGCGTGTCGTTCGGCTGGTACGCGTCGGACTCGTGCCGGTGATCGCAGGCATGGGTGGGCACCGGCTCGATGCGCACGGCGAGTTCACGGCCGCCTGGCAGCGTGAGCGTCCAGGTGCCGCACCAGTTCGGGTCGCCCGCTGAGTCTGGTGAACCACGGGCATCGCGCCAGGTGAACGCCCAGCCGCCTGGTGCCCGCGGGCCGGGCGTTCCAGTCGGGTCGATGGCACTAGGCAGCATGGCGGTCAGCCGACCGGCGGTGATCGTCAGGTTCAACCTGGCCGGGAGGGTCACCGAAGGTGGTGGCGCTCCGGCCAGAGGCTGGGCCGGAGTCGCGCGGACCGGCTTCCCGGTCCGCCCGCAGCCATGACCGACGGCGATGCCGTCAGGGTCGGTGACCGTGAGGCATATCCGGCTGTGCGGGCTGGCGGCGGCGAGCCGGGCCAGGTCGCGGCACAGGTCCGGGTCGAGGACACCGAGTCCGTGCGCTTCGCCGGGCCGATCCGCGAGGCCGAGCAGGGTGGCCAGCGGGACGACCAGGTCAGCCAGGACGGGGCGGGCCGCTGGCTGCCCGCCTGGACCGCTGCCGCCTGGCGCGTGGTCGCCGGGACTGCCACCGCTCGGCCCGTTACCTGGAGGAGGCTCTCTGTCCCTGCTGGTTTCAGCGTCACCCGGGGAGCTGTCGTCACCCGGTGAGCTGTCGTCCGGGCGCGTGGAGAGTGCGGCGTCGGGTGCCGCAGCCGGATCCGGATCCGCGGTGCTGGTGCTGAGGTGGCCCTGGGCGATGCGCTCCGCGGCCGACCGACCGTTGATCAGGTCGAGGTAGGCGGTAGTGCGGAGCTGGTCCATCCGGGCGTCGGGGAACGCTCCCGAGTCCTTGTACTCCGCGGCGCGGGCGTCCAGGTTGGCGTAGGCAGCCATGGTCTCGTCGGTGGGCAGGTCGCGACCGGACAGTCCCGCCGCGCCGGACCGCTCGCGGAACATCTGCACCCGGGACCCGTGCTTGACGGCCGCCTTGCGGCGCCGCTCATCCAGGCCGGGATCGACCTCGCTGGCGATCCGGGCGGCGAGGTTCATGATCTGGCCCCACGTCTTGCCCGTGGTCCCGGTCAGCTGCGGGATGATCATCTCCTCGGCCCTGGCCGCGTCCGCGTCGCTCAGCCACTGGAAGGTCTCCACGATCAGCTTGGCCTTCGAGTACGCGAGCGTGCCGTCCGCGTGCAGCGCGGCGATGCCGGGCAGCCGCGCGCCCAGTTCCCACGCGGTCAGGGCAGTCTGCTCCGCCGACTGCACGGACACCGCGAGGGCGAGGGCGAGTTCATGACTGAGCGAGTCGCTCCACTGATCGGGCAGGTCACCGTGCCGGCGCCGCGGGGCCGCGGGCAGGTCGTCCTGGCGGACTAGTTCCCTGACCGCCGCCAGCTTCGCCGCCGATGCCCATGACTCGAGCGCGGCGAGCCGCCGGACCACCCCGATGAGCTCGTCCGGTGCCGCGCCCGGGCAGCGCCACTCCGGGCCGCCCACTGCCGCCAGGACGGCCGCGAGCTCCGGGCCCGGCGGGCACTGATCCCACTGCGCGCCCGGCGCGAACCCGGACAGCCGCTCATCGCGTGACGTTCCGCCCCGCGGGGCTGTACCGCCGATAGCGTCCCGGCCGTCAGGCGAGCCAGGCACCGGGGCAGGCTGTCCGCCCGTCCCGCTGCCTTCGCCCGACTGCCAGTCCATCGCCTACCCCGTTATCGATCATGATCTCAGGTAAGGATCAGTTACTCCTCCGACAATCGAATGTTATCACGAAATCGATGATCGTTAAAGCTTTCGACACATTCCACTGAGACACATTTATCTCAGCAGATTGATCGAATAATTTAAATTGCTAGGCGCCACTTCTCGCCTGATGCAAAACGACTTGCGTCGCGAGTGCATAGTTAGAGAAGTGAAGATCGTGATACCGGGCGGTACCGGCCATATCGGCGAGCTGCTGACCCGGTCGCTGGCCGCTGCCGGGCACGAGGTCGTGGTGCTGACCAGGCAGCCGCGGCGGCCGGGCGAGGTCGGCTGGGACGGCCGGACGCTCGGGCCGTGGGCGGCGGCGGTCGATGGCAGCGACGTGGTCATCAACCTGGCCGGCCGCAGTGTCAACTGCCGGTACACCGACGCCAACCTCAGGCAGATGATGGATTCCCGGGTGGACTCCGCGCGGGTCATCGGCACGGCGATCGCGGCGGCCCGCCGCCCGCCCGCGACCTGGCTGCAGATGAGCACCGCCACCATCTACGCGCACAGCACCGGCCGGCCGCACGACGAGGCGACAGGAGAGATCGGCGGCACGGAGCCCGGAGTGCCCGAGTACTGGTCCTATAGCGTGTCGATCGCGATGAACTGGGAACACGCGCAGGCCAGCGCCGCGACGCCGGGGACGCGCAAGGTCGCGCTGCGAACCGCCATCGTGATGAGCCCGGAGCGGGGCGGGGCGTTCGCCACGCTGTCCCGGCTGGCCCGGCTCGGCCTGGGCGGCCCGGTCGGCGGCGGGCGGCAGTACGTGTCCTGGATTCACGGCGCCGACCTGGCCCGGGCCGTGTCGTTCCTCATCGCGCGCGACGACATCGACGGCGTGGTGAACCTGGCCGCCCCGTCGCCGTTGCCGCAGCGGGAGTTCATGCGCGAGCTGCGGGGCGCGTGGGGCGTCCGCGTCGGGCTGCCGGCGACCCGCTGGATGGCCGAGATCGGCGCTTTCGCCCTGCGCTCGGACACCGAGCTGCTGCTCAAGAGCCGTTACGTGCTGCCCGGGCGGCTGACCGCGGCGGGCTTTGACTTCGACTTCCCGGCCTGGCCAGCGGCCGCCGCCGACCTGGTTAAGCAGGCCAGGGCCGGAGATGGCGCGGGACAGCCGGGGATCGCGGTGACGCGGCGCGGCGGTTAGCAAGGTCCGTCGACTCCCACAGTCCCGGGGTTGTCATCCTTGGCTTAGACATCGAGACGCTCCAACTGCTGACGGACGACATGCTCCAAGCAGGCGGACTCGTCAAATCGAGCGAGGAGTTCCTTCTTGAGTCGGTCGATCTTTTCCGCGATTGGCTCACCGTCGCTGTCATCGGTCTCAGCGGCGCCGACGTACCGGCCTGGTGTAAGAATGTGGTCCCGCTTGCGGACTTCCTCAAGGTTCGCCGAGTAGCAGAATCCCGGAACGTCCTCGTACGTCGGACCCGTCTCACGGGCAGAGGCGGTGCCGCGCCACGCATGGTAGGTTCCCGCGATCTTGGCGATGTCGTCGTCCATTAGCACGCGCTCGGTCCGGTCCAGCATCGTGCCCATCGACTGGGCGTCGATGAGGAGGATGTCACCACGGCGGTCAGCCAGGTGCTTCGCCGCTTGCGGCCCCTTGTTGCTGGAGAAGAACCACAAGCAGGCGGGGATCTGCGTAGTGCGGAAAAGCTGCGGCGGCAGCGCGATCATGCACGCCACCAGGTCAGTCTCGATAAGAGCCTTGCGGATCTCGCCCTCACCGGACTGCTTGGACGACATCGAGCCATTGGCCAGCACCACGCCGGCCGAGCCGCTGGAGCTCAGCTTGTAGACGATGTGCTGCAGCCAGGCGAAGTTCGCGTTGCCCGCCGGCGGGACGCCGTAGCGCCACCGCGGGTCGTCGGTCTTGCGCGCCCAGTCGGACATGTTGAACGGGGGGTTGGCGAGGATGAAATCGGCCTTCTTGTCCGGGTGCTTGTCGGCGTAGAAGGTGTCCTCCCAGCGAGAAGACAGGTCGCCGTTGATGCCGTGGATGGCCAGGTTCATCTTGGCCAGGCGCCAGGTGCGCTCGTTGGACTCCTGCCCGTATACGGCCAAGTCGTCGCGGCGCCCCTGGTGGGCGAGGACGAACTTCTCCGCTTGGACAAACATGCCGCCCGATCCGCAGCACGGGTCATAGACCCGGCCCCAGTACGGCTCAAGGACCTCCACCAGGACCTTGACCACGCCGGCCGGCGTGTAGAACTCGCCGCCGCGTTTACCCTCGGCGCGGGCGAACATTTCCAGGAAATACTCGTAGACCTCGCCGAGGACATCGCGGGCCTTCTTCTCGCCGTGGCCGGTGAAGCGGGCGTCGCTGATCAGGTCAACAAGCTCGCCGAGGCGGCGCTGGTCGACGTTGCCGCGGTTGAAGATCTTCGGCAGCACGCCGGTGAGGGACGTATTGGTCTTCATGATCGCGTCCATCGCGTTGTCGATCAGCTCGCCGATGCCGGCGCTCTTCGCCTGGGCGGCGAGGCTATGCCAGCGGGCGCCCTCGGGCACCCAGAAGACTCCCTCGCGGGTGTACTCGTCCTTGTCATCAAGGAACTCCGGGAGCCGGGACTCGGGTACTCCCTCGCTGAGGAGTTCGGCGCGGATCTGGTCGCGGCGCTCGGCGAACGCGTCAGAAACGTACTTGAGGAAGACCATCCCGAGCACGAAGTCCTTGTACTGGGCGGCATCCATCGAGCCGCGGAGTTTGTCCGCGGCCCGCCACAGGACGGCATGCAGTTCCGCCGTGCTCTGGGTGCCGGGCAGCGCCTGCTGATCGTTCTTCTTCCGCCCTGGCATAACTCTTCCCATCCGCTCAGTCCGTCGATAGTGAGGGCCAGTGTTCCACCGATCAGGCCGCTGATGGTGGCCCCTTGCAGTTCGTCGAGCACATCGGGTTCCTTCCGGCAAGGTCGCGGCGGTCTTCGATGAGCCCGAGAAGCCGGTCAGGGCGGCAGCGCGGCCAGCAGCCAGCCAACGGCAGCCGTCCGTTCCCCGCCGCGGCGGGGTCGTGCTGAAGGTCGATGCCGACGCGTTCCGCAGGTTCGCCGCGTCGCTGAAGTAGCCCGTCACCATCCCCGCCATAACGCCACGTCCTCAACAGTCTTCACGGCGTCCCGCACACTGATCCCGCCCGACATGAGCTTGGGCATCAACGCATCCCGTAGTCGCGCAAGGGCCGCTGACTCGGTGGAAAGGCTCTCGCGCAGCAGGAACAGCGGCCGCACGTCATCGTGAAACTGGCGGAGCGCCGACTCGCCGGGCACACGGACCTCAAGTGCTAGCACGTTAGACCGGTTCAGGCCGGGAACCGCAGAGTCAGAATTCATCCGTTCAAGACCGAGGTGCTTAAGCAGGTAGAAGGCGAACTCCAGCGGCACGCCCTTTCTTCTCAGCTCCACGTAGAACGTGGTATCGATCGGGAAGAAACCCTGCTCCGACCAGTAGACCGCGCCGACCGTCCCCTTGCGCCCGACGATGACGCCCGGGCCGTCGACCAGGCGCTTGTCGTGAGAGCCGGCCATGCCGCCGCTCCCGTAAACCGGGAACTCGCCGGCGGTGCGCTCGGCGGCAGGCAGCGCCCTGCCGTACCTGAGCTCGATCAGGTCACCGACCCGCTCGTTCCCCGTTGCGTCTGCTATGACCTTCGCGTAACGCGCGTCGGCAAGGGCGAACGCGACGTTCGCCATCGCGCCGTTGACGGCGATCTTGTCGTCGAGCGCTCCAAGCAGTTCCCCGATGGCCTGCTGGTCAGGCAGGGGCGGCAGGACGAATCCAAAGTCCTGAATCTGCCGTCCGCTGATGTGCGGCACCGCGCTACCGGTCTGCACGCCGCGCACGTAGGCCGTAAACGCCGGGCTCCCGATAAGACAGGCAAGGAACCGCTGGTCAAGCCCAGGGAGCGCGCGAAGACGGGCAACACGCTGCACGAGCAAGCTCGGGACATCCTCGGGCCGCAGCTGCGCGTACTTGAGCCCGGCCGCTATCCACGGACGATCCATGGCAAGAATGACGTCGCCGACCTGGAGCCGGCATCTCTCGTAAGCGACGGCATCAGCGGCCGGCCAGTACTTGGCGTTGTCCCAGCGAATCCTTCCCTGAGCAACGTTGTCCCCGCGAAGCAGCCGGATCGCGTCCCTGGAATCGGTGTAGTCAGCGCTCTTGAACGGGTTCCCCGTTATCAGGTCCACATGATCGCCGAGCCGCACCAGGTCAGGCATGGAGCAAGTGTTCCATGCGACAGACGGCAGGCGGGTCGGCATCGCGCTCAGCCGACGCCGACCCGCCGCTGAGCGGGCCCGGTCAGCCCCACTGCCCCGGCACGTAGTCGCCGCCCTGGTTGCCGCTGATCACGTTCAGCCGGTTGTACGCGTTGATGACGGCGATGATGCAGGTCAGCGCGGCGAGCTGCTCGCTGTCGTAGTGCTTGGCCGCGTTGGCCCAGGCCTCATCGGTGACCCCGCCGGCCCCGTCGGCGATCCGGGTGCCCTGCTCGGCGAGCTCGAGTGCCGCCCGCTCGGCGTCGGTGAAGACCTTGGCGTCCCGCCACGCCGCGACCAGGTTCAGCCGCACCGAGGTTTCCCCGGCGTGCTCGGCGTCCTTGGCGTGCATGTCGACGCAGACGGCGCAGCCGTTGATCTGGCTGGCCCGCAGCAGCACCAGGTTCTGCGTGGCGACCGGCAGGCCCGAGCGGCCCTGGACGGACATCGCCGCCGCGTTGAACTGCTTGATGAACTTCTGCAGGGTCTCACTGCTGTTGTAGTCGAGGCGTGCGTCCACGGTGTTCTCCTTAACCGTGCATCGATGACTGTTACACCCTCTAGACGGACTGGAGCGCGCCGATGTGACAGGCCCCGCCCGGCGGTGGCAGTTCTTGGATCATCCGGAACGGGGGCGTGTGCGACCGTCCGGCGTCCATGGCACCGGAGGCAGGGACGCGGCGGACGGAGGCATCAACCCGCGTCGGCGCCCTCGGGTGGCAGTCAGCTGGCGGCGGCGTCGAGCAGGTGGTAGTTCCGCTTGCCCTTGCGCAGCACCAGCCAGCGGCCGTACAGCAGGTCGGCCTCGGTGAGCGGGCGGTCCTCCGGCACCACCTCGCCGTTGACGGACGCGGCGCGCTGGCCGATCGTGCGGCGGGCGTCGGACAGCGACGAGGCGAGCGGGGTCGCGCCGAGCGCCGCGGCCAGGGTCACCCCGGCGGTGAACGGTGAGGTCGGGACCTCGGTGGCGAGGAACTCCAGTGCCTGCGCCGACGCGCCGGCCGGAGAGCCGCCGAACAGGATCGCGCTCGCCTCCTCAGCGGCCGCGGTCGCCTCGGCGCCGTGCACGAGCGTGGTGGTCTCCCTGGCCAGGCGGCGCTGGCCGTCGCGCCGGTGCGGAGCCTCGGCGTGGGCCGCCGCGATCGCCTTGCACTCCTCCACCGGTAGCAGCGTGAGCTGGAGCAGGAAGCGCTCGATGTCAGCGTCCGCGACGTTCATCCAGTACTGGAAGAACTGGTACGGGGAGGTGCGGTCGGCGGCCAGGAAGACCGCGCCTTCCTCTGACTTGCCGAACTTCTTGCCGTCGGAGCGGAGCATCAGCGGCCAGGTGAACGCGTGCACGTGCCTGCCGTCGGCCCGCCGGATCAGGTCCACGCCCGCCAGCAGGTTGCCCCACTGGTCGGAACCGCCGATCTGGATCTCCACATCGTGCTTCCTGCTCAGGTGCAGGTAGTCATTGGCCTGCAGGAGCTGGTAGCTGAACTCGGTGAACGAGATCCCGTTCTCGCTCTCAAGCCGGGCCTTGACCGACTCGCGGGCGACCATCTGGTTGACGCTGGCGTGCTTGCCGATGTCGCGCAGGAAGTCGAGCAGCGACAGCGACTCGGTCCAGTCCAGGTTGTTGACCAGGGAAACACGGGAGATGCGGTCAAGCTGTTCCGCGATCCGCCTGGTGTTGTTCGCGAGCGTCGCGGCGTCCAGCAGGTTGCGCTCCTTGGACTTGCCGCCGGGGTCGCCGATCATCCCCGTCGCGCCGCCCGCCAGCGCGATCGCGTTGTGCCCCGCGTCGGCGAACCTGCGCAGCACGAGCAGGCCGATCAGGTTGCCGACATGGAGCGAGTCGGCGCTCGGGTCACAGCCGTAATAGACGCCGACCGGGCCAGCCTGGATCCGGGCGCGCAGCGCGTCGCGGTCGGTACTGTCCTGGACGAGGCCCCTGGCCTCAAGGTCGGCGAGAAGATCCATGCTGCATATGATCCCATACCCAGGATGGTGGACCGGCGGCATTAACAGCGTCCCCGGCCCGTGCGCCCCGAGCGGTTCCGGACGGGCGCCGGGGCCAGCCGTTTCACCATACACACCCAAGTCCGCACGAAGTTACTTGAACGTAATCATCAGGAAACCTGTACATCATCGCTGGTCCGTGCCACCATCCACATCAACGTGGCCCGTGCTCGGGCCATCGATGCGAGGAGGCACCTGATGCGGATGACGTTGAAACTCCGCAGGACCGCGACCGCGACGGCCGCGGTTGCGCTGATCGCGGCGGGAGCGGCGCTCGCAGCGCCCGGCGCCGCGCACGCGGCGCCGGCGGCGCCCGGGACCCAGGTCACCGGGACGCTGGCGAACGGCACCGTGTGGATCGCGGAATACCCCGCCAACTGGAACGGCACCCTGATCCTGTACAGCCACGGTTTCGGCCCGCTCACCGCGGCGGACGCGCCCGCGAACGCGCAGGCCGCGCTGCTCGCCGGCGGGTACGCGCTGGCCGGCTCGTCCTACGACCCGAACGGCTCGCAATGGGCGCTCGACACCGCGGTCAGCGACCAGTTCGGCACCCTCGCCGCCGTCGAGTCCACCGTGCTGCCGTCCCGCCCCAGGCACGTGATCGCGATGGGCACCTCGATGGGCGGGCTGGTCAGCGCGCTTGAGGCACAGTCGGGCCGCGGCAAGATCGACGGCGCGCTGACCACCTGCGGCATCGTCGGCGGCGGCGTCAACCTGAACGAGTACCAGATCGACGGCGAGTACGCGATCGCCCAGCTGCTCGGCAACCCGGCCACCCAGCTCGTCGGGTTCGGCACGATACCCAACGCGTTCGCCACGGCCGGCGCGCTCAGCGCGGACGCCGCGGCGGCCCAGCCGACCGCGGCCGGCCAGGCCCGGCTAGCGCTCGCCATGGCCTTCCTCAACGTGACGCCGTGGAACCCGGCCTCGCCCGCGCCCGTGCCGGCGACCGATCCGGCCGGCCAGGAGTCCGCGCAGTACAACGTGATGTTCGGCGCGCCCCCCGGCGGCCTGAGCATCATGCAGTTCATCGAGCTCGGCCGGGTCTCGATCGACCAGGCCGACGGCGGCCAGGCGACCTGGGACATCGGGACGAACTTCGCCGCTGTGCTGCGCGATTCGCCGTACCGGCACGAGGTGGAAGCGCTGTACAAGGCGGCCGGCCTGAACCTGGGCGCCGACCTCGCGAACCTCACCGCGCACACCAACATCGCGGCGAACCCGGCGGCGCTGCGCTCGCTGTACCAGACGTCCGTCCCGGACGGGCGGCTCGCGGTGCCGGAACTCACCCTGCACACGGTCGGCGACAACCTCGTCCCCGTGCAGAACGAGAACTACTACCGCCACCTCGTCGACCAGGCCGGCAGTGGCGACCTGCTGCGCCAGGCGTACACCGAGAGCTTCGGCCACTGCAACTTCAGCCCGTCCGAGCTGGTGGCGGGCGTCGAAGCGATCCTGCAGCGGGTCACCACGGGACATTGGGGCGACGTCGCGACGGCGGCCAGCCTGGAGCAGGCGGCCGCGGCCACGAACCTGGGCCCGGCCAGTTTCACCACCTACCATCCCGGCGAGCTGACTGGCGCGGTCCCCTCCAGGTAAAACCGACGTCAGCCGCGAGCTGGTTTCCGTAGCGAACCGCGGCGCGGGCTCGGATAATCTCGGCACATGCCTGGAACCGAGCCCGCGCCGCTGCTGCTGTACCTGGTGAAGCGGGTGGAACTCGCCGTCCGCGCCCGGCTTGACGATATCGTCCGGCCGGCCGGGCTCACCGCCACCCAGTACACGGCGCTCACCGTGCTCGAACGGCACGACGACCTGTCCTCGGCGCAGCTGGCCAGGCACTCGTTCGTCACCGCCCAGTCGATGGCCGACATGATCACCACGCTGCAGGGGCGCAGGCTGATCGAGCGGCACCGGGACCGGGCCGACCGGCGGCGGCTCGTCGTTTCGCTCACCGCCGAGGGACGGGTGCTGCTCGACCGCTACCGCGATGAGGTCGCCGCGCTCGAGCGGGACATGATCGCCGGGCTGTCCGGGCCGGAGACCGCCGGGCTGCGGACCGCGCTGAACGCGTGCTACGACAACCTCTCGCTCCCGGCCAGGCCCACGGCCAGGGAGATCGCGGTCGGCGCGGAGTAAGCCTTCGAACTCTTCCTTCCTGACGTTGCCGGTCACGTGACTCGGTAAGGCCAGGTCAGGAACGAAGAGTTCGCTCGTTCTGGATGACGGCCTAAGCCCCCTGTTTAAGATCGCGGCTGGCTGGCAGGATGCGTTCCATGGAAACGCCGCTGTCTCCCCTGGAGTTCGCCCGCCGCACCCGCCGCCTGCACGGCGCGCGCGAGGCCGTCGTCGACGGCGACCTCAGGCTCACCTACGAGCAGTTCTTCGACCGCTGCGACCGCTGGTCGGCCGCCCTGGGGGCGCTCGGCGTGCAGCAAGGGGACCGGGTGGCGACGATCGCACCGAACACCCACGCGCAGCTCGAGGCGTTCTACGCGGTGCCGCAGCTCGGCGCCGTGCTCGTGCCGATGAACTACCGGCTCACCGCGGACGACTTCGTCTACATGGTGAACCACTCGGGCTCCACGGTGCTCTGCGTGCACAGCGACTACCTGGACGCGATCGACGCGGTCCGCGACCAGATGCCGGGCGTGCGGCACTTCGTCGCGTTCGAGGGGGGTGCGGGACGCGACGGCTGGCTGGACTACGAGGCGCTGATCCGCGTCACCGGGCCGGTGTACGTGAGGCCGGAGATCGGCGAGCGTGACCTGCTGACGATCAACTACACCAGCGGCACCACCTCCCGGCCCAAGGGCGTGATGATCACCCACCGGAACGCCGCGGTGAACACCATCGGCACCCTGCTTCACCTGCGCCTCGGGGTCGGCGACCGTTACCTGTGGACGCTGCCGATGTTCCACGCCAACGGGTGGACGTTCACCTGGACGGTGACCGCCGCGGGCGGCACGCACGTCTGCCTGCGCAAGGTCGACCCGGCGCTGGTCTTCTCGCTGATCCGGGACGAGCGCATCGGCTGGCTGTGCGCCGCCCCGACGGTGCTGATCTCGCTGGCCAACGCGCCGGCGGCGGCGCGCGGCGAGGTGCCCGCCGGGGTGCGGGTGATCACCGCGGGCGCGCCGCCGGCCGCGGCCACCATCGAGCGGCTCGAGGGCGAGTTCGGCTGGGACATCAC
>Ga0070714_100003729_pt1 | contig 11418 bp, 14 predicted proteins | sample LARL83metaG_FD_65450 | JGI IMG/M metagenome (GOLD analysis project Ga0070714, IMG submission 65450) | Corn, switchgrass and miscanthus rhizosphere microbial communities from Kellogg Biological Station, Michigan, USA - LAR L8-3 metaG | ecosystem: Host-associated > Plants > Roots > Rhizosphere ... | reverse complement strand
TCGGTGCGCGTGATCGTGCTGCAGAACGACGACAACGCCCTGCAGGACGGCGGCGACGTCTACATCAACGGCTACTCCGGCGGCCGGCAGTTGGCGTTCCTGCAACAGGAACTGGCCAAGGCGCGGCACTCGCGGGACATCGACTGGATCGTCGTGGCCATGCACCAGGTGATGATCAGCTCGTCCGACGCGAACGGCGCCGACCTCGGCCTGCGCGCCAAGTACGGCCCGCTGTTCGACCAGTACGGTGTGGACCTCGTGCTGTGCGGGCACGAGCACAACTACGAGCGGTCGCTGGCGGTGCGCGGAGTGGTCGGCGGCAGCGAGACGCTCACGCCGAACCCGGCGTCGTCGGCCACCGACGACATCGACACCACGCTCGGTACCGTCCACATGGTCCTCGGCGGCGGCGGTGTTTCGGCCACCACGAACCAGCTGTTCTTCACCGACGGCAGCGCCAAGGTCCTCACGGCCGTGTCGGCCACTCCCGGCCCGAACGGCAAGCGCACGCCGACCTACACCAAGGAACAGGCCGTGTGGAGCGCCGTGCGCGACCAGCAGCACCCGTACGGCTTCGCGGCCTTCACGGTCGACCCGGGCCGCCACCCCGGCGACACGACGCGGATGTTCGTGACCTACTACAACGTCAACAAGCCGCACGGCGACCTGTCGGTCTTCGAAACCTTCACCCTGCGCCGCAAGCGTTCGGACGGCTGAGCCCGTCCGTAGGGCTGCGCGCCACCGGCAGGTGTGACAACATCTGCCGGTGGTTCGCGTGTCGTTCGCCGTCCGGCCACCCGAGGACGTGGTGGCCGCGCTGGCGGCGCTGCCCCGGCCCGCCGTGGACGGCGTTTCCTGGATCGTGCCACCACGCTGGATCGTGAAACTGCGGCCGCTGGGCCATGTCGCGCCCGCGTTGTACGACCCGCTCGTCGACGCCGTGACCGACGAGCTCGACGGCGCTCCCCCGGCCCGTGTCACCGTCGGGACAACCCTGCGGCGGTACGGCAATCAGTGCCTCGTGGCGCCCGTCGGCGGCCTGGACGAGCTGTCCGAGGCCATCTTCTCGGCCACCGCGCCGATCGTCCCGGTGACGCACCCGCAGCCGTTCTTCGCGGAGATCATGCTGGCCGGTGGCCGGATTCCGCCCCATCTCGCGGGAGCGGAGCTCCGTACCGAGTGGATGGCCGGTTGTGTCCAGTTGATCGCGGATCGGTCCAGTCCGCACGCCGTCACGTTGGCGGACGTCGCAACGATCACGCTGAACGGCTGACGACGTTCGGTTTTGCGGCAACTGTTGATGTTTCGTACGACCGGCAAGGCAACCGGCAAGGATTGGGCCGTTTGACCATCGCCCTGACCTGCGGTTAGCAAGTGGATCTCGCACCTGTCCCGGCTGGCCAGCACGATCCAGTGCGGCTACTGGTCCACCGGCGGCAGCCGGTTCTGGGGCACCCGGATGGAGCTCCCGTTCGGCACTCCTAATCCCTTCTTGTCCGTTGCGTTCGGCCGCGCCCCGGCTTTACTTGAACAAGTCCAGAAAACTGGCCGATCATCAACAGTGCCTCACACGCCGCCGTGTGTGTTGGTGTCGGCCGACTTTGGCCCAGTTTCCGGACGCCAGAGAGGCGTAGCTATGCCATTAGACGATTACAAGGGGCCGCGGCTCTCGCGCCGTAACGCCCTCAAGGCCGGCTTCGGGGTCGCCGCGGCGGCTCAGTTGGCCCTGATCGAACAGACGGCGTTCACCCCGCAGCGGGCGTTCGCCGCCACCAAGGCCCCACTGAGCCCGGCCGTCCCGCGTGCGGCGGCGACGAACTCCCTGCCGGACATCCAGTTCGCGATCGGCCCGTTCATCGCCCCGCCCGTCACCCTCAACGACGGCGCCGGCAACGTGCAGGCCCAGTTCGGCCCGATCTTCCAGTACTTCGTCCCGGCCAAGTTCCTGCGGACACCCGTTCCCAACGACATCAACGGGATGGACTACGCGCTGAACACGATCGAGGACTTCTTCCCCTTCAGCCCCAGCGGCGCGATCGTGCACGTCTCGTACGGCATGCCGTACTTCAACATGTTCCCGGGCGGCGTCAACGGCCCGATCGTGCAGGCATTCATGCCGCAGCTACTGAGCGGCCAGAACCCGGACGGCACGACCAACGCGTTCGCCGAAGCGGTGCCGATGCCCACGGACGTGGTCGGTGGCCTCGTCGGCGGCCCGCACGCGCCGGTGCCCAACGTCACCAAGGACCGCTTCAACGTCAACGTGGTCATCGAGAACAACCACATGTTGTTCCAGTTGCGCAGCGACTCCGTCAGCAACCTGAACAACATCCTGGCCTGGCTCAAGGGCAGCAACAACCTGGCCGGCAACGCGGTGCAGTCGCCGCCGTTCCGCAACTTCATCAGCTTCGGCACGACCCGCGTGCAGTTCGTGCAGCGTGGCCTGCCCAGGACGATGGCCAACAACAACAACTTCGAGTACGCCACCCGCATCAACCCCGACTCGCCGATGTGGATGGGCTTCCTCGACCAGCAGACCAACGGCGCCGGGCCGCCGGAGATCTGCACCTTCGTCGGCAACAGCTCGGCCAGGTTCACCGACGCGGTGCCCGGCGACTACCTCGACAACAGCAGCGTCCTGCACCTGTCGCACGACATCGAGGACCTGTTCCAGTTCTACGCCCTGCCCAACCAGGACTCGCGCCACCCCGACGGCGAACCGGCCACGGAACGGATCATGTACATGTTCCGTTCCAACACGACCGGCTCCGCGACCGGCCTCCCCACCCCGTTCAACGCCAACGACCAGTTCACCAACGGCGGTTGCCCCGCCTTCGTCCCCAACGCCTTCCAGGGCCGCAACGACGCCGCTCTGAACGTCGGTGACGCGGACGGCCAGTTCGTGGCGACGGACCCGGCCAGCCGGCAGCAGAACGAGAGCTTCTCGGGTGTTCCGCGCATCGGCCACGAGTCCAGCCTCCAGCGCTCGTCCCGTGCCAGCGACGGCACGCCGATCCACATCCGCGTGGACGGCCCCGGTTTCTCCAGTCTGGACGTACCGGCGTTCCAGACGTTCCCGGGCGGCACGACCGTGGCGGCCGGCAGCGTGCAGCCGAAGCTCGAGTTCGCGATCTTCATGCCGACGGCGGAGTCGTTCCGTCAGATGCGGGTCAACTCGGCGGCACAGGACCTCCAGTCAACGCACCCGAAGCTCGACCCCGGCGACAATGGCCTGGAGCGCTTCATCACGGCAACCCGGCGGCAGAACTTCCTCGTCCCGCCGCGTGACGTTCGTTCCTTCCCGATGATCGAATTCACCTGATCGGTATCGCTGGCCGATCCGGACAGATTCGGTCTGACCGGCCGCCACTCCCGGTGTGGCGGCCGGTTCGGCCATGTCCGCTACCGGGCGACCACCGACGTCGTCCGTGCCTTCATCATGACCGGTACGAAGGAGACCGCGACCAGCGCCAGCGCGCCGACCTCGAACAGCAGGCTCAACAACGCCTGCGGTGCCGGGTTCAGGCCGGTTTCGGTGAAGCCGAAGAAGCCCACCGTCCGCGACAGCGTGAAACCGAACAGCGCGCCGGCCGCGAGACCGGCCGCCAGTAGCCGTAACACGGGCGAGTTCGAGAAGATCAACAGCACCGCGACGGCGAACGATCCGGCGCCCGTCAACAGGAACGACGGACCGATCACGTGGATCGACCGGTACCCGTTGAGGTACAGGTCCGTGTGCACCCATCCGGTGCCGGCCACACACGCCGCCAGCACCAACCGCAACAGCAGGTCTTTCATCTTCATGTCAGCCGCACGTCCTTCAGGGCCAGCCGCTCGTTGCCCTTGACGTAGTTGACCTCACGGACACCCAGGGCCGAGTGCAGCTTCCCGGCCGGCAGCGTCACCGGCGTCGGCGCGGGACCGTCGCCCGGTTTGGGCAGCGGATAGGCCGTCGTCGTGGCGCTGAAGAACGTGACGTTGCCCTCGGTCTTGGTGAACAACTGGTGCACGTGGCCGTTGAGGCACGTGACCGACGCGAACCGCTTGAGGTAGCTCAGGGCCTGCACGGAGTCGTCCGTGCTCCAGCCCCACTTCGCGTACATCGCGAACAGCGGGATGTGGCTGAACACCACGATCGACGTGTCGCTGGACAGGTGCGCCACGTCCTTCCGCAACCACTCCAGCTGGTCCGTGCCGAGGTGCCCCATCGACTCCAGGCCCAGCGTGTTGACCAGGCTGATGAAGTGCACACCGGCCATGTCCCAGCTGTACCATCCGGCGCCCTGCGTGCCCTTGCCGAAGAACTGGCGATACTTGGCGCCCTTGTCATCCACACCGTCGTGCTCCCCCGGCACCGTGTGGACCTCGCTGGTCTTCAGTTCCGACATCATCTGCTTGACCTGGTCGAACTGGTCCGGTGTGGACAGATGCGTCAGGTCGCCGGTGTGCATCACGAACGCCGGCCGGTACGGCAACGCGTTGATCATGTCGATGGCTTCGGCGAACGTCTGCTCGACCATCATGTTCGCCGGGCCGTTGAACCCGATGTGACTGTCGCTGATCTGGACGAACCGCAGCGCGGGAGCGTCGTTCGCGGCCGGGACCGGTGCGGCCGCGTTGCTGTTCCCGATCTGGCTGATGACCTCGCCACCGACGACGGTCAGCACCACGGCACTGCCGAACCACGCCGTGTGGCGCAGGAGTTGGCGCCGGGTCATGCCGTGCGGGTCGTTGGTCTGGGCATCCGTCATTGCGTGACCACCACCGTCGCCGTCATGAAGGGGTGAATGGTGCAGAGGTAGTTGTACGTGCCCGGTTTGGTGAACGTGAACTTGAAGCTGGCGCCCGTGTTCAGCGCCTGCGAGCCGAATGCGCCGCCCTTGTCGGTCACCGTGTGCGCGTCCTGGTCCTGGTTGGTCCAGGTGACCGTCGTGCCGACCTTGACGGTGATCGAGGCTGGACTGAAGGCGAAGCTTTTGATGGTGACCGAACTCGCCGCGACCGGTGCGCCGGCCGGTGCCGAAGCCGAATCCGGCATGGACATCGAGCCCGTTGTCGATGCTGCGGCCGGGGGTGGCGCGGCCGATGGACTGTTGCCCGCGTTCGTGTTCGATGTCCCGCAGGCCGCTAGCCCGGCCACTGCCGCAGCGGCTGACAGCGCGAGCAGCGATCGTGCCACTCGAGTGTTCAGTCCCATAGCGCTCATCTCCGTGATGGGGCAACACCCGTTGCGTGCCCTCACCCACAGGTACGAACGCGGGTTACGACCCAGGTGTCCTAGGTGCGAAGACTTCGACCATTCCGTCGACTTCGCGAACCTCGAAGCCGGGCAGCGGTCCGAGTTGGATCGGCAGTTCGTGGCGCAGCACGGCACCGGTGACCGAGAACGCCGCGCGGTGGCACGGGCATTCGAGTTCGTGCGCTGTGTCGTTCAACACGAGCCGACACGGGTAATGTGTACAAATCCCGGAGACCGCGGCGACCGTACCGTTGGTACGACGGAGAAATCCGGTAACCGTTCCCAGATCGAACCGGCGAACGCCGCCCTCCGGCAGATCGCTGCTGGGCAGCACCGCGAGCCAGGCACCGGTGTCCGGCTGGAGCTCCTTCGGCGTGGCCGGGGGGCCGGCCGCGACCACACCGCCGCCGGCCAACACGAGCCGGTCGATCCCCACGCCGACCCCGATCGACGCGGCGGCCGTCGCGGCGAGTTGGACGAACCGCCGGCGCCGGGTGACCGGCGCCGGCGGCGCTGCGTCCGTCGCCAGCTCGGCGCTCAGGCGCTGCTGCAAGGAGGTCACGAACTCCTCGCGCACAGAGCCGGCGCCGACGCGGGCGGAGCGCAGCAGTATGGCCGTGCGCAGTTCGGCATCCGAATCCGGATCGACCCGCACTCGGCGGAGCCGCCGCCCGGCCAACAGCTTCTCGACCACACGTCCAACGCGCGACATGGTCACACTCCGATCCGCTCCGCGACCTTGGCCGCGGCACGCAGCGCGCGGTGCTGGAGCACCTTCGCATTGCCCACCGTGGTGTTCATCTCGGCTGCCGCCTCCTTCAGTGTCAGGCCGTCGAGAAATCGCAGGCGCAGGATCGTGCGGTAGTTCTCGGGCAGATCCGACAGGATCCGGTCCGCCTCGGCCGCCCGGTCGCGGCTGGTCGCGGCGTCCGGAACCGCCGGGTCGAACAGTTCGTCATCGAGCGTGGTGATCTCCCGGCCGAGCGTGCGCCGCCAGTGGTCGGCCAACACCGTGCGGGCGGTCGCGAGCAGATACGACCGCACTTCGCGCACGGTGGCCGACACACGCAGCGGACGCAGCGCGGCCAGGAACACCTCCGTGGTCAGGTCCTCGGCGTCCGGCCGGCTCCCCACCTTGCTGAACAGCAGCCCGTAGACCCAGCCCACATTGTCCCGATAGATCGCCTCCCAGTTCGGGTACACCCCCGCACCACCCACTACACGCAGGCGTGGCGGCCCGGCCGGTTCACCCTGTTCGTCCCGTGTTCGCCTGTCGTCATCGTCACCAGTCCTGCGTCGGGCACGCACACGGTTCTATACGACAACGGGTTACGCCCCAGTGGGCCTAGGCGATTGCGGAACTTTTTCGGGTTCATCATCGGCGCCCCCTTCGCCCCGAACCATATCGCGAACCGTATACGGTCGGCCACGACCGGTTCGCCATCGTCTGTGCCCTGCAACCGGTTGATGGCGCCGGTTCGTCCCACCGTCATGAACCGCTCCACGGCGCTTGCCATCGTCGCGTGCATTCCCTTGATGGCGGCCGTATCGTGTACCGCCGGGACGGCACCTCCCGGGGGCGCCCTCGCCGTTTGCCACCAGGCGTTACCCAGCCTCGACGTCGTATCCGGCACCTGGACGACGGTGAGCGAACTGCGCCGCTGGGGATACAGCGGCCCGGTAGCGAGACACCCCCTGGCCGACGCCTTCCCCTCGGCCGGCCCCGCCGACCGAGCGGCATGGTGCTGGACGACCGACGCACCGGACTCCTACACCGCTTGGGGAGTACGGGCATCGGGCGGATCACAGCGTGCGATCACCGTGACCGGACCGACGCCGAACATCCCCTGGGGTGAGCCCACGGTTCCGTAGTAGTCCTCGTCGCTACGCGGCCGTACTCAGCCGCCCGAGGGTTTGCTGGGCCACGTCGATCAGTTTGGCCAGTCCGGCTTCGTCCATGACCAGTTGCAGGCTGCCGGCGCGGTGGCCGAGGGTCAGTTGCGCCTGGCCGCCGATGACCTCGAAGGTCATGTCGCACTCGCGGTCGATCGTGACCCATGCGTCCAGCGCAATGCCGAATAGTGTGTTCATGCGGCCGAATGTAGGGTCCTCGTGCACCTGACAACAATGCCGATACCACGTCGCAGCAGGGGAATCAGCTGATGCGGGGATGCAGCAGGGAGGTCGATATGACGAGGACACCGAAGGCACGTGCGCTGGGTACGGAATTGCGACGAGCACGCGAGGAGCGCAAGGTCACGACCCGCGATCTCGCCGAACGTATCGGCCGCAATCATGGCGAGATATCGCGATGGGAGACCGGCGAACGTACGCCGAAGCCGGAACACGTGGCCCAGGTCCTCACGGCACTGGGCATCGTCGGCCAGCCGTTCGACGAGATCATGTCACTCGCCCACGACACCACCGCTCCGCAATGGGTCGCGGCCAGCCTGCCAGCACAGCGACAGCAGTTGGCCACCCTCATCGAGTTGGAGCGGACGGCCACCATGATCACGGACGTGGTGCCGTCACTGATCCCCGGCCTGCTCCAGACTTGGGACTACGCACACGCGATCATGTCCGTCAGCAATCTGCCTCCCGATGACGTCACGACTCGGGTCACCCTCAGAATGGGGCGCCGGGGCTCGATCGCCGAACCCGACTCGGCCCGATATACGGCATTCATCGGTCAAGCCGCGATCTATCAGGGCATCTGCGACCGGCCGTTGATGAGAGCACAACTCGCATATTTGTTGAATATGGCGGGGCGTCCAAACATAACTGCGCGGGTAATGCCATTTGCCAGCAGTTGGCATCCCGGCCTCGATGCGCCGTTCGCCTACATGGAGATGGCAAACCAGACCCCCATCGTGCACCTGGAACTGCGCCGGTCGTCGATATTCCTCCATGAGGAGGATGTCGTCGCCGCCTACCAGGAAGCGCTCGACCTGATCGATAAGATAGCCCTGACGCCGGAGGCGTCGGCTCGGCTGATCACCGACCGAATGGAGAGCCTGTCGTGACATGGCGCAAGGCAAGCCACAGCACCGAATCGTCGAACTGCGTCGAGATCGCCGGCTCGCTCGATCGGCTTCGGGACTCGAAGAACCCGGACGGCCCGGTGCTCAACGCCGACATCGCGGCACTAATTCGGGCCGTCCGGGCGAGTGATTTCGATCAGTTGTGATAGAGGAGCTCGGGCGTCGGTTGGACCTGCCGGAACCCGGCCGGAACAGCGGGCCAGGTGGTTGACGGGTCGATCGAATCGAACCACTGGTACGTGACCGTCTTGCCGTTGCTCTCCACGCTGATCGGCAACCAGGTGGCCCGGCTGATCCACGTCGACGTCGCCGATGGCTGGCAGGTCGCCAGCTTGTCGGCCGGCTGACCGTCGATCACGGCCGTATCGACCACCTTGAAGCATCCCTGCCGGAACTCGTCGGCGAGCTGCGAGCCCGACACGACGCCCATGGCCGCGCGTGTCGTGTCCGCCCAGACACGCTTCTGGTAGTCGATGACCCGCATCTCGAACTTGCCGGGGCCGGTCGTGCGCACCGCTTGGGTCCAGATCGGCTTGCCGTTGCTGAAGTCGGTGATCTCGGACGCCTGGTGGATGCTGTCGAAGATGTCCTGCCGGTCGGCACCGGTGATTCGGTACGCGCCGTTCTGCGCCGTGATGGCCGCGACCGTCCGCGCCACGATGACCTGCGCCGATTCGGGCGGGGCCGGCTGGTTGAGCGCGACGGCGGTCGCCGTGACGCCGGCGACCACGCTCAGCACGGCCGCGCCTCGGATCGCCGTGCTCCGGCGGCGCAGTCGGCGGCCGCGCCGCACGGCGATCTCGATGTCCGGGACGAACGGCTGGTCGGCGACCAGGTTTCGCAGTTCGGTCTCCAGGTTCATATCGGCGACTCCGTTCGGTCGAGGTACGTGCGCAGCGACGCGAGTGCGCGGGATGTCTGGCTTTTCACGGTGCCTTCGCTGCATCCGAGCAATCGGGCCGTCTCGCGTTCGGACATTCCTTCCAGGTAGCGGAGGACGACCGTGGCGCGCTGGCGCATCGGGAGCGTGAGCAACGCCTGGAGCAGCCCGGCGCGCCGCACGATGTCGTCGGTCGCGTCGAGTTCGAACGGCTCAGCCGTGGGCACGGCCACCGGTGGATGCCGGTTGCGGCCGCGCCGACGCTGGTTGGCCTCGTTGATGAGGATGCGTTTGACGTAGGCGTCCGGACTGTCCGCGCGCCGCACGCGCCGCCAGAGCCGGAACGCCTTGGCCAGCGTCTCCTGCACGAGATCCTGGGCCAGATGCCAGTCGCCGCACAGCAGGTACGCGCTGCGGTGCAGCGGCGCGGCCCTGCTGCGCGCGAACTCGCGGAAGTCCGCGTCCGGTTCCATGCTCAGGTTGATGGCGGGAGCCGTGAAAAAGTTGTCAGAGCGTTCGCAGTACTCGGATCCGGTCGGCGAACACGCGCCGGGCCAGGTCGGACTGCGGTGCCACGCGGTCGTAACCGTGCGGCCCGCCCGGGTGCAGGTGGAACTCGACGGGAACCTCGGCCCGGCTCAACGCCCTGGCGTACGCGATGTCCTCGTCCCGGAACAGGTCCAGGTCGCCGACCTCGACGTAGGCCGGTGGCAGGCCGGTGTGGTCGGTGAGCCGGGCCGGCGCGGACACCGGTGACACGTCGTCGGAACCGTAGGCGTCGCCGAGCAGGGCGTGCCAGCCGGTGTAGTTGTCGTCGTAGGTCCAGGTGGCGAACGGTGCCAACGCCAACTGCGGCGCGGCCTGGTCGTCGAGCATCGGGTAGATCAGGAGCTGGCGTGCGATCGGGATGTTCTGCTCGCGGGCCAGGATCGCGACGGCGGCCGCGATGCCGCCACCCGCGCTGTCCCCCATGATCGCGATGCGCGCCGGGTCGACGCCGTGGGCGCTCGCGTTGTCCATGAGCCAGCACAGGCCGGCGAGCGTGTCCGTCATCGGGGTGGTGCCGGTGACTTCCGGCGCGAGCCGGTATTCCACGGCCAGGAACGGGATCCCGGTCTGTTCGACGTACCACGCGACCCACGAGTGGTAATGGTCGACGCTACCCATGATCATCCCGCCGCCGTGCGCGTACACGACGGCGGAGCCGGGTGATTCGTCGTTTCGGGTGTACCAGCGCAGCGAAATGGCTGCGCCGTCGTCGGCGGTGGCGAGGAAATGCGCGGTCCGGACGTTCGGCGACGGCGGCACGATCCCGGCCAGGTAGGTGAACGTCTTGTCGCCGTTGGCCCGCACGGCTTTCACGTCGTCGCGGGCCGGAGCCTCGACGTCGCCGAGCGCGTCCACCATCGCCGTGAGGGCTAAATTGACTTCCGGATCCACCGCGTACGCCATGCCCCGATCATAAAGGTCAGCGGCCGGCGAATCGCAGCGTCAATTTGATGAAACGGTCGAAGCCGCGGTCGGTCAGCACACTGCGCAGGAAGATCGACGGGCGGGCGAAAGCACCGACGACGTATCGCGTGCGCGGGCGACGTGCGGTGACGGCACGCACGATGGCCTTCGCGATCACATCGGGGTTCGACGCGCGGTTCTCGACGGTGGCGACGCCGTTGGTCCACGCCTTGGCCTGCGCGGCGTACGGGCCCTCGCCGGACGTGGCCACCAGGTTGTCCGCCGCGATCTGGCCCCACTCGGTCTTGATCGACCCCGGCTCGATGATGACGACCTTGATGCCGAACGGCTCGACCTCGACGCGCAGCGAGTCGGAGAAGCCCTCGACGGCGAATTTCGTGGCGTGGTACCAGGCGCCGAGCGGTTCGTAGATCTTGCCGCCGATGGACGACACGTTCACGATGTGGCCGCCGCGCTGTTCGCGCATGTGCGGGAGGGCGAGTTGGGTGAGGCGGGCGAGGCCGAAGACGTTGACGTCGAACTGGCGGCGCGCCTCGGCCATCGGGACCTCCTCGACAGCGCCGTACGAGCCGTAGCCGGCGTTGTTGACGAGGACGTCGATGCGGCCCTGCTCGGCGATGATGCGGTCGACGCCGGCCACCACCGACGCGTCGTCGGTGACATCCATGCTGAAGATGTGCACGCCGCTCTCGCTCAGCGCTTCCATCGGCTCGGTGCGCCGCGCGACGGCGTAGACGACGAATCCGTCGGCGGCCAGGGCGCGCGCCGTCGCCTCGCCGATGCCT
>Ga0070714_100003728_pt1 | contig 11421 bp, 8 predicted proteins | sample LARL83metaG_FD_65450 | JGI IMG/M metagenome (GOLD analysis project Ga0070714, IMG submission 65450) | Corn, switchgrass and miscanthus rhizosphere microbial communities from Kellogg Biological Station, Michigan, USA - LAR L8-3 metaG | ecosystem: Host-associated > Plants > Roots > Rhizosphere ... | reverse complement strand
CGGTGCAGGAGCGAGCACCGCCGAGGCCGTGCACGCTCGCAAATCCCGAGGCGCGGCCAGGGCCGCGCCAGGGCAAAAGCTCGAGTTACGCTGCGCGCACCGCATCGAGGAACTTGCCGACTTCCAGCCTCAGGCGGTTGCTATCCGACGACAGGGACTTCGCGGCAGAGAGGACCTGCGAGGACGCCGATCCGGTCTCGCTCGCGCCGCGCTGGACGTTGGTGATGTTGGACGAGACCTGCTGGGTACCTTGCGCCGCCTGTTGCACGTTGCGCGAGATTTCCAGAGTGGCCGCGCTCTGCTCCTCCACCGCCGAGGCGATGGTCGACGAAATTTCAGAGACCCTGTCGATCGTTTCCGAGATTTCCTTGATCGCGCTGACCGATTCCTGGGTAGCGGCCTGGATACCGGAGATTTGCTGGCTGATCTCGCCGGTCGCCCTGGCGGTCTGCTCGGCCAGCGCCTTCACTTCGGACGCAACGACAGCGAACCCGCGACCTGCTTCACCGGCGCGGGCGGCTTCAATGGTTGCATTCAAGGCCAGAAGATTGGTCTGCCCCGCGATGGTGTTGATCAACTCGACCACATCGCCGATGTGAACCGCCGCTTTCGACAGCTCGCTGACGCGTTCATTAGTCCTGCGTGCCTGATCGACGGCCGCGCCGGCCATCCGTGCCGAGTCCTGCACCTGCCGGCTGATCTGATTGACCGAGGACGACATTTCCTCGGTTGCCGATGCGACGGACTGCACATTGGTCGTGGCTTGTTCGGAGGCCGCCGCAACCGTCGTGGCCAGCTGCTGCGTCAAATCGGCCGTCTTGGTCATGCTTCCGGCCGATGCTTCCAGCTCCGTCGATGCGGAGGAGACGGCGTCGACAATGCCGCCGACCGTCGATTCGAACATCCCGGCGAGCTTGTGCATTTCGGCTCTGCGTTGCTCAGCGGCACGCGCGTCGGCCTCAGCCTTCGCCATCGCCTCATGTTGTGCCTTCTCGGCCACTTTCAGCTTGATCGCCTCGACCGCGCGGCCGACATCGCCGATTTCGTCGCGACGCTTGCTCTCGACGATCTCGACGTCCAGGTCGCCTTGTCCCATCCGCGTGAGCGATCGAACCAGGCTGCCCATGGGTCTTCCGACCGCACCGGTCAGCGCGATGACGGATAACAGCACCAGGGCCAGCACGGCGCTCCCGCCAGCAATGATCGCCGTCGTGATACCGGAAAGCGCCGCTTCCAACTCTTCGGCTCTGGTCGTGAGCAGGCTGCGCTCGGCCTGTCCCAGTTCGTCGACCTTGGCGCGGATGACGTCAAAGAACTGTTTGCCCGCACCGTCGCGCTCGAGCTGGCGCGCCTTGTCCCAGGTGTCCTGTGAAGACATGAATTGCATGCCGACGTCGGCGACTTTCTCGTTCCAGCCCTTCACGGCAGCGTCCAGGGCGTCGAGCCGCTTCTGTTGCGCCGCATTGTCCGAGGTCAGGCTCCTGATCTTTTCGAATTCGCGCGCGTAAGCCGTTCGCCCGGCCATCAGCGGAGCCAGATTGGCTTTGTTGGCGGTGATCATGTAGCCGCGAAGACCGGTCTCCTGATCGGTCATGGCCGATCCGACACCGCTCACTGCGTCGAGAACCTGATAGGTGTGTGTCGTCCATCCAGTGGTCTGCGCGACGTGACCACGTTGAATGTAGATGTACAATAAGCTCGCAATGCTCGTCATAGCGACGAGACCAAACAGAATGGCGAGCTTCGACGCTAACCTGAGGTTATCGAACCAGGAGAAGGACATCTGATCACCTTGAAAGGGGGGAGTCTGGATTCTTGGCCGAGTCCCTCTAATTCGGAGTAAATTGGAGGGACCGCAAAACTACGGCCATCCGTGCGGCGACGACGACCCGCATGGCCGCAGGCGACGTCGGGAGCTCTCCGAACCATGCTTTGGAGTTCGTGCTGCCTGCTCAAGACAGCCGCAGGATTTTTCCCGGGTTCATGATGTTCTTCGGGTCGAGCGCCCGCTTGATCGTGCGCATGATGTCGAGCTCGGTCCTGGAGCGGTAATGGGCCAGCTCGTCGATCTTGTCGATGCCGATGCCATGTTCCGCCGAGATCGAGCCGCCCATGGAAGCGATGAGATCGTTCACGACCCGGGTGATCGCGCTCGAGTATTGCGTCAGTGTCTGCCGGTCCATGCCGACGGGACCCATAAAGGAGAAATGCAAATTGCCGTCGCCGATATGACCGAGCGGATAGGGGCGGATCGTCGGCAGAATGTCGCGCACGGCCTTGACGCCCTTGTCGATGAATTCCGGAATTTTGGGGACCGCGACCGACATGTCGAAACTGAGGCCAGGCCCCTCGGCGCGCGAGGCCTCGGCGACGCTTTCTCGGATCCGCCACATGTTGCGCGATTGCGCCTCCGTCTGTGCGATCACCGCGTCCAGCACGCGGCCATCTTCGAGCTGGTCGGCCAAAAACTGTTCCATCTTGTCCGACATGCCCGCGGCGGCAGCCTGGCGCGGGCGGGAGGACGACCATTCGAGCAAAAGATACCAGGCGGTCTCCGCCTTGAGCGGATCCTGAAGGCCCGGGATGTGGCGCAGCACCATGTCGGTGCAGGCCCTGCTCATGAGTTCGCAGGAGCCGACATTGTCCTCCGATGCGGCGTACGCCGCGGACAGAATGTCGACGGCCGCCCTGACATCGCGGATCGCCAGCCACGCGGTGCACACATCCTTGGGCGCCGGCCACAGTTTTAGCACCGCCTTGGTGATGATGCCGAGCGTGCCTTCGGCGCCCATGAACAGGTGCTTCAAGTCGTAACCGGTGTTGTCCTTTTTCAGCGCGCGGAGCCCGTCCCAGACATCGCCGCTCGGCAGCACGACCTCGAGTCCCAAAACCAGATTGCGCGCATTGCCATAGCGCAGCACCTGCACCCCGCCGGCATTGGTCGACAGGTTGCCTCCGATCATGCAAGACCCCTGCGCACCGAGGCTCAAGGGGAAGAAGCGGTCGTGGTCCGCTGCCGTCTCCTGAAGCGCCTGCAGAATGCAGCCCGCCTCCACGGTCATGGCGTAGCCGACCGCGTCGACATGCAGCACGCGGTTCATGCGGCCGAGCGACAGCACGATGCCAGTGTGATCAGGCCAGGGCGTGGCACCGCCCATCAAGCCGGTGTTGCCGCCCTGCGGCACGATGGCGGCGCCGTTGTCGTGACAGAGCTTGACGACCTTGGAAACTTCCCCGGTATTTGCCGGACGCACGACCGCTGCGGCCCGTCCGGCCAGCGAGCCGCGCCAGTCGGTCAGGAACGGCTGCTTGTCGTGCTCATCCAGGATCAGGCCCTTGTCACCCACGATCTCGCGCAAGCCGTCGAGAATGGTCGACGTCACGGGAGCGCCGGGTATGCAGGGATCGGCAGGAAGGGCTGCATCCGGCATTTGGTCCTCTCATCTTCGTCGGTGCTGCTCGGATCAACCGCGCCGCTTTTGAAATTTGTTCGCCGCTGCTTGCACGGGCGATGTCATCGTCTGCCTCATGCCGTGGCATTCGCATATAACAGCCCGCCAGCAGGTCTGGAAGTGCCCCGATTTGGGACGTTCTCAAGTCGATCATGGAAGGTTTGCGATCGTGGATGTCTCGGTTCGGCAACCCATGTGACGAGAACTATTGCTGCCTGGAAGCGCGGATCGTCCGTCGCGCGGACGCTCGGGAGCGACCGTCGGAATGATCTCAGTCCAGATCCTGGATCGAGATCGCGCGGGTTCCCGGCGCAGAAGTGCAGGAACGACATCGCCGCGGCTTCACGGCGGAGCGCGCACCCTGTAAAGCGCGGCTACCCGGAAAGAGGATGGCCTGCTCGCAACCACCTCACGGTGATCGCGAGCAGGCCATCCTGATACGCTGACCTTACGGCGCGACAACGAGGCGGGCGCTGTCGAAGCTGACATTCGCGTCCGGCTTGATCAATGACGCGGCCGCCTCGGGCGTCGAGTCGGACAGGCCGGTGGTCGGCTCGAACACCAGCGAGGGCTGTTCCGTGGGGCTGATACCGAGCCGCTGCACCGCGTCGCTTGCATCGAACTCAAAATGGCCGGCATTGCCGGTGTGTGCCGCGTGAACACCGCCGGCGGGCGCCGTGAAGTTGAAGAAATTGATGACGCCGACCTGCTCACGCGTGGAGCCCTTCACGAGATAGACGTTGTAGAGCGTTCCGGGCGCCGCATCGTATTTGAGACCGTCGATGACCAGACGGACGTGGCGTCCGGCGAGCGGCTCGGCGGTGGCCGAGAGGCTCTGCATGCCGGAGGGCGCCACCGCCATCGGAACGGTCGTCACGCCGCGCTCGAGCCGCGTCTGGCCGACCGAGGCGATGGCTTTTTCGCTTGGAGCGGCGGCCGAGGTGGCACCGCCGGTGTTCGCTGCCTGCATGCTCACTTCCTCCACCGCGGCGACCAGATGTGCCGCCGGGCAACCGCCCCCCGCCGCGTAAGAATAGCCCAATTGCGACAGCCGCAACATATCGCTCACGCGACGCGTTGCGGTACTGCCATCGGCGTCGATGAAGGAGAACTGCGTGTTGAGATGCGCCGGATCGTTCGGCAGCCGTGCCGGCTCGTTGACCTGGAGCCAGCATTCGTACAGCCGGTCGATGTTGGCGTGATGCGCGTAGAAGATGGGATCGAGGGCCGCAACCGGCACCGAACCCATCAGCCCGTTCGGGCATCCGGCGACGCCGACCGCGCAGTGAACGGCGCCATGCGGGGTCTGCTCGAGTGAGCTGCTGAACGACACGAAGGTGGTCTCCGTCATCGCCCCGGCCGACGTCCGGACCGCCGGCGAGAGGGTCGTGGTGCCCGCATTCAGGCTGGCCTGGCGTGCGTCGACACGCAGCGGATTGGGCACCGTGGCACCGTGCTCGTCGACATAGGTCGCGTCGCGATACGCCGCCGGCAGGCCCGGGTCGGTCGCGTAGTCCCAATAGGGCAGACGAAGCGAAGGATCGCCCGCCGCCTGCTGAAGCACGCGCTCGAAATACCAGAGATACATGCGGTGCCACGTCAGGAACCGCTGCGTACCGTGCTCGCATTTGCACCACGTCGCGGTTTCCGCGGGATTGGAAGCAGTGAACAGCTGCACGCCCGCCATGCCCTGCCCGCTGATCGGGCCGGCGCAATCCGACCCGAAATGCAGATGCATGTTGGCCCAGAAGATCCAGCTCCGCCGGTAATCGGCGCTGTCCCGCGGAGCCGAATTGCGGGACATCATGGTGGCGACGCCGCGGCGCAGCGACATCAGCTCCGTGGCGCTCAGAGCGTTGACCGACTTGCGCTGGCCGACCGCGCATGACGGACACGGCCACCATTTATGGAACATGGCGCGATCGGTGCCGCGCGCGAAGCAGTCGATGCGGTTTGCGCCCCAGCTCACGCAGCTCGGCGCTTCCAGGATGATGCCGCCCAGGCTCTCCCAGCCGCCCCAGGCCGAGCCGTCCCACCAGCGGTGGTACATCGCGCGATCGGTGCCGCGTGCGAAGCAGTCGATGCGGTTCGGTCCCCAGCTCTCGCAGTCCGGCGTTTCCAGGATGATGCCGCCGAGACTTTCCCAGCCGCCCCAGGCCGAGCCGTTCCACCAGCGATGGTACATCGCGCGGTCGGTGCCGCGGGCGAAGCAGTCGATGCGGTTCGGGCCCCAGCTTTCGCACTTCGGTTCGTCCAGGATGATGCCGCCCAGGCTTTCCCAGCCGCCCCAGTTGGAGCCGTCCCACCAGCGATGATACATCGCTGCGTCAGTGCCGCGGGCGAAGCAGTCGAGGCGGTTCGGCCCCCAGCTGACGCAGCTCGGTTGCTCGAGGATGATGCCGCCCAGGCTTTCCCAGCCGCCCCAGGCCGAGCCGTTCCACCAGCGGTGATACATCGCACTGTCGGTGCCGCGGGCGAAGCAATCGATGCGGTTCGGCCCCCAGCTCACGCATTCCGGCCGCTCCATGATGACGCCGCCGAGACTCTCCCAGCCGCCCCAGGCCGAGCCATCCCACCAGCGGTGATACATCGCCTGATCGGTGCCGCGGGCGAAGCAGTCGATGCGGTTAGGGCCCCAGCTCACGCAGTTCGGCTGCTCGAGGATGATGCCGCCGAGATTTTCCCAGCCGCCCCAGGCTGAGCCATTCCACCAGCGATGCCACATTGATGCGTTGGTGCCGCGCGCGAAGCAGTCGATCCGGTTCGGTCCCCAACTGACGCAATTGGGTTCTTCCAGTATGATGCCGCCCAGGCTTTCCCAACCGCTCCATTGCGCTCGCGCGACCAGGGGCGCCGTTGCCGTCAGTATCAAAGCCAGCACGAGAGTTCGGATGATACGCATGAGAGCCTCCGGATCGCGATGCATTCCCTCGGGGGAATTGGCGGGAACCTTGCACTACTGCAGGGGCATTCATTCGCGTTTTTTCAATTTATGGATGTGTCTTACACCTGCGCCGGAGGCCGGAAAAGTGAAATAGATGACAAGAATAAAAAAAGCCTAAGGTTGAATCTCTCCGGCGTACGGCTACGACAGTCATCATGACGTTTTCACCGCGCCTTCGGCGACGCTCGCCGCGGCATGCCGGGGATCGCACTCAGCGTCTGTCCGTTGCTCGCAGTTGCCGGACGGCCGGCGGGATTGGCACCGGCATGGGGGATCGGTGCTGGTCCAGAGCCACCCGTATCCCCGTATTGGTGGGCCGCACCACCGCCGCGGCCCGGCGAACCACGCCAGTCGATCGGAAACGGCCGAATGCGTCAGCGCGGACAGCCTGCGCAACGGATCATTGGTCGCGCGTCACCGCAGTCAGGTTCATGGTCAGCAGGGCGCCCGGCTTCGGGAGCTCCTGGACGGCAAACGCCGTGCGCGCAGGCCTGTGATCTCCCATCATCTCGACATAGGCGGCATTCATCGCCTCGAAGTCGGACATGTGCAGCAGGAAGATGTTGATATGAGTCACGTGATCGAGGTCGGAACCCACGGCCTCGAGCATCACCTTGAACGATTCGAGGATTTGCCGGGTCTGCGCACCGACATCCGCGCCCGCCAGCTCTCCTGTCGCCGGATCGACGCCGGCCGTTCCTCCGGATGTGTTCGCCGACCCTTGCGACGTGGCTGTAGGGGCCGATCGGTCTTGGCGTGTTCGGCGGCGTGAGAGTCCTGACGCGCGTCATTGTTTGCCTCGTATCGTGGTGTCCGCATATAACAAGTCGCAGGCAGCTCCGGGAGTGGCCCGCAAGATCATGCGGCGGCTTATTCGGGTCTGTTTTCGCGGAGATCTTCGGGGAGCGCTTCCCAGACCCGGATCAACTCGCCGACTGACGTAGCCTCCATCTTCCTCATCATGTTGCTGCGGTGGAGCTTGACGGTAATCTGACTGATACCGAGGCTGAAGGCGATCTGCTTGTTGACGCGTCCAAGCGCAACCTCGCGGAATACCTGACGTTCACGCGGTGTGAGGGTGGCGAGCCGCTTTGCATGTTGCTCGGCGATTCCTGCCGCTGCCCTTCGTGCGGTATCCATTGCGATCGCGGCCATCACTGCGTCGAGCAGCGTCTGGTCCCGCACGGGTTTGGTGAGGAAGTCCACCGCGCCCGCCTTCATGGCGCGGACCGACATCGGGATATCGCCATGCCCCGTGAGAAAGATGATCGGTTTGGCTTGCTTGGTCATGGCGAGGTGCTTCTGAAGGTCGAGCCCGCTCGATCCAGGCATGCGCACGTCGAGGATCAGGCACCCGGGCAGATCGGGCACGCCGGAGTCGAGCAACTCGCGGGTCGATGCGAAGCAGGCGGAGTCGATCCCCACCGACGACAACAGCTCCTGCAGCGCCTCCCGGATCCTCTCGTCATCATCGACGATGAGAACGATCGGCCGTCCTTCTCCAGCGCAGCTCTTCGGCGAGATGGCCCGACGATGTGTGCGCAATCCCTGTGGGTCGTTTGGCATGTCACTCCCCTCCATCCACGCTGTACAGTGCCTGACTGATCGCGGCCAGCAGTGCCTGGCCGTCGAACGGCTTGCGAAAGACGCGGCGGCCTTGGGCTATCGCGCGTTGCTGGTCCGCTATCTCGTGCCGCCCGGTAATGAGAATGACCGGCAGCTCCGGACGCACCTGCTTCACCCGCTTTTCCAGATCGAAGCCGTCGATGACGGGCATGCCGATATCGGCAATGAGACAGTCGGTTCCTGGCAGAGCGACTTCATCCTCCAGGAATGATTTGGCGGATCCGAACGGCCGAACCGAATAGCCCGCCGACTCCAGCAGTTCCCCAAGCGATTCGAGGAGGCGGCTGTCGTCGTCGACGACGGCGATTGTGAACTCTCCTGGAGGCATTCAGGTGCTTCCTGCTCGTCTCGAATGGGTGATGGGTATCTCGAGCTTCTCGGCGATCCTCACCAGATCGGCGAGCGAGTCCGCTTCCATCTTCTGCATGATCTTCCTGCGGTGAATCTGCAGCGTGACCTCGCTGATGCCGAGTTCGGCTGCCGCCTGCTTGTTGAGCAAGCCGCTGACCACCAGCGGGAGCACCTCGCGTTCACGGGGCGTGAGGCTGGCGAGACGCTGCCGTCGGATCGACAGTTCGGCGCGCTCGCGGCGTGCCAGCCAGTCCCGCTCGACGGCCGATCTGATTGCATTGAGCAGGGCTTCCTCCGTGAATGGTTTGGTCAGGAAATCCACCGCGCCGTGCTTGATGGCACGCACGGACGAGGGAATATCGCCATGCCCGGTGAGGAACACGATGGGAGGATGATCTCCGTGCGCAATCTGCTTTTGAACGTCGAGGCCGTTGATGTCGGGCAGCTCGACGTCCAGAATGAGACAGGCCGCAAGGTTCGGCCTCTGATGCGACAGGTACTCGCCGGCAGACCCGAAGGCGATTGCACGCCAGCCGACGGACTCGAGCAGCTCGGACAGGGCCTCGCGCATGCGCGGGTCGTCATCGACGACGAAGACGATGAAATCCTCCGCCTTCATGCCGCGTCCCTCGCTCGGGTCGGCAGCGTGAAAGCAAAGGTCGTCCCTCTCGGCTTGTTGTCGGTGGCCCACAAACGACCATCATGCGACTCGATGATCGAGCGGCATATGGCGAGGCCCATGCCCATGCCGCCTTGCTTGGTCGTGAAGAACGGCTCGAAAATGCGCTCCGGCTCTTTCACGCCGGCTCCGACGTCCCGGACCTCGACGCGGATGGTGTCGTCGCCGTCGAGGACGGCGCGGAGTCGTATCGCTCTTGCGCCATCTCCCGTCGTGTCCAGGGCATCCACCGCGTTGCGGATCAGGTTGACGAGGACTTGCTGCATCTGAACCCGGTCGATGAGGGTCGGAGGCAGGCTTTCGGTCAACTCGGTCTCGACATGCACGTTCCGCATCGCCAGCTCATTGGCCATCAGTCGACACACCTCGCTGATCACCTCCGTCATGTCGGCTGGCGATCTGGCTTGCCCGGTCTGGCTGAAGAGCGCGCGGATGCGGCTCACGACGTCCGACGCCGAATTGGCGTCGCGGATGATGCGCTCCAGGGTGATCTTCGCCCGTTCGAGATTGGGTGGCTCGGCCGACAACCAGCGGCGGCAGGCATGGGAAGTCGCCACGATTGCGGCCAACGGCTGATTGACCTCGTGCGCAATCGATGCGGAGAGCTCACTGAGGCTGGCGACCTGTGTCGCACGGGCAAGTTTGTCCTGCGCAGCGCGCAGTGCTCCCTGCGTTCGGATCTCGTCTTCGATGTCCAGACAGAGGCCGTACCATTGCACGATTTCTCCATCGCGATTGCGCATCGGCTCCGCGCGGCCCTCGATCCAGCGGTGGATGCCGTCGTAGCGGCGCAGTCGGTACCTGAACGAGAAGGATTTGCCGGTCATCAATGATTCGTTCAGTCTCTCACTGAGTGCTTCGGCGTCGTCCGGATGGACCACTGCCTTTATCGTCGCTGCCAGGCGGCTCATCCCCGGGGTTTGGATGTCGGCCACGTCCTGACCGAAATAGTCGATGAGGCGCTTGTTGAAGTAGGACGGCGTCCCTTCGCGGGTCAGGCACCAGATGTTGACCGGCACGGCATCGATCATCTCTCGCAGTTGCCGCTCGCTTTCGCGGAGCGTGAGCAGCGCCTGCTGGTACTGCCGGGACAAGGCGGCCACGATGAGGGCCGAAAGTGCCGAGACGGCCAGAAACAGCTGCAGCATGATCTGCTTTTGCCTCTGGGACTCGGCATCGCCGGGGAACTGGCTGGCGCCGGATATCGTGAAGATCGCCGTGATCAGCGCGAGCAGGATCAAGGTGACGGCGGCGCCTCTGAATTCGAACCGCACCGCGGCCCACAGCAGAGGCGGCATGATGATGTAGGCAAAGGGCAGGTAACCGCTCAGCGAAAGGGCGGCGACAGCGAGAAGGATCAGCCCCAGGACGCAGGCCTCGATCCATCGTGCGGCCGAGAGCTCGGCCTTGCCGCGCCAGTTCTGAAAGATGACGAGCGCCAGTGGCGCGATGATCAGGATTCCGGTGGCGTCACCGATCCACCACAGCGGCCAGGCCGCCCAGAAGGTTTGCGCGCTTTCGCCATCCCATGCGAGTGCGGCACTTCCCACCGTTGCACTTATGACTGGCGCAATTCCAGCGGCCAGCACGACGAAGGCGAGAACTTCCTGCAAGTTTTCCAGCCGGACCGGGCGCCTGCAGGTCCGGTTCACGAGCCATGCGCCGGCCGCCGCTTCAAGGGCGTTGCCGGCATACATCAGCAAGCCGGCAGGCAGCGGACTGTGCCACCATAACGCCTGACTGAACAGTTCGGCCGGACCGCCGACCAGCACCCACCACGGCCAGCTGTACGGGGAGGACAGGATCAGCGTCGCGACGAAAAGCCCGCCCGGAGGCCAAATGGAAATATTCGTTCCAGGCACGATCGCGAGTGCCTTGGCGAATCCGCAGCCCAGGACATAAGCCGCAAAAAAGAGCGCCAGGTGCAGGACTTGCGGGCGGTGCGACCAGATACGCATCATGGGCTGCTCCTGCCGGACGAGTAAGGCCCGGGACCAACGCTTCGTGTAGCATCGCCATTCCCACAGCCGCACCTCATGGAAATCCATGGGGAACTGCGCTCGGAGCATGCTGATCCGCCTGCCTCGGGGAATGTCGATCCGCCGGCGACCCGGCCAGGAGCCGCCGCGCCTCGGGTTCAGCTCGGAGGCGACAATACCAGAGCCACCACCTCGGGGCCTGTAATGGAAACCTATGAGGCGGCTATGGCATGACGAATTCGGCTCGATCGTTGTCGTGCCGGAGTCGGTCGCCTCCTGGAGGCGAGCACCTCGGCCCGGCGAACTCTTTCGCCGAAACTGTGTGGCGTTCTTCTGACGGATTGCATGTTTCAGTTCAGGGGAGAGCGGTCGCGACCCCGGGGGCTGGCC
>Ga0070714_100003727_pt1 | contig 11423 bp, 11 predicted proteins | sample LARL83metaG_FD_65450 | JGI IMG/M metagenome (GOLD analysis project Ga0070714, IMG submission 65450) | Corn, switchgrass and miscanthus rhizosphere microbial communities from Kellogg Biological Station, Michigan, USA - LAR L8-3 metaG | ecosystem: Host-associated > Plants > Roots > Rhizosphere ... | reverse complement strand
CGGACAGGCCGAAAAAGCTTGTGCTTCCGACGTGCTCCCAGTTTGACGCATTCGTGCGTGAAATCGAATTGGGAGGGAGTGGGAAATCGCAACCTTGCGCTGATCTCGTCCGCTTCCTGGCGTACTCCGGTTGCCGGAAAGGGGAAGCCGCAAATGTCTTATGGGAGGATGTGAATTTTGAGAATGGCACCTTTCTGGTTTGTGGCGATCCTGAGCTGCGAACGAAAAATGGCGAGTTTCGTATAGTGCCGATGCTGCCGGAAATGCGGTCGTTGCTCGTTCGTTTGAAGGCAGCGAATCACCCTGTCAAACCGCAGGACCACGTGATGACTTTCGGTGAGTGCCAGAAGGCCATGGATCGGGCTGCTCGCCTGGTTGGCATGAACCGGATCACTCACCACGATTTGCGGCATCTGTTTGCCACCCGTTGCATCGAATGCGGCGTTGACGTTCTCACCGTCAGTCGTTGGCTCGGCCATAAGGATGGCGGGGCGCTGGCTATGAGAACTTACGGGCATTTAAGGGATGAACATTCACAGGAGATGGCCCAAAAGGTCTTTTTTAGCGAAAATCCATCCGCGAAAAAACCAAAGGTTACTCAATCGAGGCAGGTGCGTCCTGCCATTCGACACCAGGGATTCGCATCAAAACCAAATCTTCGGATCGTATGAAAATACGTGGCCACATGAGCGTCCAAACCAGTAAGTGTTCAATTCACCTGTCCTTCACGGAGAAAACGATCAATCTCTTTTTGGGAAATAAGTTTGATCCGCAAAACAACGCACGGCTTCAGAAGCCCTTTCTTGATCAATCTGAAAACGGACATGTAACTTATCCCAAGTTTTTCAGCCGTTTCTCGCATAGTGAAAGCGTCCCGTTGCATCCCGGCGGTTTGTTTGATGTTTTTTGTCATGGTGTACATAACGAAATACAAAGGGAATGCCGGATGAACTGAGAGAGACACCGGAATCTAAATCAAAAAAGTAAACGAAAACAACTTGCGTGAGATGTCTCATAAAACCTGGAACCTCAATTTTAACAAATATGAGGCAAAACAGATTGTTGTCTCTGGAAGCTGAACCTTGGGACGAGCAGATTGACCGAGACGACTTCCTTGAAGTTGCGGCGCTCGATGATCCCACGGGTGACAATGAAATGTCCGGGCGTCTTGAATTTGCCTTCCGCTTGGCGGGGTACGTTGTGCGGAAGGTTGAGAAAGCGCCATACCATCCAGTTTGGATCATTTACTTGGCGGGTCGGAGATCGAATATACCGTTTGATGACGGAACGTTTAGACGAGACGTGCAGCGGCTGTTGCAGACAGCGGACATCTCGGTGCGCACGAAAGACATAATGGTCAATCGAAAAGGCCGCACGCTGCTCGTCACATTTGTCGTGCTGCCGCCTCCACGAAAGCGACGAAACAAGGCCGGATTGCGCCAGTTACTTGCGGAGTTGCCCTGACTGGCGACCTGCCATCAGGTCAATGTGACAATCTACCGTATATTGATTGTCCGTATCCACGAATGGAATACTCAATATCATCAAATCTTCTCCCCCCGCTTTATGCGTAGTTGTGTTTCCTGAGCCAAAAACGGAATTTGTGATATTAGAAAATTAGATGTCGCTTAACCTACGGCAGAGTCGTAATTTCCAATATCGGAAATTATGGAATCCACATCCAAAACCACTCGTAAGCGCGGTCGGCCTCGTGCCGGTAGGAAGGGCTTTCACATTCGGATGTCGCCACACGCTCACAAGGGCCTGGTTAAATTGGCCAAAAAAAAGGAAATGAGCTTGGGCGTTTGGCTGGAACGACTCGCCTCAGTAAGGACGGACCAATTTACGGACGACCACGGGCGCTATGATAAGGTGAAACTTGATCGTCGTTTCAAAGAAATTGTCTGGGAGATCGCAGGATTGACCCAGTTGCTGGAGGAAATCTTGTCCCTGGAGTCTTCTCTCGCCGGAGAAAAAAAGATCAAGCATGTGCTTTTGGAGATTAGCCAAGCCTTGCGGTCGGCTGTCCACGGCGCTTAAACCGTCCGTCTGAGGGAAGGGGCGCGGCAATGCGTGACAGGCCGGATCGTGTGTATTGCTAACGTCCCTTAGCGACCGGGGCACCGTGGTGCAAATTTAGACCGCGAACCTCCGTCAAATCTTCGTTTATGGTCAAAAGGTTGCGGTAAACTGCAACCCTGAGCCTCGGCCTCCTGATTTCGTTTCGTCACATTGACCGCGAAAATCCCATGCCTTTCAACTGAGTTTTGTCCTCTCCGTTCTGATTCCAGACCATTCGGTTCTATCCCACGTATGTAATACGGCAGGTGGTTTGCCATTGGCCGTTGGAAGCCATGAACGAGAACACTCATTTTGACTGCGCCGGGCACGCACTCCGCCTCGGAGTGGGCCGTTTTAATGGCATTCCAACCGTGGACCGGCGCAGTCTGCTTATCTGCGGAATCATTCCAGTCCCAACATCGGGAGCACCAAGCGTTGCCAATAGAGTTAATACGAGGCTTCATCATCGTTCTGGTGGGTTGTCTCGCCCGTATGTCCATGCCGCTGAGGCGGTAACTGGGAGCCACACGCCTGTTCCAGCTCCATCAAACGCAATCGTTCTGAGAAGTTCTCATGGAGGCCAAAGACAGGAGGTTCCGTCCCCGTGAGTGCCGCAAGCACAATCAGGAAAATCCAAAAGAAATTCGACCGGCTGGAGAAGGACAATGAACGGTCGAAATCACACGCCCACGCATTGAAGTATGAGGAGTTGTTGAAGGAAAGGTATAACGACGATCCAGAATTTTGGACCTGGAATCCGAACCGTGCCTTGAACCTTCAGGATTTCGATTATCTGTTCATTCACCGTGCCCAATTTAACGAAACCATCAGCACCCAACTCGAATTCATTGCCTCCAAAATCACTCACGTCAAACCAGATGGGGATGACGGCTATTTCAAGAAATTGGAACAAAATGTTGGATGGACCCACCACATAACGCCGTTGGTCATTTGCCAGGTAAGGAATGTGGATAAACTCGTACGCTGTGGCATCTGGGCGAATTCCAAAAACAGCCGACGCTGTCACAATCCTGACTGCCCCTGTTGCCATTGGAATGACGATCTCAAAGTCGCGGTGGAGGCTTTTGGCGCCGAATCCGGGACCTTTGCGCGAATGAAAGCTTCTGACCTGACAGCATCCTTCCTGACCTTGAGCTTTACAACCAATCCAAACAACGCCAATTCGGCGGGCCGGGATTTTCAGTGCGAAGATATTTCCTTTGATCAAGGCGAACCCGAATACGATCCATACCCCGTGCGCTTGGGTCTTAGCGACGACTCCGCAGTTGATGCGTGGCTTGGTTATGAAGATGCTAAAATCCTTGGACTTGTCGCCCAAAAGGCGATGGAAAAAGTTTACGGCGAGCGCCTATTCTCAGGTTACCGCTTTAAGATTGAAGGCGCATTCAAGCTCGTGCCAGGTGGTGCCAATCAGGTCAATCTCCACGCACACGTCGTCGCCAATGGCCACGAATCCGACCCGCAGAAAGTTGCGGATGCTATTATGAAAGAGATGCGGAGGGAACTGCGGCGCTATCGCAAGGAGCTGAACGGAACCTACCATCCTGACGTGCTGGCGCTGCGGCTCAACTCTGCCGAGGAATTGGAGCGGGCGATCAAATACTCCGACAAAGTCATTCCGTTCGGTCTGATTGTGGAGGAGGCAATGAACCGTCCAGAAGCCAAGCAAAACGACGGCTCTTGGGAGCGTGGGTATTTGAGCGAACTGCGCACTTCTCTTGAGAGACTCATCAACGATGACCTTCCGGCGATTTTCACGGGTTCAGACGATCCATTATTCAAGCCTCTGCGTCGGCGAAAAACTATAGGCAACATGACTTTCAATGACAAAGGCACCTGCATTGGGCAAGAACCCGTTTGGCACCAAAAGGTGCGACGAAAACGGGCCGATCAGCAGCGACAAAACCGTAAAGAAAAGAAGGCTGAACGTCAGAAAATCGCCGCCGAGTTTTTGGATGAGCCTGTCGCTATATCCGAAAAGCGACGAAAGCGGAAGCGTCGGCGTTCGGCGGGCAGGCCGGAGAAGCAGTTCGCCAGCAGGTCCAACTCACACGACGAACACTATACAAATAACCATGTTGTGAAAAAACATCTCTCGATACTGCCAAAAACATCCCAAGTAGTGCGGCGTAGGTGGGATGACTCTGCTTTCGAGGAGGAACTTCGACGACAACTGCCCTCTAACACAACTGCGCCCGCCAAAGCAGTCGGTGCAAATTCGGCAAACATTGGAATTGAATTGTGACTATGACCCAGACTCGGCGACGGGAGATTTCGTGGGGCGCAGGATTCCAAACACTCGTCCAGCGGATGTGACGAAAACATTCCCTTCCAATCGCACCTTCACGCTCAATTTTGGACTTGCATCGTATGACAACCCGAGACTGGAAGCACGGTGGGCTGTGGTGGACCAAATGACGGATCGCTTTTTGATTTCTGGATCAATTTTGAATTTGCTCAAATCATCCAACTGCTGAGAGACCACGATATTGAGCAACTCTCCCACGATTCCAAAGAGAAAAAATTTACCGTTTCCAATTCCCATTACAATCCCACCAGCGTTCATTTCTTCAACTGCCGCCCTCGAATCGAACCAACTGAGTCGTTCGGGTTCGGTTCTGGATGGGTTCGTTTTCATTGGCTTACCTCGCCAGCCGAACAATGAAATTCCAGAAAGCGATCTCCAGTCGTCCGAATTCCAAATTGCAAGTATGCGGTTCGACAGGGCGACGGCAATTGGTGACATAGGAGAGATCGCAATAATTTGATTCAGTACGAAACCCAATCGTTTGATAATTTGAAGGCGGGGAGGATCAGCCAGGGGAGCTATTGGTGGCGGGTCAACGAGCCAGCATTTTAGCGTGCTGTCAGGGCGGCTATCAATCACGCCGATGGTGCCCAGGCGGATAGGACGATCTCCGGGTGACGAATGCCTTCCGGCAGCCTCCTTTTTCGCTCTGATGTCGGCGACGCACGCCGAAAGGTTTCCCCTAAAGTTGTTATCTGACACAGCACTCCCCTTGGTCTCTAACTCAATGATTCGGTTGTGATTTGAAGCGATCCAAAAATCCAAGTCTTTGTCTGGCCCTATCGGAATTCGGTTCCAATCGGCTTCCGTCAAGCCAAAGGCGTGATCCAAAACACCGAGTCCTATTGCTTGGCCAAGAGATTCTGCAAACCCCCGCACGGCTTCATTCCCAGTTACTTTGGCGCGGAGTGAATTCGCCGTAGCCTCCAAGTCGTCTCCAAAGTATTCCCACAACGCTTTCCCCTTTTTCCGCAATGAAGCGCGAGTATCCCACCCGGCACGATTGCGCCGATCATGAAAGGCCAAGTATGCAATGAAGTCTGGTTTGGGTATCAACACTCTTTGGTTCAGAATCCCTTGAATGGCGAGTCCATCGTCCAAGGACAGCAATTTTCGTTTATGTTCGTGATCATAAGGTTGGACCTCGACCGCAAAACTTGCACCTGGCATTCAGTGATTGAATAACGGTGCTCAACCTGATGCAAACCAAAAGGACAAAGCGGAGATGTGAGTATCGATGCCTCGAATTTCAAGTTTTAGCATTCTGATTCGCTGTGAATAATTTCGTGTCGCTTTGAACGAATCGAGGCTCGACAGTGTCGCGCCGCGTAGCATACTTCCCGGCAATTGCTTGTAACGTGGTGGACAAAAATTATCGAATCTCGGGTCACGAAACATTTCCGTGCCGCTACACATGGCTTCCAAAAGCCGTACGCGGTATGAAAGAGCTTTTTTCGGACGATGAAGACGCAATGGTGGCATTGGGCGTCGGCAAAAACATGGTGCGGTCCATTCGCTTTTGGTCGCAAGTCGCTGGAATCGTTCGGACGACCAAGGGCGCTGGATATTCTCTCACAGAGCCAGGCGAGATCGTGTTTGGCGAACGAGGAACCGCGCAAAGCTTTGGAGTTTCATGAAAAGGCAAAGATGCGTGCTGCTGAGACTCGTGATCACAAAGAACAAATCAGAATTATAGATAATGCAGGCAGCGCATACGCTGCTCTTGGCGATACTCGCGAAGCAATAAAACTACACGAACGAGCACTTGTGATGGCTCGTGAGACTCATCGTCCTCGGGACGAATGCACCGCGCTACATAACCTTGGTCGAAGACACTTTGCCTTGGGCAATGTTCGCAGAGCAATCGAATTGCATCAGCAGGCGCTAGTTTTAGCCCGACAAACGGGGATTCTCCAAATCGAATGCGAAACGCTTTATGATTTGGCAATAGCATTTGGGCTGCTCAAAGACGTAGGTGTTGCGATTAGATACGCTGAGAGCGCCCTGAAGATCGCCTTGGCGACCGAGTCCCCACTGGCTGACGTGATAGTTGCAACGATGGGAAAGTGGCGGCGCAAGAATGCTTCTTCACATCGTACCCCGAAATCGTACCCCACAGGCTTAAAAAGAGTGAAAGAGAGACAAAGAAAGAAAAATTGATTTCTCAAAAACAACCGCTACTGTCGTCAATGTTGATGCGGGTTTGGTGATTTCGGAGAAGCTCAGTCAACGAGGGATAAAAGCAGGCAAAAAATGCCTTTTTGGAGTTAGAAGGCAGATGCTCTATCCAACTGAGCTACGGGCGCACCCTGAAAATCAGGCACTTACGAGTGCCATTTCTGACGCTCTGTAAATCGTACTCCGAAATCGTACCCCGCTTCAACGAAGAACGGCGATTCCGTTCTCCTGTGTATGCCGAAAGCGGAACGACAAATCGACAAACCAAGTGTCTGGAAGCCGACGAGGTACCAACGGCTTTTTCGCTATTTGTCATCGGGGGTGATTTTCGCACGGTTCAAAGTAGGGGGCAAGCAGGTACGCAAAAGTCTGAAGACAACAAATCTGGAGTTGGCTAAAAGCAAGCTAGCGGAACTGGAGCGAAGTGAACGGTCGATTGTTTGATCGGCGGCTTCGGTGGATGCAGTTGTATGAATGCAACGGTATCCCGTTCGAGCTGAGCACCCGAACTTTCAAAATTGAGAAGGTGACAGATTTTGCGGACATTCTTGGTTACCTGGTGAAACCCATCGACTGGTCGGAAAAATATATTGAGCAATGACGACGGGCGACGTCGGCTACCGTTATCTGCTTCGGGCATTGGCCGACAGCGGGCACTCCGACGTCATATACGAAATGAATAACCAGTCCGATAAGCCCGGCTATGGCTATCAGTTGAAAATGGGCGCGACGAGTCTTACGGAGAAATGGGACGCCGGCGTGGGCAGCTTCGGTTCGCAGAACCATTTCATGCTCGGGCAGATCAACGAATGGTTTTTCCACGATCTCGCCGGGATCCAATCCGACCCGAAAGGTCCGGGATTCCAGAAAATCATCATCAAACCCGCCGAGCCTGGCGATTTGGAGTGGGTAAAGGCAACTTACAATTCCGTCCGTGGTCCCATTGCTGTTGAATGGCGCCGCGAAAAAGATCGCTTTCTGCTCAATGTGACAGTTCCGCCAAACACCATCGCCACGATCTACCTGCCTGCTAAATCACCGGAGGAAGTCACCGAAAGCGGTGTTCCGCTCGCCAAGGTGTCTGACGTAAAATTCGCCGGTCTCAAAGACCTCGCGGTTGCCTTGGAAATCGGGGGTGGGAATTACAAGTTCGCGGTTTTTCCGGCGCCAAAGGGCGAAACGGGGCCATAACTCCATGGCGCCAGTTCTGCTTCGACGGGCGGGATTTCTGCGGTTGCGACTACCGCTAAGGTCGAGTTTGCCGGGAGAACGGGCGTTTAACTGTGCTTTTTGCAGCATTTCACCTTCTGAATTGCGGGGTGGCGAATCCTACCTTTTGGTCCTGATCCCTAGATGGAGAAAGGGTTCAGAAAGGACACATTCCCCCATCTTTTTGCCATTTCTTACAAAGGCGCACGATCGCCGATTTGGGCCGTGCCGAAAGCATCGCGAACGAGCACGCCCCAGAGGCGATTCATTCAGGGGCGTTCGATCGACGATCTGAACATAACGTCGTCATCCTCCCGCTGTAAACACTTTACCCCGAGTTCGCATATCCTTATATACTAAAACCAACTCATATTAGGTTCTCGCCAGGTAATCTTACTCCTATGTCGAACCTTGCTCAACATTATCCCCCCGATTGAGGGGATGGACAGTTACTCGTTTTTCGGGGACGTTAGCACTCATCCACAAGTGAGTTTTTGGGATTAGTAAGCATTTGTGAACTAGCCATCCTTCCGAGTTATGAGATGGCTTGGTAAATCTGGCATTAAACGTATTAGTAAAAGACCACTAATATTCTATGATGAGGTTACATAAACGCCTAATTAGTGTCACCGCTATTATTATTTCCTTTCAAATGGATGAAGTGCGGACGGGAGCTGCATCAATATATGACCATTGGGTGGCCTGTGGAAACCAGGCCAGTGTCAGATATGAAATTTATGACCCGAACGTCTCTGACTGGAACAGTTCAAGTGCTTTGAAGTGGACATTCGCGCCAACGACACTGAAAGGCTGGACCTCGACCGAAGTGGCGGCCTATTCAAACCCATCAGATTTGAAATTGCGATGGTCGAACGGCAATATGGTGGTTGTTTCATGTGCCAGCGGCGGTCTTGCGACAGAAGCTTCTTATCCCGGCGGAGATATGTTATGGGCTCAGAACGTCGGAGGCAGCTACAATCCGCATTCCGTGGAATTGCTGCCCGATCACAACGTCGCGGTGGCGGCGTCGGCCGGCAATTTTGTGCGTGTTTATGCGGCTTCTCAGGGGAACCGAAACGGCACGTACGCTGAATACAGTCTGAGTGGCGCGCACGCGGTTTTGTGGGATCCTCATAATAATGTGCTGTGGGCATTGGGCACTTCTTCATTGGTATCTTTGAAGGTTGGTGGGACCGCAGCCAGCCCCACCTTGAGTCAGATGAGCAGTGTCGCATTGCCGGCTTCGGGGGGACATGACTTGTCTCCCTATTGGGGAGATGACAATCGGATGTGGGTAACCACGAGCCTGAACGTGTGGATTTTTCAGAAAATGAGCGGAACTTTCAGTTACGCGCCCGGGAGCGCGGACCGAACGGCGGTAAAAGGATGTGGTGACGAACCTTCGGGCGAAATAGTGCAATGCCAGATCGACAAAACCGTGTGCACTCTCAATACTTGGTGCACGCCGAATGTAAATTTCTTTAAAGCCTCTGGCGCTTCGGATTTTACCCGCACAGTCAACGGCGCGGCCTTTTATAAATGCCGAATTTTTTGGCCCGCGTACCTTCCGAGTTATGCCATAAATGACTTTGATCACGATGGCGCTTCCGACGCTTGTCTGTATTGCTCGACGAACTACACGTGGTACATCAAGCTCAGCAGCGATGGGAGTACTCGTTCATTTCAATTCGGTACCAACGGAGACATTCCATTATTGGACAGTGGCCGACCCAACTGTGCTGACTTTGACGACGATGGCAATGCTGATGCGGTTGTCTATAATCCATCAGATTCGACTTGGCAAGTTCGGTTCAGCAGCAACGGCAGCATTCATACCTTCCAATATGGAACTAATGGCGATATTCCCCTGATGGGTGGAGACTTTGACGGTGACGGTCATCCGGATGCGGTGGTTTTCCGCCCTTCGGATGGGACGTGGCACATTCGCTATAGCAGCAACGGCAGCTCGCATGCGTTCCAATACGGGACCAATGGTGACATTCCTTTGCTCGCCGATTATGACTTGGACGGCATTCCGGATACTTGGTTGTTTCGGCCTTCAGACGGGACCTGGCATGTGAGATTTAGCAGCGACGGCAGCGGACATTCCTTCCAATACGGAGAAAGTGGCGAGACTCCGATGATCATGAGCGACATTGATGGGGATGGCCATGTGGATGTCGTGGTATTTCGGCCTTCGGACGGGTCGTGGCATGTTCGCTATAGCAGCGACGGCAGTTCGCATCCTTTCCAATTCGGCCAGAGCGGCGACATCCCTGGGATGGCTGCGTGGAACGGACCTAGCCATCCAGACGATTACGTTCTATTCCGGCCGTTCAACGCGACCTTTTATGTGCTGGACAGCGTTACGGGAGCTACCAACAGTTTCCAATTTGAAACTAGTGCGGATACGCCGGTGTATTAGCCCCTGAGTGGCATAGCTGGACGAAGGATGGTCAAGTCCACCGACGTCGTAGAGCAACTGATTGAAACGGGTCAAGTAATGGCCCCCTTCCTGGTGTTTTCGCTGGCGGAACCTTTCGACGTTAAAACCAGCCGGCATTTCTATTAATTCACATTGTACCGTTCGCTTAGGCCGGTCAGTGTTCTGCTATCACTGGAAATATAAGGGCAGACAGTTTGCGATGCTTGATTCCACTTTTCTGCCCCTCATGTTTTCTACGCCAACTCTTTGTTCATGACGCACACCCCCACGATCGTGGGGATTGTTTACCGCATCTCGATTAAACATGTTCCTATACCGATATAATTTAATTTGTTTTTCATGATGAAGCTCGCAGACCTTTCGTTTCCGCAAGCCAAGCTAATCTGCCCTCTCTTCTTAAAGTTCGGTCGTAACTTTTCAAAACGGATCGTGACCCTTCTGGCATTGCTTTTCTTAACTGCGGCGGCGCGCGCCGATTCACAAGCCACTTATTTGGAATGCCTGACGAATTTTGAAACTTACGCGGAAACGATCTGGCATCCGGCGACTTACTCGGGCGCTCCGGTGGATGCCGGGTATTGGGGCGACGGCACCAGTTACAGCGACAATAATGGCGGCATCCGCGGCAACAGCGGCATTGCCGTCGCCTATGCGGTCATGGTGCTGGCTCAGCCGGGCAATTCAAGAAATGCGCTCCGGCAGGCGCGTATCCGGCAGGCGCTCAATTATGACGCTGCCACACACCTTACCGGCACGAATGTTTGCGTGGACAGCGCGAAATGGGGGTGGAGTAATGCCATCAGCGGCGATTGGCAAACACCGCTATGGGCCGGCTCGATGGGCCTGGCCTGCCTGCTAGGGCAACATTATCTACCGGCGTCCACCACCGCCGGCGTCCAGCGAGCGGTTGCCTCCGAAGCCACCCACCGTGCCGGCATCCCGCCGCGGGGAGGTTATGACGGCGACACCAAGGCTGAGGAAAATGCCTGGGACAGTAACATTCTTGCGCTGGGCGCGGCCTGGATGAGCACCAATGCCAACGCCACGTTGTGGCTCAATGCGGCCAAGTCTTATCTGGTCAACACTTACACCGTTGCCGACACCAATGGCGACCCGTTGGCTGTGTGGATCGATACCACCAATCTTTTTCCCAGTTACGCGCTGGAAAATCACGGCTTTTACCATCCGACTTATGAAATG
>Ga0070714_100003726_pt1 | contig 11424 bp, 9 predicted proteins | sample LARL83metaG_FD_65450 | JGI IMG/M metagenome (GOLD analysis project Ga0070714, IMG submission 65450) | Corn, switchgrass and miscanthus rhizosphere microbial communities from Kellogg Biological Station, Michigan, USA - LAR L8-3 metaG | ecosystem: Host-associated > Plants > Roots > Rhizosphere ... | reverse complement strand
CCGCCGCTGAAGCGCAGCGCCGCCACCGTCAAATTCGACCAGGCCGCCAGGGAAGCCGGGTTCAAGCCGTTTCCCTGCGCGGCCGCCAACACGTCGAAGCCGTACAAGAATCCGTACGGCGTGCAGATGGGCGAATGCACCTATTGCGGCTACTGCGAGTGGTTTGCCTGCGGCAACTATTCGAAGTCGTCTCCGCAGACGACGATATTGCCGGTGCTGCTCAAGAAGTCGAACTTCTCTTATCGAACCTTGTGCGATGTCACCCGCGTCAACCTGGATTCGTCGGGAACGCGCGCGACGGGCGTCACCTACGTCGACTTCCAGGGCCGCGAATTCGAACAGCCCGCCGAGCTGGTTATCCTGTGCGCGTTCGCCCAGCACAACGTCCATCTGCTGCTGCTGTCGAAAATCGGCCAGCCGTACGATCCCAAGACCAACCGCGGCGTCATCGGCCGCAATTACGCCTACCAGATCACGTCGTCGGTCGCCGTATTCACCGACGAGATCATGAACCCGTTCATGGGTGCGGGGGCGCTCGGCCAGGCGATCGACGAGTTCAACGGCGACAACTTCGACCATGGTCCCGAAGGATTCATCGGCGGCGGCTACATCGCCCTGTGGACGACCGGCGGGCGGCCGATATTGCAGCAGCGCGATCTGCCCGAGGGCACGCCGAAGTGGGGCGCGGGCTGGAAAAAAGCGATGCAGGAGAATTATCTGCGCAGCGCGTCGATCGCCACGCACGGCAGCGTCATGAGCTATCGCGACTCCTACCTGGATCTCGATCCGACCTACCGCGACATCTATGGCAACCCGCTGCTCAGGTTGACATTCGATTTTCACGACAACGAGCACCGGATGTCGAAGTTCCTGACTGACAAGGCGGCGCTGATCGCCAAGGCGATGAAGCCCAAGTCGATCAAGGTCAAGTATCGCGAAGGCCATTACTCTATCGTGCCGTACGAGACGACGCACAACACCGGCGGCGCCGTGATGGGCGCCGATCCGAAGACCAGCGCGGTCAACCGTTACCTGCAGTCGTGGGACGTGCCCAACCTGTTCGTGATGGGCTCGGCGGTGTTTCCGCAAAACGCCGGGTACAACCCGACCGGCACGGTCGGAGCCTTGACCTACTGGGCTGCGGATGCGATCAGGAACATGTATCTGAAGCGGCCGGGGCCGCTGGTGCAGGTCTGATGGGCACCGGCGCGGTCCTGCGAACGGCGGCGCTGCTCGGCGCGGCGGCGATCGGCGCGCTGATCCTGGGCGGCGCGGCGGCGGTGGCGCGGGCGCAGGGTGCGACGTTCACCACGCTGGAAAGGGGACGCTATCTGGTCGATGCCGGCGACTGCGCCGCTTGCCACACCGCCGAGGGCGGCAAATCCATGGCGGGGGGGCGCCCGATTCCAACGCCGTTCGGAACGATCTACTCGACCAACATCACGCCGGACAAGGAAACCGGCATCGGCAACTGGACCGATGAGGAGTTCTACAAGGCGATGCACGACGGCATCGGGCCCGGCGGCAAGCGTTACTACCCCGCCTTTCCGTATCCCTGGTACACCAAGCTCAGCGCCGAGGACGTGCGCGCCATCAAGGCCTATCTCGACGCGATCCCCGCCGTGCGGCAAAAGGACGAGCCGCCCGATCTGCCGTGGCCGCTTACTATCCGCAAGGTCATGGCGATCTGGAACGCGCTCTATTTTCGCGCCGCGACCTACCAGCCCAATCCCGCCAAGTCCGCCGCGTGGAACCGCGGCGCGTATCTGGTCGACGGTCTCGGTCATTGTGGCGCCTGCCACACGCCGAAAAATATCCTCGGTGCGCCCAAATGGGACGAGCACCTCGCCGGCGGCTTCGGCGAGCACTGGTACGCGATGAGCCTGACCAGCGACCCGCGCGACGGACTCGGGGCCTGGTCGGAGCAGGAGATCGTCGAATACCTGAAGACCGGATCGATCGCGAAGGCGGCGGCCGCCGGGCCGATGGCGGAAGTGGTGCAGAACTCTACACAGCATCTGAGCGACGCGGACCTCAAAGCCATCGCGACATACCTGAAGGATCTGCCGGGAGGCGGCCGCGTCGCCGGCGCGGCGCCGACCAAGATCGACAGCGCGGCGATGGCGCACGGCAAATCGCTCTACCTCGACCAGTGCACCGGTTGCCACCTCGAGGAGGGCACCGGCATCGCCGAAGTCTTCCCGCCGCTCAAAGGCAGCGCTGCCGTGCAGGCCAAGGATCCGGCGACGGTCCTGGAGGCAATGATCGACGGCGCGACCGTCGTTGCGACCGCCGCAAAGCCGACGGGACTGGCGATGCCCGCGTTCGGCTGGAAGTTGAACGATTCCGAGCTTGCGGATCTGGCCACGTACATTCGCAACGCGTGGGGCAATCAAGCCAGCGCGGTCACGCGCGGCCAGGTTTCCAAGGCGCGCAAAGAGTCGCAGCAGTCCGCCGCGAAGTGAAGTCGCGGCCCAACGGCGATGGCTCCAACGGTCGCCGTGGCAGCGTTCGCGCCATCCTTTATTCTCTCGGCGCCAATATCGCGATCGCGATCGCCAAGCTCGCCGGCGCGATGTTCACCGGGTCGGGCGCGCTGCTGGCGGAGGCCTTTCATTCGATCGCCGATTCCGGCAACGAAGGACTGCTGCTTCTGGGTCGCAGTCAGGCGCGCGCGCCGCCATCCGCCAAGCATCCGCTGGGTCAGGGCCGGGCAACCTACTTCTGGTCGTTCATCGTCGCGCTTCTGCTGTTCAGCATCGGCGGCGTTGCGTCGATCTACGAGGGCGTGGGCAAGCTGCGCAGCAGCGAGAATCTCGACTCGCCGCTGGTAGCGGTGGCCATCATCCTGTTCGCCGCGGTCGCGGAGGCGATCTCGCTCTACGTTGCGCTCAAGGAGATCAACCGCCGGAGGGGAACGCGAAGTCTCTGGCGCTGGTTCCGCGAGTCGCGGCGCAGCGAATTGATCGTGCTGTTTGGCGAAAATGCCGCGGCAATGGTGGGACTGGGCATCGCGCTGGCCGCGGTGGTGCTGACGATGATGACCGGCAACCCGTTCTACGACGCGCTGGGAACCATCGCCGTGGGCGCGCTGCTGGTCGTCGTGGCCATGGCGATGAGCGCCGAGATCAAGAGCCTGCTCATCGGCGAAAGCGCCTCGCCTGCGGTCAGGCGCGCAGTCAGGGCATTCCTGTCGGCGCGACCCGAAATCCAGCGCATTTCGAGCCTCATCACCCTTCAGCACGGGGACGATCTTGTCGTCGCGATCAAGGCGCAGATGCGCGCGACGGCGACGCCCGCGGAGCTGGTCGAGGCCGTCGACCGTTGCGAAGCCGATCTCAAAGCCGCTTTTCCGCAGGCGCGCTGGGTCTTTTTCGAACCGGTGCCCGGGTCCGACACCGCGCGGAGGTGAGGCTTGGCCCAGGTCTTCACACCCCGACTCGTCCTGCTGCTGAAACTGGGCGCAGTGGCGGTGCTGGGCAGCGTTGCCGCGGGCGTGCTGGCGTGGCGTGCCAGCATTTCGCCGCACCCCGCGATCGGCGCGCCGGTCGAGCAGGAAGTGCCGTTCAGCCACAAACACCATGTCGCCGACGTCGGGCTCGACTGCCGTTATTGCCATGTCTCGGTGGAGCGATCGGCGTTCGCCGGCATGCCGCCGACGCATACCTGCATGACCTGCCATTCGCAGCTGTTCACCGACTCGCCGATGCTGGCGCCGGTGGTCCGGAGCTTCGCAAGCGGCGAGCCGATGCGATGGAACCGCGTGCACGACTTGCCGGACTTCGTCTATTTCAACCACAGCATCCACGTCGCCAAAGGCGTCGGCTGCACGACCTGCCACGGCGCGATCGATCGCATGCCGCTGACCTGGCGCACCGCGCCGCTGGAAATGCAGTGGTGCCTCGATTGTCATCGCGCTCCGCAAAAATACCTGCGTCCGCGCGAGCAGGTATTCGACCTCGACTGGCGGCCGGGCGCGAACCAGCTCGCGAGCGGGAAAAAACTGGTCGAGCGCTACGGCATCCACACGGCGAGCCTGGCTGATTGTTCGATCTGCCACCGTTAAGGCCCGGCCGATGAGAAGCGACGCGCGCGTGACGATCGACACCGAAGCCCTGCACCGTGGCGAGGCCGGCACTGAAGGCGCTCGCTTGTGGCGCAGCCTCGACGAGCTGCCTGCCACTGCCGATTTCGCCCGGGAACTTGCGCGGCGCTTCCCGCACTTTGTCCCGCGCTTCGAGTCCGACCGGCGCGAGTTTCTGAAGCTGATGGGGGCTTCGCTGGCGCTTGCCGGGCTCGGCGCCTGCAGCCGCGAACCGCAGGAAAAGATCGTTCCCTACGTCAGCGCGCCGCCGGGCGCCGCTACCGGCGAGCCGCGCTATTTCGCGACTGCGGCGACCCTCGGCGGATTCGCCACCGGCATTCTGGTCGAAAGCCATCTGGGCCGGCCGACCAAGATCGAAGGCAATCCGGCACATCCGGCGAGCCTTGGCGGCACCGACGTCTTTACCCAGGCGTCGGTGCTCGATCTGTGGGACCCCGACCGTTCGCAGACCGTGACGCACAAGGCGCAACCCGGCACCTGGGAAGCCGTCGTCACCGCCGTACGCGCCAGGATGACGGCGCTGGAGGCGAACCAGGGCGAAGGCCTGCGGATCCTGACCGAAACCGTCACCTCGCCGACATTGGCGGCGCAGCTGCGAGATCTGCTGCGGCGTTTGCCGCGAGCGCGCTGGCACCAGTACGATCCGATCAATCGCGACGCCGTCTATGACGGAACCCGGCTCGCGTTCGGGCAGGCGCTCGATGTCTGCCAGCGGTATCAGCAGGCGCGCACGATCCTGAGCCTCGACGCCGACTTCCTGGGGATGGGCAACGCCCGCGTTCGCGCCGCGCACGACTTTGCGCTCGGGCGCGGGCAGGGATCCCGTGCCGCGATGCCCAATCGGCTGTATGCGGTCGCGGCAAGCCCGACGCTGACCAGCGCGATCGCCGACCATGCGTTGGCGCTGCGGGCCGGCGACATCGGCAACATCACGCGTATCGTCGCCAGGATGCTGGGCCTGCCGGTCGCCGCACCCGAGCTCGTGGCCGGCGTCGACGCGTCGTGGCTGGACGCTTGCGTGCGCGATCTGCGGCAACACCGCGGCGCCTCGCTGGTCGTCGTCGGCGAAGCGCAACCGGCGGCCGTGCACGCGCTCGCGCACTGGATCAACGATTCCCTTGGCAATATCGGATCGACGGTCAGCCTGATCGATCCGGTCGTCGCGGACCCCGCCCATCAAGGAGATTCGCTGCGCGCGCTGGCCGCGGACATCGCCGGGGGCCGCGTCGACACGCTGCTGGCGATCGGCGGCAATCCGGCGCATTGCGCGCCGGTCGACCTCGGTTTCAGTGACGCGCTTGCCAGCGTGCCGCTGAGCGTGCGCCTCGGGCTGTACGACGATGAGACATCGGCGCAGTGCCAGTGGCACCTGCCGGCCGCGCATTATCTCGAAGCCTGGTCGGACGCGCGGGCCTTCGACGGAACGGTGACGTTGATGCAACCGCTGGTCGCGCCCCTGTATGGCGGCAGGTCGGCGCACGAGCTGCTGGCGCTGCTCGGTGAAGGTGGACTGCGCAGCGGACACGACATCGTTCGCGATCACTGGCGAGCGCAATGGGGCGCCGATTTCGAATCGCGCTGGGACCGCGCGCTGCAGGATGGGCTGGTCGAGGGCAGCGCGCTGGCTGAGAAGCGCGTTGCGGTCCGGCACGATGCGATCCGGCAGGCCGCGGCGGCGCCCGCCGAGGGCGCAGATTCGTCGCTGGAGCTGATCTTCACGCCCGATCCGTCGACCTGGGATGGCAGCTTCGCCAACAACGGATGGCTGCAGGAATTGCCGCGCCCGCTGACCAAGCTGACCTGGGACAACGCGTTGCTGATCGCCCCGGGCCTGGCGGCCCGGCTCGGCATCGACAACGAGGACGTGGTCGAGCTCGCATGCCGCGGCCGCACACTGGAGGCGCCGGTGTGGATTTCGCCCGGACACGCCGACGGCGCCGCGAGCTTGAGCCTGGGCGGCGGGCGCACGCGCGCCGGACGCGTCGGCGACGGCAAAGGCTGCAATGCGTATGCGTTGCGCAGCAGCGATGCGCCGTGGTTTTCGCCGGGGCTCGTGATCCGCAAAACCGGAAAGAAATATCCGCTGGCGACGACACAGCAGCATCACACGATGGCGGGACGCGACCTGGTACGCACGGCGACCGTTGCGGCATTCGATCGCGATCCGCACGCCGCGACGCCGGCTTTTCTGCCGCCGCCGCCGGCCGCTACGCTGTATCCGCCGGCGCGCGACGACGGCTACGCCTGGGGCATGTCGATCAACCTGGGTGCCTGCATCGGGTGCAACGCCTGCACGATCGCCTGCCAGGCGGAGAACAACATTCCGGTCGTCGGCAAGGCGGAAGTCGCGCGCGGACGAGAAATGCACTGGATCCGCGTCGACCGCTATTACGAAGGCGCCGCGGCGAGTCCCCGCACGCACTTCCAGCCGGTGCCCTGCATGCAATGCGAGCACGCGCCCTGCGAAGTCGTCTGCCCGGTCGAGGCATCGGTGCACGACTCGGAGGGGCTCAACGTCCAGGTCTACAACCGCTGCGTCGGCACGCGCTTCTGCTCGAACAATTGCCCATACAAGGTGCGCCGCTTCAATTTCTACCAGTATGCCGACGAAAACACCGAAAGCCTCAAGGCGCAGCGCAACCCCGAAGTGACGGTGCGCATGCGCGGCGTGATGGAAAAATGCAGCTATTGCATCCAGCGCATCGCCAACGCGCGCATCGAGGCCGACAAGGCGGGCCGCCGCATCCGCGACGGCGAGGTCGTGACGGCGTGCCAGGCCGCCTGTCCGACGCGGGCGATCAGCTTCGGCGACCTGAACGATCCGGCCAGCCGGGTCAGGGCGCTCAAGGCCTCGCCGCTCGACTACGCGCTGCTGGCCGAGCTCAACACGCGGCCGCGGACGACTTATCTCGCGAAGTTGACCAATCCGAATCCCGCGCTGGAGAACACGCGGCCATGACGCCGGCAACCGCCATTCCGGCCGGCCCGGTCGACGAGTCGCGCCTGCCGGTGCTCAAGGGGGTGTACTCGTACGCCTCGATCTCGGACAAGATCAGCGACATCGTCCTGACCCGGCCAACCCATTGGGGATGGATCGCGGGCTTCGCGCTGTGCAGCGCGCTGCTGCTGCTGTTCATCGCATCGATCGCCTGGCTTTTTCACAAGGGCGTCGGTATCTGGGGCGTCGACATTCCAGTCGCGTGGGCCTTCGCCATCACCAACTTCGTCTGGTGGGTCGGCATCGGTCACGCCGGAACATTCATCTCCGCGTTCCTGCTGCTGCTGCGCCAGAAATGGCGCACATCGATCAACCGCTTCGCCGAGGCGATGACGATCTTCGCCGTCGCGATGGCGGGACTGATGCCGATCCTGCACCTCGGGCGGCCGTGGTTCTTCTACTGGCTGACGCCCTATCCGGACATCATGAACGTCTGGCCGCAGTGGCGCAGCCCCCTGGTGTGGGACATCTTCGCCATCGGTACCTACATCATCGTTTCGATCCTGTTCTGGTACATGGGGCTGATCCCCGATCTGGCCACGCTGCGCGACCGCGCCGACGGCCGCGTGAAACAGATCGTCTACGGCCTCGGCGCGCTGGGCTGGCGCGGCGAGGCCCGGCAATGGCGGCGTTTCGACACCGCGTATCTGCTGATGGCGGGGCTCGCGACGCCGCTGGTGATATCGGTGCACAGCGTCGTCTCGCTCGATTTTGCCATCGGCAACACGCCCGGCTGGCATTCGACGATCTTCCCGCCCTATTTCGTCGCCGGTGCGCTGTTCTCAGGCTTTGCGATGGCGCTGACGATCTCGATTCCGCTGCGCGCGGTGTTCGGGCTGAAGGACTTCATCACCGCGCGTCATCTCGACAATATCGCCAAGTTGATGCTGGTCTGCGGCCTGCTGGTCGCGTACAGCTATCTGGTCGAGATCTTCATGGCGTTCTACAGCGGCGACGAGTTCGACCAGGCCATGGTGCTGAACCGCATGCGCGGCCCGTACGCGCCGCTGTACTGGACGGCGATCGCCTGCAACGTCGTCCTGCCGCAAGCCTTGTGGCTGAAGCGGGTCCGCCTGAGTGTGCCGGTGCTGTTCGCGCTGTCGCTCGCGGTCAACGTCGGCATGTGGCTCGAGCGCTTCGTGATCATCGTCGTCAGCCTGCATCGCGATTTCGTGCCGTCGAGCTGGGGCATGTTTTATCCGACTTTCTGGGACTGGGCGATCCTGGTCGGCTCGCTCGGGACATTCGGCTGGCTGTTCCTGATGTTCGTCCGCTTTCTGCCGGCGATCTCGATTGCCGAGATGCGCAAGCTGACGCTGGAAAAGAGGGAAGGCGGATGAAAGCCGCGCCCCCTGCCTACGGCCTGGTCGCCGAATTCGCCAGCGATCAACTGCTGGTCGACGCCGCGCGCCGCGCGCGCGGCGCGGGCTATCGCTATATCGACGCGTATGCGCCATTTTCGGTCGAGGGCCTGAGCGACGCGCTGGGCTTTCGCGGCGACCGGGTTGCGCTGATCACGCTAGTTGGAGGCATCCTGGGCGGGATCGGCGCCTACTTCCTGCAGTGGTACACCGCCGTCATCGACTATCCGATCAACGCCGGAGGCCGGCCGCTGCACAGCTGGCCCGCGTTCATTCCGGCGACGTTCGAAATGACCGTGCTCGGCGCGGCGCTGGCGGCGTTTTTCGGCATGCTGATACTCAACGGCCTGCCGCGCCTCGTGCATCCGATTTTCAACATGCCCGATTTCGACCTCGCCTCGCGCAATCGCTTCTTTCTGTGCATCGAGGCGCGCGACCCGCGCTTCGACCCTGGCGAAACCCGGGCGTTTCTGGACAGTCTCGAGCCGATGAGAATCGCCGAGGTTGAGGCTCGATGATGCGACGCCGGCATCGAATGCGAGCACGCATCGCGGCGATCTGCGCGCTTGCGCTCGTTCTGGCCGGCTGCGAAAAGGCGATGCAGGACATGTACAACCAGCCCAAATACAAGCCGCTCGCGGCCAGCACGCTGTGGCCCGACGGGCAGTCGGCGCGGCCGGATTCCGCCGGCACCGTCGTGCACAGCGCGGGCGCGCTCGCCGGAACGTCGAGCGGACGGCTCGGCACGCAGCCGCTGCCGGAGCCGACGGCTCCCGTGTACCCGGTCGACGATCGCGGCCAGGTGCGGGCCGATCTGAGCCGGGGCGGCACCGCGCCTTCGGCCGCGGTCAATCCGCTGCCGATCACGATGGCCACGCTGCAGCGAGGCCGCGAGCGCTTCGATATTTACTGCTCGCCGTGCCACAGCAAGGCGGGCGACGGCGACGGCATGGTCGTGCGGCGCGGCTTTCCCGCGCCGCCTTCCTATCACACCGACCGGCTGCGCAACGCGCCGGATGCGCACTTTTTCAGCGTCATCACCCACGGCTACGGCGCGATGTATTCGTACGCGGATCGAATCGCGCCGGAAGACCGCTGGGCGATCGTCGCCTACATCCGAGCGCTGCAATTGTCGCAGCACGGGAGGATCGACGATGTCCCCGCGCAAAGCCGCGCCCTGCTGGAGAGCGCGAAGTGACGCCCGCGCGAACCGATCCGGTACGCTGGGTCTACCGCGCCGCCGGCGTGATCGGGCCGGCCGGCATGCTTCTGCTGCTGGCGGTGGCCTATGCAGATCGAGCCGCGGCCTTTGCCTCGTATCTGTCGATGTGGTGGTTCCTGCTCGCCCTTCCGCTCGGCAGCATGGCCGTCCTGTGCGTGCATAACCTGACCGGCGGCGCGTGGGGCGAACGGATCCGGCTGCCGCTGGAACGAGCTCTGTCGATGCTGCCGGTCACGCTGCTGCTGTCGATTCCGTTGTGGTTCGGCTTGCCCGTCCTCTACGCGTGGGCGCGGCCCGACGAGGTGAGCGCAAGCCCGCTGCTGCAGACGAAGGTCTGGTATCTGGCGCCGCCGCTGTTTGCCGTTCGCGCGGCGATATGCTTCGCCGTCTGGCTCGTGCTGGCGCATTTTCTGCGCCGGTACGCATTCGCCCGCGCGCATCCCGGGAGCTCGACCGAGGCGCAGCGGCTCCGCGCGATTTCGGCGCTGGGTCTGCTGTTCTACGCGGCGACGGTGACGGTCGCCGCGGTGGACTGGATCATGTCACTGACGCCGCAATGGCATTCGACGACATTCGGCCTGATGACTGGCGTCGGCCAGGCGCTGGGCGCTTTTGCGTTCGCCGTCGCCTGCGCCGCATCGATCCACGCGCGACAGCGCGACGATCCCGGCGTGTTCCAGGACCTCGGAAATCTGTTGCTGATGTTCGTCATGACCTGGACGTACCTCGCCTTCACGCAATATCTGATCATCTGGTCGGAAGATCTGCCCGGTGGAATCGTCTGGTATCTGCCGCGCGTGCAGACCAGCTGGCGCTTCCTGGCTATCGCGCTGGTCGTGTTCCACTTCGCGCTTCCGTTCCTCGTGCTGCTGTCGCGGCGCGCCAAGCGCGCATCGACGGTCCTCGGCGCCTTGGCGGCGATGCTGCTGCTGGCGCGACTGCTCGATGCCTTCTGGCTGGTCGCTCCGACGTTCGATCCGGCGGGGTTGGCCGTGCATTGGAGCGATCTGTTCGCCGTCGCCGGCCTGGGCGGGGTGTGGCTGGCGCTGTTCGTTCGCGGCGGGTCTGGCGCCGCGCCGGATCGTCCGGGGGTGCGGCAGCGGGCGGGCTATCATGGCTGAGCGTAGAGCACGCGCGCGTCGGTCCGGCCGCGAGCCGCGCGATGTCGAGCCGCGGCCGATCGTGCTTGCCGCGGCATCGCTGGCGACAATCCTCGCGCTGGTCGCGCTCGCCGCGTTCGGCGCGCACGCGCTGCTGCGTCCCGAACGCGTCGCCGCACCCGTCGCTGCGAGAGCGGACGTGCCGGCGCCGCGGCTGCAAAGCGCGCCGGCGTCCGACCTCGCGGCTTTCCGGCGGCAAAAAGAAGCCATGCTCGACGAATACCGCTGGATCGATCACGATCGCGGCGTCGTGCGCATACCGATCGATCGGGCGATGCAGCTGCTGGTCGAGCGAAGCGCCGCGCCATCGGCGCCGGCGGGCGCGCGATGAGGGCCGCGATGCGAATGCTGGCATGCTGGCTCGTGTTCGCGACGGCGTGCGCGGCGGCGCAAGCGCCGCCGCGCGACATCGCTGCTCGCGTCGGCTTCGACCAGCACCTGGGCAGGCCGATTCCGCCCGGCTTGACGTTCCACGACGAAACGGGCGCCGAGGTGCAACTGGCGACCTACTTCGGGCGTTCGCCGCTGCTGCTGGTGTTCGCCTACTTCGGCTGCTCCAACCTCTGCCCGACGGTAAT
>Ga0070714_100003725_pt1 | contig 11426 bp, 8 predicted proteins | sample LARL83metaG_FD_65450 | JGI IMG/M metagenome (GOLD analysis project Ga0070714, IMG submission 65450) | Corn, switchgrass and miscanthus rhizosphere microbial communities from Kellogg Biological Station, Michigan, USA - LAR L8-3 metaG | ecosystem: Host-associated > Plants > Roots > Rhizosphere ... | reverse complement strand
TGTCCAGTCCGACCGTCGTAGTGTTCATCTTGGACGCTCCTCTTCGTTTAAGTGGCTTGGTCACACAACCACTCTGGCACACGTAATGCCGTTATGAAGAGGGGCGTCCATACCATCGGATTGATTGGCTCGCTCATGGCGGAGCTCTAGTTACTGCCCGGCACTATAGCGGTGATGTACACCCAAGTTCAGATGGCAAGCGTGTGCGGCCGGGTTCATCATGTAACTTAGCGATTCCAACTGTCTTTGGTCCCAGTGCCGCGCACTGCTTCTTGCGGATAATTCTATGTTGCATTCGAATGTCATGAGGTTGCTGATCTGCGCTGTCGCGTTCCTCACAGCAAGTTGTGCGGACACATATGCGGCGGAAGGCGCCAAGTCCGGTGCCGTGGGTGGTGCCGTGGCCGGGGCCGTACTTGGCGTCTTTACCGGCAATATCGGCGGCAGCATGGTCGCTGGCGCAGCCGCCTCAGCGGCTGCCGGGGCCGCGATCGGGGGAATGACGCCGAAAACGCCGCAGGGCGCGGCAGCGACATCCGCTCAGGCCCAGGGGAGTCCCGCGCCCAACGATCCGAAACTGCTCGAACGGCAGCAGGCCCTCGAGAAGAAGATCGGACCTGCGAACTTCGATGCGGCCCGAATGCTCGCGCTCTGCAGGCACAACAGCGCAATCGAGTTGGCGCGCAGTGCGTATGGCTCTGCCGACACGCAGGAGCGTCGAGGATACGCTCTCATGATCGAAGCGGTAGCGGCAGAAGAGAAGGGCGATACAGCAAGTGCCGCCGCGGTCTACCCGCGTCTGGTGGAAGCCGATCCCGCGATCGGCAGCACGGACAAGGCACGTAACGCGGCGTTGTCCGGGGTTCTCAAGGTCCAGCAAGTACGCAAGGACTACGGGCGCTCGCCGACCTGTTAGTGAGTCGCACCGGTTCGCCCCCTGGCAGCCATCTCGGCGGCCCCTCAGTGGGCGCTTCTCGTTCCACGAGGGATGCAAGCTCGAGCCCACCGGTCGCCCCTACATTGCCGCCAGGTGTTCGGCCAAATCGCAGCGTTTCGGTTAAGCTGCCGCTTGAGGAACCGCGCTTTGCAGCTTATGGGGTGCCACTAGATGGTGGAGCGGTGGGGCAGCGGACTGCCGGCTGCAGGCGTCCGCAGGCCCGCGACCCCGGCTTCGGGTGGCTCAAGTGAGCATGCTCGCAAGAAAAAGAGCGCCATCACGCTCATCATGCTCGGGCTCGTCTCTATCGCGCTCCTCGCCACGGCTGGCTGGGTGGCAACGCGTTTCGCGTCGCGCCGTGCGGCAGTGGTCCCTTATTCTCTCGAGGACCGGCGCATGACGTTCGCGGTCCTGCCCTTCTCCGCACCGTCGGATGATCCTCACGCTCAGCAGGTCGCCAAGGCAACCGCAGAAGCGGTGACGGCAAAACTCGAAGCCTTGCCGCTCTGGGCGCATGTTGCTCCCCGGCGGAGCGTCCAGGATTCTGCCAACCGCCTGACGAACGCGGCAGCGCTCTCGAGGGACCTCAATGTGCATTTCCTTATCCGCGGCACGGTAGCGAGCGCGGCCTCAGGGAGCACCGTGAGTCTGGCCGTGCTCGATGGAGCAACCGAACGTGTGCTCGCCACCAGTGAGCTGAGCGTTGCATCCGATGCCACCGTTCCGCGCTGGAGCGGTCACATCTTCAACGCGGTGTGGCATTTGGCTTACGCGGCGCTGGAAGCGGAAGTCAAGGCCGAGTCGGACAAACCGGTCGATGCGCTCGACGTGCGTGGCTTGTCATTCCGCGCCTATGTGGACTGGCACCAGCATCGCGGTCGAGCTGCGAAGCAGGGCTACACGGACGCGAGCGACCTCCTGAAGCGCGCGCTCATCCTGGCACCGGACGATCCGCTGGCAACTTACCTTACCGCGGACATCAATCTGTGTGACTGCGTACTCGGTTGGTCCACCAACGTCGAGGCGCAGAAGGCAATCGGCACGGCAGCTCTCGAGAAGTACCTCAGAATGGACCCAAACGATCCGGAAATGCTGGTCGAGCGTGCCGAGTTGTTCCAGCTGCGGGGGCGCTTCCAGGAATCACTGGTGGTCCTCGATTCGGTCCTCAAGCGTGATTCCGAGAATGACGACGCCTTGGCGACCAAGGCCGTGTCATTGCTGCGGCTGGGTCGAGCGAAGGAAGCACAGCCCATTGCGGAAGCTCTGGCGGCACGCTATCCGGATGACTTTCCGGCAGCAACGGGACTTGCCGCCGACGTACGCTACGCACTCGGCGACTACGAGGGAGCCGCGCAGCTCGCAGCCAACGCGACGGCGCGAATGAGCGATACCGAGCTCAAGAATCCTATCGACGGCACAGTACGTTTGGCGCAAGTCGCTGCAGAAGCAGGCGGCCAGAACCGGCCTTTCAGCCCAACAGGGTACACTCGCCCTAAGCGGACACTCGATGTGGGTCAGCCGATGAAAGCAATCCTCCTTGCAAGTTTGGGCGCCTGCGCGCCGATTCTTCTGAGCGCTCTGGCATGGTCAGCGGTGCACTCCAAGTCCGAATCATCAACGGCGGCATCCATAGATGGGACCTACGAACTTACTGAGCGCGTGATGGCAAGCGGCGCGGTGCTTCGGTCTCCCTCAATCGCGGGCCTGTACACGCAGGCCGCCGGACATTTCAATCTGAACATATTCGTAAAGAAAGATGACGGGACGATCGCGTCCGAATCAACCGTCGGCCGCTTCACGTTTAGTGCCGACAAATACTGCGAATGGATCATTTATACGATCAGAAAAGATCTCGACAAGCCCGGTGTCACTAACGAAGCGCCGCCGATAGGCGACCACTGTGCGCTTGTCACCTCAAAGGACGGGCGATTCAACTTTTCGCCGCCTGGCGAAGGGGTGGAGGTCAGCTACGGGTCGGAGGGTTTTACCGCAAGCATCGGCGGTGACTTTGTGGATCATTGGACAAAGATCCGATAGGTAACGTCCTTCCGACCACCGCTGTCGGCCACGAGCAGCCGTTGAGGCTGCCGGCCCGTGCGAATGTCCGTGCGGATCCGTATGACGGCCTTGTCGCGTAAACATAGTGGCGCGTACGCTAGGGGCCGGCATGTTCAAGGCATATAGGGTTCGGCTACCGGGGGTGATTGCTTTCCTGGCCACAACGCTGATGCCGGTCGTTCTGCATAGCGCGGTTGGGTCAGGCGGTACGAGCGGCAAAATCTTGTTGATCCTCGGAACGTGGACTGGGACATGGACGAACGCAAACAACATCACAACAGGTACTGAATCCTTCGTCGTTCAAACGCAGGAGGGATCAACTATCACTGGCTTCTTCTGCTGGGATATAACACAAGACCCGGCAACCTGTTCCTCTCACATTAACGACTATGAGTCTTGGACCGGGACGATAGACGCAACCGGAACTCTCGTAATCACTGGCCAGTTGGGTGATTACCCCGCAACACTATCGCTCGATGGGACCTTTATCAGCGGCACTTATCAGAACCGCAGAATCGCCAGCCACACAGGCACATGGCATGTACAGAGAGCGCCTTTCGAGACGACCCCCGCGAACAGCCACTATCACCACTAATCCTGGGTGAAAAAGGCTCGAGTTTCTCGACGGCTGGACGTCCGCTTTGATTGGCTTCGATGACCGCTTTGTAGGAACTCGGATTTCCGCTCTGGGCCCGATACCTGACGGTCCGCGTTCGGCCCAGGATCTGCCGTTCGGCGCCTCGCCCTGATTTTCCAGACAGTAGACCGACCCTCTGGAATCGTGGGGGAGGAAGCCCTGCGCCCTAATACTGGTCCCATGCTCGTGGCGGAGACGTTGCTACTGCAGCGCGATTCTAGCCAGACTGGGATCTCGTCAGCGTGGCGTCCTGGGGAACACAGCTTGAATCGCCGCGGTGTCGAGTGACGTTGGCATCGGCTATGCTCTTTGGCGGGAGGCAGTCATGTCCGCTTACGAGCTCGCGCAACTGAACATCGGCATCATCAGAGGACCGATGGACTCGCCCATCATGGCGGAGTTCGCGGCCAACCTCGACCGCATCAACGCGCTCGCCGAGAGCTCACCCGGCTTCGTGTGGCGGCTGCAGACCCCCGATGGTAATGCGACGGCGATCCGCCCCTTCGAGAACGAGAATATGCTTATCAACATGTCGGTGTGGCAAGACCCCGACTCGCTGCGCAAGTTCGTGTACCGCAGCGCCCATGCTGACATCCTGCGCCGCCGACGCGAGTGGTTCGAGAAGATCAGCGAGGCGATCCTCGTGCTGTGGTGGGTGCCATGTGGGCATCGCCCCAACGTCGAGGAGGCGATTACGCGGCTGCAGCTGCTGCGCGGCAAGGGGCCACACTCCGAGGCCTTCACCTTCCGCGAGATCTACCCGCCGCCGGATGCACCGGCGACCGAACAACCGGGCGGCTTCGAGGACGAGTGTCCGGCGACCTGATCGCGCTCCCAAACCTCCTCTGGGTCGAACTCGTCGTAGCGGTCGCTGACCGGGCCATAACCAGACGCTGGAACACTAGCCGGAAAAGCCCGCAAGCAGTCATGATGGCGGCCGACACCCGCCGGCGCGTGGCGTTCATCATTCTCGGAGCGTTTGATGAAGAGAAGGCACCTGCTACATACGGCCGCCACGTTACCACTTCTGTCCAGTGGCTTCGCATTCCTATCCGCCCCCACGAACGCCGCAAAGGCAAGCGCACCGCGGACGATTCGGCGCGTCAAGCCCTCTGATCCGTCATGGCCAAGTGCCGCAAGTTGGACAAAACTCAAAGAGGAAGTGGGAGGCAATCTGATCGAAGTACGGCCGATGTTCGAGTCGTGCGCAACCGAGCCGGACGGCGCCGCCTGTCGTGAAGCGACCCAATACGTCAAGAACCCATATTGGCTCGGCGATCAAGCTGCTGGCACGCAGACTTCCGGATTGCTGGATGGGTGGACTCCGGCACCAAGCACCTACGCGATCAGGGCGCAAAACACCGCCGACGTTGTCGCGGGCGTCAACTTCGCCCGGGAAAACAATCTGCGGCTCGTCGTCAAGGGCGGGGGGCACAGTTACTACGGCACATCGAATGCTCCCGACTCCCTGCTCATCTGGACGCGTGCGATGAACAAGGTAACGCTGCACGATGCGTTCGTGGGGCAAGGCTGCGCGGGTCGCATCGCGCCGGTTCCCGCAGTTAGTGCTGACGCGGGCGCGGTATGGATAGATCTCTATGATGCGGTAACAACCAAGGGCGGTCGCTACGTTCAAGGCGGCGGCTGCGAGACAGTGGGCGTTGCCGGCCTCCTCCTCGGCGGAGGATTCGGCGCGTATTCAAAGCGCTTCGGCAGTGCCGCAGCAGGTTTACTCGAAGCGGAAATCGTCACTGCCGACGGCCGCGTACGAGTGGTGAATGCATGCACCGAGCCTGATCTTTTCTGGGCTCTGAAGGGCGGTGGCGGCGGAACGTTTGGCGCCGTGACGCGGTTGACCCTACGCACACATGAGCTCCCGAAACATTTCGGCGGTGCTGGGGGCAAAATCAAGGCACAGTCCGATACAGCCTTCACGCAGCTGATTGGGCGCTTTATCGACTTCTATCATGAGAGGCTCTTCAATCCGCACTGGGGAGAAAACGTCCACTTCCAAGCAGACAACACGCTCGAGATCTCGATGGCGTGCGAAGGACTTGACAGTTTGGAAGTAGCTGAGACGTGGCGACCGTTCTTCGATTGGGTAAAGGCCCGACCGACGGACTTCGCTGTCACAGACCCATTGTGGGCAAACGCCTGGGACGCACGGGGCAAGTGGGATCCTTCGGATCGTTCGTACAATCATGACCTCCGCGACGGCGTCCCCAAGCACCATGTATGGAATAAGAGCAATACAGACGAGTGCGGGGCCTTCCTTTACGGCTACGATTCGCTTTGGTTGCCCGCATCGCTCCTTGAAAAGAGCCGCCAGAACCAACTGACCGAGGCGCTATTCGCCGCGAGTCGCCATGAAATGGTGCGCTTTCACATCAACAAGGGGATGGCTGGGGCACCGCCCGAAGTGCTCGCGGACGTGAGTCAAACCGCCACCCATCCCGCGCTACTCGATGCCTTCACGCTCGCCATAGTTGCCGACGGTGATTGGACGCCAGCCTATCCCGGCTTCGTACGGTCGCCATTGGACATGGCCAAGGCACGAGAGAAAGCCCGTGGGATCAACATGGCCGCGGCCGAGCTGCGCAAGATTGCGCCTCACTCTGGCTCGTATTTCAACGAAGGCAACTTCTTCAATGCCTCCTGGCGGGAGGAGTTCTGGGGCAAGAACTATTCGAAGCTGAGAGCCATCAAGACGAAATTCGATCCGGACGGGCTCTTTTTCGTCCACCACGGTGTCGGCAGCGAGGAATGGAGCGCCGACGGCTTTACGCGCCTCTCCCAATAGGGCCTCAGAGGGTCTACTCACACCGAGCTTGCCTGAAGCCGCGATGCAACGCCGCTTCTGTTTGTCACGATCTCCCGCCTTTTCGGCTGCAGATCAGCCGCAAAGCGGACGGTGGTGACCGGCAGCAACGGATCGAAAGCCGCCAGTTAGCGCCCTTGGGACGCTGCACTGAAATTGCACGGAGCAGAACCTTTCGGCCGTCCGCTGCCCCCAATCACGACTAGTTTCGGCGCCCATCCTCCCGCTCGCCGCTTGAGCACCAGGTGGTACCAAACCAGCGCCGTGAGCAGCACAAAACCGAGAATCAATATGCTTGGGCGGCCATCGTCGGCATCAAGAAGGTCCGCGACAGCAAACACCAAAGCAATGATTAGTCCGAAAATGGGCGATAGCGGATATAGAGGCGACCGCCAATAACCCGCTTTCCCGGTCGATCCGTGCATACGTCCCACCAGTACGGCAACGGACACCAGGCCTAGACTGTATACGACTTGTGCAGACGTGAAGACGACTAACAGATGGGAATGCAGCAGGCAGCATACCGCGGAAAGCCCGCCGACTAAGAGCGTCGCAGCACGGGGAGCGCCCGATGTACCGTGCACGCGCACCAGGATGCGATTGAACCGCGCATGAAAGATTTCATCTCGGCCGAGACTGAAAAACAATCTTGCCGCAAACATGATCTGCGCAATCAACGCATTGAACACGGCCAACGCCACTCCGGCGCTCAAGACGCGACTGGACGCAGATCCAGCCATTGACGACATGAACGCACTGAAAGGCGCCGGGTTGGCGAAGATGGCCGCCAGATCGCGCGCCCCGAGTACGACCGCGACGATGGGAATCGCAGTCGCAAACGCACCGATCAGGCCGGCGATGAGAATCACCCAGCCCATGCGTCTGTGCGGATCGGCAAGCTCCTCACCGAAAGCAATGGCCTGATTGCCACCCGCGGTTCCCCAGGCGGCGCTCACTCCGCCCAGCGCCAGCGCACCGATCGTCGCCGGACCGAGCGTGCCGGCGCCATTGAGAGCCACTGGGTGTGCGATGACATCCATGAGGCTTCGCGCCGGACTCCATGTCCCAGCGACGATGAGGGCCAATACGGCCAGCATTTCAACCGCAATAAACAGACCGGTAACGACGGCACTCGTCCGCACCGCGAGCAATGCAACGAATATTGCTGCCGCCAGCGAGCCGAATGTGATGAATTGCGTCGGCACAGCGGGGGCCAGGTCAACGACGTAAACGGCCACGACCTTCGCGAGAAATGCCGCAACTGGAATCACGGTGACCGCCCACAACGTGAGGCTCACAAAGCCCGCAGCTGGGCCGAGCACCGCGCCTACTCCAACGTAATCGCCTCCCGCGTACGGGAAGGCGGAGCCCAACTCCGCATACACGACCGCCCAGATAGCAGCTACGCCGATGCCGAGGAGGAACAGGCCTGCAGCGCCGGTGCCGGCGTGCTGTAACACATCGGAACCCACGCCGTATATCGAAAAGACGGGAGACAAACAGGACAACGTGAGCAGCAGAACACCGAAGGAATGTAGCTTCCGGTGAAGTTGACCAGCCGTTTGGGGTTGTAATCCGCTCTCGGAAAGAGGCTGCGGGACGCCCTCAAGTGGACGTTCGGGAACCTTCAGTAATTGCTCGTTCAAAAAATCACTTCTTCCTCTCACCGCATTCGACAAGAGCCGCGCCGGCGACCAGTCTGGTGCGTAGCTGTCTCCTCAAGTTCACGGGCGTCTGAGGGGGCAGGTTTCTTGGTGGCCCACATCTGAGCGGGAAGTCTTAAGCAGGCCTCCCTAAGCGGCAGCTTAACCCAAGTGATTCGATCGGCCCTAAACCGGCTCGAACGTAGTGTCCGCTTTTAAGCACCGAGAGTCCGCTCATCGGCGGCCGCGATGGCTACTTCGGGTTGATAGCAGACTACATGTGACAACCGGACGTTTCCGGCCCACAACCGGCCACACGACTCGATCGCGTAATTTTCCGATGAGCGGAAGCAATCGCCCGGCAGGTGTCAAGATAGTTGTCGCTAATCAGGTATTCGCCACCTCGCAGACACCGGTCGGATTGAGCGTCACGTCGCGCACCGGTGTCCAGTTTCGAGTGGCGCCGGTCCATCGCTCAGGATTGCTCTGTCGGTCCAGCTCATATAGGCGCTGGCGTCGAGCCAAGATCTCCTTCTCTCGACCGAAGTGCCGCTCATCCGGGGTCACATACTGGATCGCACTGTGCCGATGCTCCCCGTTGTACCAGGCGGCGAAGGCCGTCATCCAACGTCGGGCGCACGCGAGGCTTTCAAAGGGAAGACGCGGATAGGCCGGGGTGTGCTTGAGAGTGCGGAAGAGCGCCTCAGAGTAGGGATTGTCGTCTGAGACGTGGGGGCGACTGAAGGACGGTATGACTCCCAACCATTGCAGCGTTGCGACGAAAGTAGTGGCGCGCATCGGTTTGCCGTTGTCGGAGTGCAGCACCAAGCCCTTGGGATCGAAGTTGCGGCAGGCATGCGTGATGAGACTCGGCTGCGATCTCTGAGCCTCGCTTGGCGATGCACCAGCCGGCGATCGTAAGCACTGCGAGAGAACTCAACCGCGCTGCTGAGTTCGGCGCTGTTCAGTGTTAACGACCGAAGGGCCCGATTGAAGCGGACCTGATCGAGGCCGTCTGCGACTCGATGCTCGCCAGCCGGCGCACGATCCGGCTGTGGCATCCTTGCGTCGATGTTTACGTTTCGAACCCGCGGGCGACGGTGGTGGCTCGGAGCGATCGCCACGGCGCTGGTCGCAAGCTTAGCAGCGCCCTTGCTGAGATCCATGCTCGAGCACGCGGTTCGTACGCGGATCGAGTTCGCGGCCGTGCGCCATGGCGCGGTTGCCCGAATCGGGCTGGTACACGTCGGTGTTTGGCCGTTGCTGCGACTGGAGGGAATCGATCTCGACCTCGGTCATGGAGTGCGACTGCATGCTGACATGATCGCGGCCACGTGGCCCGGCCGCCTGCGACTCGCAGTTCGCGCCGCCGCTCTCGCGGACCCAGCAGGGGTCAGGGTCAGCTCGCCGGCCACTGCCTGGGATATTTCGAGCATCTTCGGCGAAGACCTCCGGCTCACGCTGGTGGAGCCACAGGCCGGCCTGTCGATCCGCAAGCTGGCGGCTACGGTGGGTAGCGCGTGGAACATCGAGGCACGTGGGCTCGACGTCGGTCGTCTGCTCGACGTGCGGCGCGACGCCCACCCGCTGCTCGATGGTGGTATCGCGGACGGCCGCGTGGATCTTTGGGCCGGCACCGATGCGCTCCGTTTCCACGTGGATATGAGCGCGCGCGGCGCGCGCTTGGGGGCGCTGGCGGATTACGCCGCCGACGAAACACAGCTCGGCGATCCGACGGACGTGACCATACGATTCGATGGCGCCTGGCGGCGGCCCGAGGGCACGATCGTGATCCCCGAGGTCCACGCGACGGTGGCCGGTGCGGCCCTGTCGGGCTCGATCGCGCTGCGCGATCTCGACATCGATCCGACTGTCGATCTCGCACTCGGAGTGCGGCATCTAGACTTCGCGCAACTGCTGGGCACATCCGGGCTCGCGGTGCCCGAAAGCTTGGAAATGCCGCGCGGCGGTAGCCGTGATCTTGGCTCGGCCACGATCGACGTGCGTGTACGCGGACGCTTGGCGGACCCTGCCTCGCTCTCAGTGAGCCAAAAGATCGACTTCAGGCCGCCACGCCAGATGCCGCCGTCGATCGTGCGCCTGCGCGGCGATTTCATCTTAAGCTCCGATGACGGATCCGGGCGGCACCGCTCCATCGACGTCTCGCTCGCATCCCGCGACTTCATCGCGCTGCGCGACGTTCCGCCGCTGTTTGTGCGCACTCTGCTGCTTGCCGAAGACACAGGCTTCTACGGGCATCGCGGCATCGACCTGCGCGAATTACCCGCCGCGCTGCTCACCAACTGGTCGCGCGGCGGCGCCGCGCGCGGCGCGTCGACAATCACCCAGCAGCTGGCCAAGAACCTGTTCCTGTCGGGCGACAAGCAGCTCGGACGCAAGCTGCAGGAATTAGCAATCACGTTCCTGCTCGAGTCGGCGCTCGGCAAGGATCGTATTCTCGAGATCTATCTGAACATCATCGAATGGGGACCGGACCTGCGCGGCCTGCGGCCCGCGGCCCGCAGCTATTTCGGTCGCGAACCCCAGGCGCTGACGCCGGCCGAGATGGCCTTCCTGGTCGCCATCATCCCCGGGCCAATCAAGTACCAGAGTTCATTTGCGCACGGCACGCCGGGGCCTGGGCTCCGTTCGCTGATCGCCGGGCTGCTGGCGAAGTTGCGGTCGGTGAATGCGATCGGCGAGGAGGAATATCTGCAAGCGCTCGGCGAACCCATCGTCGTTGCCGGCGGCAGCCCGCGCGGATGATCGGTGGCGTTCGACGTTCAGCCTGTACTCAAAACCCCGCGTCTGCTTCCGTGTTGGTACCCACTCCAGCAACAGCGAGGGTAATTCTGCGGCATCGACCGCTGAGCCGCCTCGGTCTGATTGATTAATTTGGCTGCTGCGAAATCACGTGGGCTCTCGTGCACGATCTGCTCTCGCGGGAGCTGTTCAGGCAGCGGCCGCCGGACGGGCTTCGTAGGTGCTCCCCGAAGCACGAGCCAGGCGAGATAGCGGGGTGGCGCGTGGCGACAACGCGCCACTCTGGTTGCCGATGTAACCGGCTCAGGTTCGCTGACGTTGCTCGCGCCCTGAAATACATTCTCTGGGATACGCGCGCGCCAACTCATTTCCGTCGCAGAATATCGGCCGCAGATAAGCGAAGCACGTTGCGGTAGTTGGGCCCGTGTCACGCAAGCAGGGACAGCGACGCTTGTGGCGTCGCTTCGCCCGCGTACCCGGAGCCGCCTGCGGCCGCGTATTGTCACTCGGTGGGATTTTTCAGGGAGTCAATTATGCGCTGATACTCATCGCGCGATTCGCGCAGCTGCT
>Ga0070714_100003723_pt1 | contig 11427 bp, 8 predicted proteins | sample LARL83metaG_FD_65450 | JGI IMG/M metagenome (GOLD analysis project Ga0070714, IMG submission 65450) | Corn, switchgrass and miscanthus rhizosphere microbial communities from Kellogg Biological Station, Michigan, USA - LAR L8-3 metaG | ecosystem: Host-associated > Plants > Roots > Rhizosphere ... | reverse complement strand
TCGATACCTTCCCTGGCGGTATGGGAGAGTACCGCAGGTTACATCATCACCTGGCTGCTTTACGGAATCGCCTTCGAGCTCTTTGCGATCTCCGTCGTCGGGCACGCCGGCGGCAACTGGGAGGCGTATGTCGCGGCGTTCACACTTTCTTACCTCATTGGTTATCTCTGGCTTCCCGCACCCGGCGGTCTTGGCGCACGTGAATGGGCCATGTCGACCGTATTCGTCGCGCTGAAGCTTGGCACGCCCGCGGAGGCCGCCGTCATCACGATCGCCTCACGACTCTGGCTCACGGCGCTGGAAGTCGTGCCCGGAGTCTTGTATCTCGTCAGGCGTTCATGATGTTCGGCTCAGAACCGGTACGGCTGCGGCACGTGCCCGCGTTTCATCGAGTGGCCGACGTGGAAGCTCTTGGCAGCCGAATCCCATAGCGACCCAGAAAAGCAGCCAATTCCTCGGTCAGTGCGTTTCCCGACTCGCTCCGGCTCTTCCCCACGAGATCCAGCCAGTACACGCCGCGGTCGGTCAGGGAGCGCTGCTCCGAGTCATCGAGCGCAACTTCCGTGAGGAGTGTGTCCTCTCGGTCGAGCGGAGCATCCTGCCCATCGCCGCGCCTCCACACGAGTCGCCATCGGCGACCCTTGCGCCGATACCAGCGCTCCGCTCCGTTCACCTCGATTCGCGTGTCCTCGTAGTCGAGATAACGATCGAACTCTCGCATCATCTCGGCGACCTTGGCCGCGCGCTGCTCATCAGATAGCCGCCGCGGGAAATCGGGCGCGGAGCGTATGACCTTCGCCGGCGATCCGACAGCGAGGCTACATGGCGGTATCGTCCCCTGTACGAGCGAGTTGGCGCCGATCACGGAGCCGTCGCCGATCGTGGTTCCCGGCATGATGAAGACGCGCCAGGGCAGCCATACGCTTTTGCCTAACGTCACCGGCTCATAGTTCACGGGATAGCCATCGAGTGCGTTCAGCCATGCGCCGTGAGTGAAGATCAGACAATGACCACCGATCCCGGTGTCGTCACCAATCGTTACCGGCTTCGTTGGATTGATGTACGCCATCTGCAGCACAATGGTCCGGCTTCCGAGCGTGAAACTCGACTCCGGGAGCTGCGGACCGCCGACGAACACCTGCTCCCGAATGCGCGCATCCTCTCCGATGGTGATCTTCTCGCAGGAGACGTAACTCATCGTACCGACGCTCGAGTGACGTCCGATCTCGATCGTTCGACCCATCACCACGGCGAGCAGTCCAATTTCGACGTGATCACCGAGGGTGACGTTCTTACCGACGACAACGCCGCCGAAGGACATGCGTACGCCGCGCCCAACGCGGTAGCCAAGCAGATGCCGATACGCCCATACTTTGAGCGCACTTGGCATCCAACCGAAGACGATGAGATGCCTGAAGGGAATTCGCTTCTTCGGAATCATTCCGTGGGGAGAGGATCGCGCGAAGTCTGGGCCGCTACGCGCTGACGAGTCAAGTGCGGCGTTGGCCTCTCCGAACCCGTCGCGCGGACTTGCGCGCCATACGGCTGGCGGTCAGCTTGCGAGCCACTCTGATGCTCGCGCTCGACCCAGAATCTCAACCCCGCAGCTCGGCCGAGCAATTCGGGCTCGAACTGCTGCTCGATTTGTCGCGCGTCCTGCGCTACGCCGGCAACGGCGATATCGTGCGTCTTCGCCTCGTCGACGGCGAGGAACCGGTGACGGTCGAGGCATGTCTCGCTCACCGCTGGTATATCGAGCGAAGTGACGGCGCGGTGAAGCTGCCGCGGCCGGTGCTTCGACTGATTACGTCGATTGCCGGCGCCGAGCGAGAACAGTGCGCGACGCGTTACGACCGATTTGGTCGGGTGCTTTCGGAAGACAACGCGCTCGTTGCCGCGGGGAAGGAGCGCTCCCCTGTTGTGAGTCTCGCCGCTGTCGAGCTGCGACGCGCAGTTGCCGATGTCGCTGGACGCCGGCCAGTGCGTTTTCTTGCCCCTTGGCCGGATGGTCGCCGATGGGCCGTCGTACTGAGCCACGATCTCGATGTTGTCGCGCGATGGCCAGTCTTCACTGCATTGCGTATCCTCGAGCTCGCCCGCAAAGGAGACCTCGGTCGCATCGCCTCCGTCGCCCGCGCTGCAACGGGCTCGTTCGCGGCCAATCCGGTGTGGCAGGGTGTCATGAGCGTGCTTGGCGCAGAACGCGAGTACGATGTGAAATCCACCTGGTTCATCCTGTGTGGAACGCCGACTTTCGCGACAATGCGTGCGGGTGATCTCACCTACCTTCCGGAATCGGCGGCGGCGCGTCGCATCATCTCAGCAGTTGGCAGCGGTGGTCATGGCGTCGAGTTGCACGGCAGCTTCGAGACGTACGTCGACGCGGCGCGCTTCCGCGCGCAACGCGAACGGCTTGGAGCCATCGCTGGGGCTGCGCCTAACGGCGTGCGGCAGCACTACCTTCGAATGCGCCCGGGCGTCACACAACGCGCCATGGCCGCGGCGGGATTCGACCACGATTCGACCTTCGGCTTCGCCGATCGCAACGGCTTCCGCCTCGGTGTCGCCGACGTCCTGCCGGTCTGGAGCGACGCCGAGAAAGGGCCGCTGAAGATTGACGAAATCCCATTCATCTGGATGGATCGCGCGTTGAGCAAGTACCGCGGGATCGAATCGCCAGACGCATGGATAGCTGACGCTCTGGAGCTGGCCGAGACCACCCGAACGGTCGAAGGCGTGTGGTGCGGCATCTGGCACCCGAATCTCACGCCCGCGCTCGGTTTCCCCGGTGCCCCGGATGCGTATGCAGCGCTCGTGAAGCAGCTTGCCGAGATGCGTCCGTTCTTCGCCACGACCCAGCAGATCGTTGCCTGGCGCCGGGCGCGCCGGGCCGCTCGCGCCACCGCAATTGGAAGAGATGGCACCGTGCGCTTCCACACGACGGAGCCATCGTCATATGCGCTCGCTCTCGAGGATGCGATTGGGGCGCGCTCTGCCGAGCAACCCTCGGCAACAGCCTAATGCGTGCGCTCTTCATCGCACACGCCTATCCGCGCTACGAGCACGATCCGGTCGGGTCGTTCATCCTTCGCCTCGCCAGCGCGCTCCGCGACCACGGCATTGAGAGCGAAGTCCTAGCGCCCTCGGCACCGGGCCTGACAGCTAACGACGTCATCGAGGGCATTCGCGTTCATCGCTATCGTTATGCGCCGCGCCGTATGGAGACACTCGCCTACGGCGGAATGATGAGCGCGCAGGTTCGTGGCTCGTGGAGCGGACGGATTGCGATGGTCGGCCTGCTCTCCGCTGCTTTCGCCAAGTCCGTGCGTCTTCTGCAAGCCGGCCGGTTCGATCTCGTTCACGCGCATTGGTGGTTTCCCGGTGGCGTAATCGGTACCGGTCTTCGCGCGGTCGCCCGTCGACCGCTTGTGACGACGCTTCACGGCTCCGATGTGCGCCTCGCGCGCGATGTCGCGGGCGGAGTGCGCGCATTTCGGTTCGTCGCACGCACCACGGATGCGCTAACGACAGTCTCCTCCTGGCTCGCCCGCGAGGCCAAGCAGCTGGCACCGGAAGCCAATCCAATCGTCGCCCCAATGCCCGTCGTTCCTGGTCTCTTTCATCCCAGCGATTCACGGGACGACAATCGGCTACTGTTCGTTGGCAAGTTGACGGAACAGAAGGGGCTGCAGCATCTGCTGCGGGCGCTCGCGATCATGAAGACGGCCCCGAACGTCGATGTCGTCGGTGCTGGACGCGTTGACGACGTTCATCTTCGTGAGCTCGCGCAGCAGCTCGGCATCGCTGATCGAGTCAACTGGCTCCCGCTCCTCTCGCAGGCTGATCTCGCCGAGCGCTATCGTGGCGCGACACTTCACGTCATTCCCGCGCTCGATGAAGGGCTCGGCCTCACGGCCATCGAGTCGCTTCTCAGCGAGACGCCGGTCGTCGCTTTCGATTCCGGTGGTCTTCCCGACGCCGTCGTGCCGGGCAAGACCGGGATCCTCGTGCCGCCCGGCGATAGCGCCGCGCTCGCAACCGGTCTTGACAACCTTCTGACAAACCAAGCCGAGCGTACGCGACTCGGAAGAGAAGGACGTGCGCTGATGATTGCGAAGTTCAGTCCCGATGCCGTTGCTGCCCGTTACGCGTCAATCTACGCGGACGCCGTGCGCCATCGCCGCCGCTGAGGAGTGCCGTTAACTTCCGCAACAGCCACACCAGAGAACCAATAAATGGCATCGCCGCACAGAGCTGCCGCGCCGCGGCGGATGAAGGAGCAGCGCCGCCCGGCCAAGATTGTTGCCGCACCCGCGATTGCACCGCGTCACGAGTTCGCGCTCGCGGCAGTGATCCTCGCGGTCTGCACTCTCGCGCTCGGCCTTCCCGCGCTCATGGGGCAATTCCTCGTAAACCCGATGAGCGATCAGTTCATCGGTGGCTTCCCGGTCCGCAATTTCGCCGCGATGTCCCTCAAAGCCGGGCACGGCATTCCACTCTGGAATCCGTATCTGTTTGGCGGCTTGCCCTACGTGGCGGCAATGCACGGCGACATTTTTTATCCAACGTTCATTTTACGCGCGCTACTGCCGACCGATGTGGCGATGACGTGGTCCTTCATCATTCACGTCTTCCTCGCTGGCTTTTTCACATTTTGCTTCCTCCGAGCGTGGGGCCTCGACTTCGCGTCTTCGCTAGTCGGCGGTTTGGCGTACATGATGAGCGGTCCCATCGCGGCGTACGTTTCACCTGGTCACGACGGAAAGCTCTATGTCAGCGCGTTGCTTCCCCTCGCGCTCTGGATGCTGGTGCGCGGCATTCGCGACGGAAAGGCGTGGAGTTGGGGCGTACTCGCACTCGCGATCGGACTAGCAGTGCTGAGTCCTCATCCGCAGCTCCTGCAGTATATGTTGCTGTGCTGCGGCGCCTTTTCTCTGTACATCGCCTTCGCCAAGGTTGAAGCAAGCGACGGTACCATCATTCAGCTCGACCGCGCGATCGCGATTCGTCGCCTCGGGTACGCGCTGGGCGCTGTGCTCCTCGGCGGCCTGATGGGAGCCGTGCAGTACCTTCCGGTGATGGAGTACGTGCCCTTTTCGCCGCGTGCCGGCGGCCGCGATTACGCGTATGGCACCTCCTACTCACTTCCAATCGAGGAGATGATCAACTTCTATCTCCCGGAGTTCAGTGGCATCCTCGAGAAATACTGGGGCCGCAACGGCATTCACTTGCATAGCGAATACCTGGGGGTCGCAACGCTATTCCTCGCTGGCGCCGGCCTAACGAGCGGACGCCGCGGCTTTCGCTGGTTTTGGATCGGCAGCTTCATCGTCAGCGTGCTCTGGGCACTGGGCGGCAGCACGCCGTTCTATCATTTGGTGTACAGTCTCGTTCCCGGTACGAAGTTCTTCCGTGCGCCGAGCACGATGTTGTTCATCATCGCGTTTTCAACATCAATGCTGGCGGCGTTGGGCACCGAGTCGTTGCTCGCTCGGCGCATCTCGATGCGGTACGCGGTCGCGTGGGTGGTCGCCGGGGTGGCTGTCGCACTGCTCGCATCCGTTGGCGCCCTCACGAACATGGCGCAGGTGATCGCCTCCTCGTACGCGGGAGAGCAGTACGACGCCCTCATCGCGAGCGGGAAGGGAGCTGTGATCGCCGGTGCGTGGCGCGCGTGCCTCGTCGCCCTGCTCATTGCGGGTATCGTTTGGGGACTCGATCGTCAGCGCCTGACGATTCGCGCCGCGGCGTGGGGCTCCATTGCTCTCATCGCGCTCGATCTCTTCAGTGTAGAGAAGCAGTACTGGATGTTCTCACCCCCGGCCTCGGTGCTCTACGCCGCCGATCCGGCCATCCAGTACGTCAAGTCGCAGCCTCAGCCCGCACGCGTGCTCACGTTCGAGTGGCCTCAAGTCGGCCGAGACGCCATGCTTGGCGGTGACGGTCTAATGGTACACGACGTTCGTCAGGCACTCGGCTATCACGGCAATGAAATCGGGCGCTATCAGCTGCTCGCTGGCAAATCCAGTACGACCAATTACGACCCCAGGATCTTTCTCAGTCCCGCCTTCTGGCGCCAGGAGAACGTTCGGTTTCTATATACCAATGCGGATTCGAACGCGCTGCATGAGCTCACCGTGGCACTTGGCCTCCCGCCGATGGAAAGGGTGGTCGGGCCGGTCAAGAGCGCGCAGGGCAATCCAGTCTACCTGTATCGTCTGCCGGGCGAGAATCCACTGGCATGGCTCGCGACGGTCTTCGTGAAAGCGCCTGACGACCAGACTCTGGACGCCGTCCGCAAAGTGCAGTTTGATCCCAAGCGTGTCGCCATTCTGGACACGAACTCCCGCATTCCAGCCCAACAGATCCAGTCGTTGCCCGAGCCGCTGAATACTCCGGTCCATGTACAGAGCTACGAGCCCGGACGCATTCAACTTCAACTTGGGGTGCCTGCTCCGGCGGGGGCCGCACTCGTCGTTTCAGAGAACTACTTCACGGGTTGGCGCGCCACGGCGGATGGCCGACCTGCCGCTATCGATCGCGTCGATTACAACCTGATAGGTGTACAGCTTCCGGCTGGCGCGCGTTCTGTCGATCTTCGCTACGACGATCCCGCGTACCAGCGAGGTAAGCTGATAACAATCCTCGCCATGCTCGCGGCGTTAGTTCTCATCGCCATAGGCGTGCTGCGTTCGAAGAACAGTCAATTGGTTGCGCAGCCGGCCATCTAACGAGTACGCCGCGGCTGCTCGGTTCTTGAGCAACCGCGGCGTGTGCTGACGCCAGGGAAGGGTGCTCAGTGCACCAGACTCACATAGCCAGCTTCATTTGCCACGAGCGCACGACCATCGGGAAGGAACGCAATCCGACGGGGAGCGCCGCCCACCAAGACCGTCTTGTCAACCGTTCCTGATGCGCGATCGATGATGTAAACCACGCCGGCCTGAGTGCCAGACACATACAACTTGGAGCCATCCGCCGTCAGGCGCATCGCGAACGCACCGCCGATGTTGTTGATGCGGGTGACGGTGGCAAGGTTCGCGGCGCTGAAGACGTCGACCCAGCCGCTCTCGTTCGCCACATAGACGTTGCCGCTAGCCTCGTGGAGGACGACGTCCTGCGCCGAGCCACCGGTGGAGATCGAATCTGTCGCCGTCATAGTCGCCGTGTTGTAGCGCCAGACCTTTCCCGAGAATCGCTCGGAGGCATACAGCACGGAACCATCGCTCGAGATTGCCAGTCCGTTCATCTGGCTGCCGGGCAGTGAGATCGACTTCGTCAGCGTGCCTGCCGGGATCGCGAAAACGTCCAGGCCGCCGTTCTTTCCTACGTAGAGCTTCGAGCCGTCCGGGGAAAGTAGAACGCGCGCGGATCCAGGCTCCGCGATGGCCCCGCTGCCCGCTGCAGATGTGACGTTGACCACTGTAACCGCTGCGCCGTCGACCGCACTCACGTACGCCGCCGTCCCAGCAGAATTCACGAAGACATCGCTCGGTGTCGCCGACGTATTGACCAGCGACGTGATGCCGAAGGTCGAACCGTTTACAAATGAGAGAGCGTTCACATCGAGCGACGAGACGAGAATCTTGCCCGGCGAGCCGGATACGTACGCGATACCGAAGGGCCGGCCGCTGAGATGACCGAACCGCTCGAAGACTGTCACCGAGACGCTTCCCGAGAGTGCCGTTCCGGGGACTGACACGGTGACAACGGCGCTGCCGGCGCTTTGGGCGATGACCTTGCCGCTGCCAATTGTGGCGACTGCAGTGTTCGACGACGACAAGTTGAGTGCGGTCGCGGGCAGTGCATTGCCGTAGGCGTCCAGGGCGAGACCGATGCTCACGGTGTCAGTGAGTCCAAGAGACGCCGAAGGGGGAAGTTGCAGAGTTGCGGCCGGCCCCGGCTGCGCGACGACGGTAATGCTCGTGCTCACTGACGGCGCCGCGATCGAGGCGGTGAGCACCATGTTGCCGGCGTGCGTTCCAAGTAGCCACGCACTCGGCTGCGCGACGCCGTTGGCGTCCGTCGCAACAGTTGTCGGAGTCACCGTGGCACCGGGCGTCGTGTAGAAGAAGACGCTCACGTTGCCGAGCGCATGACCGCCCGAGTCCTTCACGACAAACCTGGGCACCGGAGTGATGTTCGCCCCGACGGTTGCTGTCGTCGGTGGCACATTCTGAACGACGATCGAAGCGGGCGCCGTTAGGCGCGGTTCGCTCGAGGACGAGCAGCCTGCCACGGCCGCCATAACCGAGAGCACGGCACGAACGGTGTAATTCGAGGATGACGACATATTCCTCCAGCGACACGCTCCACAAGTTGAGACTTCTCAAAAAGCGGCGTAGAGGCCTGAATCGGACGAAATAGCCCTGTTGCCGACAAATAAGTCGGCGGATATTATAACGCCGGTGCGTCAATGCGTCACGACGGTCGGTTATGCCGGGTTCAGGGCAGAGGAGGCAAAGTGTCATTCAGAACTCGTAAACCACTCCATTTAGCGGTTGCACTCATCGCCCTGGACGCGTGTTCAAGTGGCACCGAGCCGAAATTGAGTACGAATGGAAAGACGCATCCCTCCGGTGTCATTGCCGCAACAGTCCCTGTAGGCGCCCGACCGTACGGCATCGCACTCTGGGGATCGACCGCTACAGTGACTCAACTCGACGCAGCGCAGGTCGTGCGGCTGGATATCTCCACTGCGCGGGTGCTCGACTCGATCAAGGTCGGCAGCGTCCCGACTGGCATTACAGTATTTGCTAGTGGCACCGCTGCTGCCGTGACGAATCAATTTGACGACGATGTACAGTTTCTTGATCTCACGACGAAGTCCTCTACAGCCATCGTCGGTGGTCCATCCACGACCTTCCGCGTACTCCCGTCGCTGGATGAGAAACACCTGTACGCGACTGCTACTTCGGGTAGCCTTGGCGTGATCTCGCTGCCCGGTCACGCCATCGAAAGCTCCGTCGCCGTCGGTACGGCAGCCAACGGTCTCGCTCTCTCACCGGACGGCAAGACGCTATACGTCACGTCGATGGGTGGCGGTATTTCCGTGGTCAATACGACCACGAACAGCCTGACGCGAACGATCGCGCTCACAGGAGTCCTACAAGACATCGCCGTATCACCGGACGGGGGGGAGCTCTATGTGGCCGACGAGGCTTCGGGCAATATCCACGTCGTCGATGCGGCCAGCGGCGCGATACGCACCGATATCCCGATGGGTGGCGGCGTCTTCGGCCTTACACTCAGCCCAGACGGTAAGCAACTGTATGCCACGGGCGCCGGGTCGGGGATGATCTGGATCGTCGACCGTGGCTCACGCGCGAAGGTGGGTTCGATTTCGGTTGGGGGCGCCCCTCGTCGTGTTGCCTTTGACGAAACGGGGAGCACTGCCGTCGTCTCGAACGAGGCGGGCTTCGTGACGATCATTCACTGAGTGCGGTGTCTGCCTCAAGCGGGCGCTGGCGGCTGCCGGTTTAGTGTATCAATTTTCTGGGTGGATATCGCGGGCGAGGTCCTCATCGGTCCTCGCCTCGTGCATTTAATCCGCTAACCGCAATCCACCAGCTTCTGCTTCTGCTTAATCCGCTACGTTCGCGCTTTCGCGACGGGGGAGCCATTCGGTTGCGCCAACTCCAACCCGTTCGCTAGTGGCCGATCGCGCGCTCGTCATCGTACCCACCTTCAATGAGCGCGAGAACATCACGCGCATCATCGGAGCCATTCTGGACCAGGATCCGCGCCTCGATATTCTCGTCGTCGACGATGGATCTCCCGATGGCACCAGCGACATTGTCGACTCTCTCATCCAACATGAGGCACGGGTTCACATCATCAAGCGCCCACGCAAGATGGGCCTCGGGACCGCATACATTGCTGGATTTCGCTGGGCTCTGGAGGAGAACTACGATTTCGTCTTCGAGATGGATGCGGACTTCTCACACGATCCCGCGCATCTGCCGCAGTTTCTGCGAGCCATCGAGGACGCGGACCTCGTGCTGGGCTCGAGATATCGCAACGGAAAGGTCACGGTCGTCAACTGGCCAATCAAGCGACTGTTGCTGAGCTACTTCGCGAACGTCTACGCACGCATCGTCACTGGACTGCCGGTGTGGGATGCTACTGGTGGCTTCAAATGCTTTCGACGGAAGGTGCTCGAAGCAATCGATCTGTCCCACGTTCGCTCCAACGGCTACGCATTTCAGATCGAGATGAGTTTTCGTGCGTGGCGAAAGCACTTCAAGATCGCTGAGATACCGATCGTTTTCGTGGACCGCACGGAGGGGCAGAGCAAGATGTCGCGCTCCATCGTCCGAGAGGCGATCTGGATGGTCTGGCGTCTGCGATTCTGGGCGCTTCGGGGCATTGTCTAACGTGCTCAGCCGGCTGGCGCTTTTCGCCAGGCGGAAGGAGACTGAGATCATGATCCAAAAGGGCCGCCCGTTCTACAAACTTTCGGGCTCAGGCAACGACTTCGTCTTTGTAGACGCCAGGTCTGAGGCCGTGGAGTCTTTGGAGCAGCCCGCTGTCGTGCAGGCGATCTGCGCTCGCGGGCAAGGTGTCGGCGCGGACGGGATCGTCTTCCTGCGATCCAACCGAGCCGGGCAGGTTGCCATCCGGTATCTCAACAGCGATGGCTCTCTGGCAGCTCTCTGCGGCAATGCCACCTTGTGTGCCGCGAGATTATCCGCGGAGCTCGGCATCGTCGACCGGGACAGCGAGTTCGGGATCACGACCGATTCTGGTCTCGTCACGGCGCGATTTCGGCAGGAGCAACCCGAGATCGACCTGCAGCCTATCACCGAGCTAATGGACAGGTTCGACGCCGAAGCCAGCTCGGGCGAAAGGCGGATCGGCTTCGCGTTAGTTGGCGTCCCGCATCTGGTCATCCTGTGTGAGGACGTGGATCGCGCTTCGGTCGTACAGCGAGGCCGAGCGCTGCGGCACCATCCGAAGCTCACCCAAGGTGCAAATGTGAACTTCGTTTCCCGGACGAGCTATGGCTGGCGAATTCGCACCTATGAGCGAGGGGTCGAAGCAGAAACCTTGGCATGTGGCACGGGCGCAGTCGCGACGGGGATAATGTTGGCCGCGTGGGGCGTTGCTTCCGAATCGGTCGAGCTGGAGACGCGTTCAGGCCGCGTCCTTCGTGTTCGGCATACGCTTCAGAACGGTCAGCGCTTCGCATCGCTTTCCGGCGAAGCCCGAATCGTATTCGTTGGTGAACTCGGAGAGCTTTTCCCGACAACAGCTTAGCTAGGTGGGGAAATGTGCGTGGAGAACTCGGCGAGTTTCTCCACATTTCTTCACAGATCAAGTTTACATAATACATCTTATACGTAAACAATGACGCGGCGAAAGGAACGGCGCGGGAAATTCCCGCGCCGCGTCTTTCCCGCTATTCAGGAGCGCTTCTTCTCGATA
>Ga0070714_100003719_pt1 | contig 11434 bp, 23 predicted proteins | sample LARL83metaG_FD_65450 | JGI IMG/M metagenome (GOLD analysis project Ga0070714, IMG submission 65450) | Corn, switchgrass and miscanthus rhizosphere microbial communities from Kellogg Biological Station, Michigan, USA - LAR L8-3 metaG | ecosystem: Host-associated > Plants > Roots > Rhizosphere ... | reverse complement strand
GGCGGTATGGCTCGCGCCGACAATCTCCGCGAACTCGCGTTGATCCATGTCGGCGACGTCGGTTCGGACTTTCCGGAGCCGGTCGCCGAAATCCCACGACGGGATCACGGGCTCGGGTTGGGTCGCGTTCATGGTTGGCCCTCTCTGCTGACGTTCGGGGATGCTGCGCGAACTTTAGCAACCCTCAAAACTTTGCCCAGGATACGACACAGGGTGTTGACGAATCAATGTGTGCATGGTCACACTCTTGCGCATGGCAACGCACACGAACGCACCGGACGACCGGCTGCCGACCGCAGCCGCAGCGGGTGTCGTGGGCGTGCACCCGCAGACGCTCCGCAACTACGAGGAGCGCGGGTTCATCACGTCGACGCGCACGCCGGGCGGGCAACGCCGGTTCCGGCGTGCCGACGTCGAGGCGCTGCGGGACAACCCGCCGCGGCTGTACGAACGCGCACCGCACTAGGGCGTGTTCTCCGTCATCCTCCGGGCGCCGCTCGGAGGGCTGCTCGTCATGGAAAGGGGCGTGCACGTGAACGGTGTAAACGAGGGCCTGGAGCTCGCCGACGTATCGACGCGTCGCGAACTCGCCGCGGCCCTGAAAATCTCGGAGGCGTCGCTGGCGCGGTGGGCGTACGTGGGCGGCGGGCCGCGGTTCGTGAAGCTCGGCGGCGTCGTGCGGTACATGAAGGCCGACGTCCTGGAATGGCTGGCCTCGCGGCGCACGTCCGAGGACGGGTGACGTCGTGACGGGCGCGGTGCTGACGCCGCAGGTGATCCGGCACGTGTTGTTCCACTTCGGCGTGCCGGGTGGTGTGGAGCCGGGCGGGTTCGTCACGGCGCTGCTCGTGCTGCTGGCGAAGGCGGACTACTCGAACCGCTCGGCGCTGGCCGGGCTGTGGCCGGAGTACGTGGCCGCGTTCGAGGTCGCGACGACCCGGGAATGGGGGCTCGACTATCTGCGGGCGCTCGCGGACGCGCACGACGACGACGAGGCGGTGGCCGGTGTCTGACGGCGTGGTGTTCACGGTGTTCGCGCTCGTCTCGTTCGCGGTGACCGTGCTGACGGCGTACGCGTACGGGTCGGCGGTCGCGCTGCGCCGTGAGGCGGTGTCGACGGAATGCCTCACCGGCGAACACGGCTCATGTCGCGGCTGCGCGTCGTGCCGGTGTCACCGGCGGCGGTCGTGAACGTGCTTGGCGTCGACCCGTCGGTGACGACGACCGGCGCCGCGGTGGTGTCGTTCGACGGGCTCGGCGCGGTGCGCTGGGCGACGTGGCGGGCGGTGTGGCGGGAACAGGTGCCGCGCACTCTTGAGCGGGAACGGGCGCGGCTGCGGTTCCACGTCCGCGAGGTTCTCGCGCTCGTCCCGGACGTGCTCGACCTCGCCGTGGTGGAGGGCCCGTCGATGCGGTCCCGGTTCTCTGGGAAACCCGACGAACGGGCGGGGCTGCGGTGGATGCTGATCGATCAGTTGTTCGGGCGGTGCCCGGTCGTCGCGGTCGCTCCGGCGACGCGGGCGCTGCTCGCGGCCGGGTCGGGCTCGGCATCGAAGGAGGCGGTGCTCGACGCGGTGCGTGCGTCGACGCCGGACGCGCATGTGCCCGATCACAACGTCGCGGACGCGGTGGCGCTCGCGACGGCGGGGGCGGCGTGGCTAGGGCTGCCGGTGCCGTACACGGCCGCGCAGCGGGACGGGCTGGCGGCGGTGCCGTGGCCCTTTGACGGCGGGCACGTGCTCGCGGGATTGGAGCGGTAATGGAAATCAAGCCGACGTCGTTCGCGCGGGGTGTGCCCGCGTCGGAACGTAACGGGTTTTTCGGGCTGGAGCCGCGGCTCATGGACCGGCCGGACGCGGCCGTGGTCGCGGTGGTGGTGTACGAAATCGATGAGGTTGTGCACAAGGAGAAGCGGGACGAACGCTACCCGGTGGTGCGGGCGGTGCTGATCGAGCCGCTGCTCGACGACGACGACGCGGCGACCGCGCTGCGGCTGGCGTCGGAGGCGACGGCGACGCGCACGGGCGCGCTGGACATGCCGGAGGTCGACGCATGAGCGGCGGGACGATCCGGGTGAACGCGACGGTGCCGACCGTTCCCGGCGGGCTGTTCTCGTCGCCGCGCGCGACGCTCGAGCTCGACGTGCCGGTGCCGGACTCGCTGCCGTTCGCGACGGTGCTGGACATGGTCACGCAGACCGCGTGGGTTCTCATCGCCCAGCTGCGCGGTGACACCGACGACGACGACGGCGACGACGGCGGCGACGACGGCGGCGACGACGACGCGGCCGACGAGCCCGACGGTGACGACGACGCGGCCGAGCCGGACGTGCTCGAGCCGCTCGACGAACCGGGCGACGTCGACGTGCCGGTGCGGTCCGACCGGCCGGTGCTGCTCGACGGCGTCGAGGACCCCTGGACGGTGTCGCATGCCTAGCCGGACGGTGTCGCAGGGCCGGTTCGAACGGGTCGACTATTTCGGCGGGCGCACGCACGGGTACAAGCTCGACGGCGTCAAAATCCCGTCGGTCACCGGCATGCTCCGCGGCATCCCGAAGGACTTGACGTCCTGGGCGGCGTGGGAGGCGGCGCGGTACGCGGTGAACAACCACCAGGCGCTGTTCCACGGCGACGACGCGAACCCGGCGACCGTCATGGCGGAAATCGCCGGGGCGCCGACCCGGGCCAGGAACGCGGCGGGGTTCTCGGGGACGCAGGTTCACCGGGCGGCGGAACTGCTAGTGCGGGGGGAACGTGTCGACGGCATCCCCGACGCGTACGGCGACAAGGTCGACGCGTACGTGCGGTTCCTGGACCGGTGGCGGGTGGAGCCGCTGCTCGTGGAGGGGTCGGTGTGCAATCTCACCGTGCCGTACGGGGGCACGCTCGATGTCGTGTTTCGGTCGCCGCTGTTCCCGGGCCGGGTGTTCCTCGGCGACGTGAAAACGTCGCGCGGGGTGTACCCGGAGAACGCGCTCCAGCTGGCCGCGTACGGGCGGGCTGACTTCTATCTCGACGCCGACGGCAACGAGATCCCTATGGCGGAGCTCGGCGTCACGGACCACGTCGTTATTCATCTGACCGACGACGGCTACACGGTGCAGCAGACGTTCCGCGGTGATGCGGCGTGGGACTTGTTTCTGCACGGCGTGGCGATTGCTCGGGCCCTGGAGGGGCGCCGCGGGGAGACCGACATGGACATGCTCATGCTCGGCCCGCTGTACGCACCGGGGGAGGCGTGGTGACCGACGCGGCGGTGGCTGCACGGCGCGGCGTGCAGCTGCCGGACTCCGGAGACATTGACGCGTGGACCGACGACCAGCGGGCGCTGCTCGACTTCGCCGGGCTCGTGGTCCGTAAGCCCGGCCAGGAGGCGCGGTTCGCTCCGCGGCCGACGGTGGTCGCGTTCCTGCAGCAGTGTGAACGCACCGGCCTGGACCCGATCGCCCGGCAGATCTACGCCATCGAACGCGGTGGCAAATGGGGCGTGCAGGTGTCCATCGACGGTATGCGGCTCGTGGCGCAACGCTCCGGCGTGTACGCCGGGCAGGGTCCCATCGAATGGACCGGCGACGGTCGGACGTGGGTCGACGTGTGGCTGTCGGAGGAACCTCCGGCGGCTGCTCGGGCGACGGTGCACCGGCGCGGGTTCGACGTGCCGATGGTCGCGGTGGCCCGGTGGTCGTCGTACGTGGTGCAGACCGACGAATGGGTTGACGGCCGGAAAACGGGGCGCCGGAAAACGTCGGCGATGTGGGCGCGCATGCCCGATCTCATGCTCGGGAAAGTCGCGGAGGCACTCGCGCTGCGGCGCGCGTTCCCGATGGAACTCTCCGGGCTGTACTCCGAGGACGAGACGGAATTCGCGGCGCTCGACGACGGCGACGCACCGCGGGGTGCGCCGGTTCCGGCGGGGGAGTCTCTGGGCTCGGGCACAAGGTCCGCTCAACGGGCCGTAACGGTGTCTGAAACAACCGACGGGAGCGAGGTGGCCCTAGGTGACCATGGTGACGTGTCGGGCGCTCCTAGGGGCCCTGTAGGGCCGGAGAGCGGCACATCGTCGGTGGGGGTCGACGACCCGTTACGGCTGACGGCCGAGGAACGGGCGGAATACGGGTTGGACGGGGACGACGTCGACGGCGCCGACCCGGAATCGGACGGAACGGAGGCGGGACATGCGACGGACTCTTGATCAGCTGTTCGCGACGACGCGGCTCGTGGTCGGGGCGGTGGAACGGTGCAGCGGGGACGCGGCGGGCGTGGACTTCGGATTCGGGAACCCGCGGGCGCTGGAGCGGGACGAATGGGCCGGGTTCATGTACGACGTGTCCGTGTTCGCGCGGGTGGTCGGCGGGGGGACGCAGGTGGAGGCGTTCGCGGGGCTGCTGCTGCGGGCGCTGCCGGATGCGCGGCTGCTGCGGCACGACGCGGCGGTGTACGTGGTCGGCGACGACGACGGCACGCTGTGGCACGTGCGCTGTGGTGACGGGGTGTGCGAGCGGGTGTGGGTCGGCTCGCATGTCGAACCGGAGCGGGTGGTCGACGAGTACGAATACCGGTGTGCGGATCCGCTCGCGACGGAGGCGGCGTGATGCTCGGGGTGGTGTCGGCTGCGGGCATGGGCGACTACGGCGTGCCGTACGGGCACCCGATCGCGGGCTGGGGGGAGGTCCGGCTGTTCGCCGTGGCGGGCGGTGACGAATTCGCGCGCGTCGAGGTCGTGTTCACGTGGCCGGACGGTGACGATGACCCGGTGCCGTTGGCGCTGACCGGGTTCATGCCGTCGTTGATCGGTGTGGCGGGTGTGTCGTTGCCGCTGGTGTCGCCGGGGCTCGTGTCGCTGGCGCGGTGGGCGGCGCGTATCTCGCTGGACTACTGGCACGGCGCCGACATGGTGGTGCCGTTGGAGTCGTCGTCATGACCGGGCCGGACGCCGGGACCGTCGTCGACGCCGTCGAGGCGGTGCGGGCTCGGTTGACGCCGTTGCCCGACGACGGCGTGGTGCGCGGCCCGGATTGGATCATTGGCGAACTCGACACGGTGTCGGCGCTCGCCGGGCGCATGGTCCGGGTGCTGTGGGACGCGCAGGTGGCGCGGGACACGGCGGCGCGGGCGTCGGTTCGGGCTGCTGCTCGGGCGCTGCTGAACGCGCCCGGCTCGACGGTCGGGGAACGCGCGGCGGAGGCCGCGTTGAACCCGGACGCGGTGGCGGCGAAGGAGGCCGCGGACGTCGCGGACGCCGCCTACCAATACGCGCGGGCCGTGTCGCGGCTCGTGGAGGACCGCCGTTCGGCGGTGCAGACAATGGCCCGCCAGGTCGAAATCACGTACTCGCTGGCGGGCACGGGAAGGGGACGGTGACATGCGAATCGTGATCGAGGACTTGACGTTGAACGCGCGCGACGTTCGTGCGCTGGGCGGCGCTATCACGCGGGCGCTGGAGGCGGGTATGAAAACGGCGGGCCGCTACCCGTTCGCGGTGGTCGACCAGGCGGACTTGCTCGCGCTGACGACGACGGCGATGGTGTTCGTGTCGGGCGTGGTGCTCGAGCCCGACGACGAGCCCGACGACGGGCCCGCGGCCGACGAGCCCGCGTCGACGACGGCCGACGCTGCCCGGCCGTGAACGTGCACGGGCCGTTTTGGGACGACGTCGGGCACATGCTCGACGACGTCGCCCGGTGCGACACGTTCGACGGGGTGCGGGCCGTGCTGCTCGATGACCGGTTCGAACGCGTGGCCGCGGAACGCGCACGGCAGGGGGTGGTGACGGACGACCCGGACACGGCGACGTTCGTCGGCTCCGGCGGCACCCGGAGCCTGTACGGCGCGCTGGTCCGCGGCGGCTGGTGGTACGTGCGCGGGACGCTGCACGACTTCGTGGTGTACCACCCGGCCAGCGGCGACACGCTGTCGTACCTCGAGGGCGACGTCGTGCGGGGCGATCCCCGTGGCTGACGTGCCGCGCACGCTGCGGCTGCTCGTGTACCGGCGGGACTGCGGCCGGTGCTGCTGCTGCTCGGCTGACGAGTTTCTGTCGGTGCAACACCGCGCCCGGGTCGGGTCCGGCGGGTCGGTGAGGATGCCCGGCCCGTCGGATCTCGTGACGGCGTGCGTGGGCTGCAATGCCGCGTTCGAATCGGCGATGCAGACGTACGCGCTCGTGCTCGGCTGGAAGGTGCGCACGTGGGCGAACGCCGCCGCGGTGCCGGTGTTCTATCGGCGTCCGGGCGTGTGGGCGCTGCTGCGGCCGAACGGGACCGTGGCGGCGCTGTCGGTCGCGGAGGCGTGCGACCGGATGCGGGCCGTGTACGGCGACGAATGGGACCGGTGGCGGGACTCGCTGCCGGTGGAGTTGTCGGAGGTGTCGGGATGAACGACGAAAACGAACCGGTCGGCGTGCCGCTGGCCGAGGTCACCGCTCACGACTTCATCGCCGTGCGTGCGGCGCTGGTGGCCCGGCTCGGCGGTCCGGCCGAGGCGCTCGTCTGGACGCGGGTCGACTACCGGGTGCAGGCGAAGTCGCCGTCGACCGTCGACGACACCGGCGCGTGGTGGGCGGTGTCGCTGGACGAACTCGCCGACGAGACGGGACTCTCTCGGGGGCAGGTGCGGCGGGCAATCGCTCGGCTGACCGCTGACGGGTATCTCACGACGACGGAACACCGGCTGGGAGGCAACTTCGACCGCACGCATTCGTACCGCACAAACGTCGTCGGACGCGACACATCGACGTGCCGAATCCAGCACATGGACGTGCTGAATCCGGCACATGTTCCACCTCTGTTAAGACGTATAGAAGAAGGGGGGGCGCGCGTACCGCGCGGCACCCGCATCCCGGACGATTTCGCTGTGACGGATGCCATGCGGTCATGGGCTGCGGTGAACGTTCCACGGGTCGACGTCGACGTGGAATCGGACGCGTTCGTGGATTACTGGCGGGCGCTCGGCGGGGCTCGTGCGCTGAAGGTCGATTGGTTGGCGACGTGGCGGCGGTGGATGCGTCGGGCGGAATCGGACCGTGGCCCGGACGTCGGGCTGCTCGGGGACGCGTGGGAGCAGGACCGGTGACCGCGGAACCGTACGTGTTCGCCGAGCGGTACGTGGTCGGTGCGCTGCTGCTGGACGTGCGTGTGCTGCGGGCGGTGCAGGAGGAGTGCACGCCGCGGGACTTTCACGACGGCCGGTTGGCGGCGGTGTACGCCGGGGTGATCGGGATGGTGCGGGACGGGCTGCCGGTCGACGTCGTGACGGTCGGGGACCGGCTGCGGTCGTGGGGTGTGCAGGGCGTGGACATGGCGGCGCTCGGGGCGTGGGCGGCGGACGTGCCGACGGCGTCGAACGCCGGGTACTACGCGCACATGGTCCGCGAGGCGGCGGTGCGCCGCGGGGTCGTGGCCGTCGGTGAATCGCTCACCCGTGCCGGGGACGACGACGTGGCGGTGGTGCTGGCGCGCGGTATCCAGGCGTTGACGGAACTCCGCGACCGGGACGCGACGGGCGCCGCCGGGGTGCGGTGGCTGCGCGACGTGCTCGACGTGCCGGAGACGGAGGACGAGTACGACTGGACGGTGCCGGGGCTGTTGGAACGCGGCGACCGGTTCGTGCTGACCGGGTCGGAAGGCGGCGGAAAATCGACGCTGCTGCGGCAGATCGCGGTGCTGTCCGCGGCCGGGGTGCACCCGTTCACGTCCGCGGCGATCCGGCCGCTGCGGGTGCTCGTCGTCGACGCGGAGAACAGCGAGCGTCAATGGCGCCGGTCGGTGCGGCGCATGGTCGGGTTGGCGGCGCACGTCGGCGGGCGCGACCCGCGCGAGGGGCTCGCGCTCGAATGCGTAACCCGGCTCGACTTGACCAGCGCGACGGACCTCGGGCGGGTGCACCGGTTCGTCGACGACGCCCGGCCCGACATGGTGCTGATCGGCCCGCTGTACCGGCTGACGCGCGGCGCGGTGAACTCCGACGACGACGCGGCGCCGCTGCTGGCCGCGCTCGACTCCGTCCGTGACCGGCATGTAACGCTGCTGCTGGAGGCGCACGCCGGGCACGCGCAATCGTCGACCGGCGATCGGGATCTTCGGCCGCGCGGGTCGTCGGCGCTGCTGGGGTGGCCGGAGTTCGGTATGGGGCTGCGGCGGTCCCGGGAACCGCGGACGGGGGAGCGGTCGACGTACGAGCTTGTGCGCTGGCGCGGGGACCGGGACGCGCGCGACTGGCCGCGGCGGCTGTCGCGCGGCGTGGGGCAAACATGGCCGTTCGAGCTCACGCTCGGCGGGTGACGGAAGGGAGCGGGAATGGAAGCGGTGTTGCTGTTCATGCTGTGGGCGGTGGCCGTCATGGTCGCCGTCATCTGTGCGGCGTTCGCGGCCGTCGCCGTCGTCGCTGCGGTCCGGGAGGTCCGTCGTATCCGGGCGGGTATCTCACGGCTCGAGCTCCGCGGGCGGGGGGAATCGTGACCGCGCCGACGCTGGACGGCGTCGCCGTGGAGCGGTTCTGCCGGGCACGCGCGGAACTCATGAAACACCCGCTGACGGCGGCGATCTATGTCGGACTCGCCGACCGGATCCGGCGCGGCGACTTCGACGCGGGCGGCTGCGGCTGCTGCCCGGCCTGCACGGCGGGAGCGGGCTCGTGACCGTCGAACGGGAATACACGATGGTCGTCGCCGCCGCGGAGGTCAACGACGAATGCGGCGTCGACGTGGTGCTGTTCGGCGACGGCGGCGCGCTGTCGACCGCGGAGGCGCGGGCGTTCGCCGACGAACTCCGGGACGCGGCCGACGAAGCCGACGCCGCCGCGCTCGAGGCGCTCGCGCATCCCGTCGCGGCGTCCGGGTTCGACGTCGACGCTCCGCCGTCGCGGACCCGGTTTTCAGGGGAGGGCTGACATGTTCACGCGACCGGAAATCGCGATGCTGCTCGCGACGCTGGAGCAGGACAACGCGCGCGCGTTCGACGAATGGTGCGAACAACACGTGCGCACGGAGGAACGCATGCGCGAGCTCGCGGTGGCGCTGGCGGCGTTCGCCGCGTCGTCGGCGCGCGAAGTCCTCGGGGACACGCGGGGCGCGACGTTCGTCATGCCGCCGCTGACCGGCGACGAACCGCAACCCGAAATCGACGCGATGCGCATGATCGTGTTTCTGCTGAACCGGGACACGCCCAGCGCGTTCGCGGTGCTGCACGGTGTCATCGACCACGGGTGTCTGCCGTGCACCGCCCGCGCGCTCGCGTCCGCCGCTCATCTGGCGGTCACCGGCAACGTGATCGGGGAGGTGCTGTGAACGACACGGAACGGTGGGTGCAGCGGTTCGAATGGCACATGGACCAGCTGCCGGTGCTGATGTCGACGCTGCGGACGCTGTCGGTGCCGCTGCGCGCCGTCCGGCTCGACGTGCCGCGGGTGTCGGGCACGCACGATCCGCGCACGCTGCCGCTGCGCGCCGACGTCGTCGATGACGCGGATGACTTGTGGGCTGCGCTCGCGCAGTACGCGGCGAACGTCGCGGACTTGCTCGGCGTCGACCCGCCGCGCGCGCTGCGGGCGTCATGGGCGCACGGCGGCGACGTCGTCGGCGTCGCGTCCGGGGTGTCCGGCCGGGATGCGTCGTTCCTGACGTTCGAGGTGATCGTGTGGCTGCTCGACCGGCTCGGGGACATTGCCGGGTTGCCGCTGGGGGACTCTGAGGAGTTTCTGTTCTCGCTGATCCGGTCGCTGCGGGCGCGGTACATGGTCCCGAACGCAGAACGCGCGGCGCGGCGTCGGGTGTGCGTGGTGTGCCAGGAACGCGGCGTGGGCGTGTCGTGGCTCGACGTCGACGGCGTCGCCGTCAGGGTCGGCCGGTGCCGCCGCTGCGGGGCCGTGTACGGGGAGGCGGATCATGACGAGGTGGCTGACGTACCGGGCGGCGGCGCGGCGGGTGGGGCGCTCACGGAACACGATCCGCCGCTGGCACCGGGACGGGATGCCGATGGCGACGGACAACCGGGGGAGGCGTGTCGTGTCGGAGGCGGTGCTGCTGGACTGGTGGCGGCGGCGGCTGCTGTCTGATCCGGTCGCCCGGGAACGCGCCGACACCGGCGACGTCGACGGGCTGACGCTGCGGGAGTGACGACGGCCGGGGCGCATCGCCCCGGCCGTCGCCGGTCCCCCCGGCTCGGCTGCTACGTGCCGTAGATCAGGTGCCCGACGGCGAGCGCGAACCCGACACCGGTCGCGGCGTGCACCGCGAGCGACAACGTCATGGCGATGCGGACCCGGCGGGCACGGTCAATGTGCCCGATCAGCGCTTGCTCGAGCGGCACCAACGGTTCCGGCACCGTGTCGCACGCGTGCGCGCTCTCGTCGTGCCCGGGCGGTAGCGTGCACCGACCCGACGGCCAGACCACTTCGGCACCGCACCGGGCGTCGTTCATGCCGCCACCCGCCACACCCGAAGTTCGCCGTGCATGTGCAACGCGGCCAACAGCTGCCGGACGTCGCCGACGGTCATATCCGCGGGCAATTCCTCCCACGCCGCCCACGAGTCCACGGTGTCCAGGAACTCGCGCGGCTCCGGGGCTGCGGGCTCGGCGGGTGTGTCCGGCTGCGGCTGCAGCCCGAGGTCGACCACGGGTGCGACGTTGTCCGCGGTGACGTCCTCGGGCTCGGGGGCGAGCCAGTACCGCTTCGTGCCGCGCTCGGTGTTGGACGGCAACCACCCGAGCGCGAACAACACCCGGGACGCGCCCATAGGGTTCAGCGCGCCGCCCGCGTTGATCAGCTGCTTCGTGGTCACCCGGTGCGGGTTGCCCATCGACGCGAGCGCCGCCTGGGCGCGTTCCATCGTGCGCCGCTGGGGGACGGCGTCGGTGATCGAATCGGGCAGTTTCATCGCCTCGCGGCGGTCCATAGGCATGCGCAACCCGGCGCGGTGCACCTTCGCGGCGAGCGCGGACCGGGCGCGCACGTCGCTTGTCGTGAAGTGCACCATGGCCGTGTCCCGGTTCGGGAACCGCAGCAGGATCCCTTTGGTGGTGCGGGTCGTTTCCGTGCCCTGTTCGACGAGGTAATCGACGATCGTTCGGATTTCTTTGTGACTCATGCCAGCCATGACGTACGTGCTCCGTTCGAACGGAGGGGGCTCGCTGCACCGAACCCCGCGGTTATCGGGGGGCCGTCGACCGTATCCGCTCGGCGTCGTCGTGCAGGCGGTGCCGGTGGTCGCCGGGCGCTTACCGCTGTGCGCACAAACACCATAGGCACGTGCGCGGACGATCGCGGTAGTTAGAAATCGCTCATAGAACTACGCGGGTAATCGCACATCGTCGCGCGCTTACGCAATCCGAACGGGTGCGCGTGTCGCGCTTGACTCAATCCCGTTGGACACCCTTAGCGTCAGGATTGCGGTCGTGTCGTGAATTCACGACGTCGGGCCGTCATCCCCCCCCCATGAC
>Ga0070714_100003718_pt1 | contig 11434 bp, 9 predicted proteins | sample LARL83metaG_FD_65450 | JGI IMG/M metagenome (GOLD analysis project Ga0070714, IMG submission 65450) | Corn, switchgrass and miscanthus rhizosphere microbial communities from Kellogg Biological Station, Michigan, USA - LAR L8-3 metaG | ecosystem: Host-associated > Plants > Roots > Rhizosphere ... | reverse complement strand
GTGACGATGACGAACCGGGCGTCGTAGTTGTCCAGGAACTCCAGCCGGGTGAACTGCGAGGTGAACCCGGTGCAGCCCGGGCACTGCCACTGCTCGTCGGGGAACCACATGTGGCTGTAGACGATCAGCTGCGACTTGCCGTCGAAGACGTCGGCCAGCCGGACCGGTCCCTGCTCACCCTCCAGGGTGTAGTCGGGCATCTTGACCATGGGCAGCCGCCGGCGCTGCGCGGCGATCGCGTCGAGTTCCCGGGTCGCGGCCTTCTCCCGGGCACGCAGTGCGTCGAGCTGGCCCTGCCACGTGTCAGCGTCGACGACGGGAGGTAGTGCGGCGGCGGTCATGAGGTCTCCTAACTGATCATGTTCGCAGCCTGAAGTCTGCGGTTACAGACCTATAGACCCGGCCTGGCCGCCTAAATCATCGGTGGCTCTCAGTCGTACCTCACCCTGGGGTCGAGGACCGCATACGCCACGTCGGCCAGCAGGTTCCCCAGGATCGTGAGCAGGGTGGCGATGAGCGTGATGCCGAACAGGACCTGGTAGTCGACGTTGAGGGCGGCGTTGAAGAACGCCAGGCCCAGGCCCGGGTAGTTGAACACCACCTCAATAAAGAGGTCCCCGCCGATCAGCGCGGGCAGCGACAGCCCGAGCAGGGTGATGACCGGCATCAGCGAGTTCCTGAACACATGCCCCCACAGCACCCGCCGCTCACTGGCGCCCTTGGCCCGGGCGGTGCGGACGTAGTCCTGGACCAGGTTGTCCATGACCGACGAGCGCATGTACCGGCTCCACAGGGCGTACAGCCCGAACGCGTAGGCGATGACCGGCAGGACCAGGGCCTTGGGCTGGGACAGGATCTGGCCGACCGAGTTGCCCTGGGGGGCGAAGGGCGGGAACAGCGGGATGTTGATGGAGAACCACTGGATGAGCAGCAGGGCGATGAAGAAGGTAGGGGTGGCGTAGCCGAGGAACGAGATCCCGGTCAGGACGTAGTCGCCAGTGGTGTAGCGCTTCACCGCCTGATACAGGCCCAGCGGGATACCGGGTAGCAGCGAGAACAGGGTGCCCAGCGCGACCAGCACGATGGTCTTGGGAAAATCCTGGGCGATCAGGCTGCTGACCGACTGATTGAGCTTGATCGAGAAGCCCAGATTGCCGTGCAGGATCTGGTCGACCCACTTGATGTACTGGACGTAGAACGGCTGGTCGAAGCCGTAGAGCCGGTTGTAGTAGGCGACCTGCTGGGGCGTCGCCCGCGGGCCGAGCAGCGCATGGATCGGCCCGCCCCCTGGAAACAGGTCAACCAGGAACAACGTGAACACCGTGACGATGAAGGTGACCAGGAGGGTCTGCAGGATCCGGCGGATCAGGAACCCGGTCATCGCGGCATCACCCTGCCTGCGGGCCGGTCACCACCCGCGCCGCGCCGTGGTGTCATGACTTCCTCCCGTTCCGGCCAGCGTCCCACCGGCGCATGCCATCCGCCAGTCCCGTCCCGGGAGCGACAGGGCGCTTACCCCTACCCCCGGTGCCACCGCGTTCGATACGTTAACCACGAATGGCCGTTGTGACAGGCGGCCCGTGCAGAGGGGGAGCACATGACCCTGCTCCTGCAGACTAGCGGCGCCTGCGACATCGATCCGGAACATCTGCTCGACGTGTTCGGCGAACAGCGGCAACGGTTCGTCGCGCTCCTGCGCGGGTTCAGTCCCGGCGACTGGGCGGCCCCGACCCGGTGTGCCGAGTGGTCAGCGCATGAGGTCGTCCGCCACCTGTGCGACACCAACCTGCGAGCGGCGGCCATTGAGCCTGATGACCACACGCTCGACTTCACCGGGGGCTTCGACCCGAGGGTCACGCCGCGGCAGTGGCTGGCCGCATCGGCTGGCGAGCCGCCCGATGCCACCCTGACCCGCTTCCTGGCCACGACCGAAGAGCGGTTCACCCGCGACCGTGCCCGGCTGGCCCAGGGCCTCAGGTTCGACGTCCACATGCCGTACGGGCCGGTGGACTGGACGGTTCGCGTGCTGCACGGCTACTGGGACTCGTGGCTCCACGAGCGCGACGTGCTGCTCGCCCGGGGCGCCGGCCACCCCACCGACGGCGACGCAACCGCCTACGCGACCGCGTACGGGGTTTTCATCGCGGCCGCGGTGGCGTCGATGTTCGGAGACCCGGTGCAGGAGAAGCTGACCCTGGGCGGTGACGGGGGCGGCGTGTTCGATCTGGACAGCCGCGACGGTGTCACGCTCACCGTCACCCGGGCGGCCAGCGACGGGCCGCCGGCGGCCGAGGTCGCGGACACGCTCGCTGGCCGCTCACCGGCCGCCGCCGTGCTCGGCGACCTGCCCGCCAGCTCGCGTACGGCTCTGCTGCACCTGGCGGACTTCTACAACACCCCCGTCGAGCCGAGCACTCGGTAACCTGAAGGTCGTGGCACGTGATGAGCGGAGCGTAACCCCGCAGAGCGAGGACTTCTCGGCCTGGTACAACGACGTGGTCTTCCGCGCCGAACTGGTGGACCGGGGACCGGTCCGCGGCAGCATGGTGATCAGGCCGTACGGCTACCGGATCTGGGAGTTGCTGCAGGCGGACCTGGACGGCCGGATCAAGGCCACCGGGCACCAGAACGCATATTTCCCGCTGCTCATCCCGCAGAGCTACATGGAGCGCGAAGCCGAGCACGTTGAGGGATTCGCGCCCGAGCTGTTCACGGTCACCCACGCGGGCGGCAAGGAACTCGAAGAACCACTGGTCATCCGGCCGACGTCGGAAACGATCATCGGGGAGATGATGGCCAAGTGGATCAGCTCGCACCGGGACCTGCCGCTGCTGCTGAACCAGTGGGCCAACGTGCTCCGGTGGGAGATGCGGCCCCGGATGTTCCTGCGCACCAGCGAGTTCCTCTGGCAGGAGGGCCACACCGCGCACGCCACCGCGGCTGACGCGACCGCCGAGACCATGCTCGCGCTGGGCTTCTACCAGGACGTGGCCGTGGGCACCGCGGCGCTGGCCACCGTGCCGGGCGAGAAGACGCCGGGCGAGCGGTTCGCCGGGGCCGAGCGCACGTTCACGCTCGAGGGCATGATGCGGGACGGCCGCGCCCTGCAGGCGGGCACCTCTCACTTCATGGGGACGAACTTCGCGGCGGCGTTCGGGATCACCTACACCAGCGAGAGCGGCACGGCCGAGCTGTGCCACACCACCTCCTGGGGCATGACCACCAGGATGATCGGCGCCCTGATCATGACCCACGGCGACGACAAGGGCCTCGTGCTGCCGCCCGCGCTGGCTCCCTACCAGGTGGTGATCGTCCCGATCGGGCGCGGGGAGCAGGCCGAGACCACGGTTTCCGCGGCCAGTGAACTGGCCGGCGCCCTGCAGCGCGCGGGCATCCGCACCCATGTGGACGACCGGCCGCAGCTCTCGCCGGGCTTCAAGTTCAACGAATGGGAGATGCGGGGCGTCCCGATCCGGCTCGAGCTCGGACCGCGCGACCTGGCCGCCGGCACCGCGCTGATGTCCCGCCGCCTGAGCTACCGGCAGCCGGACGCGGGCAAGGAGGCCATCCCGCTCGGCGCGGCGGCAGACCGGCTGACCGGTGAGCTGGCCGCGTTCCAGGCGATGCTGGCCCAGCGGGCCGCCGACTTCCGCGACGACCACACGGCCACCGTCAATTCCTGGCCTGAGTTCGCGGCCGCCGTGGCCACCGGCTGGGCCCTGGCGCTGCACTGCGGCGAGCAGTCCTGCGAGGACGAGATCAAGGCCGAGACCACCGCCTCGCCGCGCTGCATCCCGCTGGACGGCGAGCCCGAGCAGGGCCCGTGCATCCGCTGCGGCAAGCCGTCCGCCTACGGCAAGCGGCTCATCTTCGCGCGCGCCTACTGAACGGTCAGGCCGCCGCCTGATATCCGGGTCATTTAACCCACTCCAGCACTCATCCGGAACGCAATAATCACGTACTCATGCCGCTCGTGCGGTATGGGGGCCGCACCCACCCGGTCAGTCCGCGGTCCACCGGTAATCGCGCTCGACGCGAGCGATCCGGACCGTGTACGCGCGGTACCAGCGCTCCTGCCCGAGTCGCTGGGCGACGAGATGGTCGGCGTTCTGCTTCCAGGCCGCGATCGCGCCGGCGTCGGTCCAGTAGGACGACGTGATGCCGGCCCGTTGCCCGGCGTCGTAGACCCATTCCAGGCCGAGAAAGCCGGGCTGGGTCCGCGCGAGCTCGTCCATGGCCTCGGCCATCTCGAAGTAGCCGTCGTCGGACTCCGCGCGCTCGACCGTGATCACGGCCACGTAGTAGGGCGGTTCGGGGGTGCTAGCGATGCTCATGAGGTCTATGAAAGTGCCAGATGATCGCGACCGGGGTGTCGCGGTAGGACGCGTTCGTGGCCGCCGGGCACCAGCGCTGCAGCGTCCAGATGTCGGCCGGATGGCGGACCGGTGTGGCGGGAGGCGTCACGCCGGGGTCGATGGCGGGGTCGGGGAGGCACGGCTCCTGGCAGCTGTCGACGACCAGGCCCAGAGGCAGCGCGGCGGCCAGGTAGTCGCTGGTGCGGTGGTTGCGGTGCGGGAGGTAGCCAAAGCCGCCCTCGGGCAGGGCCTGGACGATAGGCCAGGTGTTGCGGGAGTCGGAGATCACCAGGTGACCACCGGGCCGCAGCACGCGGGTGAACTCCGCCAGCACCGGGGACAGGTCCGGCACATGGGTCAGGGCGAGGGCGCAGACCACGACGTCCACGTGCTGGTCAGGCACGGGCAGACGGCCCAGGTCCCCGTCCAGGAACTCGCCGCCCGGGATCTTGGCCCGGGCCACGGCCAGCATCTCGGGGGAGCCGTCCACCCCGATCACCGTGTGGCCGAGCGAGGTCAGGTACTCCGCGTGGCGGCCGGTGCCGCAGGCGGCGTCCAGCGCGGTGCCCGGCGGCAGGCGGTCCAGGATCGCCCGGACGTACGGCTGCTCGATGTCGATGAGCCTGTTCCCCGGCTGGTCGTAGACACCGGCCCAGGCGCGGTAGGCCGCCGCGGCCGTGATCGGGGGAGTCTCGGCTGCCTCACCCAGCTGGTCCGCCGAATCGAGCAGCACACGGATCTCGGCCAGGCGGGCCTCGGTGAACTCGCGGCCGTACTCGCCGTCGAAGGCCCGCAGCAGGGCCACACCCTCCAGGCCGAGCAGATACGCCAGCGGGTGCTGATAGATCACGAGCCGATGCTAGGAGCCAGCGCGGAGCGTTTCCTCCCATTTTTCCGCCGAGGATGAACCAGGCGTGCCGGGCTCCGGTGGCGGAGCTAGCGTCGGCAGGAGAACCAGGCCCCCGCGGGAGTCCACGATGCCGCTCACCCGGGCCCGCTATGACGGGCACGCCAGCTGGTACGACAGCTGGAATCGGCCGCACGCCGAGCGCAACGCGCCCGAGGTGCTGGAACTGCTCGGCCCCGGCGACGGGCTGTGCCTGGACATCGGGTGCGGCAGCGGCCTCTACTTCGGCACGCTCGCGGACACCGGCCGGACCGTGGTCGGGCTGGACCGCTCGGCCGACCAGCTGAGCATCGCCCGGGGCCGGTCCTGCCTGGTGGTGCAGGGAGACGCGGCCGCCCTGCCGTTCGCCGACGCCACATTCCCGACCGTGACCACGATGTGGATCTCGACCGACGTCGACGACTTCGCCGCCGTGCTCGCGGAAGCGGCGCGGGTCCTGACCCCGGATGGCCTGCTGGTCTTCTACGGCGCCCACCCCTGCTTCAACGGACCGCACACGCAGTGGCTGGACGACGGCGGGGTGCTCGCGCACCCCGTGTACCGGCTGGCCGGGTGGCATCAGGAGGCGCCGTGGTGGGGCCCCTACGTCCGCAAGCGGGTCGGCATGCGCCATCACCCGCTGGCCGAGCTGCTCAACGCGTTCATCGCGGCCGGGCTGGTCCTCGAGCACGTCGCCGAGCTGGGCGACCGGCCGGTCCCGGTCAGCCTCGCCATCCGGGCCCGCAAGCCGGCGGATCGTCCGCAGCGGTGAGGGCCCGCCGCCGGGTCACAGCATCTCGGCGATCAGCGCCGCGGCCCGGGCGGCACCATCGGTCTCCACGTCGCGGTACGAGACCGGCTTCCCGATCTCCTGGGCGATCGCCTGCGCGATCACCTCGGGCGTGGCGGTGTCGAAGTCCATGCAGCGCCCCGCGCCGTACCGGTCCAGCCGGTGCCGGACGTGATAGTTCTGCTCGAAGTGGTGCTTGAGGGGGAAGTACAGGAACGGGCGTTTGGCCGCGGTGAGTTCCATGGTCGTGGTCAGCCCGCCCGCCGTGATGGCCAGATCACAGGCGGCGAGGTGCCGGTAGAGCTCGTGCACGTACGGCCGGACCTCCAGCCCGTCGGCGGTGGGCAGCGACGCGGGGTCGATGCGCGGGCCCGCCACGGCGATCATCCGCAGGCCGGGGACCTGCTGCCGGGCGGCGGGGAACGCCTCGATGGCCCGCCGCAGCAGCGCCCCGCCCACGCCGGACCCGCCCACGGTGACCAGGCACACCTGCTCGTCGGGCCGGTAGCCCAGCTCGGCGCGGAGCCGGTCCCGGTCGGCCAGGGCCGCGGCGTCGAAGCCGGTGACGTAGCCGGCGAAGTCGTAGTTCTGCTCGGTCCATCCGCGGATCTCGGGCAGGCCGGGGCCGAACGCCTGCGGCCCGATGTCGTCCGGGTTGCCGACGAAGATGGCCCGGTCGCGCAGGCCCGGGTACCGGGCGATGTGCTCGATCATCTCGGCGTTGTAGTCGGCGGTCACCGCTGCCTCGCGGTCGCCGCCGTCGGGCATCGGCAGCCAGCCCACGAAATCGGTCATCCAGCAGTACCCGGCGGTCTTGAGCTCTGGGTTCTCGTGCAGGAAGTAGTCGATGTCCCAGCCTTCGTCGCCGATCCACAGGTCGTAGGGCTCGTCCGCGGTGAGGTCGTGGAACACCATGAAGTTCGCGACCAGGATCTCGTCCATCCGGCGGACGGCCTGGAAGCAGTGCAGGTCGTGGCCGGCCGACTCCGCCTGGATGTGCTGTGACTCGCTGGCCAGCTCGAGCGAGGCCGGGTGGATCCGCTCGCCGCTGGCTTCCAGCACCCGCGTCACCGGGTCCTGGGCCAGCCAGTCGATCTCCAGGCCGGGAACCCGCTGGCGCAGCTCACGGGCGATCGCGATGTCGCGCTGGGCGTGGCCCAGGCCGATCGGCGACGAGACGTACAGCACCCGGCGCCGGCGGCTGCGGCCCCGCGTCCAGGTCCGCGAGGGCGCGGGCTCACCGCCGATGAACCGGCTGAGTTCCAGGTTGAACCGGACCGGGTCGCGCAGATGCGGCGCGTGCCCGGAGCCTTCCATGGTCAGCAGGCGGGCCCCGGGGATGGCCGCGGCGATGGCCGGGCCGCGGGCCGGGCCCACGATCGCGTCGGCCGTGCCCTGAACCACCAGCACGGGGCATTGGACCCGCGCGCAGGCGGCCAGCGCCTCCTCCGGGTCGAGCCAGACTCCCCCCGCCAAGCCCCTGATGATGGTCTGCGGGTCGGTCTCCAGGGCCCAGCCGACCGCGTCCTCGGTCTGCTTGGTCGAATGCGGCTCGGTGAAGCACTCAGAGAAGAAGAACTGCACGAAGCCGGGCCAGTCCCGCAGCCAGTAGGGGCGGTTCCACTTGGCCCAGCCCTCCTCGGTGGGCAGTTCCTCGTCGAACAGGTAGTCGAACTCGTCGGTCGGCTCCTCGGTCACCGGAATGTCCGACGCGATGTCCACCAGGGCAGACGCCCGCTCCGGGTGCTCGGCGGCCAGCAGGATGCCGACTCCGGCGCACCACGACACGACCACCGCCCGGTCCACGCCCAGGGTGTCCAGGACGGCGATCGCGTCAGCCACGGTCTCGCGCCGGGCGTACGCGGCCGCCTCTGCCGGGCGGTCCGACCGGCCGTTGCCGCGCGGGTCGAAGGTCACCACCCGGAAGCGGCGGGCCAGGTACGGGATCTGCCCTTTCCAGAACCGTGAGTGCACGATTTCCCAGGTGGGCAGCAGCAGGATCGTCTGGTCCCCGCTGCCGTAGGACTCCCAGAAGACCCGCACCCCGTCCCGCTCCACGAACCCGGTCTGGTCCGGGTAGCGGGCCCGGGTCTGCTCGCGCGGCCTAACGTCCGTGGTCAGCGTGTCCATTGAATGTCCCCCCTCGCTCCAGGCCTGCCAGCCAGCTGTCGATCCACTCCAGCAGCGCCGCGTGCCCGGTTGAGATCCCGCTCAGCCGTTCCACCTCGATGCCCTGGTTGAACGTCATCACCATCGCCACCGCGGCCTCCAGCGGCAGCTGCTCCTCGGTCAGGCCGTACTCCTCGCGGGCCGCGGTGAACGCCCCGCGCAGCACCGACCGCCAGGCCTCGTTCACCGCGGCGACGCGCGCCCGCAGCTCGGGCCGGTTCCAGCCCAGCGCCTGCAGCTCCATCCAGACCTTGGGGTACCCCGCGGCCAGGTCCTGCTCCAGGTACGCCATGGCCGACCGCCACTTGGCCCGGAACGGCAGCCGCGGCTCGGCGTACATCGCCCTCTGGCGCTCGATCAGCCGGGTGGTGAAGCGTTCGAGAACAGCCAACATCAGCTCTTCGAGAGAGCCGAAATGGTGGTACACCAGCCCCTGGTTCACGCCCGCGGAGCGGGCTACCCGGCGCGTCGTCAGCCCGTCCCTGCCCTCGGTCACCAGCAGCCGCTCGGCCGCGTCCAGGAGCGCCTCCGCGCCGCCGCCCCAGGCCACCCGCTGCGGTTCCGCGGCCATCCCCGCTCCTAGTCGATCGACTAAATTAGTCAATAGACTAACTCGGGGCAGCCGGGCTCTGTCAAGCGGCCCCGGCCGCGGCGGTCAGTGGGCTCTCCTGCCGCGGGCCGGCCCTCAGTAGCCCTCCCGGAATTCCGTCGACTCGAACAAGTCGTCACCTCGCTCCTGACCATGGGCTTCAGCGCCGGTGACCGGATTCCGGCGGAAGATGAGCCGCTTCTTCCAGGTAGGCTGCTCGGTGCATTTTTCCTTCATATCCTTCGCGTGCGTATCGCTGACCGAGAGCCTGCAGGAGTACTGGTAAAGCGCGGCGTGGTTTGACCCTTCGCGCAGGCGGAACGTCACCGGGTAAACGGCTCCGTGCGGTGGCAAAGGACCGGGTGACCCGCCACCCGCGGAATCCCCGGACGGGTTCTCCTCGTACAGCCGGATCTTCTCTGTGATGCCCGACGACCCGGCGGCGCGACCGGGAACGACCAGCGTATGCACGGGCCCGGCCGAGTGCGTCCACCACCGCGTGTGCCCGTCCGTCTCATCCCGGAACGGCGTTGACTCCTCAAAAGTTCGCCAGAGCAGCGATTTGAGTGGTGCCGCTGAGTCCGGGCGGTAGATAACAGCTGACAGCTCCGTCGCGAGCCCGGGCAGTGAGCCCGTGTTGATGATGGCGAAGCTGGCGGTGAGAATGAGCTTGGAATCGCACGTGTAATGAAGAATTATTTCCTGGCCGACGCTCAGCTCCAGCCGCGCGCGGCTGGCCAGTGAACGGCGGAAGGTAAGCAGCGCGACGATCAGGCCAATACCGGTGAGAATGGCAACCGCTGCCGCACTCGCATCGCTCACCGACATGCTGATCCCCCCTGCGCCGCAAGCACAGAGTAACGGCCGTGCCTGGCCAGGACCAGCCTGGCCGCGATGCTCCCTCGTCCGTCCCTAGGCGTGCTCGCCGTCGCGGAGGGCGGCGAGGGTGCGGTCCATGCCCCGCTGCACGGCGTCGATCAGGTAGGGCCGCAGCCGGGCGGCCGGGATGATGGTGTTGACCGAGCCCACGCTGCGGGCCCGCTCGATGCTGTGCACGTTGTCGAACTCGTCGGCGACCTGGCCCAGCTTCTCCGCGTGCACGGTCGGGCGGACCGACGCCAGCTCGGCGCGCAGCCGGGCGGCCTCGGCCCGGTCGCCGCCGGACGTGGCCTTGGCGATCGCGTCCTGCAGGTCGGCCACCCGCGGGTCGGCGGCGGTGCGCTTCCTGACCTCGGCGGCGAGCACCACCGCCGCGGCGGGCGCGCCGCCGATCACCGAGGCGTAGGAGCCCTCGACGGCGGCGATCTCCATGTTGTCGTTGAGCGTCTCGGAGAACACCACGAACGCCCCGCCGTGATAGCGGGAGACCACGCAGAACACGATCGGGCCGTCGAAGTTGACCACGGCCCGGCCGATCTCGGCGCCGTACTCCAGCTGCAGCCGGCGCATCGAATCCGGGGACCCGTCGAAGCCCGACAGGTTGGCCAGCACCACCAGCGGCCGGTTCCCGCTGGCCGCGTTGATCGCCCGCGCGGTCTTCTTCGACGACCGGGGGAACAGCGTGCCCGCCGTCCACTGGGACGGGCCGTCGACTGGGTACGGCCCGCGCCGGGGCAGCGGGCGCGACTCGATCCCGATCAGCGTGACCGGCTGGCCGCCCAGGTGCGCGTCGAACACCACGACCGACTCGGCGTCGTGCATGTCGGCCCAGCGCTCGAGCGGGAGGTGATCGGCGTCGGCCACGCCGCGCAGCAGCGACCGCACGTCGAACGGCTTCTTGCGCTCCGCGTTGGTCTCCGGGTCGAAGATCTCGCCCAGCACGGTGAAGTCACACCCAGGACCGGAGTGCGGCGAGGCCGAGATGTCCCGGTCGGCAGCGTCGGTGGTCGCCGCCGGGCGGGGGAAGCGCTCACCGGGCGTGACATAGGTGTGGTCGTAGTGCGCGAGCAGCACGTCGACCGCGGCGGACAGGTCGGCCGCCCAGTACTGGGCCTGGCCGTTCGGGCCCATGATCCGGTCGTAGCCGCCGATGCCGAAGTTGTCGTCGGCCGAGACCCCGCCGGAGTAGTCCAGGGACTGCTTGCCGGTGAGGACCATGGCCGAGTCCGGGGTCATGATCAGGATGCCCTTGGTGTGCATGAGCATCGTGGCCTCGGCGTTCCAGTACGGCTGGGCCCCGACGTTGATGCCGGCCACCACGATGTTGACCTCGCCGCCGTCCTGGGTGAACTCGATCAGCCCGCGCAGCACGCGGGAGATCCAGTCCATGGCCTCGGTGCCGGAGTCCATCGCGATCTTCGCGCCCGCGGAGAGCGCGAACCACTCCACCGGGGCCTCCAGCCGGCGGGCCAGGTCCAGGGCCGCGAGCACCCGGCGGCACTCCGGCTCGGCCAGCGCGCCGAGCGCGCGGGTCGGGTCGCCCAGCAGCACGACCCGGCGCATCCCCTCCGGGTACCGCTTCGTCGGCACGGTGACCACCCCGAGCACGATGTTCGCGGTGTTCGAGCCCGGGGCCCGGTCGACCGGCTCCGGGGCGCCCGTCTCGTCCAGGTCGTACTCGGTGAACGTGCCGGGCTCACCATCGCGGTCGGGGGAGCGGGTGATCATCGGGATCAGCTCGTAGGGGTACACCGCGCCGCGCCGGC
>Ga0070714_100003717_pt1 | contig 11435 bp, 4 predicted proteins | sample LARL83metaG_FD_65450 | JGI IMG/M metagenome (GOLD analysis project Ga0070714, IMG submission 65450) | Corn, switchgrass and miscanthus rhizosphere microbial communities from Kellogg Biological Station, Michigan, USA - LAR L8-3 metaG | ecosystem: Host-associated > Plants > Roots > Rhizosphere ... | reverse complement strand
TCGACCGCGATCTCGGCCCCGCCGTCCGGACGGCCCAGCACGTTCTGCCTAGGTACCCGCACCTCGTCCAGCACGAGGCCGCACGTGGAACTGGCGCGGATCCCGAGCTTGTCGATCCGCGGCCCGACATTCAGGCCAGGGGTGTCCCGTTCGACGAGGAACGCCGTCAGGGCCTGGTTGTCGCCGGTGCGGGCGAACACCAGGAACAGGCCGGCCTCGGCCGCGTTGGTCGTCCATTCCTTGGCGCCGTGCACCACGTACCCGTCACCGTCGGGCCGGGCGTGGGTCGTCATCGCGAACGCGTCGGAACCGGCCCCGGCCTCGGAGATCGCGAACGCGCCGACCGTGCCCGTGGCCAGCGCGGGCAGGAACCGGCGCCGCTGGTCCCCGGAACCGTGCCGCAGCAACGCACTGGCCAGCAATGCGTTCTGCACGTCGACCAGCACGGCGACCGCGGGATCGACCTTGGCCAACTCCTCGATCGCGAGCACGACGTGGAACAGCCCACCGCCGAGCCCGCCGTACGCCTCCGGCACCTCGATGCCCATCAGGCCGGCCGCGAACAGCTTCTCCACCAACGACGGCGACAACTCGCCCCGCCGGTCCATGTCGGCCACCAGCGGCTCGACCTCGGTCCGCGCGAAGTCGCACACGGTCTCCCGGAACTTGCGCTCGTCGTCGGGCAGGGAGGTCAACGGAAGTGGGGTCGTCATCACGCGCTCATCTCCACCGGAAGCCGGCGAATCCCGCGCAGCACGCACGACCGCACCCGCCGTGGCGGCCCGGTCAGCCGGACGTGCCCGACCCTGGCCAGCAGGGATCCGAACAACGTGGTCAGTTCGATGCGGGCGAGCGCGGCCCCGAGGCAGTGGTGGCCGCCCTGCCCGAACGCGATGTGCCGGTTCGGTGCGCGTCCCGGGTCGAACCGCTGCGGATCGGGGAACACCGACTCGTCCCGGTTCGCGGATGCGTTCCACACGACGACCGAGTCGCCGGCCGCGATCGACCGGCCCCCGATCGAGGTGTCCCGAGTGACGGTGCGCAGGACGTGCATGCCGGGCGTCGTCCAGCGCAGGATCTCCTCCACCAGCGAGTCGATCGGCTTGCCGCGCAACGACTCCCACATCCCCGGCCGGTCCACGATCGCCAGCAACCCGCCGGCGGCGGCGTGCCGGGTCGTCTCGTTGCCGCCGATGATCAGGTTGGTGCAGTTGAGCAGCACGTCCTCGGTGGCCAGCGGTGCACCGTCGACCTCGCCGGCCACCAGGATGCTGACCAGGTCCGGGCCAGGCTTGCCACGGCGAGTTTCGGCCAGGTCCCGGTAGTAGTCGAAGATGTCGCCGTACGCCTGGGCCCGGTCGGCCGGCGCGACGTCGGCGGTGGACCTCGGGTCGCCGCCGCCGAACGCGGTGCTGGTCAGGTGGTACATCCAGTCCTGGTCGGCGGCGGGCACGCCGAGCAGCTCACAGATGATCGTCACCGGCAGCCGGGCCGCCACGTCGTCCACGAACTCGCACTCGCCACCGACCGCCCTGGCGACCAGCTGGTCCACTGTGGACTTCACGCGTTCCTCGAGCCGCGCCAGCACGCGCGGTGTGAAGACGCCGTTGACGATCCGGCGGAGCTGGGCGTGCCGGGGCGGATCGGTGACGACCAGCATCCGGCCGGACGCGGGATCACCGGCTTCCGTGTCCACGCCGAGCACCATGCCGCGGGCCGACGAGAACGTGCCGGGGTCGCGATAGACCGACAGCGCGTCGGCGTACCGCGTGACGGACCAGAACGGCATCGGCCCGGCGTTGCGGTGCACCGGCGAATGCTCGCGCAGCCACGCCCATGCCGCGTCCGGATCACCGTGCTCGAACAGGTCCGGGTCGGCCAGGTCGACCTCGGCGAGCACGCTCATCACGTCACCCCCGCCGGCACGAAGTCGAACGAGAGCATCTGTTCCCAGCTCCGCACGGACTTCTCGGCCGGACCGCGTCGCATCATCGCGTCGCGGAGGACACACAGCGGCCTGGCCTCGAACTTCTGCATCCGGTCCAGCATGAACACCCGGCGCCGCAACCACGCCATGCGCGGCTTCCGGCGGTTCTCGTAGGCACGCAACGCGGTCACCACGTCATCGGTCCGGCCCAACTCCGCGCCGAGCACGGCCGCGTCCTCCAGTGCCTGGCACGCCCCCTGCGCGAACACGGTCGGCATCGCGTGCGCGGCGTCACCGAGCAGCGTCACCGGTCCGGCGCCCCACAAATCGGGATCTCCCTTACCCGGCAACGGTCGGATGAGCACCGAGGTGGCGGCGATCCGGTCGTCCGGGGTCGCGCGCACGAGATCGGCGAAGGGCGGCGGGAGCGCGGACAGGAAGTCCAGCAGGGCGGCCTTGACGGGTGTCCCGGTCTCGAGTGCGCGGCGCAGTCGGCTGTTCGAGCCGACCGTCCACGACACGTGTCCGTCGCCCAGCGGCCAACACCCGGCCCCGCCGCCCCGCGGACCCCAACTCATCAGCACGGTGCCCGGCGGCGCGCCGGGATCGGTCTCGCTGATGCCGCGCACCGGCAGGCTGGACGCGATCGGCGGACCGTCCCCGCGCACCACCGACCGCACTGCGGACCGCGCTCCGTCCGCGCCGACCAGCGCGGCGCCGCGTTGTTCGGCGCCGTCGTCGAGCGTGACGACGACCGTCGAGCCGTCGGTCCGGTGGCCGCCGACCGCGCTGCCGTGGTGGACCGGGATGTCCGCGTCCTTGCACGCCTCGTACAGCAGTCGGGTCAGGTCGGACCGGCGGATGTTCACCGACCACGTGCCCAGTTTCCGGCCGATGTCGCCGATCGGCGTCGCCGCGATGAACCGCCCGCGATGATCGAGCAGCCGCATGTTCTCGATCGGGTCGCCGACGGCCCGAACGGCGTCGTCGACGCCGACCAGCCGCAGCGCCGAGATCGCGTTGCCCCACAGGTTGAACGCCGTGCCGGCCTCGCGGTGCGGATCGATCGCGCGCTCGTGGACCTCGACGTCCCGTCCCGCTTTGCGAACGGCGAGTGCGGCGCACAGGCCGCCCACTCCCCCGCCCGCGACGATCACTCGCCGGCTGTCGCCGTGTGCCATTCGGCCGCTCCCTTCACTCGATCCGTTGGGGGCCGCAGGAAACCCGTGTCGGCCAACTGGCGGAGATACCGGGCGAGCACCGTCGGGTCGACGGTCGGACAGCGGATGTCCGCGCCCAGGAACTCGCGCGTGCGATGTGAGTCGAACCGGGGGTCGCGCATGCCGGTGGTCGCGTGCCGGGTCCACTCCGACAGCAGCGCCACCGCGACCGTCCAGTCCTCTTCGGACGATGCCGACCGACGGACGAGCTCGCCGTACCAGGTGGTCATCTCGACCGCGTCGGTCGGATAGCCCGCCCGGCCGAAACCGGCCGCCAGGTCCGGGAACTCCAGTGGCGCCGGATTGACCAGGTGGAACACGCGGCCGATCGCGTCGGGACGGGCGGCGATCGCGGCCATCGCCTTGGCGACGTAATCCACCGGCACCATGTCGACGTGGCCGGCGAACCGCGGCAGCAGGCCGATGCCCGCGCTGGCCTTGAGCATCTCCGGCAGCGCGTCGTGGGTGGCCCGCCAGACACCGTTGGTGCTGTCGCCGCTGACCCGGCCGAGGCGGTGGATCACCACGGGCAGTCCACGGTCCCGGGCGATCGCGGCGAGCCGTTCGGCCACCCACTTGGTCTCCGAGTAGCCGTTGGGCAGGTTCGGCGCGGCCGGCGCCAGGTCGACCTCGGCGCCACGGATGTCGCCGTCGGCGGCCGGGCGGGCCGGGAAGATCCCGACGCTGGACACGTGGTGCAGCACGGACGCCCTGCCCTGCGCCGCCAGCCGGATCACCTCCTTCGTGCCCTGGACGTTGACCGCCCGCAGCCGGCGGTACGGATAGAGGAAGTTGACATAGGCGCCGAAGTGGTAGATCTGGTCGGCCAGGTCGGCGTAGCGGTCGAACTCGCCGGCGGTCAGCCCGAGGTACGGCTCGGCCAGGTCGCCCGGCACGGCCACCAGCCGATCGGCGAAGGACTCCTGCCACAGTTCCAGCGACGCCAGGTGTTCGCGCAGCCTGCGCTGGGCGCCCACGGCATCGGCCGCGCGGACCAGGCAGTGCACCCGCGCCCGGGTGGTACGCAGCACCTCGGCGACCAGGTACGCGCCGGGAAAGCCGGTGGCACCGGTCACGAACACGTCGTCCGGATCGGCGCCCGTGTCGCGCGCCGGGCCGGGCACGATGTCGTCGTCGAGCACGGCTTCGGCCGCCAGATCCAGCCGACCCGGCCGGTCGGACTCGACCCGGGGCATCCCGCCGCCGGTCACGATCGCAGCGACCGACGCGACGGTCGGCGAGCCGAACAGGTCACGCAGCGGGATGTTGACGTGCCACACGGCCCGGATGGCGTTGACCGCCTTGGTCGCGATCAGCGAGTGCAGGCCGAGTTCCTGAAGATCGTCGTCCACGCCGATTCCCTCGACGCCGAGCAGGTCCGCGAAGATGTCGGCCACCCGCTGCTCGGTCGCATCCCGTGGCGCGACACCGGAATCCGTAGCGCGCGGCCCGTCGGAGTCCGGCAGGGCGTTTCGGTCGACCTTGCCGTTGGCGGTCACCGGCAGTTCGGCGAGCGTGCCGATCATGGCCGGAACCATGTACTCCGGCAGCGAATCGGCGCAGAACGCGCGCAGTTCCAGGACGTCCACCTGCTCGCCGGCCGGCACGACGAACGCCAACAGCCGGTCGTTCCGGACGGTCGCGACGGCCGCGCGGACCGACTCGTGGGCGCGCAGGCGGTTCTCGATCTCGCCCAGTTCCACGCGGTAGCCGCGCACCTTGACCTGGGTGTCCGCGCGGCCGAGGTACTCCAGTTCGCCGGACGCGGTCAGGCGGGCCAGGTCACCGGTGCCGTAGCAGCCGTCGACGAACCGGTCCGCCGTCAGGTCGGTGCGGTCGTGGTAGCCGGCGGCGACACCCGGGCCGGCCAGCCACATCTCGCCGGGCGCACCGCGCGGGACGGGCCGGCGGGCGGCGTCGAGCAGGTGGATGCCGGTGTCCGCGAGCGGCCGGCCGATCAGGCTGCGGGCGTGCTCGTCGGTGGTCTCGGCGGCCAGCAACCGATGGTGGCAGACCCACACGGTGGCCTCGGTCGGGCCGTACGCGTTGACGATCCACGGTTCGTCGCCGTGCCGCGCGAACCACCCCTGGAACGCGGCCGGATCGACCTTCTCGCCGCCGAGTACGACCAGCCGCAGCGCGAGTTCCGGGCGCAGGGCGGCGTCCGCGTCGCCGAGCCGGCCGAACGCGGTCGGCGTCTGCGTGCACACCGTGACGCGCTCGGCCGCCAGCAGCGTGATCAGTTCCTCCGGTGACCGGCTCGCCCAGTACGGGATGACGACGAGCCGCGCGCCCTCGGTCAACGCGCCCCACATCTCCCACGTCGACCCGTCGAACGCCGGCGAGAAGAACATCGACCACACGTCGTCGGACCGCAGGTCGAACTCGCGCCGGGCGGCCGCGATCAGCCGCAACACGTTCCGGTGCGTGACCAGCACGCCCTTGGGCGTGCCCGTCGACCCGGACGTGTACATCAGATAGGCAACGTCATCGGGGTCGACTTCGTCCGGAAGTGGTGTGGCATCGGCGAGATCGCCGTCCAGGTCCACGAACGGACGGTCATCGACCAGGTGCCGGGAGGCCGCGTCGGCGACGACGGCCACGGCGGCCGAGTCGTCCAGCACGAACGCGATCCGCTCGGCCGGGTTGGTCGGATCGACCGGCACGTACACGCCGCCGCACGCCAGCACCCCCAGCACGCCGACGACCAGCGACGGCGTCCGCTCGGCACACACACCGACCCGGTCGCCCTTGCCTACGTCCATGGCGCGCAGCGCACCGGCGACCCGGTCGGCGGCCGCGACCAGTTCGGCATATGTCAGCGAGCGGTCCGCGCCGGTGACGGCGACCTGGTTCGGATCACGTTCGGCATGCGCGCGGACGGCCGCGGTCAGCGACCGCGCGATCGGCAGGCTCTCGTGGTGGTCCAGGACCGCCGCGATGCCGTCCAACTCGGCCGATGGCACCACGTCGACCGCGCCGACGCCCAGGTCCGGACGGTCCACGAAGGACTCCAGCGCCAGCCGTGTCCTGGCCAGCATGCGGTGGGCGGACTCGGGTGTGAAGCGGTGCCGGTCGTAGATCAGGCGCAGCGGGATCTCGTCGCCGGGCAGCACGATCAGGCTCATCGGGTACTGCGGGCGGCCGTCGACGTCGAAGCCGAGCAGTTCCATGTGCTCGTCGGCGAAGGAGATGTCCGGGATCGGCACGTTCTCGTACGACACGATCGTCTCGAACAGCGGGGCCGACCTCGGCGTCGGATGCCAACCTCGGATCACCGGCAGCGGTGCGCCCGCGTGGTCCCTGGCACCGACGATGCCGGCCTGCAACCGGTGCAGCCAGTCGTCCACCGTGGCCGACGGGTCCACAGTGGACCGTATCGGGAGGGTCACGATCAGCGGACCGACGATCGACTCGCAGCGCAGCAGATCGGCCGGGCGGTGCGACATGGTGGCGCCGACCACGACGTCGTCGGTGCCGTAGCTGCGGGACAGCGCGAGCGTCCACGCGCCCTGCACCAGGGTGTTCAGCGTCAGCCCTCGGTCGCGGGCCGCGGTCCGCAGGCGGGCGGCGAGCGGGCCGAGATCGAGCTGGACGTGGCCGTGCCGCACGGTCTCGTCGGTCGCGTCCGGCGTGTCACCCAGGTCCAGCGGGGCCGGCGGCACGTGATCGCGCAGCGCCTCCTGCCAGTAGTCGCGGTGCTCGGCCGGGTCCTGCTGCCGCCACCAGCCGACATAGCCACGCGGGCCGGCCGGTGGCCGCAGGTCGACGTCCTGGCCGTGGTAGCGGGCCTTGTAGAGCGTGACGAAGTCGCTCATGATCAGCCCGAACGACCAGCCGTCCATGATCAGGTGCGAGAACCGCCACGCCAGCCGGAACGTGTCCGCGTCCATGCGGCACACGGTCAGCTTCAGCAGCGGCGCGCTCTCCAGGTCGAAGCCCTGCCGGCGTTCCGAGAGCAGCAGTTCGGCGAAGTGGCGTTCTCGCTGGTCCGCTGGCACATCGGACAGATCCACCTCGTCGAACGGCAGTGGCGCTTCCGTGTGCACGACCTGCACCGGCCGGTTGATGTCCTCCCATGAGAACGAGGTCCGCAGGCCGGGATGGCGTGCGATGATGCGTTGCCACACATCGCGGATCACGTCGACCCGCAGTTCGCCGCGCATCGTGAAGTGCATCTGCTCGATGTAGTAGCCGGCCCGCGGTGCCTGGAGGCAGTGGAACAGCAGACCCTGTTGCAGCGGCGTCAGCTCGTACACGTCCGCGACGTTCGTCGTCTTCATGAGGTCGTGACTCCCGTCTCGATGGGGTGCAGCGACGATGCGATCAACGAGAGCAGCGCGTCGCGGGCCGAGTGGACGAAGAAGTGATCCCCGGCGAGCATCCGAACCGTGCAGGTGGCGCGGGTGTGCCGTTGCCACGCCAGCACGTCCGCGGCCGGCGCCTCGTCGTCCCGGTCCCCGCAGAACGCGGTCATCGGGCAGTCCAGCAGCGCACCGGCCGGCGCCTGGTATGTGTCGGCCAGGGTGAAGTCGGCTCGCAGCACCGGCAGCATCAGTTCCATCAGCTCGTCGTTGGCGACCAGCTCCGGTGGCGTGCCACCCAGTTTCGCGATGTGCGAACGTAGTTGCCGGTCGTCGAAACGTGGGGCCGGGTTGCGGGTGGGCAGGTGTGGCGCGCCGGCCCCGGACGCGAAGAAGTGACACGCCGGCCGGCCCAGCCGTTGCAGCGCCAGGATCAGCTCGAAGCCGAGGAAGGCGCCGAGACTGTGCCCGAACACGGCATAGGGGCGGTCCAGATCGGACAGTGCGGCATCGCGCAGCCCAGTGACCACGACGGCCTTGTCGTCGGTGACCGGCTCGTCGAACCGATGACCCCGGCCGGGCGGTTCCAGCGGGACGACGTCGATCCACGGCGGGAGCGCCTGATTCCAGTCGGCGAAGACACGCGCCGAGCCGCCCGCGTAGGGCAGGCAGAACAACCGGATCGGGATCATGAGCGCAACCCGTCCAGCACGGCCACGAGTTCGTCGCCGTCCAGCCCGGCCATCGGGAAGTCGCTGGCACTCACCGCGCCGGCACCGCCGGAGCGGCAGTGCTCGGCGAGTGCACGCAGCACCGTGACCATGCGTTCGGCCGTGCCATGCCCGGTCCATTCGATCTCCAGCCGCCCGTCGACGACACCCGCCGTGACCGTGATCGGTGCGCGTGCCGACGCCGACGGCCAACCCAGCAGCACCATGGGCGGTCGATCGGCGGGCGCGGCCGTGCGTGCGGCCTCCTTCGCGTCGGCCAGCAGCCGATCGGGCGGTCGCTCGCCGACGATGGCCGTCGTCGTGCCGAACAGGGTGAACGGGCCGACGGCATGGGTGGCGGGCAGGCCGTCGACCGCGGACCGGGCGTCGCGTTCGATGCCACAGCGGGCCCATCCCGGTCCGTCCACTGTGGCCAACACGGCGGCGAACGCGACCTCGTCCAGCGTCATCCGGTAGGCGGTGGCAGCCGCCGTGGCGAGTTCCGCGGTCTCGGTTTCGGACAGTGCGGCACGGCTCGTCGTGTCGTCGGCCGGCGGTTCGAACTCGGGGCCGATCGGGGGCGCCTTCGTGGTCGGCTGATCGGTGGTGAGCGCGGCCAGCCAGTCCGGGAACGAGCCGGCCGACGCGATTGTGGTCCCGGACAGGGCGTTCTCGGTCGCCGCGCACAGGACGTCCCAGGACGGTTCGTCCAGGATCACCGGGTGGGCCAGCCACACCAGCCTGCGGTCGTCGGTGTCCAACGCGAACAGCGCCGCCCGCGCGGACGGACCCGCGACGGGGTCCAACTCGCCGGCGATCTCGGCCAGCATCGCGTCGTACGCGGCCACGCGGCGGGTCGCGGGCAGCGCCGTCAGGTCGATCATCGGAACGTAGTCGGGCTCCGCCGGCGTCGGCTCGATGTACTGACCGTCGCGGGATTCGGTCAGGCGCAGGCGCAGCGCGGGGAACGCGGACAGCAGGGACGTGGTGACGTCGGTGATCGCCGACTCGTCCACGGTCGGTGCGACCGAGATCCAGCGCCATTGTGGTGCCGCGTCGAGCCGGGCGCGTTGGCCGCTGGTCAGCGGCAGGGTGCGGCCGGTCGTGACCGCCGCGCCGCCACGGGTCTGCACGGCCGCCGCCGCGTGCCGGACCGTGGGTTGCTCGAACAGGTCCTGCAACGTGAGGTCGATGCCGTCGGCGTTGGCGCGGGACACGATCCGCACCGCGCCGATCGAGTCGCCGCCGGTCGCCAGGAAGCCCTGTCGTGGATCGACATCGGCGACACCGACGACCTCGGCCACGATCGCCGCGATTCGCTCGGTGAGGCCGGTCGGGTCGTCATCGGCCGGGCTGTCGGGTTCCGGTGTCGACGCGGTCGGGTCGGGCAACGCGGACCTGTCCACCTTGCCGTTGCCGGTCAACGGGAACGAGTCCACGGTCAGCACGGCCGTCGGCACCATGTAGGCCGGCAGCCGGGTACGCAGGTACTCGTTCAGCACGTCCGCCAAGCCGTCCACCTCGTGGTCCGTGATCACGTAGCCGACCAGCCGGCGGTGATGACGGTCGCCGAGAGCGGCCACGACCGCGTCGCGCACGGCGTCGTGGGCGGACAGCGCGCTCTCGATCTCGCCCAGTTCGATGCGGTAGCCACCGACCTTGACCTGGAAGTCCTCCCGGCCGAGGAACTCGATCGACCCGTCCGGCCGACGACGACCCAGGTCGCCGGTGCGATAGAGCCGCTCCCCCGTCACCGGGTGCGGCACGAACGACGCCGCGGTGCGCTCCGGATCACCGAAGTAGCCGTCGGCCAGGCCGACACCGGCGATGAACAGCTCGCCGGTCGCGTGCACCGGGCATTCCTGCCAGCGGTCGTTCAACACGTGCCAGCGCTGGTTGCGCAGCGGCACGCCATACGGAATCGAGTCCCAATCCGGATCGACCTCGTCGATCTCGTGGTAGATCGACCAGATCGCGGCCTCGGTGGCGCCGCCGAGGGACACCACGCGACAGTCCGGCGCGACCGAGGTCACCCGCTCCGGCAGCCGGACCGGAATCCAGTCGCCGGACAACATCATCAGTCGCAGCGGACCCGCGTCCGACACGTGGTCCACGAACATCTGGGCCAGCGCCGGCACCGAGTTCCACACCGTGACGTGTCGCTCGCGCACCAGTTCCAGCCACCGCGCCGGATCGCGCCGCGCGTCCGGCTCCGGCAGGACCAGCGCGCCACCGGCCCCCAACACGCCGAACACGTCCCAGACGGACAGGTCGAAGCTCAGCGACGACAGGCCCAGCACCCGGTCGTCCGGTCCGACACCGAACCGCTCGCAGATGTCCACGCACGTGTTCAGCGCGGCCCGATGCGACACCGCGACGCCCTTGGGCTCCCCGGTCGACCCGGACGTGAAGATCACGTACGCGGGGTCGTCCGCCCGCGCCGGTTGCGGCGGCATGTCCTGTTCCGTCGCCCACTCGACGGCCAGTCCGTGCACACCGGCCGGCCACTCCCGGCCGTCGGTCCCCACCGCGAACCGGCACCGGCCCAGTTCCAGCAGCCGATCCTGGCGTACGGCCGGCAGATCCGGATCGACCGGCAGGTAGGCGGCACCGGCGATCAGTACCGCGAGCGCGGCGACGATCTGCTCGGCGCCCTTGGGCAGCGACACCGCCACCAACTGGCCCGGACCGGCGCCCAGCGACCGTAGCCGCGTCGCCAGTGCGCCGGCATGGCCGACCAACTCGCCGAACGTCAGGTCCCGGTCGGCCGCGAACACAGCCGGCGCGTCCGGGTGACGCTCGGCGTGGCGCAACAGGTTCTCGTGCAACAGCCCATCGGGCACCACACCCGTGGTGTCGTTGACCCGCGTCACGAGTTCCCGTTGTGCGGCCGGCAGGGCCGAACGCGGTGGCCGCGTCCACTGCTCGTCCGAATCGGCGAGCTCGGTCAACAAGGACTCGTACTCGTCGAGCATCGTGCCGAGCAGGTTCGCCGGGAACAGCTCGTCGATGCCGATCCAGCTCAGGTAGATCCCGTTCGCGGCCCGGATCACGGCGCCGTCCAACCACACCTGTGGTGTCTGGGCGCTCTCGTGCACCATCTCGCCCAGCCAGCCCAGCATCGACTCGCCGGCGCCCTCGGTCTGCTGGACCAGGGTCGACGTGAACACCACCGGCATCACGCCCCCGGCCGTGCCGCCGCGGACGCGGGCCAGCTCGCGCAGCACGTCGACGCCGTTGACGTGCCGGTATTCCAGGTCCTCCCAGCTCTGCT
>Ga0070714_100003716_pt1 | contig 11437 bp, 8 predicted proteins | sample LARL83metaG_FD_65450 | JGI IMG/M metagenome (GOLD analysis project Ga0070714, IMG submission 65450) | Corn, switchgrass and miscanthus rhizosphere microbial communities from Kellogg Biological Station, Michigan, USA - LAR L8-3 metaG | ecosystem: Host-associated > Plants > Roots > Rhizosphere ... | reverse complement strand
GCTGGCCGCGCCCCGTGTCGAGTACCAAAAGCCCTCCCCGAAAAGGCCCGGCCGCGCCGGCGCCGGAGACCGCCTCGTCTTCTTGACAGTATGCCGTGTCGGCCGAAATCGCCACGCCGGCCGCCTGCCCTGCCCAGGGAACATATCCAATCACGTCCCCTGAAGACCAGACTTTTGCCTGCTACGAAAATCATCTCTAGTAAAAGGGTTAATTCGAGCCTACCGAACGGGTGCGTGGTTACCGCCTCCCCCGCCCGCGCCTCCTACGGCCCCTCCACCTTGCCCCACTGGCTCCCCGTCGCCGCCCGCCGGGCCGCTCCGCCGTCCCCCACTGCGCTCCCGCGGCAACCCGCTGTCCCGCTCCACCTTGCTCCACCATGCTCCCGTCGCGGCCCGAATCCCGCCGTCGCGCAGCCTCTCCCGCCTCTCCTGCCTCTCCCGTCCCTGTGGCGGTAAGTCGGCCGCCGACGCGCCGCGCGGGCGCATTCTTCCCCCACTTTGCACCACCGCTTCTGACCTGCTGCTTTGCGATACCGGCCGCCCTGGCAAACCGGTTTGGACTGGTGCCGGTGGAGGAATGTGGAGTACAGTGGGGCGCGGTGGAGTGAGATAGCCATCGAAGCCCGGCTCGCTGGAGGGGTGGAGGTGAGGACCGAATGTTTCTCGGCACTCACGCGCCCCGGCTTGACGAGAAGGGGCGGCTGTTCCTGCCCGCCAAGTACCGTGACGAGCTCTCCGGGGGAGTCGTGATCACGAAGGGACAGGAGCGCTGCCTGTACGTCTTCCCGCGCGATGAGTTCGCGCGGATGACCGAGGCGCTGCGTACCGCGCCGGTGACCGCCAAGGCGGTCCGGGACTACAGCCGGGTCTTCTTCGCGAGCGCCACCGACGAGCTGCCCGACAAGCAGGGCCGGATCACCGTGCCCGCCGCGCTGCGCACCTACGCCGGACTTGACCGGGACTGCGTGGTGATCGGGGCCAACACCCGGCTTGAGATCTGGGACGCGCAGGCATGGGAGACCTACCTGACCGCCCAAGAGGACTCGTTCTCCGAAGCCGCCGAGGAGGTGCTACCAGGAATTCTCTGACCGGTCGGCGGGAGCGCCGGCCACCGGCTGTCCGGCGGGTCTGGAAGCCGCACCCTGACCGCCAGCCTGGCGCCACTTCCCCGGTGCCAGGCGGTAACCGCCCCTAGTGATTCCCAGGGGCGACGCGGCGCGGATTTCCAGAACCCGCCGGGCCGAAGACGGGCAGCAGGAGCACCAACAGCAGTAGCACCGGCGACGGGGCCGCAGCGGGGGCGGTCACCGTGGCGGCGTCAGGCGACGGCTCGCCTCGCGCGCCACGACTGTCGCCAGCGTCGCGGCCGCCGAGCGCGCCGCGGCCCACCAGCAGCAGTTAAGCAGCGCGGCGGAGCGGAGGGGTCATGAACGAGCACGCCTACGCGCACGTTCCGGTGATGGCCGGCCGTATCGCCGCCCTCCTGCTGCCCGCGCTTACCGGCCCCACCCCCGGCGGCGGTCCGCCGGTTCTCGTCGACGCCACGCTCGGCCGCGCCGGCCACGCGCGGGCCTTCCTCGACGCGGTCCCCGGGCTGCTGCTGATCGGGATCGACGCGGACGCGGCCGCGATCGAGGCCGGGCGCACCCTGGCGGAGCGGTACCCCGGCCAGGTGACCGTCGCGCACGCGTTTTACGACCGCATCGCCGAGATCGCCGCCTCGGCCGGGCACCGCCGCGTCCAGGGCGTCCTGTTCGACCTCGGCGTCTCCTCACCGCAGCTGGACGACGCGCGCCGCGGCTTCTCCTACGCGCAGGACGCTCCGCTCGACATGCGCATGGACCAGGGTGCCGGGCTGACCGCGGAGCGGGTCGTCAACGAGTACCCCGTCCCCGAACTGGCCCGGGTGCTGTTTGAGTACGGGGAGGAGAAGTTCGCCCGCCGCATCGCCGAGCTCATCGCCAGGGAGCGGGCGCGCGAGCCCATCACCAGCACCCTGCGGCTGAGCGGGATCATCAAGGACGCGATACCCGCGCCCGCGCGGCGCACCGGCGGCAACCCGGCCAAGCGGACCTTCCAGGCGCTGCGCATCGAGGTGAACGACGAACTCGGCGCACTGCGCCGGGCGCTGCCCGCCGCGCTTGACCTGCTCGCGCCCGGCGGCCGGCTGGCCGCCCTGGCCTACCACTCGCTCGAGGACCGGCTCGTCAAGCGGGAACTGGCGGCGCGTACCACGGACAAGACCCCGCCGGGGGTTCCGGTGCGCGCAGGCGAGGTACTGCCGGGCAGCCCCCGGTTCCGCCTGCTGACCAGGGGCGCGGAACGCCCGGGCGACGCGGAACTGGCCGCCAACCCGAGATCGGCGTCCGCCCGGCTGCGCGCGGTCGAGCGCCTCGGGGAGGCCGCGTGACCAGCCAGCGAACAGCCGCCGCGGCGGCCGCCGGGAGAACCGCTCCGCGGGCCGCAGTCGGCGGCCGCGCAACCGAAATCGAGATAACAGCAAGAAGCACGATTGCTCAGGGTCGAGTGGCACACGGGGTCGGGAGAGCAGCATGAGCGACGAGCGTTACGTGAGCGACGGGAACCGGCCGGTGGCAAGGAGCCAGCGACGCGAAGACAGCGCCCGCAGCGGCCTCGGGACCATGGCCAGGCCCGCCGTCCGGCCACGGCCGGGCCGCGTGGCCGAGGCCGGGCCAGCCGCAGCAGAACCGCGCCGCGGCCGCCAGGCCCGGCCGGCCTCACCGCAGCGGCCCGCGGCCGCCCAGCAGGCTCTCCCGGTCAGGGAGCAGGGCCCGGGCCGGCGCGCGACCGCCCAGCCGAACCAGCGCGTCGCCCCCCGGCGGCCGGCCCCCGAGCGTCCTGGCGTCGAGCCCGATGCCGCGCGGCGGGCGGGCAAGGGACGGTTCGCCGATGCGGCGACGCGGCCCGCGATCGGCGTCCCGTGGCGGGCCGCGCCGGGCAGGCGGTCCGGGCAGCCGCGGCCGGAGATGCCGCGAGTGCCGCAGGCGGAGCCAGCGCAGCCGGAGGGTGCGCAAGGCCAGGCCCCGCAGCCGAGCGCGCCGGCCGCCGTCGGCCCGCACCGGATGCCGTTCGTGCTGCTGCTGTGCGGCCTGCTTGGCGGCGCGCTCATCTCGGCGCTGGTGATCAGCACCACGCTCGCCGAGGGGTCCTTCAAGATCAGCAAGCTGCAGGACTCGACAAGCACGCTAGCCAGGCAGCGGCAGGCGCTTGAGGACCAGGTGGCGCAGGCGCAGTCGGCCCAGGTGATCGAGGAGCGAGCCGCCGAGCTCGGCATGCGGCGGACCGGCGAACTGCGGTTCGTCGACCTCAAGACAGGCAAGGTCACCGATGACGGGCCCACCTGGGCCGGAGCCGTCAACGCTCCCGGATATACCCCGTGACAAGGCGGGGACCGGGAACTGGGGGCCCCGGTCGCGGGGCTTCGGGCGCTAGGGGCGGGGCGGGCGGGGATGGCCGCCCGGGCGGGCGGGGCCGGCCGGGCGGGGATGGCGGCCCAGGCGGGCGCGGCAGCGCCGGACGATGGGGCAGGCCCGACTGGCCAGGGCGCCAGGGGCCGGCCGCGCGCCGGCCCGGTGACCCGCGCACCGCGACCGGCCCCAACCCCGTTGTCCCGCCGGGCCGCCCCCCGGGCCCAGGCCAGGCGGTGCCGAGGGACGGCGAGCGGCGCGCCGGCCGCAATCACAGCACCGACCCCCGAAGCACCGGCCCCAGAAACACGGGCGACCGCACCGGCCGCAGCACTGGCGGCCAGGGACCAGGCCTGCCGCGGAACGCGCGGCTGCCCGGCGACCCCGCCGCCCGGCGCCCCGGCCAGGGTGCCCGCCCGCCAGGGGGCCCTCCCCGCCCAGCGCGCCGTCCGCCCCGCTGGCTGAGCGTTCGCCGCGGTGAGCCGGGACGGCGGGTGGGCCTCACCTTCTTGTCGATCGCGATCGTGCTGACCCTGTTCGCCGGCCGCCTGGTGCAGATCCAGGTACTGCAGTCGGGCTACTACAAAGCGGCCGCCAACGCCGAGAAGCTGACCACGATCACCCTGCCGGCGCTGCGCGGCACCATTTACGGTGCGAACGGCCAGGTCCTCGCGATGACCATCGAGACCTACACGATCGCCGCCGACCCGACGCAGATCCCAGACGCCGACCGGCCGTCCGTCGCGCAGAAGCTCGCCGGCCTGCTCGGCACGACCCCCGCGCAGGTGCTTAACCGGCTCCGCCACCCGGCGTCGCGCAGGAACGCGGTGCTCGCCAAGGGCGTGTCGACCGCCAACGAGGCCAAGATCCAGAACCTCGGCCTCACCGGCATCTACGCCTCCCCGGTCTTCGTCCGTGCCTACCCCGACGGCAGCGCGACCGCCAACATCGTCGGGTTCACCAACGTCAACCCGGACACGCACGTGATCACCGGCCAGTCGGGGATCGAGGCTCAGTACAACCGGCTGCTCACCGGCACCACCGGCAGCGAGCAGGGCGAGATCGGCGCGGACGGCATGGCGATCCCGCTGGCCGGCACCGAGGACACGCCGGCCAAGGACGGCCGGTCCGTCAAGCTGACGATCATCCCCGCGCTCCAGTTCCAGGCACAGCAGGCGTGCCAGCAGGAGGTCCAGAAAGCCCACGCGGCGAACTGCTCGGTCGTCGTCATAGACCCCAAGACCGGCGCCATCCTGGCCATGGCCCAGTGGCCCACCTACGACCAGGTCACCTTCACCAGCGTGAGCCAGACCACGGACCTGCCCGACGCGTACCTGTTCGCGCCCGGCTCGACCGCCAAGGTGATCACCGCGGCCGCCGCGTTCGAGACGGGCGGCCAGACGCCGATGAACACCTACAACATCCCGTACCAGATCTACCGGGGCGGACAGTGGATCCACGACGCTGAGTGGTCGCCCGGCGAGCGCTACACGATCGCGGGCATCATCGCGAACTCCTCCAACATCGGCATGTCCCAGGTGGTGGAGCACGTCTCACCGCAGGTGCAGTACGACTACCTCAAGGCGTTCGGCCTCGGCGACCCGACCGGCCTCGGCCTGCCGGGAGAGGAGCCGGACACCGCCTACTCGGCGGACGCGCTCCCGCCGCCGTCCAAGTGGGCGGGCGACGAGCGGTACACCCTGTCCTACGGCCAGGGCATCTCGGTCAACGCCGTGCAGATGGCCAGCGTGTACGCGACGATCGCCAACGGCGGCGTCCGCGTCCAGCCGACCCTGGTGGCCGGCACGTACAGCGCGGCCGGGCACTACGTCCCGGCCAGGCCGCAGGCGTCGCGGCGGGTCATCCAGGCCAAGACAGCCCAGCAACTGATCTCGATCCTGCAGCAGGTGCCCGCCGTGGACGACCAGGCCAACCAGCGGTGGGGCGACTTCCCCGGCTACGCGATCGCGGCCAAGACCGGCACGGCGAGCGAGCCGTCGGTCGACCCGGCGCACCCCTGCCCGAAGAGCAACCCGCTGTGCGTGCACGGGTCGAGTTACATCGGCATGGCCCCGGGTAACGGCCCGCAGATCGTCGTCGCCGTGAACGTGCAAGACCCCAAGACCAACAACGACTACTTCGGCATGGACATCGCCGGACCGGTCTTCTACAGCGTGATGAACGCCGCACTGCAAACCCAGCAGATCCAGCCACAACCCGGACTTGTCGCTCCCCATGTTCGACTCAACGCGCGCTGATTTTGGATACCCTCTGGGCGTGATCCGTCCCGCCCGCCTCGCTCCGCGCCCGCTGTCCGGGCTGGCTGAGCTGCTTGGCGTGGGCCGGACAGAGGCGATAGAGAACGGATTCGGCGTTCTCTCCGGCGTCACGCTCGACTCCCGGGCGGTGCGGCCCGGCGACCTGTACGCCGCGCTGCCCGGCAGCCGCACCCACGGCGCGGCCCACAGCGACCAGGCGGTGGCGTCCGGCGCGGTCGCGATCCTCACCGACCCGGACGGCCGCGACCGGGCCGCGCGCACCGGGGTGCCCGTCTTCGTCGTGGCCAGCCCGCGGATGAGCCTCGGCGACGTTTCCTGCTGGATCTACGGCGACCCGTCGCGCCGGATGACGATGATCGGCGTGACGGGGACGAGCGGCAAGACCACCACCAGCTACCTGTGCGAGGCGGGGCTGCGCGCGGCCGGGCACAGCACCGGCCTTATCGGCGGGGTGGAGATCAGGATCGGTGGCGAGGTGGTCAGGGCGTCGCTGACCACACCGGAGGCGCCGGACCTGCAGGCGCTGCTCGCCGTGATGGCCGAGCGCCGGGTGACGGGCGTCGCGATGGAGGTCTCCAGCCACTCGCTGGCGCTCGGCCGGGTCGCGGGCACCCGCTACGGCGTCGCCGTGTTTACCAACCTGTCCCAGGACCACCTGGACTTTCACGCGGGCTTCGAAGACTACTTCCGGGCCAAAGCGAAGCTGTTCACCCCGGCGTACTCCGCCGTAGGCGTGGTGAACGTGGCCGACCGGTACGGCCGTCGCCTGGTGGCCGAGGCGTCGGTGCCGATCGTCACGTTCTGCGCGGACCCGGCCTCCGGCGCGTACGCGCAAGCGGAGTGGCGCGCGGCCGACGTCCGCTGCGGCGCGGACGGCTCCACCTTCCGTGTCATCGGCCCCGGCGGCGTCGAGGCGGACGCCTCCGTTACGCTGCCCGGCCAATTCAACGTGGCGAACGCGCTGGCGGCCATCGTGGCGCTGGTCGAGGCAGGCACCGACCTGGCGGACGCGGTCGAGGGCGTGGCTTCCTGCCCCGGCGTCCCCGGCCGCCTGCAGCGGGTAGCCAGCGTGCCCGGCCAGCCCGACGCGTTCGTGGACTACTCGCACAAGCCCGGCGCGGTTGAGGCGGTGCTCGGCGCGCTTCGCCAGGTGACGAGCGGTGAACTGATCGTGGTGCTCGGCTGCGGTGGCGACCGTGACCGCGGCAAGCGCCCGCTGATGGGCGCCGCCGCGGCCAGGCTCGCGGACGTGGCGATCCTCACAAGCGACAACCCGCGCTCTGAGGACCCGCTCGCCATTCTCACCGAGATGTTGCAGGGAGTGATCGGTGTCCCGCAGGTGGAGCGGGCCCGGGTGATCGTCGAGCCGGACCGGGCCGCGGCGATTGAGCTTGCCGCCGCCATGGCGGGGAAGGGGGACGTTGTGCTCGTGGCAGGCAAGGGGCACGAGACCGGCCAGTACGTCGGGGGAACCGTGCTGCCGTTCGATGACGCGGCGGTCACGGCCGCCGCCCTGGCCCGCCACAACGCCCCGGGCGGCCGGTCATGAGCGCCGCGCCCATGCCCCCGTCCCCGCGTGGATGTGACTTTACTGCTGCTATAGCGACACCAAAGGCACATCCACGCAGTGCCCGGATGGGGGTGCGCGGGTGATAACGCTGTCTGTCGCCGAGATCACTGAGATCGTCTCCGGTGTCATCTCAGGAAGCACAGCCGCGGACGCCGTGGTAACCGGGCCGGTGGTGATCGACTCCCGGCTGGCATCACCCGGCGCGCTGTTCGCCGCGCTGCCCGGTGAGCGCGTTGACGGCCACGACTACGCCGGCGCCGCCGCGCTGGGCGGCGCGGCGGCCATCCTCGCCGCCCGCCCGCTGCCCGGGGTGGCAGCACCGGTGATCGTGGTCCCTGACGTCATTCTCGCGCTTGGCGCGCTGGCCCGGGCCGTGCTGCGCCGGCTGCCCGGTGTCACCGTCGTCGGCATCACCGGGTCGTCGGGCAAGACCTCAACCAAGGACCTCACCGGCCAGGTGGTCGAGCGGCTCGGTCCGGCCATCACACCGGAAGGCTCGCTCAACAACGAGATCGGCCTGCCGCTGACCGTGCTGCGCGCCGACGAGACGACGAGGTACCTGATCCTGGAGATGTCGGCCAGGGGCATCGGGCACATCGCCTACCTCGCCGGCATCGCCCCGCCGCGGATCGGCGCGGTGCTCAACGTCGGCCGCGCGCACGCCGGCGAGTTCGGCTCGGTCGACGCGGTGGCCAAGGCCAAGGGCGAACTGGTGGAGGCCCTGCCCGCGGCGTCCGGCGGTGGCGTGGCGGTGCTCAACGCCGACGACCCCAACGTGGCCGCGATGGCGGCGCGCACCAGCGCCCGCGTGGTGACGACGAGCGTCGACCCCGGCCGTGAGGCCGACGTGCGGGCGGCGGACATCAGCCTTGACGATCTTGGCCGCGCCTCGTTCCTCCTCTCGGTGGGCGGCGCCACCGCGAACGTGAAGCTGCGGCTGCACGGCCGCCACCACGTGGCCAACGCGCTCGCCGCGGCAGCGGTGGCCGCAGAACTCGGGATGGATGCCGACGCGATCGCGGACGCGCTCAGCGCGGCCACCGCGCGCAGCAAGAAACGCATGGAGCTCACGCGACGGGCCGACGGCGTGCTGGTGGTGAACGACGCCTACAACGCCAACCCGGACTCGACCAGGGCCGCCATCGAGGCCCTCGCGCACCTGGCGCGCAACGGCAGGCGCGGCATTGCCGTGCTCGGCTACATGGCCGAGCTCGGCGACATCGAGGCACGCAGCCATGAGGAGGCCGGCCGGCTGGCCGCCCAGGTCGGCGTGGCGCTGGTGGTCGCCGTCGGCGCGGGCGCCGCCCCGGTGCTCGACGGGGCGCGCGCGACCGGCGGGTGGCAAGGGGAGGCCATCGCCGTGCCCGACCCCGAGAGCGCGGTCGCGGAACTCAAGAACCGGTTGCGTCCCGGTGACGTGGTACTAGTGAAGGCATCGAAGTCCGCCGGCTTGTGGCTAGTAGCGGACGGCCTGCTCGCGGAGGATGACCAGTGAAGACGATCCTGCTCTCAGGGGCCATCTCGATGATCGTCGCGCTGCTCGGCACCCGGCCGACGATCGGCGTGCTGCGAAAGCGGAAGCTCGGCCAGGAGATGCGGCTCGAGGGCTCGCAGGCCACGCCGGCCCTGAGCAAGAGCGGCACGCCGTCCATGGGCGGCATCGTCATCATCATCGCCTCGCTGGTCGGCTACGCGCTCGGGCACTTGTTCACCGCCGACCCGATGACCGCCTCGGGCGTGCTGGTGCTGTTCCTGATGACCGGCCTCGGCTTCGTCGGCTTCCTCGACGACTTCATCAAGGTGTTCATGCGGCGCAGCCTCGGCCTGCGCAGCGGGGCCAAGCTCCTCGGCCAGGCACTGGTGGGCGTGATCTTCGCGGTGCTGGTGATCCACTTCCCTGACGGCTACGACCTGACCCCGGCGTCGACGCACATCTCGTTCCTCGCCGACTTCGGCGTATCCATCGGCGCGGTGCTGTTCGTGGTCTGGGTGCTGCTCATGGTCACCGCCACCTCCAACGGGGTGAACCTCACCGACGGCCTCGACGGCCTGGCGACCGGCGCGTCGATCCTGGTCCTCGCCGCGTACGTGATCATCGGGAACTGGCAGTACCGCAACGACTGCACGGTCGCGCTCGCCTCGAACTGCTACCCGGTCCGCGACCCGCTCGACGCCGCGGTGGTCGCCGCCGTGGTGATGGGCGCCTGCTTCGGCTTCCTGTGGTGGAACGCGCCGCCCGCCAAGATCTTCATGGGCGACACCGGCTCGCTCGCCCTCGGCGGCGTCCTCGCGGGCCTCGCCATCATCACCCGCACCGAGTTGCTGCTGCTCCTGCTCGGCGGGCTGTTCGCGATCATCACGATGTCGGTGGTGATCCAGGTAGGCGTCTTCAAGGTGACCAAGTGGCGGACAGGAAAGCCGTTCCGCGTGTTCAAGATCGCGCCCCTGCAGCATCACTTCGAGCAGGTCGGCTGGGCGGAGACGACGATCGTGGTCCGCTTCTGGCTGATCGCCGGCATGTTCGTGGCCCTGGGCCTCGGCATCTTCTACGTCGCCTGGTTCCCCAAGTAACTCCCGGAGGGCCCGTCAGCTGCTGCCTTAGGCGATCCGCGGCTGAGGTCGGATTTCCAGGTACCCCCGGGTTCCCCGTCGGGCTGATTCCCGAGGTCACCCCTGGCTGAGGTCGGCTGCCGGGTGGCGGGTGGCGAGGGGTGTCCCCGCGCCCTCGTCGTGGCCCAAAACCATGGCCCCGAAGGGGCGCGGCTGACACCCGCACGCCCCCCGCTTCTCGCATCTGCGGGCCCACTCACGGCGACCTCAGCCACTCACCGGACGACGATCCTGCCGCACCATCCCTCCCGCTCTTCTCTCAGGTCACGGCCATCTCATGGGGACGGCGCCCGTCAGGGCATCCTTAACGAAGGTCGCTGAAAGCACTGATGGCTGCTCGCAGTTGTGAGCGCTGAGGTACGATGGTCACGTAATCAGCCAAAGACTGGCGAACAAAAAGACGGACGAACGACAGTCCGTTGGGCCGCCGATGCCAGGTCGTAGGCAGTTGACCTCGGTAACGCATGGAGAGGCCATGCGGATAAGCAAGCCGGCGTAACTGTTCGTTCTCAGTTTTTTGTTTTGCCAGGTTCATGCTGATTTTGTGGCCTCATGAGGGGTCCTGAAACCCTGTGTGAAGGCATCCGCTATCTGCGCGATGCGAAGGGACGAGCCGGCTCTTATCTTCGTGGTCTCCTCCTGAGAGGAGTCCATGTGGCTCTTGCACTCGTGATCATCATCGGCGGTTTGGTGATTGTACTTACCGCCGCGGTCCAAATCCCAGCGGCTGCAGCTGCGTTTCTACGTGCATGCATCCCGCTGGTCGAAGCCTTCCATGATCTTCGCAACGCCATCCGCCGACCCGGTTCAGCGCAGCAAGATCTCGGGCAAGCCAGTGAGGCGGAAGAGGCAGAACCATCTGCCCACGAGCAGCCGGCCCAGAGCGAACATCCGGAGCAGGGCGAGGTGGGCGAATCGCGCTAGCTTGACTACGTAAACTGCCGGAACACGCGGCCCTTTGCGCGGCGACAGCTCAAAGGGCCGCTTTCGCAGCAGGTAGTCATCGGATCCGATCGGGCGTGACCGCTTGTCGGCGAACTCGCGGTGCCGGGCAACCATCTCGCTGATCTCCCGGGCTTCCTGCTCTCTGTCTTGTTCGGGGAAACGGGCGGGGTCGCCGGGCTGGGCTACAGGAACGAGTTCGGGTTCAGCAGAGCGCAGCGGGGCCCAGGGCTGGCCGGGGTGGCGGCGGCGCAGTTCGGCGTCGGCGGCGACGGCGAGATGCCTTTGGTGCCGGGTGGCGCGTTCCCAGTCGGCACGATCGGCCAGGGCCGCGGCGAAGACGGTCTCCCGTTCCTGGTAGGCGTCATGCATGGCTTGGTAGCTGGCCGCGACGGTCTCCGCGGCCCAGGTCGCTCCTACTGCAGCGGCGTGCTCGTTGTAGCCCAGGGAGTCCGGGGCCCCGCCACTTCCCGTCGGTGATCGTGCGGGCGACGTGGGCGATCTAGGAGTGGACGTGCAGCGGCATGTCGCCGTCCCGGCTGGTGTGCTGCAGCCAGTGCGCGATCGCCAGGTCCGCTTCGTGCCACTGGCCTGTTTCGCGGCCGTTG
>Ga0070714_100003715_pt1 | contig 11438 bp, 10 predicted proteins | sample LARL83metaG_FD_65450 | JGI IMG/M metagenome (GOLD analysis project Ga0070714, IMG submission 65450) | Corn, switchgrass and miscanthus rhizosphere microbial communities from Kellogg Biological Station, Michigan, USA - LAR L8-3 metaG | ecosystem: Host-associated > Plants > Roots > Rhizosphere ... | reverse complement strand
CAGCTCGGGGTGCCGTTCGAGGACGTCGAGGTGATCCACGGTGACACCCAGTCCTCGCACAAGGGCCTGGACACCTACGGGTCGCGTTCGCTGGCGGTGGGCGCGATCGCGGTGGTGAAGGCGGCCGAGAAGGTGGTCGGCAAGGCGCGGACGATCGCGGCGCACCTGTTGGAATGCGCCGAGAGCGACCTCGATTTCGCCCACGGCTCGTTCACCGTGCGCGGCACCGAGACGTCCACGACCATCCAGGACATCTCGCTGGCCACGTTCGCGGCGCACAACCTGCCCGACGGTGTCGAGCCGTCGCTGGACTCGGACGCCACGTTCGACCCGGAGAACTTCTCCTTCCCGCACGGCACACATTTGTGTGCCACCGAGGTGGACACGGAAACAGGCCGGGTGACGATCCGTTCGTACGTGTGCGTGGACGACGTCGGCAAGGTCGTGAACCCGCTGATCGTGGACGGCCAGGTGCACGGCGGGCTGGCGCAGGGCATCGCGCAGGCCCTGTTCGAGGAGGCCGTGCACGACGAGTCGGGCACGCTCACCACTGCCACGTTCGCCGACTACCTGCTGCCCTCGGCCGCCGACCTGCCGTCGTTCACCACCGACCGCACGGAGACGCCGGCTACGACGAACCCGCTGGGTGTCAAGGGCGTCGGCGAGGCGGGGACCATCGCGTCCACTCCGGCCGTGGTGAACGCGGTCGTCGACGCGGTGCGTCACCTCGGCGTGCAGGACGTCGAGATGCCCTGTAGTCCACAACGCGTGTGGCGGGCCATCCAGACCGCCAGCAACGGAGGTGCCGCGTGATTCCCGCCGCGTTCGACTACACCGCTCCGTCCAGTGTGGAGGAGGCGATCCGCGCGCTGGCCGACGCGGGCGAGGACGGCAAGGTGCTCGGCGGCGGACAGAGCCTGCTGCCGGTGCTCCGGGTGCGGCTGGCCGCGCCGTCCGTCGTCGTCGACCTGAGCAAGATCGCCGAGCTGCGAGGTGTCCGCGAGGACGGCGACCACCTGGTGATCGGCGCCATGACCACGCACTACGAGCTGCAGCGCGACCCGCTGGTCCGCGAGCACGCCGCGCTGCTGGCCGTGGCCACCGACACCGTGGCCGACCCGCAGATCCGGCACCGGGGCACGTTCGGCGGCGCGCTCGCGCACGCCGACCCGGCCGGTGACCTGCTCGCCCCGGCCCTCGCGCTGGACGCCGAGATGGTCATCGCCGGCCCGAACGGGCGTCGTACCGTGTCCGCGGCCGACTTCTTCGTGGACTTCTTCACCACGGCGCTGGACCAGGACGAGATCCTGGTCGAGGTCCGGGTGCCGAAGTACACCGGATGGGGCGCGCACTACGAGAAGTTCAACCGCGTGGCCCAGGCGTGGTCGATCGTCGCGGTCGCGGCGGCCGTCCGCGTGGTCGACGGCACGTTCGCCGAGGCCAGGGTCGGCCTGACCAACATGGCAGCGACACCGGTCCGGGCGCACGCGGTCGAGGCGGCGCTGGTCGGCCAACCGGCGACGGCGGACGCGATCCGGGCCGCCGCCGCACACGCGGCCGACGGCACGAACCCGACGAGCGACAACAACTCGGACGCCGATTTCCGCAAGCACCTGGCCACCGTCCTGACCTCGCGCGCTGTGCTCGCCGCCGCCAACTAGATCCATCCCGAGTGTGCGGGTGGGACCGAACGGGTACGTCGGTCCCACCCGCACGACTATGTTGGGTGACACGCAACGAGCGAGGAGGCCAGCCGTGCGATTGGAGCACCAGTTCTCCGTCCCGGCGCCGCCTGACGCGGTGTGGGCTGCGGTGATCGATCCCGAGCGCGTGGCGCCGTGTATGCCCGGCGCGACACTCACCGAGGTCAACGGAGCCGAGTTCAGCGGCGGCGTCAAGGTGAAGTTGGGTCCGGTTTCCTTGTTGTACAAGGGATCCGGCCAGTTCCTGGAGACCGACGAGCAGGCTCGGCGGGTGGTGATCAAGGCCGCCGGGAAGGACTCGCGCGGCAACGGCACCGCCGCGGCCACCGTGACGGTGACGCTGGCCGAGGACGGCGGTGGCACGAAGGGCACGGTCGTCACCGACCTGACGATCACCGGCAAGCCGGCGCAGTTCGGCCGGGGCATGATCGTCGAGGTCGGCGGCAAGATCCTGGACACGTTCGCCACTTGCCTGGCCACCAAGCTGGGCGCTGCAGCCGAGTCGGCTGAGGCTCCGGCCGAGCAGTCCGAGCCGGCTCCGGCCAAGCGCCGCACCCGGGCGAAGGTCACCGAACCGGCCCCCCAGGACACCGCGGCCGCCGACAGCGACACGACCGACGCGGAGGAACCGCCCCCGCAGGCCAAGCCGAAGCCGGCCACCCGCCGCCGAACCGCGGCCGCGTCGAAGGCCGCCGCCACGAAAGCAGCGTCGGGCGCCGAAACCACGTCGATCCCGGCCCCGCCCGATCCCGGCGCCGCCAACGGCGTTGTGGCCGACGTGCCGGCCGGCCACACCCTGGACGCCGACCCGATCCCGGCATCGCCCCGGCTGCACGTCGTGGACGAGCCCGCTCCGGACGCGCCCCGCAAGATCGAGCCGGTCGAGACCGAGCCGATCGACCTGCTCGACTACGCCGGCCCGTCCGTGGCGAAACGGTTGATCCCGGTCGTCATCGGGTTGATCGTGCTCATCCTGGTGATCCGGCGCCTGCGCCACCGTTAGCGAGGGCAGATACCCGGCGCAGCCGATCCCGCCAGCGCATGGTGGTGTCGGGATCGGCCGTGACCGTGACCGGTTCCGGCGGTGTCGTGGGCACCGGCAACCAGCCGTCCACCGGCCGGTACGGCGTGTCCACGACGTCGGCCGTCAGCAGCGAGATCGTGCCGAGGCCGCACGCGAAGTCCAACTCGGGCAACGCCCCGGCCAACGCCAGCCCGGCCGCGAGCCCCACGCTCGTCTCGACCGCCGACGAGACGACACACGGCAGCCCGCAGCGCTCCGCGATCGCCAACGCCCGCCGTACTCCGCCCAGCGGCGCCACCTTGATCACGGCGATGTCGGCCGCGCCGGCCAACGCGACCCGCATCGGATCGTCGGCCCGCCGGATCGACTCGTCCGCCGCGATCCGCACGTCCACCCGCCGCCGCACCTCGGCCAGTTCCGCGACGGTCCAGCACGGCTGCTCGACGTACTCCAACCCGTGCGCCGCCGAGTCCAGCGTCCGAATCGCGCGTACGGCGGTGTCGACGTCCCAGGCACCGTTGGCGTCCACCCGGATCCGGCCGGCGGGTCCGAGCGCGTCCCGCACCGCGGTCACCCGCTCGACGTCATCGGCCAGCGGCACACCCGCGTCGGCCACCTTCACCTTCGCCGTGCCACACCCGGAAGCCACGACCAGTTCGTGTGCCCGTTCGGGTGCGACGACGGGCACGGTGCAGTTGATCGGCACCCGGTCCCGTACCGGCGCCGGCCACCCCTCGTCGGCCGACTCACGGGCAGACGCGAGCCAGGGGACGCATTCGGTGTCGTCGTAGTCCAGAAACGGACTGAATTCGCCCCACCCGGCCGGGCCGCGCAACAGGACACCTTCGCGAACGGTGATGCCACGGAAGCGGGTACGCATCGGCAGCGCGTAGACGGTAGCCGAGTCCATGTGACCATCTTCGCAGGCATTTTCCGTGGGCATGAAAACACCCGATCGGTGCGCGTTTGGCACGCGCACCGATCGGGTGGGAAATGCGGGGATTAAGAAGCCGGCGGCGGAGGCGTCGGGGTCGGCGGCACCGGCGGCGTCGGAACGGTCGGCACGGGCAGGCTCACCGGCAGGCAGGAGTCGGTGTTGATCGCCGTGATCGCCGACGCGAGACCGGACGCGGCCTTCAGGACGGCCGTCGGGTCAGGTGTGGCAGCGGTGCCGGCCTTGATCTGGTCGAGCGCGGCCGAGAGCAGGCCCACCGTGTCGCCGGCGCAGTTGGCAGCGGCGGCGCGGGCGTGCGGCGACGGGTTCGGCGGCGGCGTCGGGTTGGGCGGAGGAGTCGGGTTCGGTGGCGGCGCGGGGGTGGGCGGCGGCGCTGGCGTGGGCGAGGGGGAGGCCGTCGGGAGGGCGGGGAGGCAGCCGGCGGTCTGGGCCGCGGTGACGGCGTTGAACAGGCTGCCGGCGTCCTGGCTCAGTTTGTTGGGGTCGGGTGTCGCGGCGGACACGTCGGTGCCGAGGTTGGTCACCGCTGTTGTCAGGTCCGTTACCTGCTGCGTGTCCTTGGTACACGACGGAGCCGGCGGATTGTCGAACCCGGCCGCGGACGCGGTCGCGGGCAGAGCGACGGTACCGGCCAGAGTCAGGGCCAGCGGTAGGTAGGCTAGCCACCTGCGGGTCATGAAATTCTCCTCACGATTTGCAATTTCGATCTGGAAGAATTGCGTGCAGATGGTAAGCACGGTGACCTGGTCGCCCGCTGGCTGGAATACGGAATTCACTCGGTAGAGAATCGAATACACCACGCACGGTCGTCATTTAGGTGCACCGCCCGCCGCCATGCCCGGGCCTGCCCGGCCCTAATGATCACGTTAGGGGTACCCAACCGGTGGGACACCGGTGACCGTTGGTGGTCACCGGCCGCCCGGTACCGTCAGCACATGGAGAGCGTGCGCGTGATCGAGGACTGGCCGGTCGAACAGGCAGCCACGGCGGTCGTCGATGCGGATGGTTCGGTCCTGGGCGCGCACGGTCCACAGGACATGGAGTTCGAACTGGCGTCGGTCACCAAGTTGTTGACGGCGTACGCGGTACTGATCGCGGTCGAGGAAGGCGCGGTCGAGTGGGACCAGCCGGCCGGCCCCGCCGGGTCGACGGTGCGGCATCTCATCGCCCACACGTCGGGCCTGGCGTTCAACGAACACAAGGTGATGGCACCGCCCGGCCAGCGCAGGCTGTACTCGAACGCCGGTTTCGAGGTACTGGCCGCGACGGTCGAAGAGGCATCCGGAATCCCGTTCCCGACGTACATGGCGGACGCGGTACTGAAGCCGCTCGAGATGACGTCATCACGATTGGCCGGATCGGCGGGTTCGGGCGCGGTATCGACAAGCGCCGACCTGACACGCTTCGCAGCGGAGTTGCAGGAACCAAAACTGGTAGCGAAGGAAACGATGGCCGAGGCCACAACGGTCGTCTTTCCCGGATTGACGGGCGTGCTCCCAGGTTTGGGCCACCAACGCCCCAACGACTGGGGGTTGGGTTTCGAGCTACGGGACCACAAGAGTCCACATTGGACCGGATCCCGCAACTCGCCGGAAACGTTCGGCCACTTCGGCCAGGCCGGCACGTTCCTGTGGGTAGACCCGGTAGCCAGGGTCGCATGCGTGGTCCTAACAGACCGAATCTTCGGCGAGTGGGCCAAACGGGTGTGGCCGGCATACGCGGACGCGGTACTGGAAGAACTGGGCCGATAGCCCACCCAGGTGGAGGGACGGACAGCCCAGCCGACACACAGCCCAACCGCCGCCCCATGCGCTGCTGGGCGGCGGTTATGTGGTGGGCTTGCTGGAGCGGTCCGTTCGCCCGTGCTGCCCGGTCTGCTGTGGACAGTCAATCAGTCGAACTCTGGGAGTGCCGGGCCTAGGAGGTCATCCGCGTCCACGATCGTGTACGCATAGCCCTGTTCGGCCAGAAAGCGCTGGCGGTGTGCCGCATAGTCCGTGTCCAGCGTGTCCCGGGACACGACCGAGTAGAAGTGGGCCTGGCGTCCGTCGCCCTTGGGCCGTAGCAGGCGGCCTAGGCGTTGCGCCTCCTCCTGGCGTGAGCCGAACGTGCCGGACACCTGGATGGCGACCGTCGCTTCCGGTAGGTCGATCGAGAAGTTGGCTACCTTCGACACCACCAGGGTTTTCAGCTCGCCCCGCCGGAACTCGTCGAACAGCTTCTCTCGTTCCGTGTTACGCGTCGATCCCTGGATCACCGGTGCGTCCAATGCCTCGCCCAGTTCGTCCAACTGATCGAGGTATGCGCCGATGACCAGGGTCGGCTCGCCGGCGTGGCGCTCCAAAATGGACTTGACGACCGGCAGCTTCGTGCGTGCCGTCGAGCAGATCTTGTAGCGCTCGTCCGGCTCGGCGACCGCATATGTCAACCGCTCCGCCTCCGTCATCGTCACGCGGACCTCGACGCACTCGGCCGGGGCGATCCAGCCCTGTGCCTCGATATCGCGCCACGGGACGTCGTAACGCTTCGGTCCGATCAGCGAGAAGACGTCGCCTTCCTGACCGTCCTCGCGAACGAGGGTGGCCGTCAGGCCCAGCCGCCTGCGCGACTGGAGGTCCGCCGTCATGCGGAACACCGGTGCCGGCAACAGGTGGACCTCGTCGTAAATGATCAAGCCCCAGTCGCGGGAGTCGAACAACTCCAAATGCCGGTACTCGCCCTTGGTCTTCCTCGTGATGACCTGGTACGTCGCGATGGTGACCGGACGGATCTCCTTGCGTTCGCCGGAGTACTCACCGATCTCGTCCTCGGTCAGGCTCGTCTTGGCCACCAGCTCGCGTTTCCACTGCCGGCCGGCGACCGTATTGGTCACGAGGATCAGCGTCGTCGCCTCCGCGAGTGCCATCGCGGCGGCGCCGACCAGCGTCTTCCCCGCGCCGCACGGCAGCACGATCACGCCGGAACCGCCGGCCCAGAACGCCTCGGCCGCCTGTCGCTGGTAGTCGCGCAGGTGCCAGTCCCGCTCATCCAAGGTGATGTCGTGGTGTTCGCCGTCGACGTAACCCGCCAGGTCCTCGGCCGGCCAACCGGCCTTGAGCAGCAACTGCTTCAGGCGTCCGCGTTCGCTCGGGTGGACGACGACCGTGTCGGGGTCGATCCGTGCGCCCAGCATCGGGCTGATCTTCTTGTGGCGCAGGACCTCTTCCAGCACAGCACGGTCGATCGTCGTCATGACGAGGCCGTGGGCCGGGTTGTTGACCAGCGTCAACCGGCCGAAGCGGGCCATCGTGTCGACCACGTCCACCAGCAGCGGCTGGGGGACCGGATAGCGCGAGTAGCGCACGAGGGTGTCCACGACCTGCTCCGCGTCGTGACCGGCGGCGCGCGCGTTCCACAGCGCGAGCGGTGTCACTCGGTACGTGTGCACGTGCTCGGGCGCTCGCTCCAACTCGGCGAACGGCGCGATCGCGGTGCGCGTCTCGTTCGCGAGTGGGTGGTCGACCTCGAGCAGCAGCGTCTTGTCGGACTGAACGATCAGTGGTCCGTCGGACACGTCGTGTTCCCCTCCCGGTCCTGGCTCACCCACCAGTGTGCCAACTCCGGGAGGGGTACTCGAATTCAGTGCTTGAGCAGGCGCGCGACCTCGCTGCGCAGCCGCACGAACTCGACCGACGCGCGCGTGACGATCTGGTCGCGCTCGCGCGGCAGGTCCACCTTCAGTGTGTCGACGACGGTCGTGGGCGACTCGGACAGGACCAGCACTCGGTCACCGAGGTAGACGCTCTCGTCGATGTCGTGCGTGACCAGCAGGATCGTCATGTCCTGGGCGGCCCGCACGCGCAATACGAGATCCTCCAACTCGCCCCTGGTCTGGGCGTCGACCGACGCGAACGGCTCGTCCATCAGCAGCAGCGACGGCCGGTACGCCAGCGCCCGCGCGATCGCGACCCGCTGCTGCATGCCACCCGAGAGCTGCCACGGGTGCTTGCGGGCGACGTGCCCGAGGCCGACCGAGGCGAGCGCGTCCTCGGCCCGTTCCCGCCGTTCCCGCCTCGACAGCGACGAGCCGCGCAGCGGGAACTCCACGTTCTTGACCACGGAGAGCCACGGGAACAGCGACCGGCTGTAGTCCTGGAAGACCACCGCGAGATCGCCCGGCACGTCCCTGACCTGCCGGCCGTGCAGGTGGATCTCGCCGGTGCTGATCCGGTGCAGGCCGGCGATCGACTTGAGCAGGGTCGACTTGCCGCAGCCGGAAGGGCCGACGACGCACACGATCTCGCCCTCGTCGACCCGGAAGTTCACCTCGTCGATCGCCACGTGCGCCCGCGCGCCCGTTCCATATGTATGGCCCAGTTCGATGACGTCCAGCATGGCCGGTTCATCCTTCCAGCAGGCGAGTGGAACTGTGGTGCCACGCCAAGGCCCGGTCCTCCACGGCGACCAGCAGGCGGTTGAGCATGAAACCCAGCAGGCTGACCAGCGCGATGCCGGCCCACATGCTCTTGTAGTCGAACGTGTCCTGCGCGTTGGTGATCACGTAGCCCAGCCCGTTCGGGCTGCCGACGAACTCGGACACGACCATCAGGATCAGCGCGATCGCCAGGTTGATCCGCAGCCCGGCGAAGATCTTCGGTGCGGCGGCCGGCAACACGACCGTGGTGATCCAGCGCACCCGCCCGATCCGGTATGCCCGCGCGGTGTCGCGCTTGATCGGGTCGACGGACCGCGCGCCGTCGACCGCGTTGAGCAGCACCGGCCAGATCGAGCCGAAGATGATCGTGGCCAACTGCATCGTGTCGCCGATGTGGAACAGCACGATGAACACCGGGACCAGCATCACCGGCGGCACGGCCCGCATGAACGCGAGCACGCCGCTGGCGTAGTCGGCGAGTGTCGAGCTCAGGCCCAATGTGATTCCGATCACAACGCCGGCCACGCTCGCGATGGCCCAGCCGGTGGCGAGCCGCTCGATGCTGGGCAGGATGTCGTCGCTCACCCGGCTGCCCAGGAACAGGTGGCTGGGCGGGCCGCTGAACCACAGCGTCCGCACCTGGCCGAGGATCGCCGACGGGGTCGGGAACACCGTCTGGTCGACGACGGTCGCGGCCCACTGCCACACGAGCACGAAGATGACGAAAACCAGCCAGCGCTGGACGATCGCGGCGAACTTGCTCCTGGCGAACATCACGCACCCTCCGTGGCCCACGAGAACCAGCGGTTCTGCGCGCCCTGCAACAGGCCGTTCACCAGGCAGCCGAGGATGCCGGCGATGACGACGCCGCCGATCACCATCGGTGTGTCACCGGTCTGCTCGCCGTTGAGCACGACGTACGAGCCGAAGCCGATGCCGGCGTTGTTGATGAACTCGGTGCTCACGACGACGACCAGCGAGATCGCCGCGGACATCCGGATGCCGGTCAGCGCGAACGGCGCGATGTAGGGCAGCCGTACGGACAGCGCGGTGCGCAGCCGGCCGGCGCGGAACGCCCGTGCGGTGTCCACGAACAGCGGGTCGACCTCGCGCAGGCCGTAGATGACGTTGAACAGGATCGGCCAGATCGACGCGAACGCCGCCAGTATGATCTTGATCTGGGCGCCGTCGCCGAACGCCGTGAGCACCAGCGGGATCAGCGTGACGGTCGGGATGGGGCGCAGCATGTCGACGACCGCGCTCAACGCGCCGCGCAGTACCGGCATGCTGCCCAGCAGCAGGCCCAGCGGTACGGCGACCACGGTCGCGCTCAGGATGGCGATCAGCCACGCCAGCAGGGTCGCGACGAAGTCGACACGGAACTCGGCCGTGCCGAACAGTTGCCAGACCCGCCGCCCGATCTCGACCGGGCCGGGAATGAAGGTGGGGTCGACCCAGTGCAGTTGGTCCGCGAGCTGCCACAGGCCGAGGCAGATCACCGCACCGATCAGGCCCCGGACGGACCGCTGGATGGACTTGGACATCCGTAGCTCCGGTGGGGTCGAACAGTCATGTCATGACGGAACCGGCCGAGTTCTCGTGCCGCGCGGGCTCGGCCACTTCCGGCCGAGCCCACGCGAGCGCACGAGTCCACCGCTACTGGGCGGGCGGGGTCGCGATCACCATCGACGAGACGTCCAGGTGGCTCTGCAGCAGGCTGTAGGTCTGCATCAGGTCGGCCACCCGCTGGAGCCGGCGGGCGTCCAGGGACGTCGGGTACAGCGGCAGCTTCAGCAGCGCGGCCGTCTGCTTGTCGATCTTGGTGAAGGTCGGGATCGTCTGCTCGACCAGGGCCCGGTTGCTCGCCGCGTCCTGCGCGCCGTGCTCCAGCGCCCGCGCGAACGCGGCCACCGTCTTCGGGTTCGCCTGGGCGAACTTCGCGGTCGAGAAGTAGCCGGCGATCGGCAGGTTCGCGGCCGGGCCGGGGCCGAACAGGTCGATGACCGGGCGGGCGCCGATCGCCTTCGCGGTCAGGGTCTCGAACGGTTCGAGCTGGATCGACGCGTCCACGGTGTGGTTGGTCAGCGCGGCCTGGGTGTCCGGGTGGTGCACGACGACGATCTTGACCTTGCTGATGTCCACGCTGTTGGCCTGCAGGATCGCCTTCAGCGCCAGGAACGGCACGTCGGAGAAGGCGTTCGTGGAGATGGTGTGGCCGGGCAGGTCCTGCATGGTGTGGATCGGCGAGCCGGGGTACGTGGTCAGTTCCATCGTGCCGCTCTGGCCGGCGGAGGCGTCACCGACGATCTTGTAGTCGTTCGCCTTCGACGCCTGTGCGGTGAACAGTGTCGCCCAGTTGCTCTGGCCGATGTCCAGCGTGCCGGCGTTGACCTCGGGGACGGCCTGGGTGCCGGATACGATGATCTTGACCTTGACGTTGAGACCTTCCTGCTTGAAGTAGCCCTTCTGCAGGGCGACCTCGAGCGGGACGGAGTCGGCGACGGCGAGGATGCCGACGGTCAGGTTCGGGTGTTCCAGCGGACCGCTGCTCGTGGAGTTGCTCGACGAGTTGCTCGAGCCGTTGAGCAGGCTGCAGCCGGACGCGAGCAACAGCGTGGCGCCGAACAGGGCGGCCGCGCCGATCGTGCGTGACCAACCTCTGCGGTGGTCGGCGTGGATAGTGGCACTGGGGCGGAGCGCCATGGTGATGTGTCCTTTGCGGGTGACGACGGGTTGCCGTGGTTGGATGGTTGCGGCCGCAACCTGCTTACTGAGGGTGTCGGCGTACTGCCGGCGGGTGGGTCAATTCTGGACATTTTCGTGACATTGGTCCGGACCCGCTCCAGCAGCACCAACGGTGTCGTCGAGCGGTCCGAGCCGAGTTCGCCAGCACACCGTACGGAACGGCACGTCGATGAGTTCCCGTCCGGTCAGCTCGGGGTGCTTGTCGATGTATTCGTGCGACGTGTCGTAGAGCCGGGCGCGGTCGGATTCGGACATCGCCAGGACAGCGCTGTAGGTACCCAGCAAAGCGACCAGGTCGTGGGGGCTCATCGGCCGTGTCCACTCCACCACGTGCCGCCGCGGCGGTTCGAAACCAGTGTTATCAGGCAGGGAAAAGGTGCCCGGCGTGCGGCCGGGGTCGTGGACGCCGTCGAGCACCCCGAACAGCTCGCCCATCCAGCCGACGTGCGGGTTCCGCATGTTCCACGACACCGCGAGAACACCGCCGGGACGCAATACGCGAGCGATTTCCCGACTGGCCGTCGCGGGGTCGAACCAATGCCACGCGTCGGCCGAGAAAACGGCGTCGACACTGTTGTCGTCGACCGGTATCCGCTC
>Ga0070714_100003714_pt1 | contig 11438 bp, 9 predicted proteins | sample LARL83metaG_FD_65450 | JGI IMG/M metagenome (GOLD analysis project Ga0070714, IMG submission 65450) | Corn, switchgrass and miscanthus rhizosphere microbial communities from Kellogg Biological Station, Michigan, USA - LAR L8-3 metaG | ecosystem: Host-associated > Plants > Roots > Rhizosphere ... | reverse complement strand
ACGAACTGATCGAACTCGCGCTTCCATTCGTCGTAGCGCCACAGGTCCGGATAGCTCTGGTCGAAGCCGCGGAAGTAGACGTCGGTGAGCGGCGCCAGCGCGGGATCGAGCGGCGCCGCCTGGACGATGCCGGACGCGAAGGGATTCGATACCGGCGCGGCCTTCGTGCCGATGCTGCGATGTTATTGACGAGGAACCCGTAGTCGCGCACCGATCCGCCGGCCCTGAGGACGGCGTCGAAGATGTAGCCGTTCTCGATTCCGAATGGCGCATCGCTCGACGCGTGATTGCCGGTGCCGGCCAGCAGGTTCGCCGTGCCGCCCGGCAGCGGCGCCGAAGCCGTGCTGTAGTTGGTCGTGCCGGCCGCGCCCGATGCCGCGTCACGTTCCGCCACGCTCGCGAAGTTCACGGGGACGTTGCGGTTCGCGCCTTCCGACTCGTACGACAGGCCGCGGTTCACCGCGGCGTAATTAATCTGCTGTGTGAGCGTTTCGGTGTTCGTCACGCGTCCTTGCAGCGACCAGGACCAGCCGTCCATGCTGCCGTCGCCCGGGTTCATGAAGTTGTCGAGCGTGACGAACTGCGTGGCCAGGTTGTGATAGTTCGGTGTGAAGGCCCGACCGAACTGCGTGAGTCCCGAGTCCGTCTCGGCGCCGTTGGTCAGGTCGCCGAGAACCTGATCGAAGGTGCGATTCTCCTTGACGACGTAGATGACGTGCTTGATTCGCTCGTGCAGGAACGCCATCACTTTCGCATCCTGCTGGTCGGCCTCGGTCGAATAGAAATTGTTCCTGGCGACCTGGTCGGTCAGCTCCTGCAGATGGCCCGGCGCCGGTACAGGTGCGCTGACCAGCGATGCGCGCTCGAGCTGAAATTGGTACTGGTTCGACGCTCGCGCGGCGGCCGCGGCCGCCGCATTTCCGCCCGGGTAAATGATGCTGGTGATGCTCGCGGTGCTGCCGCTAAGGTGGCTGGGATTTGGACCGGTCGCGCTCTTGCCGTTCACGATGTACATGAACGAACCGTCCGAGCTCAGGGTGACGTCGTGCGGTTCATACGCAGTCGGGATCAGACCGACCACCCGGTCGCGATTCCGGCCCGTGACCGGAATGACGGCGATCGCATTCGCTCCGCTGTTCACCGCGTAGAGCGTGCCGCCGTCTGGTGAAAGCGTCACAGCGGACGTCCCCGCGCCCGTGTACTTCGGTCCCGGCAGCATCCCGGCCGGCGCGCGCGCGTCGATCTTCGCCGTCACCCGGTTGGACGAGGTGTCGACGACGGCGATCTGATCCGCGTTGTCCTGCGCGACATATAACGTCGACTGCGAGGCGTCGAGCGTCATGCCGAGTCCATTGCCATCGAGCTTGATGCGCGTGATCAGTCGGCCCTCGGTCAGCGAGGACACGTCGACGACGACGACTTCGCGGTCGCGGTCGGACGAGACATATGCGGTGCCGTTGCCCTTCACGACGACGCCGTACGGAAAGGTGCCGCCCGGCGCGCCGTTTCGGCCTTCGTTGTGCGCGAAGTATGGTCGCAAGTCGTGCTCGTAGCGGACGTGGCGTGTGGCCGTGTCGATCACGCTGATCGAGTCGTTGTAGTTGTTGGCGACGACGAGGGTGTTGCCGTCAGCCGAGATGTCCATGCCGCTCGCGTTCGGCTGCACGCCGATGCCGACACCTTTGTTGCGCGCGCCGCCGGTGGCGCCGGGGGCGAAGTGGCCGAGCGCGATCGGCGCCCCGGCGGTGAATCGTCCCCCGCTGCGAGTGTAGACGTACACCGCATCGTCATTGCCGCCGGCGGCGTAGAGCGTGGCGCCGTCCGGCGAGAACGCCAGTCCGACGTGGGCGTTCGCCTGCGGGATCACTTGAGAGAGCGCCGGCCGCGCCTTGTTGGCGCCCGCGACGTTATACAAGAAGAGGTACTGGGTCGAGCTGGCCACGTCGACGGTCCCGTCGGACTTGTAGAGAGAGTTCTGCCCCGCCGTGAGGATCGCCAGCGTCGTGCCGTCCGGGCTGAGACGCGACCGGACAGCCTCGCCGGCGACGAAGTTCGGGTACGCCGTCAGCCCCGGATTCAAGAACTGCTGAACGGCATCGCGAATGATCGTCGGTGTCACGAATTGGCCGGTGGCGAGCGGCACGAGATCTTTGCGGTCGGCGTCGTCACGGTCGCGTCGATCGCCAGAGCGATCGACGCCGCGGTCGGCACGCCTCTGGAGATCCGCGCGCGCTGAAAGAGGAAGCATTGCCAGCGAGGTGAGTGCGCTTAGCGTAAACAGCTTCTGCAGTGATCGTTTCATCATGTGTCCTTTCGGTGTGGGGTCGGTGTTGCGCCTCTAGCGGCGGAACGACGGCTGCCAGGTTGCGGACGCGAAGATGCCGAGATGGCGGCCTGCGCTCAGGTTGGTGGACGTCGAGACGTTGATCGGCAGCGCGAGCGTGGTGCCGTGCATCACGGGCCCGGCGGTGAAGTTCGCCGCCCAGTTTCCGCTCCGGGACTCGGCGTGAAGCGATGGACCGACCAGGAGCCGCGCGCCGCCATCGGCCTCGGCCGGATCCCAGAGGCCTTCCAGGTCCTGGCCGATGCCTTCGACGCCGACGCTGATGCGATCGCTGACGCGTCGAGCCCAGCCGACGCTCGTGACGACATCGGCCGCGTCGTGCCTGACTAGCGACGACATCGCCCGTTCCATCACCACGCTGCCCTGGAGCCAGCCGCCGGCGACCTCCGATCCCGCAAGCACACGACCGATGAGCGTGCGCGTGCCGTCCCATTCCTCGCGGATTCCCCCGCCGGCGGCCACGGCGACGCCATTTGTCGAAAACAGCGGACGGGTGATCTCGATCTGCTGAAATGTCGGGCGGCTCCGCGATTCGACCGGCAGCGACGTCATGCTCGTGATCGAACGAACGGTCCATCGCGAAGTCGACGTCGTGACGCCGATGCCGAAGTCCGCCGCGTTGCCGGCCCACATCGCGAGGGCCCGGTCCTCGACGACGGCGGATGTCGTGGAATGAATCTCGGAAGACGCCGCGTCAGGCGCCGGCGCCGTGAAGACGAGCTGTGGCGTTTGAGCGTGCGCGTGCGCGGCCACGCAAGCCAGCACAAGGAACACACAGGGGCACGACTGAAGGACGCGCTTCATCATTTGACTCCGTGAAGCGGAAACCACCGCGGTGTGGTTTCCCTGACCGAGCCGTCAAAGGATGCGCGCGGCGTGTGACGACGCGCTGATGATCGGGAAAAGCGAATGTAAATTTCGGATTGTCGATGAGGTAGGGCGCGTCGGGTTACTGACCACAAGAACGCATGCGTCGATCCTCCAACTGGTCGGCGGTGAAGCGCTAAACTGGCGCTTGAGTTTCGCCACCAACCTGAGACGCTAAGGGAGACGATGGGATCGATGAACCGGCGGGAGTTCGCCAAGCTCGCCCTCGCGATCGGCGCATCCGCGGCGTTCGGCGATTGCCGCGGCGAGCGGTCGCGCGTTCGGTGGCAGGAGCGCCGTGAACGCTTTCCGGAGGGCGTCGCTTCGGGCGACCCCGACAGCACGAGCGTGCTGTTGTGGACGCGCTATCCGCAGCCCGGGAACGTCGCGAGAGCGACACTGCACGTCGAAGTGGCGGAGGACGCGCAGTTCGAACGCGTCGTCGTCGCGGCGCGCGTGCCGGTAACCGCTGCCTCGGACTGGACCTGCCGCGTGCTCGCGGGCGGCCTGCAGCCGGCGCGGGTGTACTGGTATCGCTTCGCGGACGAGGACGGCAACGGCAGCCGCGTGGGGCGAACCATCACCGCCCCGGATCCAACCGACTCGCGGCCGGTGTCGTTCGCCTTCGTGAGCTGCCAGAACGCGAATCAGGGCGCGCAGAATGCGTACCGGAAAATGATCTTCGAAGACGAGCGCGCGCCCGAGGCCGAGCGGCTCGGGTTCGTGCTCCATCTCGGCGATTTCATCTACGAAGTCGTCTGGTATCCGGCGGACCGCCCGCAAGGCATGTACGACCGTCGTCTGCGCGACATCGTCCGCTATCCGCATGGCGAAAAAATCACCGACTTCCACGTGCCGACGACGGTGGACGACTATCGCGCCGTCTATCGGGCGTACCTGCACGATCGGGATCTGCAGGACGCCCGGGCCCGCTGGCCGTTCGTCAACATGTGGGACAACCACGAGTTCAGCTGGCAGGGCTGGCAGTCGCTGCAGAAGTTCGAAGGGCGGACGCGCTCCGCGCAGACGCGGAAGGTGGCGGCCAATCAGGCCTTCTTCGAATTCCAGCCGGCACGAATGGCAAGGCCCGGCGAACAGTCGCTCGAGCGCTTCGGTGGGCCGACGGTCGCCGACCGGCCGATCGAGCGGTTCGACGATCACGGCCTCGGTCAGGAGCCGAACAACCTGGCGGCGATCAACAGCCTCAAAGGCTACCGCGCGTTGCGATGGGGACGGCACGTCGAGCTCATCGTCACCGACCAGCGCAGCTACCGCTCCGAAGAGCCGACCGGCATGGAGGAGGCGAAGGCGTTGGCGAGCGCCGATTTTCCGCAGCTGGTGCCCCAGGAAGCGATGGAGATTCTCGACGCCGCGCGGACGTACGCCGGCGGCAATCCGCCGGCGACGATCCAGTCGATCGACGGCGCGGTCAAGGTTGAAAACATCTGGAAAGATCGTCCGCCGCAGACCGTCCTCGGCGCTGAGCAGAAAGCCTGGTTTCTCGATCGGCTGAAGCGGTCGAACGCCACGTGGAAGATCTGGGGCAACACGACAGCGACGCTCGAGATGCGAGCCGATCCGCAGAACCTGCCGAAGGGTGTGGGCAAGGCCTGGCCGTGGGCGGGTTACGCTGGCTTCGCCATTCAGGACTGGAGCACCGCGTACGCCGAACGAGCGGAAGTGTACGACTTCGTCAAGGCGCACGGCATCACCGGTTTCGCGACGGTGGCCGGCGATCGCCACAGCTTCTGGGCCGGCCTGGCCGCGAAGTCGCTGCCGCCGAACGCCTTCGAACCGGTGGGCATCGCGTTCGTGACGGGATCGATCTCCGCGCCAGGGGTGGTCGAAGCCCTGGAGCACAACCTGCCGAAGGACCATCCGCTCCGCGCCTTGTATGTCGGACAAGGCCCCGCCGATACCACACCGCAGCCGACGCTCAACATGCTGCTGCGGCACGGCGTCCGGGCCTGCCTGGAGTACGCGAGGAGCGGCGACGTCGAGAAGGCGCGCGCACAATCGAATCCCGCCTTGTCGCCGCACGTCTCGTTCGTCGACATGGGCGGCCATGGCTACACCATCGTCCGCGCGGCGGACGACGCGATCGAAACTACCTTCGTGTGCATCCCGCGTCCGCTCGAACCGAGCGAGCGGGACGACGGCGGCCCGCTCAATTACCGCGTCCGCTGCCGGTCGGCGCGCTGGACGCCCGACGCCCTGCCGCGGCTCGACGTCCACGTCGTCGAGGGCAACCCGAAGTTCTCCATCTGAGCGCAAGCGTCTTATCGATCCGGCGCGACACGTGGCATGATGCCCGCGTGCACAAAGTCCTCATCCTGACGCGGCGCGCCGAGGAATATCGATCGTTAATCGAGAAAGCGCGCCCGGCTGATCTCGAAATGACGTCGACGGCGGATCCGGTCGAGGCCGCGACGCAGGCGGGCGATTGCGACATCGCGCTCGGCGAGCCATCGCTGCTCGCGCGTGTCGTGCCGGCGATGCCGCGGCTCCGCTGGGCGCAATCGACCTGGGCGGGCGTGGAACCGCTGCTGGCGCCCACGCTAGGTCGCCACTACGTGCTGACGACAGCGTGCGGCGTCTTCGGCGGACTCATGTCGGAGTACGTGTTTGGCTATCTCATCGCGCATGAACGCCGGATCCTCGAGCGCTTCGCGTCGCAGCGAGATGGGCGGTGGGATACGACCGCTCCGGGCACGCTGTTCGACAAGCGAGTGGGGCTGCTTGGCGTCGGCTCGATCGGAGCGGCCCTGGCCAGAACGGCGAAGCATTTCGGGATGCATGTGAGCGGCTACACTCGAGGCTCCGAAGGCTGCGCCGACGTCGACAAGTACTTTCACGGCCGCGCCGCGCTCCGCGATTTCGCCCGCGATCTCGACTACCTGGTCTGCGCGATGCCCAACACCGGCGAGACGCGGCGCCTCGTGGATCGCGCGCTTCTCGACGCGCTTCCGCGCCACGCCGTGCTCGTCAACCCGAGCCGCGGCAGCATCGTCGACGAAGCGGCAGTCGTCGAGGCGCTGCGGGCGGGGCGGCTGGCGGCCGCCGTGCTGGACGTCTTCGACCAGGAGCCGCTTCCGCCCGATCACGCCTTCTGGCAGACGCCGAACGTCGTGATCACCGGCCACACGGCCGCGCTGAGCTTCCCGCGCGACATCACTGCCGTCTTCCTCGACAACTACGGACGCCTGTTACGCGGGGAGCCGCTCCGGTGCCGCGTCGATTTCGAACGCGGCTATTGAAGCCACGCTGATTCTCAGAACGCGCCCGCTGACGACAATTCGGCACGTCTGGTTACCAGCCACAGCGTTCTCTCGGAAATCGCGCGGTTTTCGGCGAAGGTCCGGTCGGCAGGTGTTATGCACCGTCCACTCGAGCGGCATCGAGGGGATCATGAACAACACAGTCAGACGCAGGACGCTGCTCGTCTGCGGGATACTCTCGTCGCTGCTGTACGTCGCGATGAACATCCTGGTCGCGAGGCAGTGGGAGGGATACAGCTCGTTTTCTCAGACGGTCAGCGAGCTATCGGCGATCGGGGCGCCGACCCGCACGCTCTGGATTGTGCCGGGCACCGTCTACACCGTGCTCGTGATCGCGTTCGGCTGGGGCGTCTGGGAATCGGCGCGAGGAAACACTCCTCTCCGAATCGTCGGCGGTCTAATCGTCGCTCACGGAGCGTTCGGCCTCGTCTGGCCGCCGATGCACCAGCGCGAGGTGCTGGCTGCCGGCGGCGGGACGCTTACCGATTCGTTGCACCTCGTGTGGGCGGCAATCACCGTCTTCTGCATGATGCTCGAAATCGGATTCGGAGCCGCCGCGTTCGGAAAACGATTCCGCCTCTACTCCATCGTCACGGCCGTCGTTCTCGTCGTTTTCGGAGTGTTGACCGGACTGACGGCTCCAAGCGTGTCCGCGAACCTGCCCACGCCGTGGGCCGGCGTCTGGGAACGGATCAACATCGCGGCGTTCATGCTCTGGGTCGTCGTGTTGGCGACGACGCTGCTGCGGGCGCGGGATAGCGTCGCCGCAAAAAATCGAGGGAATCTGGCGGCCGCCTGACACGACCCGACGACGCTCTGCTATTCTCGCAGGCGATGTCCGGCGACCATTCCGGCCACGCCCATCAGCACGGCCACAGTCATTCGCACGTCCCCTCCGGCGTGTCGGAGAGCGTGATGGGCGCGGCCGTTATCCTCACCGTCGCGTTCGTCGCCGTCGAAGCGGCGAGCGGGTGGTGGGCGCACAGCCTCGCGCTGTTGTCGGACGCGGGCCACAACATGGCGGATGCCGCCGCCCTGGGCCTGAGCTGGTACGCGCTTCGCGCCGCCCGCAAGCCGTCGCATGCGGGAATGACGTTCGGCTACCATCGCGTCGGCATCTTTGCCGCGCTCGCGAACGCCGCCGCCCTGGTCGCGATCGCCGTCTTGATTGCCGTCGAAGCGATCGCGCGAATCCGCGAGCCCGAAGTCGCGAACGGCTCGGTCATGATTGGCGTCGCGGCCGCGGCAATTGCGGTCAACCTGCTCATCGGCCTCTGGCTGCACAAAGGCTCGAAGGACGACCTGAACATCCGCAGCGCCTACCTGCACATGCTCGGCGACGCCATCTCCGCGTTTGGCGTCGTCGTCGCGGGGATTCTCGTGTCGGCGACGGGCGCGCCGCTGGCGGATCCCGCCGTCTCGCTGCTGATCGCGGGATTCATTCTCTACAGCAGCTACGGCGTGCTGCGCGAGAGCGCGACGGTTCTCCTCGAAGGCACGCCGGCCGGCGTGGACATGCCCGCCGTCGTCGCCGCCATCAAGAGCGTGACGGGCGTGCTCGACGTCCACGATCTTCACGTCTGGATGGTCGGCCCCGGCGTGGTCGCGTGCAGCTGCCACATCCTGGTCGCCGAACAGAGCATCCGCGAAGGCCAGCAGGTGCTGCGCGCCGTCGTGCACGACATCGAGCACCGGTTCCACATCACGCACACGACGGTGCAGGTCGAAGTCGAAGGCTGCGCGGCCGACGACATGTACTGCACGGGCCGGCATACGCACGCCCGACGGCGCTAGTGATGCGCCGCCTCGGTCGGGTTCCGCGGCCCTATGCCGCCGGCTTCTGCGCCACGACGCAGATCCAGCCCTTCCGGCGCTCTTCATGAACGGCGATGTCCACGAAACCTGCCGCGCTGCAGAGATCGGCGTGCTCGCCGCGCGTCAGATACCGCGCACGCAGCAGCCGCATCGGCACCGCCAGGAGCTGGTCGAAGCGTTCGCCCTTGTACGTTTCGGCAATGAGCACGAACCGGCCGCCCGGCTTCAGCACGCGGAGTATCTCCCGCAGGTCGTCGACCGGCTCGGGCCAGTAGTAGTGCGTCTCGACCGCACTGACGAGATCGAAGGCGTTGCCGGCGAACGGCAGCCGCGACACGGACGCCTGGTGGATGGCGACCTTGCCGGCCGCGATCGCCGCGGCGTTCATCCGCCGGGCGGCGGCGGCGCTGGCGGCTGAATAGTCGACGCCGAAGACGGTCCCCGAGCTCGCGAGCTCCGCGAGGCGCCGGACCGTCTTGCCGCCACCGCACCCGACGTCGAGGATCGTGAACGGCTTCTCGATCGAAACGTGCGCGAGCCCCCAGGTCGTCACGCCCGTATGACGCAGATTCATGGTCCAGATGAAGAACCGGCCCGGCCACCCGCGCGGCTTTCGGCATTGGCTGAGGACGATGATCATGGCGGCAATCGAAAACGCCGCAGTCGCAACGGTGTGGACGACTCGATCGACCATTGAATCTTCTGGAGGGTTCCCCGCCTGGCGCAAACGGCGGGAACGATACATCCTCCTTACACGCGCGTCCTTTTTGTGAGTCTGATGTCCGGCGACTCCTCAGATGCTGTGGATGAACGCGAGAATGTCGGGCAAGTCCACGCGCTGTGAATAGGTCACGCCGGCGCAGTTGCCGTTCGTCACGAAGGAATTGACGGCCAGCACGACGTCGGTGCCGCCGACGAGATCCGGTCCTCCTGAATCGCCGAAGCAGATGCCGCCTTTGCTCTGAGCAGGGTTCGCGGTGAGCTTGATGAATTCGCCGCTGAGGACGTCGTTGCTCTGGACGAGCAGGCTCGGCGCGAAGTACCGCGTGAACAGGAACACCTGCCCGGGCTGGCCGCCGCCGTGGATGAAGCCCTGGACGCCGTAGCCGACGATGTCGACGTTCGTGCCCATGGCGAGCGTGTCGACGAAGTTCGGCGTCGGCAGGACCGCAAAGGCGCCGGGGTTTTTCGCCGTGTTCAGCGCGACGACCGCGACGTCGTGTGAATCGAATCCCGGCGTGCCGTTGCCGCACGGGTTGCACCACTGCGGATCGGGGTGGAACGTTCCCTGGGTGAAGTCGGTGGCAAGACTGAAGGGCGGCCCGTTCTTGTACGAGACGAACACAGGCAGCGACGGATCGGCGCAATGCGCGGCCGTCAGAAATCGCGTCGCCGAAATCGCCGATCCCGAACACACGGAGATGAGATCCGTATTGGGGATGAATTGGATGACGGTGCCGACGTACGGATGATTGCTCCCATCCGGCTGGCCGTTGGTGACCGTCTGCACGCGGGCGACGACGGCGAGAGAAATGGCGAGCGCGAGGCCGCTGACGATCTTGAAGCGCATGTTCTCCTCCTGCGATCCGTCTTTTGCGATCTGACCTGCTCCGTAAGGGCGGCACATCTTATCCGCCGGAGCACGGAAAACCTAGCGCTTTGTTCGTTGAAAGGCTCGCCCGCCAAGCTGAGCGCTGGAAGGCAGCTTGACCATTGGGAATGGCGCAGTGCTTGAAAGCAAATTCCACCAATGAGCTGCAACCCGTTTGCGATCCACGTGGACGACGACGTGCTGAGCGACCTGCGGGATCGGCTCGAGCGAACACGGTGGCCGCAAGCCATCGAACCGGAAAACTGGACCTACGGCACCAGCGCCAATTATCTGAACGCGCTCGCCGAGTATTGGCGGACGACATTCGATTGGCGGAAGCAGGAAGCGTCGCTCAACCGCTTCGACCACTATCGCGCGGAGGTCGACGGCCTCGCTCTCCACTTCATCCACGCGCGCGGCTCGGGCGACCGGCCGCTGCCCATCGTGCTCACGCACGGATATCCCGATTCCTTCGTGCGGTTCCTGAAGATCATTCCGATGCTGACGCAGCCGGAGGCGCACGGCGGCGACGCCGGGGATGCGTTCGACGTCGTCGTGCCAAGCCTGCCGGGATATGGATTCTCGGCCATACCCGACAAGAAGGGATTCACATTTCACATTGGCGAGCTGTGGCACACGCTGATGACGAAGACACTCGGCTATGAACGCTTCGCAGCGCACGGAGGCGACTGGGGCAGCACCGTGACCGAGCAGCTCGCGCGCGGCCACGGCGCCTCGCTCGTCGGCATTCACCTTACGGACGTCCCCTTCTGGCACCTGTTTCAGAAACCGAAGGACGCCTCGTCGGCCGAGCGCGCGTTCTTCGCCAGGAACGACGACTGGATTCCGAGAGAAGGCGCGTACGCCCTCATTCAGGGTTCGCGGCCGTTCAGTCTCGCGCCAGGGTTCAACGATTCGCCGATCGGTCTTGCCGCATGGATCGTCGACAAATTCCACGCGTGGAGCGATTGCCGCGGCGACGTCGAGACGCGGTTCACGAAGGACGAGCTTCTGACGAACATCATGATCTATTGGGCCACCGGAACGATCGGCTCGTCGTTCCTGCCCTACTACGATTTCACGAATAGCGGCGCCCTCACGTGGATGGTCGAGGCGTTCAAGCAGTGGACCGGCTCGTCCGACGTCCCGACCGCCTTTGCGCTGTTTCCGAAAGATATTTCGCAGCCGCCGCGGGAATGGGCCGAACGCTTCTTCAACGTCCAGCGCTGGACCAGAATGCCGCGCGGCGGACACTTCGCGGCGATGGAAGAACCAGGGCTTCTCGTCGACGACATCCGCGCGTTCTTCCGTCCGCTGCGATCCGGACACTAACCCACCCTTCGATCCTTTCGTGCGGTTGACTCGAGCACCGGGGCGACGATACGTTTTCCCGGCGAGGATGCGATTGGAAGCACCCGCTCGAGGAACGGCATGTCGAAGGACGACGGAATAATCGGAGTATCGGACCACGGCGGCTGGGCGGTGTTTGTCACAGCCGGGCGCGACGGGACGCTCCTCGACCGTCGCCGCGTCGAACTGGTCG
>Ga0070714_100003713_pt1 | contig 11438 bp, 10 predicted proteins | sample LARL83metaG_FD_65450 | JGI IMG/M metagenome (GOLD analysis project Ga0070714, IMG submission 65450) | Corn, switchgrass and miscanthus rhizosphere microbial communities from Kellogg Biological Station, Michigan, USA - LAR L8-3 metaG | ecosystem: Host-associated > Plants > Roots > Rhizosphere ... | reverse complement strand
CCCGAGCTCCACATCGAGCCGCTTCAAGCCGTCGGTCACGGTCCACTGGAAGAGCGGCAAAGCGCTGTGCGATCCCTGCGTGCGCAGTGACGGCGACGCCGCGGGCGCAACGCCGGGGGGGTGAGCAGCGCGCATGCGCTCGCGAGCGACTTCAGGACGCGTGCTTCGTCACGCGACTCGACGACAACGATCGGAACGCGCGAGCGGAGCAGAACCTCCAGGTCGTTGCTTGGCATTGCGGCGCGGAGCTTAGCAGACTCCTCACGGGTGCATCGTGTGACCCAGTGCACGGTAGATGAAGAGCACGCCGAGAATCCCGAAGAGCGCGCTCGCCACGCGGTGGAGCGCCGTCAACGGCAGGCGGTCGGAAAAGGCCTTGCCGAGGAACACCACCGGTACATTGGCGAGCAGCATTCCGGCGGTGGTGCCGGCGACCACCATGGTGAGGTTGGAATAAGCGGCGGCCAGCGCCACGGTCGCGATCTGCGTCTTGTCACCGATCTCGGCGATGAAGAATGCCACCAGTGTCGCGATAAAGGCCCCGGCCGGACGCGTGCCGCTCTCCTGCGGCAGCGCATCGGGGCGGAGCGCCCACAGCGCCATGCCGATCAGGCTGATGCCGACCGTCGCGTCCAGTATTGCCGGTGTGAGGAACTTTCCCAGCCGCACGCCGATGAGACCTGCGAGCAGGTGATTGGCGAGCGTCGCACACAGCACGCCGGCAAGGATCGGCCAGGGTTTGCGGTAGTGTGCGGCGAGCATGAGCGAAAGCAGCTGCGTGCGGTCGCCCATCTCCGCAACCGCCACGGTGGAGATCGATACCAGGAACGATTCCATCAGCAGGCGGCCACCGGTCGATGCCGGTGCATCACATCAGTTGCGCGCGCCGCGAATGCGTGCCACCAGAGAGCTGGTCGACTTCTCCGGCGTCAACGGCACGATCACCACCCGCCCGCCGGCGCCCTCCACGAGCTCGCGCCCGATGACTTCCGAGGGTTGATAGTCTCCGCCCTTCACCAGTACGTGCGGCTTGACGGTCTGCAACACCGCGAGCGGAGTGTCCTCGTCGAAGATGGTCACCGCATCGACGAAGGTGAGCGCGGCGAGCAGCGCCGCGCGCTCTGCCTGCGGGACCAGCGGACGCTCGGCCCCCTTGAGCCGGCGCACCGAAGCGTCGCTGTTGATCGCCAGCACGAGCACATCGCCGAGTTTCGCCGCATGGCTGAGGAGCGCGAGATGACCGGCGTGCAGCAGATCGAAACAACCGTTGCTGAAGACCACGCGCTTACCTTCGGCGCGCCAGGTGACGGCGCGCGCCGCCAGCTCGTGCCGCGACAGCAGCTTGCCATCGGGGTGAGCAGCGAGCGCATCGCGGATGCTGGCCGCCGAGACTGCCACGGCTCCAACCTGGCACACCGCTACGCCGGCCGCGGCATTGGCAAGTTGCGCCGCCTCGAGCAGCGGTGAGCTCGCAGCGAGTGCGAGCGCGAGCACGGCGATCGCCGTATCGCCGGCGCCAGTGACGTCATACACCTCGTGGCGCATGGCGGGCACGGACACCTCGGGCGCATCGGGAAGCACCACGAGCATGCCGCGGTTGCCGAGGGTTACCACCATCGACTCGAGTCCCGAGCTCGCCATCAGCCTGCGCGCTGCTGCGGCGATGCCGGCAGTGTCATCGGCCGACAGGGTGAGACCACATGCCAGCTCGAGCTCGTGCAGGTTGGGCGTCACGGTCGTGGCGCCACGATAGCGTGCAAAGTCCCGGTGCTTGGGGTCGACGACGAGCGGAACCGCCCCGCGCGCGCGCGCGACCGCAGCGATGGTGTCAGGGGTCAGCACGCCCTTGGCATAGTCACTGAGTATGACGGCATCGGGCGGCCGGCTCGATGCGAGCTTCTCGAGCATCTGCAAAGAGACAGCGGCCGCGCATGGCTGAATGTCCTCCCAGTCGAGGCGCAGCAGTTGCTGACTGTGACTCACCACGCGCAGCTTGCGTGTGGTGTGCCGACCCTCGGGCTTCAGGACTGCATTCGTGTCGATGCCGGCCTGTGCACACAGCCGCAGCAGGTCTTCCCCCGCAGCGTCCGCTCCGCAGATGCCGGCGAGGCTGACGCGTGCGCCGAGCGTCGCGATCTGCCGCGCCACGTTGGCGGCGCCACCGAGGCGGTGCTCGGTCGCCTGTGCACGCACTACGGGTACCGGTGCCTCGGGCGAGATACGCTCGACCGAGCCGGTGACGTACTCATCCAACATCAGGTCACCGATCACCCAGAGATGGAGATCGGCGAACCGATCCGGAAGCGCGAGCAGCGCGGAGATGTTGGACGAGCCGCTCATCGCGCCTCGCCCGCTCGCACGAGCTCATCGAGCGCCTCGCAGATGACATGGATCGAGAGCGAGTGCACCTCCTGGATCCGCGCCACGATCTGGGAGGGGGCCTTGAGGATGAGGTCGGCGTGACCGGCGAGCCGGCCACCGCCCGCACCGGTGAGCGCGACCACGCTGCAGCCGCAGGCACGCGCCGCCTGCGCCGCGTGCAGCACGTTCGGCGAGTTACCGCTGGTGCTGATGGCGATGAGCACATCGCCGGGGCGCGCCAGCGCTTCCACCTGGCGCGCAAACACGCGCTCGAAGCCGTAGTCGTTACTGAGGGCGGTGAGTGTCGCAGTATCGGCGGTGAGTGCGATGGCCGCCAGCGCGTGGCGTTCATCGCGGAAGCGCCCGACCAGCTCGGCTGCCAGGTGCTGCGCGTCCGCCGCGCTCCCACCGTTGCCGCAGGCGAGAATCTTGCCGCCGCCGCGCAGGCACTTGTGCAGCGTGGCGACGATCTGCTCGAGCACTGGCGGCAACTCGAGTGCCGCGCGTGCAGTGACCGCCGCGTGATCGGCGAACGTGTCAGCTATCGTCATGACTCATTCCAATGATGGCGCGCGCCAGCTGCGGCAGATTGTCATAGACCCGAACAGCGGCATCCTGCAATACCTCCTCAGTGAGGCGCCCTTTGCCGGTGCGCACGAGCGCCGCCGCCACCCCCGCACGCTGCGCCGCTTCGAGATCCCGCTGATCGTCGCCGACCATGATGCTCTCACTTGCCGGGATAGCGGAAGCCGCGACCGCCGCGGCAATCAAACCGGGTTCCGGTTTGCGGCAGGAGCACCGCTGCTCGGGCGCGTGCGGGCAGTAGAGTACCGCATCGAGCGCACCCCCATGGGCTGCGGCTTCGGCCTGCATGCGCGCATGGACGGCGGCCAGCTGCTCGAGGCTCATGACGCCGCGCCCCACGCCCGCCTGGTTGGTGGCCACGGAGAGTCGCAGCCCCGCGCCGCGCAGCAGCGCCAACCCCTCGAGTGCACCGGGCAGCCAGCGGAACTCGGCCGGCTCACTCACGTAGCTGCCTGCGGGTGCGTCGTAGTTCAAAACCCCGTCGCGATCGAGGATCACGTGGCGGATGCTCATGGTGGCCGCGGCAGCTACAGGTACGGATCAGGTTGGGCGAGATAACGCTGCACGTAGTCCGCCACCCCATCCTCGAGTGAAGTGAACGGGCGGGTGTATCCGACCTCGCGCAACCGTTCCATGCGCGCCTCGGTGAAGTACTGATAGTGCGCGCGCACCGCGGCCGGTGTATCGATGTACTCGATGCGCGCGGGCCGTTGCAGCGCGGCAAACAGCGCCTGCGCCAGATCGGCGAAGCTGCGCGCGCGGCCGGTGCCGAGATTGTAGAGGCCATTCACTCCGCGGTGGTCGAGCAGCCACTGCACCACCTCGACGCAGTCGCGCACGTAGATGAAATCGCGCTTCTGCCCGCCATCGGGCACATCGTCGCGATGCGATTTGAAGAGGGTCACCGCCTGGCCGGCGGCTGCGAGCGGATACTTCTGCGCGACCACGCTGCGCATCGTTCCCTTGTGATACTCGTTGGGTCCGTAGACATTGAAGAACTTCAGTCCCACCCACTGCGGGGGACTCGGCTCGCCCGCGGCGAGCGTCAGCGCAACCCAGCGATCGAACAGCTGTTTGCTCCACCCATAGGCATTGAGCGGGCGCAGTAGCGGCAAGCGCCGCGGATCGTCGTCGAACCCCTGCTCACCGCCGCCGTAAGTGGCCGCGGATGAAGCGTAGATGAGACGCTTGCCCGCGCGTGCGCACCAGCGCCACAGCGCCTGCGAAAGGCGGAAGTTCACCTCCACGATCAGATCGACGTCCCGCTCTGTGGTCGAGGAGATCGCGCCCATGTGCACGACCGCCTCGATGTGAGCGGCGTGCGCCGGTAGCCACTCGAGCAGCGCCTCCGGGGGGATGACCGCGCAAAGCGCCACGCGGTTCAGGTTGCGCCACTTATCGGTCTGCCGCAGCCGGTCGCATACGGCGATCCGCTCATCCCGCGCGGCAAGGGCGGCGACGATATTGGAGCCGATGAAGCCCGCGCCTCCGGTAACCACGATCATGGTGCAACGATACAGCGAGTTGACTGGGGAGCCCAAGCGACAGTCGGTAGGCGCGCTGTCTTGACGGCAGCAACGGCGCTTTTCGACAATGGACCGTGGCTCTTCGCGACATCCTGAGGACCCGCGGCGATCGGACGGTCGTCTTGATACGGCTGATGGTGGGCCTGGTGGTGTTCTTTCCCGAGGGCCTGCAGAAGCTGCTGTTTCCGGCGCAGCTCGGCGCCGGGCGGTTCGCGACGATCGGGATTCCCTGGCCGCAGTTGCTCGGTCCTTTTGTCGGGGTGATGGAGACCGTGTGCGGCGCGCTGCTGATCGTCGGGCTGTTGACGCGGCTCGCAACGATACCGCTCATCATCATCATGATCGTCGCGATTGTTTCGACGAAGATTCCGATACTGCTCGGCCGCGAGTTCTTGGGCTTCAGCCTCCCGCACCTCGCCCGTTACGGGGTGTGGAGCATGCTGCACGAAGCGCGTGCGGATCTCTGCATGCTGCTCGGAGCGATTTACCTGCTGTGCGTGGGTGGCGGAGCGTGGTCGGTCGATGCGGCACTTGAACGCAGTCTGCGTGCGCCGCCCTCGGCCCCACCCGGTGCCGAGGATATCTGAGCGGCTCAGGCCGCTCCGGCGCGCCGCCGCGCCATTCGGAGGGATTTGAACCAGCCGCTGTCGGCGAGATCCTCGCGTGCGGGTCCGCTCCACAGCGCATTGCGGCGCGCAACGAACGAACTCTGGGACAACTGTTCCAGGGAACCCGCGCGCGCGAACAGAAATCCCTGCCCTGCGACGCATCCCAGGGCGAGCAGTGCTTCCACCTGTGGCTCGAGCTCGATGCCCTCAGCTACCGTTTCCAGACCGAGCGTCTCGCCGAGGGTGATCACTGCGCGCGCCAGTTCCGGCCCGTTGTCGGAGTTGGTGAGATGGCTCACGAACGAGCGATCGATTTTCAAAATGTCGATCGGGAAGCGATGCAGATAGGAAAGCGAGGAGTAGCCGGTGCCGAAGTCATCGATCGCGAGCCGTACACCGAGCGCCTTGACGCGATGAAAGCGGTCGAGGTTGGCGTCGGTGTTGTACATGGTGGTGCTTTCGGTGAGCTCGATCACGAGATTGTGAGGCTCGAGCCCCGATTCCTGCAGCGCCTGCGCGACATCCTGCACCAGCTCGCCGTGCTGCAGGTGACGCCCGGAGATATTCACCGCGAGGCGCAGCCCCCTCCCCGCCGCCAGCGCGCCGCGCCAGGCGCAGAAATCGCGGCATGCCTTCCTCAGCACCCAGCGGCCAAGCTTGCCGATCTGACCGCACTCTTCCAGCACCTGGATGAAGCGCACCGGCATCAGCACTCCCGCATCCGGGTGGCGCCAGCGCACCAGGGCCTCGACGCCCAGAAGACTGCGCGTCTCGAGATCCACGATCGGCTGGTATTCGAGGAAGAACTCCTCCTGCGCAAGCGCGCGGCCGATGTCCGCCTCGAGCCGCAAACGCTCCTGCAACATGTCCTGCATCTGCGGCTGGAAGCTGACATGGCGGTTCTTGCCGGCGGCCTTGGCGTGGTACATGGCAATGTCGGCGTTGCTGAGGAGTGTCTCGGCACTGCCCTCCGCGGCCGAGAGCGCAACACCAACGCTCGCGGTCACGCGCACCTCGATGCCCTCGAGTGTGAACGGCAGGTTCATGGTGTCGATGAGCGCATCGGCCAGCTGCTCCACGTGACGCTGGGAGGCGATTCCCTCCACCAGCACCGCGAACTCGTCGCCCCCGAGCCGGGCGACAGTGTCGGATGAGCGCGTGGTCTTGACGATGCGCTGCGCGGCTGCCTGCAACAGCCGGTCGCCGGCGTCGTGCCCGAGTGAATCGTTGATGTTCTTGAAATTGTCGAGATCGAGAAACATGACGGCGACCGAGCTATGACCGCGATGCGCGAGCGTGAGTGCGTGCTGCACCCGGTCACGAAACAGGTTGCGATTGGCGAGCAGCGTCAGCGGATCATGGAACGCCAGCTGCCGCAGCTGCTCCTCCAGCGCCTTACGCTCGCTGATGTCGCGGAAGTTGAGCGCGAGCCCCCGCACCGCGGGATCCTCGGTCAGATTGCTGCCGACGCTCTCGAGCACACAGCGCCGCGATCCGCGCTCGAGGCGCAGCTCGAGCGGGCCCACGGTGCCCGAGGGGATGGCGGCCAGCTCTGCAAGGAACTTGCGCAGTTTGTCGGCATCCTCCCCCGACCACAGCTCCGCCAGGCTCTGCCCGAGGATGAGCTCGGGCTTCAACCCGAAAGTCCGTTCGACGGCCGGCGAGGCGAAGCGCAGAGTCCCGTCCGCCTCCACGATCATGATGACATCCGCAGCGTTCGCAATGAGGGAGGCGTAGCGGTCCTCGACGAGCCGCGCGGCCTGCCGCTCGCGCACCAGCGCCATTCCGCGCCAGGCGACGCTCTGGCGCACCATGAACAGCAGCGTCAGCGCGAACACGATCATGGTCATCACGCTCGCGGGGCCGGCGACTTCGCCGCGTGCGAGATACACCAGCACGAGGAAGGCCGCGAGCATCGAGGCGTAGGGAAGCGAGCGTGCGAAGGCATCGGAGCGCGGCGAGGGCGTGCGGGCGGGCGCCGACAGAGCGCGCATCTGCTCCCGCCCGGCGGCGGCGAGCGGCACGTAACAGGAAAGGTACAGTACGTCCTGGAAGCCGCCCGACAGGTAGTAGCCGCGGACTTTGGCGAGGGACCAGATGATGTCTGCGAGGAAGGTCGCCGCGAAGCCGCTCAGAAGGAGCGCCGGCACGCGCCGCCCGCCGGCCGTGCCACTACTGGTGATGAGGAGCACACCCAGCATGAGCAGCAGCACGCAGTCGAGCGCCAGGTAGGCGACACTCAATGCCTCCTTGAGCAGGTCTATCTGCGCGCCCGCGGCCACCGGCCGGATGACCAGGAACCAGAAGAAGGCGCCGAAACCCACGACGAAAATAGTCGCATCGAGCGCCAGCTGCACCCACGCGACGCGCACCGCGTAGGCGCGGATGAATGCTAACGATGCTCCGGCGAGCACCAGGCAGAACGCGCAATAGAAGATGTCGGCGGGCCCCGGAAAGGGATCCTGCTGCTGCAGCCAGGAGCTCACCCCAATCGCGGTGCCGATGAAATACAACCCCTGCGCGACGGCCAGCGCGACCCAGGCGCTGCGCAGCGCACCGCGCGTACAGTGGCGGGCCGTGGCCGCGGAGATGGTGATGCTGATGAGGGCGGCCGGCAGATCGGACAGGAGTCCGATGTAATGCGTCACCGTCGGTCCGCCGATGCCGCCCAACATCCACACCGTCATCGTGCTCGCATAGATGACGAGTGCAATGAATAGTCCGTCGACCCAGCGAGGCGCAGTTCCGGAGTGCATTGCCTGTCCGGGTGCGGCTGGGTTCACCTCGGATTGTTGTTGTGTCCCACTGGGGCGGATCATGGCCTCGAGGATGCCGTTCTCGCGGTGCCGAAGGAGCAAATTTGCAGCCAAATCAGTGGGTCGGCCAGTGGAAAATGTACCGGCGTGACGCAGTTCTCGCGCCTCGATGGGGAAGTGTGCGCTGACCCCGGTTCCGCGAGCGGAATACGCGGCCTCCAGTTGGCAGCGCGCGGCCGTGCATGCAAGCTATTCGGGCACTGCCCGCCCGAGCCCTGCAGATGTCACTTGTCAGAGGACTGCTCGACCGATTGCTGCTGCTATGCGCTGTGGTCGCAGGCGGTCTCGTGCCGGGCTTCATTGCCCAGTATCGCCAGCGTCTCGGTGGCCGGCTCGATCAGGCACGATTGGATCTGGCGCCCTGGCAACGCCTGGCCGAGCAGTACTACCACGGTGATCTCCAGCAGCTCATCCGCTATCACCTCGAGAGCAGCGATCCGAAATTTCACGCCGAGGGCGCGATCATCCGCTCACTGCTGCTCACGGCGCAGCAGCTGCAGAGCGCCGCGGATGCCCTGCAGGGGAGCCTGTTCCACCAGGCGGCGTATCTCGCGCTGCACGCCGATGCGGGCCTCGTGAGCGCGACGCTGCGCGACTGGGTACCAACCTTCGCGCTGTCCGCGGAAGGAATCCTGTTTGCGCTCGCCTTCGCCGTGGTGGTGTGGCTCGCGTTCCAGGCCCTGTGGCTGCTCATCGCCTGGGTCGGCTCGCGGCCGGCACGCACGCACACGCCGCGGACGCGCAGCTCGTGAACGCGGGCCGGCCCGCTATACTCCGCCCATGCCCCGGAACGAGTGCCCCGACATCGCTCGGCGCAGCTTCATTGCCGCCGCCGCGGCGGCTGGCATCGGCTCGCTGCTCGCACGGCGGCTGCCGGCCGCCGAGGCCGAAAGCGCGCTGCCGCTGATCACCAAGCCCATCCCCTCGAGTGGCGAGCGGCTACCCGCCATTGGTCTCGGCACGGATTCCTTCAGCGAGTCCGCCCGTGAGGACATCCGCGCCGAGCTGGCACGCATGGCCGCGCTCGGGGGCACGGTGATCGACACCGCCGCCGCCTACGGCGACAGTGAAGCGCTGATCGGTGCTGCCCTGGCGCAGCTCGGCACGCGCGCGCACATGTTTCTCGCGACCAAACTGGTCGCTTCCGATGGCGCCGAAAGCTTCGCGCGCTCGCTCGAGCGGCTCAAGACCGATCGCATCGATCTCCTCCAGGTCCACAACCTGAACGGCGTCGCGACGATACTGCCGGCGATGCGGCAGTGGAAGAAGGAGAAGAAGATCCGCTATATCGGTGTAACGACCTCCAGGGTGAGCCAACACTCGGAGATGATCGCTACGCTGCGCGCCTACCCGCTCGATTTCATCCAGGTGGACTACTCCATCGATAACCGCGAGGCCGCGGCGAAGCTGCTGCCGCTCGCCGCGGAGCGCAGGGTCGCGGTGCTGGTGAATCTCCCGTTCGGGCGCTCCTCGCTCTTCCGCGAGGCGGCAGGGCGCGCCTTGCCGCCCTGGGCGGCCGATATCGACGTGCACAGCTGGGCGCAGTACTTCCTCAAGTACGTCCTCTCGCATCCGGCGGTCACCTGCGCCATACCCGGCTCCACCCAGGTCGGACACCTGATCGATAACCAGGCTGCCGGCCGCGGGCGGCTGCCGGATGAGTCCATGCGCCATCGCATGGCGCAGTACTGGGACAACAAGTCCGCTTAAAGCGCGCCGGATGAGAGACCAACGCATCGGCTTCATTGGACTCGGCAACGTCGGCAGTCAGCTCGCCGGCAATCTGCTGCGACACGGCGTCAATCTGGCGGTCCGCGACATCGATCCGGAGCGTGTCGCGCCGCTCGTGGCGCGCGGTGCCCGCAGCGCAACCTCGGCGCGCGAGCTCGCCGCCGGCGTGGATGTCGTCATTACCTGCCTGCCCTCGCCCGCCATCTGCGCTGCAGTGATGGAGGAGGCCGATGGAGTGCTCGCGGGCCTCTCGCGCGGGGCTTTGTGGCTCGAGATGAGCACCACCGACCATGCGGAGGTCTGCCGCCTCGCCGCGCGGGTCGTCGAGTGTGGCGGCACCGCACTCGAGTGTCCGGTGTCCGGGGGCTGCCATCGTGCAGCGAGCGGCAACATCTCCATCTTCGCAGGCGGGACGCGCGCCGCCTTCGAGCGCGCCCTGCCGCTGCTCGCCATTCTCGGGCAGCGCATCCTGCACACCGGTGCGCTCGGAACCGCCTCGCAACTGAAGGTGCTGACCAACTACCTGTGCACCGTGCACCTGGCGGCGCTCGCCGAGGCACTCACCGTGGCGCGCGTCGCGGGGCTCGACCTGAATACGGCCTACGAGGCGATCCGCATCTCCTCCGGCAACTCCTTCGTGCATGAGACCGAGTCGCAGGTCATTCTGAACGGCAGCCGCGACATCAACTTCACCATGGACCTGGTCATCAAGGATGTGGGTCTGTTCGACGCCCTCGCCCGGCGGCTCGGTGTGCCGCTCGAGCTCTCGCCGCTGGTGCTCGAGATCTTCCGCGACGGCGCGCGCCGCTTCGGTGGCCGTGAGCTCTCACCCAACATCATCCGCCGGCTCGAGGAAGCCTGTGATGTACAGGTTCTCGGCAGTGGCTTCCCGGCGCAGCTGGTGGATGAGGACGTGAAGGTACCGGGGTACGAGGTCGTGCCACGCCGGGCCTAGCGCGACCTCTGAGGCCGGCTCGCAGCAGTTCATGGGAAACGACGGCACGTTCATCGAAACGCGCTCGATCGATTACGTGCCGCTCGCCGAGCGCCACGGCAAGGTCTGGCATCTATGGCCCGTGTGGTTCTCGGGCGATGCGCATCTCGCCACACTCGCCGTCGGCGTGCTCGGCATCACTCTCGGCGGCAACCTGCTGTGGACCGCGATCGCGGTGATCCTCGGTTGCCTCCTCGGCACCTTCTTCATGGCGTTCCACTCGACCCAGGGACCGCAGCTCGGGCTGCCGCAGATGATCCAGTCGCGCCCGCAGTTCGGTTATACGGGCGCTCTGCTCGTCTGGGGCGTCGCGCTGGTCGCCTACATCGGCTACAACGCCTTCAACCAAGTGCTCGCCGCGCAGGCGATCCACCAGCTCGTTCCGGCCGTCCCGGTCACCTCCGGCACCACCCAGCTGTTATTTGCCATCGTGGCGCTCGCCCTCGCGATCGTCGGCTACGACAAGATCCACCTCGCGCAGCGCGGCATCGCGTACCTCATGATTGCGATCCTCACGGTGTTCTCGGTCGGAGCGCTTTTCCTGCTGCCGCTGCCGGCGATGCAGTGGCGCGCGGATGGCTTCCGCGCGGTGCCATTCCTCGCGCAGCTGTTCGCAGCCGCTTCCTACCAGCTGTCCTGGTCGATCTACGTTTCCGACTACTCGCGCTACCTGCCGCGTGAGGTCGGCGTGCGCGAGTCCTTCTGGTGGACCTACCTCGGGGCTTTCGTCGGCGGGGCCTGGATGATGTTGGTGGGCACCGCGGCCGCCGCCGCGGCGCCGAAGCTCGATGTCGCCGCTGCCATGGAGCACGCGGCG
>Ga0070714_100003712_pt1 | contig 11439 bp, 12 predicted proteins | sample LARL83metaG_FD_65450 | JGI IMG/M metagenome (GOLD analysis project Ga0070714, IMG submission 65450) | Corn, switchgrass and miscanthus rhizosphere microbial communities from Kellogg Biological Station, Michigan, USA - LAR L8-3 metaG | ecosystem: Host-associated > Plants > Roots > Rhizosphere ... | reverse complement strand
ACGACGGCAGGCAACGGCGGTCACCCCGGATGGCGGATCGCCGAGCGTTCTCGTATAACGAACCGGATGAGAGAAGTCGCGCTTCAGCGGGGCTTCGTCTGGCGGCCGCTCGGCTGGCGGCCCGCGGTTGCCGCCCTCCTCGTCGCCTCGACGGTCGCAGGCGCGCTCGTCCTGCACGGCATTCACGCGTCGCCGACTCTATGCCCTCGCGGCTCCATCTGTGCCTGGGGGACAGGCCCCGAGCCGTTCTCCCATCACCCGATTTATCCACGGCCCGGGTGGGGCGACGCGTGGGCGCTCGCGGTCTGCTTCCTCGGCTTCGCGGCAGCCGCGGCCGCGCTGTTGAACCGCCGCCGGCACTCAGTCGCCGTGCTCGTGCTCGGCTCGGCGCTCGCCGGCGCGACGATCCTCTACTTCCAGAATCAGCTCGTCTCGGACAACTGCCCGAGCTACCTGAGCCCGTGCAGCGGCCCCCTGCAGGCCGGCTGGTTCGGCGGGCTCCTCCACGTCGACTCTCCGGCAGTGGTCTTTCACCCGGCCGCGCTCGCCGTCGGCCTACTCGGCGTCGTCGGGGCTGTCGTGCTGCTGGCGACGCGCCGGAGGCTCCCAACCGCGGCGCTCATACTCGGCGCAACCCTCGTCGGCGCGGTCATCCTGCAGGTGGTCGGCTATCCGGGCGGATATGTCACGTGCGACTACTTCCTGGCAGGAGTCCACAGAGGCGGGGTAGGTCGTCCCGATTGCGTCCAGGTGGAGAGCCGTGCCTGGGTCGATCCGGCCACGCTCGCTCTTTGCGTGCTCGGAGCCGCCGGAGCCGGAGGCGTCCTCGCGGCCGCCCGCCGCGGCAACCCCTGCTAGCGACTCGCGCAGGCACAATCTCGTCTGTGACATTCCACTCGGGGACTGTCCTCAAAGTCGGGATTCCTGTGCTCGTCCTCGTCTGGCTGTTCGGCACGAACAACCCCGGCATGCTGCTTGCGCTCGGCCTCGTCGTTGCCGGCTCTGCGTTCTACCTGTGGCGGAAGGATCGCTCGGAGATGCGAAGCGTGCTCGGAGAACTGGGGCCTCCCGAGAAGTCCTCGGCGTCGATGCGTGTCGTCTGCATGCTGACCGGCCACAGGTGGATACCCGCGGCCGAAGCGCCGGGCGCTCCCGCGCTAGGAGCCGTGTCCGTGGCCTCGTACGCCGGTGACGGGGACGACACGGTTGTTCTCGTCTGCCGACGCTGCGGCCGCAAGAAGGCCGTCGGAGTCGCGGACTTTCGCCGCCTCACCGGCGGCGTGAGCGGCTACGGCTCGCGCATCGATCCCTGACGGCCGTACGCGGTCAGCCGATCAGGCGACCGCAGAGCTCGCACATGACCGCGTACTTCTTCACACCCGCGGGAGTCATGGCGATCTGCCGGCGCACCGGCTGGTGACGGCACAGGTTCACCGGCGGCAGGAGGCGCTGCAGCGGCGGCAGGTCCGGCAGGTGGCGAACGGCACCCCCGAAGGCAGGACAGCCCGCCTCGTGCTCACGCCAGACATCGTTCACGGGCTGGCTCGTGATCGCGACCCAGCCACACGCCTCGCAGGAGACCTTGATCACGCTTTCAGAGTACGCATGCTCACCGACGCTGCCAGCCCAGCCGCTGCTCGATGCTCGCCTTCACCTCGGGCCAGTCGTCGTCGATCACGGCGTACCACGCCGAGTCCCGCCGCTCGCCGCCGCGCACGAGCTGGTGCTTGCGGGCGATGCCCTCGAACGTGGCGCCGACCTTCTCGAGCGCCGGCCGCGAGCGCTCGTTCGCCGCGTCGGTCTTGAACTCGACGCGGAGATAGCCCTCGTCCTGGAACGCGTGCCGCATCAGGAGGTACTTCGCCTCCGTGTTCGCGTCCGTCCCCCACGCCCGCGGGTTGAGCCAGGTATTCCCGATCTCGACGACGCGGTCTTCCGGCCGGTCGTTGAGGAAGCTCGTGTGCCCGACGAGCTCTCCGTCGAGATAGTGCGCGAAGCCCATGTCCACGGACTCCCAGAAGCGGCGGAACTCGTCGGGCTCGTAGCCGTTGAAGCGCATCCAGCGCCAGGCGCGCGGATCCTGCGCGACCGCCCAGAGCTCCTCCTCGTGCCGTGGCTCGAGCGGCTGGAGCCGAACGCGCCGGCCCTCGAGCGTCACGTGAAGCGCCAGCCGTCTCCCTCCGCGAACGAGCGCAGGATCCGGCGCGCGACGACGGTCTTGTGCACCTCGTCAGGCCCGTCGTAGACGCGGCCGCCGCGGGCCATCCGCCACATGAGCGCGAGTGGCGTGTCGTCGGTCAGCCCGAGGCCGCCGTGCACCTGGATCGCGCGGTCGATCACCTCGCCGAGCACCCGCGCGGCGAAGAACTTGACGAGCGAGATCTCGACGCGCGCCTCGTCGCCCTCGTCGATCCGCCGGGCCGCCTGCATCGTCATCAGCCGGCACGCCTGAATGTCGGCGGCCGACTCCGCGATCCAGTTCTGGATCGTCTGCTTCTCGGCGAGCGGCCCGCCCGACGCCTCGCGCTCGAGCGCCCGCGCGCACATGAGCTCGAAGGCGCGCTGCATCTGGCCGAGCCAGCGCATGACGTGGTGGATCCGCCCCGGCCCGAGCCGCTTCTGCGCGATCCGGAAGCCGTCGCCGGGCTCGCCGAGCGTGTTCGCGAGCGGCACGCGCACCCCGGTGAAGCGCGTCTCGCAATGCGTTCCCCAGCCGCGGCCCTCGTGGCCCATCACGGGGACGCGGCGCACGAGCTCGTAGCCGGGAGTGTCGGTCGGGACGAGGATCATCGAGGCGCGCCGGTGCGGGTCGGCCTCGGGCTCGGTCACGACCATCACGATCCCGAAGGACGCGCCGTCGGCTCCCGACGAGAACCACTTGTGCGCGTCGATCACCCAGTCGTAAGCGTCCCGCTCGGCTCGCCCACGCAAGAGCGTCGGGTCGGAGCCGGCCACCTCCGGCTCGGTCATGCCGAAGAACGAGCGCACCTCGCCGGCGACGAGCGGACGCAGGAACCGCTCCTTCTGCTCGTCGGTGCCGTAGAGGTGGAGGATCTCGGCGTTGCCGGCGTCCGGCGCCTGGCAGCCGAAGATCAGCTGCGCGATGAAACTGCGGCCGATCTCCTCGTTGAGGTCGGCGTACTCGAGGAAGCCGCTGCCCGAGCCCCCCGCCTCCGGCGGCAGGTGCGGCGCCCAGAGGCCCGCGTCCTTGACCTGCTGCTGCAGCTCGCGGATGAGCGCGTCGGCCGCGTCGTCCTCGCCCATGAGCGCTCGTTCATTCGGGTAGACGTGCTCCTCCATGAACGCGCGCACGCGCTCGCGCTTCTCCGCCACAGCGGCGATGATCGCAGACATGCGCGAGGCACTCGAGGCGGTGCTCGGCCCGATCTCCGAGCCGGTGCTGCTGCCGGGCGGGGCATCGAAGGAGGCTTGGGCGGTCGACGCCGGCGGCGAGCGGCTGCTCGTCCGGCGCGCGGGCGGCGGGGTGATCCACCGGCACACGCTCTCGCTGCGCCACGAGTTCGATGTCTTGGAGGCGGCGTACGAAGCCGGCGTCAAGGTGCCGCGGCCGATCGCGTACCTGGAGGATGTCGACGGGCGGGAGGCGTTCGTGATGGAGCGGCTGGAGGGCGAGACGATCGGGCGCCGCATCGTCCGCGAGCCGGTGGCAAACGCCCTGCCGCTGCAGATGGCAGAGGAGCTGGCCAAGATCCACGCCTTGCCGCCCGAGCGGCTCCCGTTCCTCGAGGCGGCGACGATCGAGCGGCTGGTGGACGAGCTCGACGAGGTCGGCGAGCCGCACCCGGCGATCGAGCTCGGCCTCTGGTGGCTCCGCGAGCAGCGTCCGCCGGACAGGGAGCCGGTCGTCGTCCACGGGGACTTCCGGATCGGCAACCTCGTCGTCGACGAGAGCGGGCTCGTCGGCGTCCTCGACTGGGAGTTCGCGCACCTCGACGACCCCGCGCGCGACCTCTCGTTCTCGCTCGTGCGCGCATGGCGGTTCGGCGCGGACGACCTTCGGCTCGGCGGGATCGGCGACGCCGAGCCGTACCTCGAGCGCTACAACGAGCTCACCGGCTTCGACGTCCGGCCCGACGAGCTCGACTACTGGGAGCTCGCCGGCAACGTCGGCTGGGCGATCGGCTGCCTCACGCAGGCGCAGCGCCACCTGAGGGGACAGGACCGGAGCGTCGAGCTCGCGATCCTCGGCCGGCTCGGCGCCGAGGTCGAGTACGAGATCTGCCATCTCCTCGAGGCGCAGGGCGTGACGTGAGCGAGCGGCCGACCCCCGACGAGCTGACCGAGGCGATCGAGGAGTTCCTCGCGAACGAGATCCTCCCCACGCTCGACGACCACCGGCTGCGCTTCCGGACGCTCGTCGCCCTGAACGCGCTGGGCATCGTGCGGCGCGAGCTGGCGAAGCTCCCGGCGGAGGACGACGCGGAACAGCGGGAGCTCGCGGCGCGCATCCGCGAGGGCGATGTCCCTGCGGGCACGCTTGCGCGTGTGAAGGCAGACGTCGCCGCGCGGCTGCGCATCGACTCGCCGCGCTACCTCGACCGGTACTAGGCTCCCGCCATGCCGGATCTGAGCGGCAAGGTCGCGATCGTCACGGGAGCCGGACGAGGCATCGGCCGTTCGCACGCGCTCGCGCTCGCCGGCGCAGGGGCCAAGGTCGTCGTCAACGACCTCGGTGCGGGCATTGCCGGCGAGGGCGCCGACGCCGGCCCCGCCGAGCAGGTCGTCGAGGAGATCCGCGCCGCCGGCGGCGAAGGGTCGACCAACGGCGAGAACGTCGCCGACTTCGCAGGCGCAGAACGGCTCGTGCGGCAGGCGATCGACAAGTACGGCCGGCTCGACATCCTCGTCAACAACGCCGGGATCCTCCGCGACCGGATGCTCGTGAACATGACCGAGGACGAGTGGGACGCCGTGATCGCCGTCCACCTCAAGGGCCACTTCGCGCCGACCCGCCACGCGGCGGCGTACTGGCGCGAGCAGTCGAAGGCCGGCGAGGAGGTGCGCGGCCGCGTCGTCAACACGGCGAGCCCGTCGGGCGTCTTCGGCAACGTCGGCCAGGCGAACTACGGCGCCGCGAAGGCGGGCATCGCGGGCTTCACGATCATCGTCGCCCAGGAGCTGCAGCGCTACGGCGTCACGGTCAACTGCCTCGCGCCGAACGCACGCACGCGGATGACCGAGGAGACGTTCCAGATGGACGCGCCTCCGGAGGGCTTCGATCCGCTCGACCCGGCCAACGTCTCGGCCGTCGTGGTCGCGCTCTGCGCCGACGAGGCGCAGGCGATCACCGGCCAGGTCTTCCACGTCTGGGGCGGAGCCGTCAACGCGCTGCGCGGCTGGAGCGCGGACGAGCTCTTCTCCGCGCCCGAGGGCTGGGAGCCGGACGCGCTGCTGAGCGAGCTGCTGGCCCGCTTCCCGGACGGCGCGTCGCCGCCGGGCATGCTCGCCGGGATGCAGGCGGCCGGAGGACGGTCTCTCCAGGCGGCTGACTGAGTGGCCCTCCTCGCGCTCGACAACGCCCGGCTCCGCTTCGGCGGGATCGTGGCACTCGACGACGTCTCCCTCGAGGTGGCCGAAGGCTCGATCGTCGGCCTGATCGGCCCCAACGGCGCCGGGAAGACGACGGCCTTCAACGCGATCACGCGCCTCTACCGGCTCGACTCCGGGGACATCGTCTTCGACGGCCGCTCGCTGCGGCGCACCCGGCCGAGCCGCGTGATCCGGCTCGGGATCGCCCGCACCTTCCAGAACCTCGAGCTCTTCCCGCGCATGACGGTGCTCGAGAACGTCCTCGTCGGCGCCCATCCCGCGACCCGTCTGCAGCGCGAGCGCGAGCAGCGGCGCCGCGCGCTCGAGACGCTCGCCGACGTCGGGATCGCCGAGCACGCCGGGCGGCCCGCGGCCGGTCTTCCATACGGGACGCTGAAGCGGGTCGAGCTAGCGCGCGCTCTCGCGAGCCGGCCCCGCCTGCTGCTCCTCGACGAGCCTGCCGGCGGCCTCAACCACGAGGAGGTGGACGCGCTCGTCGGGCTGATCCGCCGGCTGCGCGAGGAGCGCGAGCTGACGATCCTGCTGGTTGAACACCACATGCGGCTTGTCATGCAGATCTGCGAGCACGTGCACGTTCTCGACTTCGGCCGCACGATCGCCGCCGGCGCCCCAGCCGACGTCCAGCGCGACCCGGCGGTGATCCAGGCCTACCTCGGAGGAGAGCTCGCGGCGTGACGGCGCTGCTCGAGCTCGAGGACGTCGAGGCCCGCTACGGCCCCGTCCACGTGCTGCATGGGATCTCACTCGCGGTCGAGGAGGGGTCGATCGTCGCGGTGCTCGGCCCGAACGGCGCGGGCAAGACGACGACGCTCCGCGCGGTCTCGGGCACGGTGCGCCGCTCGGGAAGCATCCGGTTCGCGGGACGCTCGCTCGGGCGGCGCGGCCCTGACGGGGTCGCCCGGCTCGGCATCGCGCACGTGCCCGAAGGGCGCGGCACGTTCTCGGAGCTGACCGTCTCGGAGAACCTCCGCCTCGGCGCCTACACACGCCGCGGCTCGATTCAGCCCGAGCTCGAGCGCGTCTTCACGTACTTCCCGTGGCTCTCGGAGCGGCGGCGGCAGCAGGCCGGGACGCTCAGCGGCGGCGAGCAGCAGATGCTGGCGCTCGCTCGGGCGTTCGTGCACCGGCCGCGGCTCCTCCTCCTGGACGAGCCCTCGCTGGGGCTCGCGCCCGTCCTGGTGGCGGAGCTGTTCCGGATCGTCCGCGAGCTGAACGAGGACGAGGGCCTGACCGTCCTGATCGTCGAGCAGAACGCTCACCTTGCGCTGCAGGCCGCCGACGCTGGCTACGTGCTCGAGGCCGGCCGGGTCGTGCTCTCCGGCTCGAGCGCCGAGCTGCGCTCCGACGACTCCGTCCGCCGCAGCTACCTGGGGTACTGAGGATGGAGAACGCCGAGACCTCCTCCCTGGCCGGCCTGCGCGCCCGCGGCAGCGCGATCGATCCCGGCGCGGTCACCGTCGTGCTGCTCCTCCTCGGAGCCGCGATCTTCCTGCTCATCGGCTGCCTGAAGAGCACGAACTTCGCCCAGTACACGATCCAAGGGCTCGCGCTCGGCTCGGTGTACGGCAGTCTCGCCCTCGCGCTCGTCCTCGTCTACCGCGCGACGCACGTCATCAACTTCGCGCAGGGCGAGCTCGCGATGTTCACGACCTACATCGCCTATGACCTGGGGCTGCACGGTCTCTCGTACTGGGAGGCGTTCGCCGCAACCCTGGCGATCGCCTTCGTGATCGGCACCCTGCTCCAGGTCACTGTCATCCGACCGGTGCAGCACCGCTCGGTGATCGCGGTGGTGATCGTCACGGTCGGTCTCTTCATCCTGATCGACGGGGTCGTCAACTGGATCTGGGGCGGCGACTTCAAGTCCATGAAGCCGCCTTTCGGGAACGGGTCGTTCGAGATCGGCGGCGTAACGATCCTGCACCTCTACGTCGGGATGATGGCCGTCGTGCTTGCGTCCGTCGTGCTCGTCTGGGCGCTGTTCCGGTTCACGAAGCTGGGGCTCGGAATGCGGGCCGCCGCGCTGCGGCCCGCGGCCGCCGCTCTCGTCGGCGTCCGCGTCGACTCGATGCTCGCGATCGGCTGGGGCCTCGCTGCTCTGCTGGGCGCGGTCGCCGGCCTGATGGCGGAGCCCTCGCAAATCTTCCTCTCGCCGACCTTCATGCAGCCGATCCTGGTCTACGCGTTCGCCGCTGCGGTCCTCGGCGGCCTCGAGAGCCCGGCGGGAGCACTGGTCGGCGGCCTCCTGATAGGCGTCACGTTGACCCTCATCGTCGGCTACGTGCCAAAGATCGGCGCCGAGCTCCAGGTTCCGTTCGTCTTCGGGGTCATCCTTCTCATCCTGCTGGTCAAGCCCACCGGGCTCTTCGGGCGCCGGGAGGTGCGGCGGGTTTGACGAGGCAGATCCCCGCGCTCGCGTCGCTGCTCGCCGTCGCGGCAGCGCTCTCGGTCCTGCCGTTCATCCTGAGCGACTACAACATCTACCTCGCGGCGCAGGTCGGGATCTTCTTCATCGCGGTGCTCGGTCTCAATATCCTCACCGGCTACACCGGCCAGATCTCAATCGGGCACGGCGCCTTCATGGCGATCGGCGGCTACACGACGGCCGTGCTGTCGCGGGACCACGGTACGAACCTCATCGTGACGATGCTGATCGCCTTCGCGATCTGCTTCGTCGTGGGCCTGCTCGTCGGATTGCCGGCGCTCCGGCTCTCCGGCGTCTACCTCGCGCTCGTCACGTTCGCGCTCGCGGTCTCCGTCCCCTACCTCCCGCTCCAGTACTCGACCTTTCTCGGCGGCAGCGTCGGCGTCAGCGTCCAGCCGTCGCAGGTCCCGAGCAACCTCTGGGTCTACACCGCGGCCTGGGCATGCTCGGCCATCCTCTTCGTGCTTGCCTGGGTGATCCTGCGCGGCCGTGTCGGTCGTGCCTTTCGCGCCGTGCGCGACAGCGAGATCGCGGCTGTGGCGTCGGGAGTCGAGCTACCCGTCTACAAGACCCTCGCATTCGGGATCTCGGCCGCCTACGCCGGGGTCGCGGGATCGCTGCTCGTGCTGGCGAACGGCAGCGCCCAGGGCAGCGAATTCGACATCTTGCTCTCGCTCCAGATCCTCATCGGCGCAGCCGTGGCCGGGCTCGGCTCACTCTGGGGCATCCTCGTCGGCGCGGCTTTCGTGGGGCTCTTGCCCCACATCTCGGCGAGCGTGCCTGTCATCGGGAAGATCGCCAACCGTCACATCGACGTCGTCTTCGGAGCGGCGGTGATCCTGATCATGCTTCTGCTGCCCGAGGGCTTCGCCGGGCTGCTCACACGGATCCGGCGGCTCGCCGCTCGTGCTTGAACCGTGATTCAATCTCCATCAAACTTCCCCGGAAATCGTCTACTAAGACACCAGCGAAATGGGAGGGGTATCAATGCCTGTCAACCGTAGGAAGCTCGTGGGGCTGTTCCTCGGGCTTCTGATCACAGCCGCGGCAGCGGGCAGTGCTGCCGCCTCGCACAACGGCACTCCCGGGGTGTCGAAGCACAAGATCGTGATCGGCGGCACCTTCCCATACACGGGCCCGGCCGCGCTCTACAAGACGATCCCGTCTGCCGAGCAGGCGTACTACGCCTACGTCAACAAGAAATACGGCGGCGTCCGCCATCGCAAGATCCAGGACATCACCCTCGACGACCAGTACAACCCGGGTGAGACCCCCGGGCTGGTGAAGCAGCTCGTCGAGCAGAAGCACGTCTTCGCGATCGTGGGGAGCCTCGGCACCGCACCCGGCCTGGCGACCTGGGGGTATCTGAACAAGCGCCACGTCCCGCAGGTGCTGCTCGCAACCGGCGACGCGTACTGGGGCAACTGCGTCCATAGGAAGTGCCCGGCCGCCGGAGCTACGACGCCGAGGCCATGGACGATGGGCTGGCAGCCGGACTATCCGGGCGAGGCGAAGCTCTACGGGAAGTACATCCTCGCCCACAAGAAGAACGCGAAGATCGGCGTCCTCTACCAGGACGACGCATACGGCAAGAACTATCTCAACGGGCTGAAGAACGGACTCGGCTCACACCAGGACGAGATCATCGACGCGCAGTCATACAGCGTCACCGACCCTGGACCCGTGATCCAGGCGCACGTCGGCCATATCGCAGCGAGCGGCGCCGATGTGTTCGTCATCTTCGCGACCCCGTCGGCCGCGATCACGGCGCTCGCCACGGAGGGGCACATCTCGGGGTGGAACCCGCTGACGATCGACAACAACGTCTCGAACAACCGCATCTTCATGCAGATCGCGGCAAACAACGGGGCGAACCTCAACGGGGTCCTCTCGACCTCCTACACCCTGAGCCCGACGGCCAACGCGAACATGGCCGGGGTGAAGCTCGCCAAGAAGATCATCCACCAGTACGCCCCGGGCGGCGTGGGTAGCCTCGACGCCCAGTTCGCGGCCGGCGACGGCAACCTCGTCTACGGCCTCGCCGTGGGGTGGACGTTCGTCGACGCACTCAAGCATGCAGGCAAGAACCCGACGCGCGCCAGCCTGATGCGTGCGCTCCGCCACATGAACGAGAAGAACAACCCGTTCATCTTCCCGGGGATGGTGGTCAAGACCTCGAAGAAGCGCACCTTCCCGATGGAGCAGCTGATCTTCCTCAAGTGGGCCGGCGGGGCCGGCGGTGACTGGAAGACGCAGGGCGGGGTCGTCTTCAGCGGGCACTGAGCCGCTGCACGGGCGAATCGTCAGAGGGGGAGCTCCGGCTCCCCCTCTTCGTTTCTAGGCGAGCTCCGCCGGGTCGGTGACAGGCGCCCGGCAGGCGAACCGCTCGCAGACGTAGACCGCGGGCTTACCCTCGACGAGCGTCTTGCCCTCGAGCAGCGGGACGTCGTCCGCCGGCCCGAAGGCGGCGACCGCGTTCGGGTCGAAGCCGCGCAGAGCGGCGCGGGCGACGTCCGCGGCCGGGTCACCGACGATCGCGAGCTCGCGCGGCGGTGAAAGGTGCAGGTCGAGCGCGCAGAGCGCCCAGCCGAAGGCGCTCGGCGCGCGAGGGAGGAGATCGCGGACAAGGCGGAGCGCGCCCACCGCGGTCCGCTCGAGCTCGTCGTCGCCCCAGATCCGCGCGAGCCGCAGGAGGACGAACGCGAGCATCGAGCTTCCGGCCGGCGTCGGGTTGTCGTCGAAAGCCTTCTGCCGCGCGACGAGCTGCTCGCCGTCGGCCGGCGAGAGGAAGAAGCCCCCACGTTCGGTATCGCCGAAGAGCTCGACTGCGCGGAGAGCCAGCCGCCGCGACTCTCGCAGCCAGCGCAGGTCGCCGGTCGCGACGTGGAGCTCGTAGAGCCCGTGCGCGACGTTCGCGTAGTCCTCGAGGTACGCGGGGTACTTCGCGCGACCGTCCCGCAGCGTCCGCCACAGCGGATTTACCGCCACCAGCTCCCCGAGCTCGACCGCAGCTTGTAACAACTTGTCACTTGCGAGCCTGCGCGCTCCTTCGGCCAGTGCCGCGAGCGCGAGGCCGTTCCACGCGGCGATGACCTTGTCGTCGAGCGCGGGCTGCGGTCGCCGGTCGCGGATCTGCAGCAGGCGCGCCCGCGTCTCCTCGTCCAGCTCCCCGCGCAGGATCGAGCGGCCGTGCTCGAACGGCTGCAGCAGCTCCGGCGGCGCTCCCTCCTCCGCCGTCCACGTGTACGTGAGCCCCTCGACGCCGTCGGTGTCCGCGTCCTGCGACGAGGCGAAGCCGCCGCTCTCGAGGCGTAGCTCGCGCACCATGTAGTCGAGGGTCTGCTCCGCAACGGCGCGGTAGCGCTCCTCGCCGGTGAGCAGCCACGCGTGGAGGTACGGCGGCACCAGGAGCGCGTTGTCGTAGAGCATCTTCTCGAAGTGCG
>Ga0070714_100003711_pt1 | contig 11439 bp, 12 predicted proteins | sample LARL83metaG_FD_65450 | JGI IMG/M metagenome (GOLD analysis project Ga0070714, IMG submission 65450) | Corn, switchgrass and miscanthus rhizosphere microbial communities from Kellogg Biological Station, Michigan, USA - LAR L8-3 metaG | ecosystem: Host-associated > Plants > Roots > Rhizosphere ... | reverse complement strand
AGCCGGCGGACGTTGCGAAGCCTGCCAGGGTGAAGGGCAGCGCCGCATTGAGATGAATTTCTTGCCCGATGTTTACGTGGTTTGCGAGGTCTGCGGCGGGCGGCGTTATAACCAGGAAACATTGTCGGTGAAGTACAACGGTTGCTCGATCGCCGACCTGCTGGAAACTCCCGTGTCGGAATCTTTGCCGATTCTCGAGAACATCCCGCAGGTTCGCCAGCGGTTGCAGACGCTCGTGGATGTCGGATTGGGCTATTTGCACCTCGGCCAGTCAGCAGTGACACTCTCCGGCGGCGAAGCCCAGCGAATTAAGCTTGCCCGCGAACTCAGCAAGCGCCAGACGGGACGCACGCTTTACTTGCTCGATGAGCCAACTACTGGACTTCACTTCGACGACGTCCGCAAACTGCTCGACGTGCTGCACCGCCTGACGGACCTCGGCAACACCATCATCATCATCGAGCACAATATGGACGTGATCCGCAACGCCGACTGGATTATCGATCTTGGCCCCGAAGGCGGAGAAGATGGCGGCCGGATCGTCGCGCAGGGAACTCCCGAGCAGGTGGCCCGCAACAAGAAGTCCTACACCGGCCAGGCGCTGGCAGAATTCTTTGCGAAACACGGACCAGCAGCGCCACAATCCGCGGCCAGCTAGAACCTTCGCACCCAACTTCACGTCGGCGCTTTTCGTGTAAATTCAAGTCATGGATTCCCACCCTGAGTTTCCGACCCAGGAACTCCCCGGCCCGCCCGCTCCGGAACTCGGGCACGCACCGCCAAAGGAGCCATTAGAAAATCCCATATGGACGGGCTGGGATGTGCTCTTGCTCGCCGTCATCATGCTTGTAATACCTTTCGTCGTAATCATTCCTATTGTCGTCCTGGTCGCAGCGAAAACACTCTATCCCACGTTGACCTTCATGCAGGTTGCACAACAGAAGTTGTGGATCGCACTCTGCAGCCAGTTCGCCTGGTATGTGGTGGTACTGATCTACATGGTGATGTTCATCGAAGGCACCTATCGTCAGCGCTTCTGGGATGCAATTCGCTGGAACTGGCCTCGCAAGACCTGGCAACTGCTGGTCCCGTTGGGGATGGTCCTGGTTACCCTGCAGGCCTTGGAGAAGTTCTTTCGGATGCCAAAACACATCCCGATGGAGGAGTATTTGAAAACTCCATCCATTGCTGTGCTGACCGCAATCTTTGCTGTAAGCCTCGGACCATTGATGGAAGAACTTTTCTTCCGTGGATTCCTCTACCCCGTGCTGGCAAGACGCTGGGGATTGTTCGCTGCCATCGCAATTACCTCTGTAGCATTCGGGCTCATCCATGGTGCGCAGTTGGCATTTTCACCGGGGTTGGTGCTCATCGTTTTTCTTGTAGGACTGGTGCTCACCATCGTTCGTGCGAAGACAGGATCCGTGGCATCGAGTTTTGTGGTTCACGTTTCCTATAACTCGACGCTGGTGATATTGGGGGCGATTGCCAGCCGGCACGGGCTGACGCCCTAGTTTTCTTCTTCCGATTTCGAGGTCCCGCGCTTTTTCCGAATCTCCTCCATCCTTTCGCGGATGCGCTTCTCCACTCCCTCCTTGGTCGGATGGTAGTAGGTGCGGCCCTTCAAATTGTCGGGCAGGCACTGCATGTCTGCGACTTTGCCATCGAGATCGTGCGCGTACTGATATCCCTTGCCATAGCCCAGGTTCTTCATGAGACCGGTCGGCGCGTTGCGGAGGTGTAGAGGAACAGCCTCGGCAGCAGTTCGTTCGATGTCGGCCTGAACCGCGCCGTAAGCCGTGTATAGCGCATTCGATTTGGGTGCGAGAGAAAGATAGACAACAGCCTGGACCAGCGCGAGGTTCCCTTCCGGCATTCCAATGAAGTCGACCGCATCGCGAGCGGCCATGCACAGGGCAAGTGCATTCGGTTCAGCAAGGCCGATATCCTCGACTGCCATCCGCACCACCCGCCTCGCAATATACAGCGGATCCTCTCCCGCCTCTAGCATCCGGCCTAACCAATACAGGCTTGCATCGGGATCGCTGTTGCGCACCGACTTGTGCAGCGCAGAGATCAGGTTGTAGTGCTCTTCTCCGGACTTGTCATAGACGAGAATACGTTTCTGCAGCGCATCGTGAATAATTTCGGGGGTGATCTCGCGAGCGGTCATACCCTCTGAGGGTGCCCCACCCTTCGACTCCCTCTGGTCGCTCAGGGCAGGCTCCTTCGCGGTTTTCGAAGGGTGGGAACCTTCAGTCGATGTGGCCAACGCCGCCGCGACTTCTAGCACGTTGTACGCACTGCGGGCATCTCCGCTGGAGTAAGCGGCAATTTGGCGCAAAACTTCGTCAGACGCGGAAAGTTGCATCTCGCCGAGACCGCGCTCCGTATCCTCCAGCGCCCGCCGAAGGAGCACGACGATCTGATCCTCTGTCAGCGGATTCAGCACGTACACGCGGCTGCGCGACAGCAGCGCCGAAATGATCTCGAATGACGGATTCTCCGTGGTCGCGCCAATCAGGCGAATGCTCCCGCTCTCGACATACGGCAGGAACGCATCCTGCTGAGCCTTATTGAAGCGATGAATCTCGTCGATGAATACGATTGTCCGCGTGCCGTATTGTCGAGCTCGCTCGGCGTCGGCCATGACTTGCTTGATTTCCTTGATCCCTGACAGCACGGCACTGAACTCGATGAAATCAGCGCGGGTCAGGCGGGCAATGATCTTGGCGAGGGTCGTCTTCCCTGTCCCGGGCGGTCCCCAGAAAACGAGTGAACTAATATCGTCGCGATCGACCTGCGCCCGCAGTGGCTTGCCCGGAGCGATCAGATGCTCCTGGCCGACGAATTCGTCGAGCGTGCGTGGGCGCATGCGGTCAGCTAGCGGCCGCGTGCGATCCCCGGAGCTATCGGATGACGGATTGGTGGCAAAAAGATTCACTCGGATATTCACCACGGAGACACGGAGAAAACCTTTCAATTCATAAGACTCTTCTCACAATTCCATTTTTAGTACCGCAACATTGAAATTCATCAGCAGCCCGATTCGCTTACCGCTCAGGCGCAAATAGGTGAGCAGTTGTGCATGATGAATTGGAAGAATCTTTTCGATTGACTTCAATTCGATTATGACCTGCTCGTCGACGACAACATCCAGCTTGTATCCGCAGTCAAGTTTTAATCCTTTGTAGATAACGGGCAAGTCAACCTGACGCTGAAAACGTAGACCCCGGAGATGAAGTTCATGACAGAGGCATTCTTCGTAAGCCGATTCGAGCAAGCCAGGACCAAGCTCTCGGTGCACATCTATGGCCGCGCCGATGATCGCCTCGGTGAGGTGTTCCTGCTCCAACATGAGTTTGCGTTCTCCGTGCCTCCGTGTCTCCGTGGTGAGTTATGCTTTTTGCCTTGCCGCCTCGTACAGCACAATGCTTGCGGCCACGCCGGCGTTCAGCGACTCTACTTTCGGCGAATGCGGGATCATGATCAGCTCATCCATCTGCGCCAGTAGTTTCTTGTCAATACCTGCCCCTTCATTTCCGATGAAGACCGCGGTTGCATCGTTCAAAGCGGCTTCCGGCAATGCGGTTCCTTTATGCGACGAGGTCGCCAGCAGTCGGAAAGAATTTGACCGCAACAGCGCAATTGCCGCCTCCATGACGGTCTTGGCGATCGGTACACGAAACACCGACCCCGCCGACGCGCGCACCACTTTGTTGTTATACGCGCTCACGGTGCTCTCACCGAGCAGGATTCCCTTCGCGCCGAATGCTTCCGCCGAACGGATGATCGTTCCCAGATTGCCGGGATCTTGAACTCCCGCGATGACCAGCACCGGCCCGGGTTTCGAGCTTTGGATTACCTCATCAGCGGCAAATGACTTTACGTAAACCAATGCGGCAACACCCTGGGGTGTCTGGCTGGGTACCGCGCTGGCAAACAGTTTGTCCGGAAGCAGTAAGGCTTCAGCTTGCGCAGCGATCTGGGGCAGCAGCTTATGCGCACGCGGCTCGGCCGATTCGGCGAAAAATATTGTTCGAATCCGCGATCCGCTCCTCACGGCCTCTTCGATGACGCGAAACCCCTCAATCGCGCACTCGCCGGCTGCGGTGAGTTCCCCGCGGCTGAACGCCTGACGCAGTTCCTTGACCAGCGCATTGTGGCGGCCTTCGACCCGCCGCAAGCGGCCCGAGTCTTTCTGGCCCATGAGCTTCACGCCTGCTCCTTCCGGATGAAATCATACGCGAGCAGGCTACCATCCGCCTGCGCAACGCTGGGCCTCAACAAAGGCCAGCGTCGTGTTATCTTTACCTTTCGCATGTACAACGGACATGGGAGAAGCCTTTGCGCGTAGAAATCCTTAAGATCAACAGTGATGCTCCGGAAACCTCGTTGATCCGCTACGTCGCCGACCAGATTCGCGCCGGACAGGTTTTGGGAATGCCGACTGATACCTTCTACGGTCTTGCCGCGGACCCGTTCAACCTGCGCGCGGTGGATCGGGTATACGAGATCAAGTCGCGCTCCCGGCATAAGCCCCTCTCGTTGCTCATCGAAAGCGTTGACCAGGCCAAAGAACTGGCGAAGCCGCTGCCGGATGAGTTCTATGCCTTAGCTAGAAAATTCTGGCCCGGCCCGTTGACCGTCATCGTCAAGGCTAGCTCACGGCTTCCCCTCAAGGTCACGGCAAACACCGGGAACGTGGCCTTGCGTGTGCCGAATGCCAAAATTCCGCTGGAAGTAGTCAAAGCTGCGGCCATTCCAATCACTGCCACGTCCGCCAACCTCAGCGGCGAGTCCGAGTGCACCACCGCCGACGCGGTCAAAGAGCAACTGGGAGTACGCATTCCGATTATTGTGGATGGTGGTACGTCTCCTCGGGAAGTCGCCTCCACCATCGTGGACCTTACCGATGACGATGCACGCTGGAAGGTGTTGCGCGAAGGTGCGATTCCGGCAGACCAGATCTCAGAATTTTTTGCGCAGGGGTGATCGAGACGCTCTCGACCCAGGCCGCCAATCCGCCCGCTGTTTTCAGAAAGACCCGCCGCAGAGTTTGGGCCTTTTCCGTTTTCGTTCCGCTGGCCGCACTAGCTCTCGTCTTCGCTTATATTGCTCACGCCGTGGTTCATGATGCACGAGAACAGGAATTACACCCGGCCGATGCCATCATCGTGTTCGGCGCTGCTGAGTATGATGGGCGCCCCTCGCCTGTTTTCAAGGCCCGTCTTGACCACGCATACGATCTGTTCCGCAAAGGACTGGCTCCCATGGTGATTACGACCGGTGGGGCGGCCGCCGATCCGAACTATAGCGAAGGCGGAGTCGGGCATGACTACCTCATGCGCCGCGGCATTCCGGAGATGGCTCTCATTGCCGAAACCCAGGGGTCAGACACCTCAGAGTCCGCCGAGCGAGTCGCGGTCATCATGCGTGCCAACCGCATGAAGAATTGCATCGCTGTCAGCGATGCCTATCACGTGTTCCGCATCCGTAAAATGCTGGAGCATGAAGGACTACAGGTTTATGTCGCTCCTCGTGCCGATTCCCGGCCGAAATCATTCTGGCAACGCGGAACTGCGATCCTAAGGGAGAGCGCAAGCTATCTTGTGTGGCGTTTGGGAGTCAGAGGATGAGAACTTCTTTTCACCACGGAGGCACGGAGAAACCCGAAGTGATCAGGGGAAGGCGATATAGCAAATGAATGCATTTCCTGAGTTTCGATGTTGCGTCTGTCGAAATACAGTTTCTGGCACAGATCCAGACGGTACTTGCTTCAAGTTCGGAAATTCAGTCACGAATCGTGGGAGGCAATGTGGCCCATGGCTCTTGCTTGAGGGAAGTCATTCCCGTTGTCGGAGCTGAAAATTCCTGGATCGCACTGATTTCTCCGTGCCTCCGTGGTGAAATACTTTTACCACCCCATCCTCTTCCGCAGTTCGGTCACGTGCGCCACATGATGCTTGCCATGCCAGGCGTAGATTCCGACATTCTTTTCCAGCGAGACAACACCCAGTTCCGGATGACGGAACTGCTTCTTCCAGTCCTCCGGACCCAAGGATCGCAGCAGTCGTACCCAGCGATCGTGGAGCGTCTCGAGCAAAGTCAGCGAGACTTCGATAGGAGTCGATTTGCTGTCCTCCAGTTCCGCCCACAAGTTTTCCGCATAAGGCTTGATGATCGGCTCGTCTTCGGTAAGGGCCAGTTTGAAACGGACGTAAGCGTTCATGTGACTGTCGGGCACGTGGTGAACAACCTGTCGAACCGTCCATCCGTCTTCGCGGTATGGCGTGTCCAGTTGCTGCGGCGACAAGCCGGCGACAGCTGCGCGCAAAGCCGCAGGGGTATTCGCGATGTCTGCAATGAAAGTCTGCCGCTGCGCATCAGTTGGAGGGCCGTCGTAGTGGAACTTGCCGATCGGAAAACGGGGATCGCTCATCGATGATTCTCCGTGGAATCGAGTTTCAGAGTAGATTGCAAAGTTGATGTCAAAGTTTCAAATTTCTTGCGGCGCAACAACTCGGCGCGAAATCAATTCGATATGGACACTCTTAGCATCTTCCGTACTTTTGCGCGCTACAACAAAATTGCCAATGAGCGCTTGTATGAAAGCTGCGCCCGGATCAGCGATGACGAGTACCGCCGGCAACGCGCGGGTTCGTTCGGCAGCATTCATACACTGCTGAATCATGGCCTTTTGGCGGACCGCATTTGGATGTCGCGTTTTTCAGGAGGAGGTAAAACCACACCTCCTCTTAACACGGTCCTCTACGACGAATTCCCGGCACTGTGGGCCGCGCGAGAACAAGACGATCTCACGATCGAAGAGTTTTTTCGAAATGCCGGGGAGAGCTTTCTCACGAAGAATTTGTCGTACACCAACAGTAAGGGCGTGCATTACGAAGAAGCAGCCGTTCCAGCCGTGCTGCACATGTTCAATCATCAGACCCACCATCGCGGACAGGTGCACGTGATGTTGAGCCAGTGCGGCGTGCAACCTCCCTCGCTCGATATGCACCGGATTCTAAATCCCTAGGAGCGTCCGATCAGGGCAAATGCCAGAACTGCCGCGCAGGCAGTCGAGAGGAAGTTCACCCCGTTGTTTCCCAAAACACCTTTTTGCTCCAGGGTCGCTCCGAGAAGGCTGTCTACCAGCGTTCCGAATATCGCGGCAGCGATGCAGGGCGGCAGATTGCGAAAAGGGAAAACATGGGTCGTAGCACTTGCCAAACTCACCAAAAGAGCCGCAGCTAACGAGACCAGCGTTCCGAGCCATGTGATCGCACCGTCGGTCCCGGCGGGCACCGCTTCCCAGGTGGTCAGCAAGCGCGGAGTGCCTCCCAGAAATGTTCCGATCTCGCTGGAAAGCGTATCGGCGGCCACCTCGCTCAGAGCGGCCGACAATGCCGCCAGCAGGCGTGGATTATGCAACCAGAAGTAGAGTAGTGCCGCCACTCCGGCAACGCCGAGGTTGGCCAGCACTTGTCCCGCATTCCGTCCGCCGCGACGTTCGGCCGAGCCCAGTTGCTGTTTGCGCTGATACCCGACACGAGTCGCGACCCAAGTCAGCACGAAGACGGTGCATAACGCCGCAAATCCGCCCCATCCTGCTGCCAGCATGAGTAGGAAACAAACCGCGCCGCCGACAGCGGCTCCCCCGGTGGATACACCCCGGAGAAGGCGTGCAGCTGAGGCAAAACCCACCGTTGTGAGCCCAAAAGCCGTGATTTGAGCTCCATTCGGCAGTCGCAATATGGCGGCAGTTAGCTGTAAATGACTCATTCCAAGTAGTTAAGAACGATAATGCGAACGCACCATTGTCGTGCAAGACGCCGAATCAATCCTGTAAACACCACATATGGGCACCTTCAAACCCCAGCCCCAGTTATCTTGCTTCGAGATTCGATTACCTGCACAATTCCAGTGCATCAAAATGCCTGGGCTAGTCTAAACTGCTACCCGGCGTTTCTTGGCTCTGGCTTGACCCGGCACCGCAACGTGATTGCCGGATCGCAACTCGAGGGAACAAACTATGGCCGCTTCCGTCTGGTCGGGATATCTAACCTTTGGCTTGATTTCTATGCCGGTGCGTCTGTCTTCCGGCGCACGCAGCTCCGGCATCTCTTTCAACCAGTTGCACCGAACAGATCTGCATCGCGTGAAGCAGCAGCTTATTTGCCCGCTCGACAACCAGGTCCTTGAGCGCAGCGAGATCGTGAAGGGCTACGAGTACCGTAAAGGCGAATATGTCGTTGTCGATCCCGAAGAGATCAAGAAGATCGAGCCGAAGACCGCGAAGACAATGGAGATCCTGGAGTTCGTGAAGTCCAGCGACGTCGATCCCGTCTATTTTGATGCCTCCTATTACATGTTGCCCGAGGAAGCCGGACGCCGCCCCTACGCCCTGTTAACCAAGGCGTTGGAAGAAAGCGAATACGTGGCCATCGCCAAGCTCACCATGCATAATCGCGAATACACCGTCTTCCTGCGTCCCCACGAGGGCGGATTGATGCTCCACACCATGTACTACGAAGAAGAAGTCCGCAAGGTGGAGGGCTTCGGGGCACCTGACGTTGAACTCAAGGACGCAGAAGTAAAAGTCGCACACCAGCTGATCGAGGCGCTGGCGACCGAATGGGAGCCGGAGAAGTTCAAGGATGAGTTCCAGGAGAACCTGCGCAAGCTCATCGAGACGAAGCTCGAAGGCGGCGAAGTGGCGGAGGTCGAAAAGCCCAAGAAGCTCGCTCCTGTGGTCGATCTGATGGCCGCCCTGAAACAGAGTCTGGCGCAGATGGAAGGCAAGAAGAAGCCCGCCGCTACCGTCGCAGAGGCTCCTGCTGCCCGAAAGCGCACACGGAAATAGCCTCATCTTCATTGCGCTGGGCCAGGTAGAGGTCCCTTTCTGCAGACGGAAACGAACTTATTTGTCCAAAGCGACCGCTTTTCTGCATCCTACTTGGTAGCGCAGATCGCGTTTCACCTTTAAAATAAGAGCTTTTCAGGCGAGTAGAGACGAGATGACTTCTGCTTATCGTTGGTGGCGGGAGGATGCAAGTTTGCGCCTCCGATTCTTGGGCCGACTGGCCCTTCCCCTTCTTTTTGTTCTGGTGGGTGTGAATTGCGGAGACGTTTATCGGCCCGTGGCATTGCCGATAGCGGGTGCCTCACCTTCGCCTGCGCCCATTGGACACATTTCCGTTATCGCCATGAACGGGACCGTAACATCGCCACCAAATCAATTCTTGAACTCCGGATCCTTTAGCCGCATTAACGTTGCTGGCGACTCGGTCGTTCAAACTGCTCCTGCCGGGGTGGCGCCGGTACACGCGGCGCTCACCAGCGGCGGCAGGCTGTACGTAGCAAACAGCGGAGAAGACACAGTTTTCGCAAGCCCTCCGACAGCAGCGACCCAGGGAACGACCATCAATCTCGTACAGCTTTGTGATGCCTCTGGTTGTCCCCCAATTACGCCGGTTTTTGTGCACACCACGGAACCCAACCGGATGTACGTGGCCGACTCGGGAAACGGCACGATTTCGGTCATCGACACATCCCTTAATATCGTCGTGAACACATTTGCCGTCTCTCCGGCAAATGCAGGAAGCCCAACGCCATCACCTGATCGGGTTTCACAGCCCATTGCGCTGGCCGAACTGCCAAATGGGACCAGGATCTATTCGGTCAACAAGGGATCGAGTTCGGTTTCCAGCATCAACACACAGGATGGAAGTATTGCCAAGGTGCTGTGTGTCGCCCCAGGCAAGGTACCGCCCTGCCCTTCGAGCCCAAGTCCGATTTGGGCGGTTGCAAATGTGGATAATACGCACGTTTACGTGCTCGATACCGCCGATACCATCTCGGTGATCGACACGACCACAGACACGATCGTCTCTTCAGTTTCCGCGGGATCGGGGGGCGGAAACCTGAACCAACTGCTCTATGACCCGCTCATGAACCGGGTCTACGCTACCGACGCGAATTCGGCTCAGCCGGCTCTGGCGTTGTTCGATGTTGCGAGCCAGGGGAATCTACCAAACAGCACATTGGTGCCCCATGGACCGGGCAAAGCTCCAATTGGGATCGCAACCGGTTCGGCATGTACGAGCGTTCCGGTTCCTGCATCCGTAACCGTTCTTGGCGATGGCAGCCGCGCGTATGTGGCGAGTTATCAAAATGACGGAACTCAGATTTGCACCCAGGCTACCGTCGTGGACGCCGGGACAGGCCTGGTAACAAAAACCATCCCCCTGTCGCAAACGGCGCTCCCGCTTGGCATTCTTGCGCAGACAGATTGTGATGTTGCGCGGTTCCGGGTATACGCCGCTTCGTCGCTGGGTGGGACGAATAGCAACTTCAAGGTATACGTGGCGCAGTGCGATGCGGGAACGGTGGGCATTATTGACGCCTTTGCCGTTGGCACCGGACCAAATCCACACCCTGCAGATTGGTTTGCCGGCTGGGCACCAGCGCCGGTGAGTTCTTTCCCCTCGTCTCAGGTAAGCATCAGCGCAGTTTCTGCACCGCAGGTTCAGTCCTGCCCCGCTACTGCGCCCGCCCCTGTCACCTACAACTATTCGCTGCTGAGCGGCCCGGCGCTACAGGCCGGAATGACGGTCTACGTCACCGGAATGAAAAATAGCGCCAATGATGGCGCTTTCCCGATCGTTTCAGCAACGTCGTCTAGTTTTACGATAAACAATTCCTGTCCGGCTGCCGACAGTTCCGCCCAGAGTGGGAATGGATCGGTGATAGCGCCGCAGAACCCGGTTTTCCTGGTTCCTGGTTCTTAGCGCAAACTGAGTTTCGGTGGCTGGGAGAACCCGATTGAATCGAGTTCTCGGCACGATCTTATTGGTCAGGCAAGTGGAGGTTGACCTGCGTAACCGCAGGACACGCGGATATTCTCCTACGCTCCTACAGCGGCCGCCTGCGCCTTCGGATTGTGATAGCGCAGAGCGATGTTCATATAGACCGGACCATCCGCGGTATCGAAGCACAGAACCAGAGCTTCCGTATCTTCGGTGCTCTTAGGCCCCTGCTCGGAGGTATGAAGCGAGGGCGGATGCACACGAAACTTGAATCCCTGGTCGTTGAGTACCGCCACGGCGTTGCCAATCACTTGATTGGCGAGTTCGCATACCGCTTCGCGTACCAATCCGTCGCTTTCCGGCAACTCGGTGCCGGCGAAGTGGCTGGCCACGCGCGCGGCAGTCTTCGGCGCCAGATCGAAAATGATTCTGCCTTCGATGTCTCCGCTTAATTCGATCATCGCCGCCACGCCTTTGAAGCGGTAGGCTTCCTCTTCCATGGAGAGGTTCTCAATCGCCATGGGGGACTGCAAGCCTTGCGACAATACGGCATCGGCCGCATTGATAAACGGCTGGATCAACTCCATCTTCATGGTTAGGCCCCTGCGCCGGCAGCACTGGCAACTAC
>Ga0070714_100003710_pt1 | contig 11439 bp, 8 predicted proteins | sample LARL83metaG_FD_65450 | JGI IMG/M metagenome (GOLD analysis project Ga0070714, IMG submission 65450) | Corn, switchgrass and miscanthus rhizosphere microbial communities from Kellogg Biological Station, Michigan, USA - LAR L8-3 metaG | ecosystem: Host-associated > Plants > Roots > Rhizosphere ... | reverse complement strand
TGAACTGATGCTGATCGAGCGCGAGGTACACGCCGCCGAGCGCGGCGAGGGCGCCCGAGAGCACGACCGCGACGTAGCGCACGCGCGGCACGTTCACGCCCACGGATTCCGCCGCATCCGGCTTCTCGCCCGCGGCGCGCACGCGCAGCCCGAACGCGGTTCGGTACAGCACGAACGCGATGATTGGCGTCGCGAGCAGCCCGAGCCACACGAGCGGATTCGCGAAGCCGGCGAGTCCCGACGCGTAGCCGCTCACGCGCGGCGAGTTGGACGAGCTTCCGAAGACGAGCTTGAGGAAGAAGCGCGTCATCCCCACCGCGAAGAGATTGATCGCGATGCCCACGACGACCTGATCCGCGCGGAAGCGGATCGACGCGACCGCGTGGATGAGCGCGAGGATGACGCCGCCCGCGATCCCGCACAGCACGCCGACCGTGGGATTGCCGCTGTAGAAACCGCCGAGCACGCCCGCGAAGGCGCCGCCCAGCATGTACCCTTCGAGCGTCAGCGAGATGATCCCCGAACGCTCGGCGATCACGCCGCCCGCGGCGGCGAAGAGATACGGAACCGCGATGCGCAGGACCTGCGCGACGATGGCGAGTGGATTCATGAGAGTGCGCTCGCTCAGACCGCGGCGGCGGGCGGAGTTGCCGCGTGCTCGTTCGCGGTCGGAACGTCGGGAGTCGTACGCGTCGGCGGCTCGGAGATGCGGCGGCGCGCGCCGAGGAGGATGCGCCGTACTTCCGGCACGGACGCCGCGATCGCGATGATGACGACGCCCTGCAGCACGTCCACGATCTGCTTGGGGACGAAGGCGTTCACCGCGAGCCCGCCCTGCGACAGCGTCGCGAAGAAGAGCGCGGCGAGGATGACGCCGAACGGATTGTTGCGGCCGACGAGCGCGACGGCGATGCCGAGGAAGCCGGTGCCACCCGCGAAGCCATCCTCGTAGTAGTGCTTGTAGCCGAGGACGAAGTTGACGCCGCCGAGCCCCGCGATCGCACCGCCGATGGTGAGCGCCTTGAAGAAGACGCCACCCACGTTGACGCCGCCGTATTCGGCGGCGTCGGGCTGCAGTCCCACGGCGCGCAGGTCGTAGCCGCCGCGCGTACGGAACAGATACCACCACGACGCGGCGGCGACGAGCACCGCGATGACGATCGTGAGATTCGCGGCCGATCCGTGCATCGCGCCGATGAACGAGTCGAGACGCGCGAGCGCGCCGGCGCGGATCTCGGGCGTGTGCAGCGTCTCCGGAACGTGCAGGTGCGTCGCGATGACCCAGTTGAGCAGCGCGAGCACGATGAAGTTGATCATGATGGTCGTGATCACTTCATGCGCGCCGAAGCGCGTGCGCAGCCATCCCGGTACCGCGCCGACGACGCCGCCACCGGCGGCAGCGGCCGCGCAGCAGACGAGGATCGCGATGACGGCGGGCGTCGCCGCAGGCATCGCGAGCCCCACGACGGCGGCGAGGAAGCCGCCCGCGGCGAGCTGTCCTTCGGCGCCGATGTTGAACAGGCCCGCGCGGTAGCCGATGGCGACGGCGAGCCCCGTGAACGACAACGTCGTGGCCTTGTACAGGACCTGGCCGATCCCGTACGCGTTCCCCCACGCCCCTTCGAGCATGAGCCGCCACACGGTGAGCGGCGACTGCCCGAACGAGAGGATGAGGATGTCGCCGCAGACGAAGGCGACGAGGATCGCGACGAGGGGCGGGAAGAGCGCCTCCTCGATCTTCTCGCGGCGTTCGCTCTTCGAACGAGTGTTCGACACGGTGATTCCCGCAGCGGTGCTCGAGGTCATGCGGCTGCCACCTGGCCGCCGATCATCAGCGGTCCGAGCACGTCCTCGCTCGCCTCGGCGGCGGGCATGACGGTGACGAAGCGGCCGCGGTACATGACGGCGATGCGATCGGAGAGCGAGAGCACTTCGTTGAGCTCCGCGGAGACGAGGAGGATCGCGCGGCCGGCGGCGCGCGCCGCGAGGATCTGCGCGTGGATGAACTCGATCGCGCCGACGTCGACGCCGCGCGTGGGCTGTGATGCGAGCAGCACGTGGAAGTCGCGCCCCATCTCGCGCGCGACGACGATCTTCTGCTGGTTGCCGCCCGAGAGCGCGCGCGCCGGCAGCAACGGATCCGCCGGACGGATGTCGAACTCCGCGATCTGTCGGCGCGCGTAGTCCGCGATCGCGGCGCGATCGAGCGTCCCGTTGTGGGAGAAGTGGTGCTGCTGGCCGAGCACGAGATTGTCGGCGACCGTGTACTCCATGACGAGCCCACGGCGCTGGCGATCTTCGGGGATGTGCGAGAGCCCGGCGTCGTGGCGATCGCGCACGGATGCGTCGGTGATGTGGCGCGACCCGAGCCGGATCGATCCGCTCACGACCGGACGCAGGCCGGCCAGCGCTTCGATCAGCTCGCTCTGCCCGTTCCCCTCGACGCCGGCGATGCCGAGTATCTCACCGGGGCGGATCTCGAAGGAGACGTCATCCACCTCGCGCGTGCGGCGCACGCCGCCGACGACGAGGTTGCTCACCGTGAGCCCGGGGCCCGAGACGTCGGTGCGTGCCGCGGCGGCGCCCAGCGACTCGCGCGTGCTGAGCCGCACGTGACGTCCGACCATCGCCTGCGCGATCTCGGCGGGATTGGTATCGGCCGTGTGCAGGTTGGCGACCGTCGCCCCCGCGCGCATCACCGTGATGTTGTCCGAGAGCGCCATCACCTCTTCGAGGCGATGCGTGATGATGATGACCGTGCCGCCGCTCTCGCGCACTCGCTTGAGGACCTGGACGAGCTCCTTCACTTCCGGCGGCGAGAGGACCGCCGTCGGCTCGTCGAGGACCAGGATCCTGGCGCCGCGGTAGAGCGTCTTGAGGATCTCGACGCGTTGTGCCTCGCCGACCGAGAGATCGGAGACGAGCCGCGTGCCATCGATGACGAGGCCCGTCTCCTCGCCGAGCTTCTGCACGTCGGCGATGGCGCGCTGCATGTCGATGCGCCCGCCCGTAGTCGGCTCCTTCCCGAGCACGAGATTCTCGGCGACGGTGAGCGTCGGCACCAGCATGAAGTGCTGGTGCACCACACCGACGCCGGCGGCGATCGCGTCGGCGGTGGACCACCCGGTGACGTCGCGCCCCTCGACTTCGACCGTCCCCGCGTCCGGCGTGATCAGTCCGCCCAGGATCTTCATGAGCGTGGACTTGCCGGCGCCGTTCTCGCCGACGAGCGCGTGGATCTCACCGCGCACGACGTCGAGCGAGGCGTCGCGATTGGCGCGAACCGGACCGAAGGATTTGGAGATGCCGTGCATGCGCACGGCGAGCGCGGTGCTCTGCAGCGTGTTGCGCGGATATGTCATCAGCTCGTCGGCACCTTGATCTTGCCGGCGATGATGTCTGCCTTGATGGCCTCGATGCGCGCGTGCACGGAGTCGGGGATCATCCCCTTGTTGCGCGCGTCGTACGTGTACCCCACGCCTCCCTCCTTCAGTCCGAACGAGTACACGCCGCCGTGGAAGGTCCCGTTCTTGACGCGACCGATCACGTCGTACGTCGCGGCGGCGACGCCCTTCACCATCGAGGTGAGGACGTAGCCCGGCGCTTCATCCCACTGATCGGAGTCGACGCCGATGGCGAGCTTGTGCATCGCGCGCGCCGCCTCGAAGACGCCCTGGCCGGTCGCGCCGCTCGCGTGGAAGATGATGTTGACGCCGGACTGGTACTGCGAGAGCGCGAGCTCCTTGCCGCGACTCGGATTCTTGAACGCGTCCGGCGTGACGCCCGCGTACTGCGCGATGACCGTGCAGTCGGGACAGACGTACTTCACGCCCGCGGTGTAGCCGGCCTCGAACTTGTGGATGAGCGGGATGTCCATCCCGCCGACGAAGCCGACCTTCTTCGAGTGGCCGACGAGCGCGGCGAGCGCGCCGACGAGGAAGGAGCCTTCCTCCTCGCGGAACTTGAGCGCGGCGAGGTTGGGCGGCGGCGGGATCAGCTTGCCCGTGGAGTCGTAGGCGAGCGAGTAGTCGACGCCCGCGAAGTTGATGTTGGGATATTCCTTCGCGAGGTTCGTGAGATCGTCCGTAAAGATGAATCCCACGCCCATGACGAGATCCATCTTCTCCGCGGCGAGGAGCCGCAGCCCGGCCTCGCGATCGGAGCCGTCGCCGGGCTCGATGTAGCGCACGGTGACGCCCATGGTGCGGCGCGCGCTGTCGGCGCCGGCGAAGGCCCCGTCATTGAACGACTTGTCGCCGCGACCACCGACGTCGAAGACGACGCCGACGGTGGTGCCACTTCTGTTGGTGGTCGCGTTGCCGCGTCCGTACCCGGCCGCCATGAGCGCCAGGTGCGCGACGAGGAGCACCGCGACCGCGATGATGAGCTTGCGCACGCGGGAAATATACGGGCGGGAGCGGGGGCTCCGCCCGGGGTGCACCGACGGACGAATCGCCGTCGATGCACCGCGCTCACGCTCACGCGTCGCCCGTCACCACCCGGCGCAGCCGTGCACGCACGCGACGCCGCTCGCGAGGAGATGCCCGCCCGCGTCGCGCGCGACGACGGTGACGCGATCCACGAGCGGAGGCCCGGGGAGATCGTCGATGCTCGGGAGGGGACCGGTGGAGTCGAGCGCGAGCGATGGCGTCGTGCGCTTCACCGTACCGAGCGGCGCGTGCGCGTCGACGGCGAAGAACGTGGCCTGATACTCCGCGGCGTTCACTATCGAGGGGGCCGTGACCTGATAGTGCGCCACGCAGGTGTGCGAGTAGAGTCCGCTCCAGCCACTGATGATGATCTGCGTGTGCGAGCCGCACCCGCCCCAGCCGGCGGGGATGGTGGCGTACGTGGGCGGCGGACCACCGATGGTGACGTCGGCGGGCGGAACGCTCATCCCCGGGACGATCGTCCAGTAGCCGGACAGGGTCTCCGCGACGTTGGCGTCGAGCGGGAGCGGATCGACGACGATCCCGACGTCGGCGCTGCGACTCCGCGTCACCGCGCGCACGGTCGTCCCGCCGACGTACGATGCGCGCACGGTTCCATCCTGCAGCACGGACGCGCTCTGCTGCCAGTCGATGCTGGCGCCCGCCATCCAGGCGAGACTGCGCGTGCCGTCGAGCGGGTCGCCGTTCATGTCGGTGAACGTGGCTCGGAGCGTCCCCGTGTTTCCGGGCTGCAGGTGCAGCTCCGACGGATGCGCGTCGATCCCACCGAGCGCGCAGCCGTGATACGCGTGCGCCATGGCGTGCTGCACCGCGCTGCGCATCGGCTCGCGGCGCAGGTAGCTGTCGACGAGCGAGTGCAGTCGCACGCGCCACGCGAGCAGCGCCGCGCCCGCGGTCACGGGCGCATGATCGCGCAGTCTGGCGAGGAGATCCACCGCCGCGGAGTCGTCGAGCTCCGTGTGGACCTGCGGGAAGTGGTTCATCCCCAGAAGCAGAATCGCGTCGTTCTCGACGACGAGCCCCTCGAGATGTCGCGCGGCGAGCGGCCAGTTCGCGCTGGTCGGCGCCGCGAGCGAGACCGCGGCGATGCACGTGGTGTCGGTAGCCGGATGATACCGACCGAGCGCGGTGAGCTGTGCGACGCCCTGCTGCACCATGAGATTCCCCTGCGAGTGCGGCACGAGAATGACGTGCCGCCCGGCGTCGCGCCAGCGGGTGGTGATCGCCGCGACGCTGTCGGCGTCGGCAGGGCGGTACGCGTTCGATCGCGCGAGGATCGCCGCGAGCTGGCCACCCGCTTCGGCGAAGTCGGCGAGCGATCCCGCGACTTCCGCCACGGTCTCGCCCATGCAGGCGGCGAGGCGCTGCACGATCGAGTTGCGTCCGATGGCCCACGCGATCGCCGCGATGTCACGCGTGCAGTCGTCCACGACGTTGCGACCGGAGCCGCTCCGGTTGTAGATGAGGCGCACCTCGAACGGGACCGGCGTTCCCCACGACGTCGCGCGCGCCAGACGCGCGAGCGCGTTGGCGCCGAAGAGCGCCCCGAACGGCGTCGTCAGCACACCGTTCACGAACCCGATGCTGAGCGGCTCGGCCACTATGAGATGCCCGCTCGTGATGGCGTCGCGCGCCGGCGCGGGTGCGGATGCCGGTGCGCCGAACGGCGCGAGCAGCGACGGGTGGGCGACCAGCGACGGCGCGCCGGGCGCGAGCCGCGCCATCGCGGTGACCGGGCCGCCGCCACTTCCTCCGTCACCAGATTCTTCCTCGCCGGTGCCGTCGCCAGCGTGCAGCGTCCGACCGTCGAGCGCCGCATCGATCGCGGCGATGACGCCGGTCCCCTGTCGCTCGAGGACCGTGTACTCCACCTGGCGCAGCCGCTGGTCGAGATCGGTCGTATCGTCGAGCGCGTCGATTCGGTCGAGGAGGCGCTGCGCCGCGACCGCCGACGGGGTACGGGCGAGGGCGGTCGCCGCGGCGAGGATGGGCTGATCGCTCGACGGGACGCCGGGGCGACGGTCCGCCGACGCGACGACGACGTGCGACCCCGTCATGTGCACGCGGCCGTTCGCCGGCGCGAACCGATCGTCGATGGTGACGAGGAGATTGGTGTAGCCGGAGTCGAGCTGGAACCGGTACGGTACGTTCGCGTCATGGCGAATCGTGCTCGCGCCCGCAGCGAGCGTTCCATGCACGCCCGCGTCGGTGACGACGTAGAGCGTGTCGGCGGGGACGAAGATCTGGAAGCGGATCGACGTGAAGGGGCGCGACGGAATGAGCGCGTAGCGCGCCGTATCGGCTGCGGTCGCGACGAACGAATCGGGGACGATGCGAACGTCGATCGCGCCGACCGTCGTATCGCCCAGTGCGATCGTGACGCGGTACGAGGCGCTCGTATCGGCGGGAAGGGTCCCCGTGCGCCAGCGCGCGACGTACGCCTGCGGAGCGAGCGACACGCGAAGCGAGTCGGGGAGCGTACTGTCGCTCGAGAAGCGCGCGACCGTATCGACTCCGCATGCGTCGCCAGCGAGGCGGCAGACCGTCACCGACGGCGCGAGCGTGGTGTCGAGCACACCGTGCGGTCGCTTGCGCGGGCCGAGTGGCGGGAGGAAGATCGCCTCCGGCGCGCCCGAGTCGCCCGGAATGGCGACGACGTCGGACGGAAGGAGGTGAGCGGGCGTGGCGGCGGGTGCCGTGACGTCGTGACACGCGACGAGGATCGCGGCAGCGCAGGCCATGGTGACGAGTGCCGCGCCCGCCATGGCCGTTGAGCGGCGCAGGGAGGCGGACCGGCGGATGAATCGATGAATCGTGTGGTGCGACATGGCGCTCTCGGTGATCGGGAGGCCACGTTGCGGGCGAACCGGCACCGCGTGCGGTAGCACCGGCGCGCGCGCTGGAGCATCCTGCTGCGGCGGCGTCGGCCCGTCGGCGCACCACGGACGGCGGGGTCGCTATCTTTCGCGCATGCCAGAGCGCATTCGCACGCGCTTCCTCGTCGTGGGGAGCGGCGTCGCGGGACTGCAGACCGCGTGGCGCGCCTCCGCGTCGGGCGAGGTCGCCGTTCTCACCAAGCGCTCGCTCTTCGACAGCGCGACCGCCTATGCCCAGGGCGGGATCGCCGCCGCGCTGGGGGCGGGTGACTCGCCGGAGCTGCACCGCCGCGACACGCTCGCGGCCGGCGCGGCATTGTGCGACGCCGACGCCGTCGAGGTCCTCGTGGAAGAGGGACCCGAGCGCGTGCGCGAGCTCGCGACCGCCGGCGCGGACTTCGACCGCGACGTGCAGGGACGGCTCAAGCTCGGGCGCGAGGGGGCGCACTCGCGCCGGCGCATCGTGCACGCGCACGGGGACCAGACCGGCGCCGAGGTCGCGCGCACCCTCATCGAGCGGGTGCAGGAGACGCCGTCGATCCACGTGTACGAGAAGACGCGCGTCCTCGACCTCATCGTCGAGAATGGCGAGTGCATCGGCGTGCACGCGACCGTCGCCGGGCAACCGACCGATTTCATCGCCGACGTCACGGTGCTCGCGACGGGTGGCTGTGGCCAGGTATATCGCTACACCACGAATCCCGTCGTCGCCACGGGTGACGGCTTCGCGATCGCGCATCGCGCGGGCGTGCGGCTCGCCGACATGGAGTTCGTGCAGTTCCATCCGACCGCGCTCGACACGCCCGAGAACCCGCTCGCGCTCATCTCCGAGGCGGTGCGTGGCGAGGGAGCCGTTCTCGTCAACGAGCGTGGCGAGCGCTTCATGCTGAAGCAGCACAAGCTGGCGGAGCTCGCGCCGCGCGACGTCGTGGCACGCGCGATCTTCCGCGAGCAGCGCGAGGGGCACCGCGTCTTCCTCGACGCGACGCGACTCTCGCCGCCGTTCAGCGCGCGCTTCCCGGGGAACTACGCCATCTGTCGTGCGCGCGGGATCGATCCGGAGAAGGAGCCGATCCCGGTGACGCCGGCGGCGCACTACATGATGGGCGGAATCATCACCGATCTCGCGGGACGCGCGAGCCTGCCGCGGTTGTATGCGTGCGGCGAGGTGGCGCGCACGGGCGTGCACGGCGCCAACCGTCTCGCGTCCAACTCCTTGCTCGAAGGCCTCGTCTTCGCCGATCGCGTGGCGCGCGACGCGACCACCGTCGCGCCGCTCGCGGCCGAGCCGATCACGCCGGCGTGGGAGGCGCCCGCGCTGGTCGATCGCGGCGCGGCGCAGGTGGCGGTGGACGAGATCCGGCGCGTCATGTGGGAGTACGCCGGCATCGATCGCACGGCCGAAGGATTGCGCGACTGTCTCGAGATGCTCGCGAAGATCGCCGAGCGACTCCCGGCGGGTGCCACCGAGGAGCGCAACATGGTCGAGACGTCGCAGCTCATCGCCGAGGCGGCGCTCATGCGACAGGAGTCACGCGGCGGACACTACCGTCGCGACTTTCCCCGTCCCAAGCGCAAGTGGAAGGACCGTCACATCGAATGGTGACGGGACGAGGGTGTGGTGTAGCGAACAGCGAACACGGATGACGATGTGACTGCGGGAATATTCGAAGGCGTGACGGAGCTGCAGGCGGAGATTCGCGAGCTGGCGCGGGAGCGCAACGCGGTCGTTCTCGCGCACAACTACGAGCGCGGCGAGGTGCAGGACGTCGCGGACTACGTCGGCGACTCGCTCGGGTTGAGCCGCGAGGCGGCGAAGACCGAGGCGGACGTCATCGTCTTCTGCGGCGTGCACTTCATGGCGGAGACGGCGGCGATCCTGTCGCCGGGGAAGACGGTGCTCCTCCCGGACATGGCCGCCGGCTGTTCGCTCGCGTCCACCATCGACGCCGCGCAGCTGCGCGCGTGGAAGGCGGAGCATCCGGGCGCGGTCGTCGTGAGCTACGTCAACACGACCGCCGAGGTGAAGGCGGAGACCGATTACTGCTGCACGTCGGGGAACGCGGTCGACATCGTGAACGCGATTCCCGCGGACCGGGAGATCCTGTTTCTTCCAGACATGTTTCTGGGTGCGCACGTGCGCCGCGTCACCGGGCGCGAGAACATCCACGTGTGGATGGGAGAGTGCCACGTGCACGCGGGGATCGATCCCGAGCACATCAACCGGCAGCGCGCGGCGCATCCCGGGGCGGAGTTCCTCATCCATCCCGAGTGCGGCTGCGCGACGAGCGCGGTCGAGGCGGTGTCGGCCGGCGCGGTCGATCCCAAGGGCGTGCAGATCCTCTCGACCGAGGGGATGATCAAGCGCCCCGCGCTCAGCGACGCCGACGAGTTCATCGTCGCGACCGAAGTCGGGATCCTGCACCGGCTGCGGCGCGAGAATCCCACCAAGCGCTTCATCCCGGCGAACGACCACGCGGTGTGCGCGTTCATGAAGGTGACCACGCTCCCCAAGGTGCGCGACGCGCTGCTGCACATGCAGCATCGCATCACGGTCGCGCCGGAGATCGCGGACCGCGCACGGCTCGCGATCGAGCGCATGGTCGCGATCGGCGGCGGACAGAAGACGCCGCTCTCGCTCGACCCGGCCGCGTCGGTCGATCCGGGCGAGTGATGACGGTGCACCGATGAAGCCCGAGATCACGGCGCTCGCCGAGCGCGCATTCACGCCGCAGGGCGAGCTGACGTTCCCGCTCGATGCGGACGCGACCGCGGCGCTCGTCCGCGAGGCACTGGCCGAGGATCGCGCGATGGACGACATCACGTCCATCGCGACGGTGCCCGACGATCGGCTGGCGCGCGCGGTGATGGTCGCGCGGCGACCGGGCGTCGTCTGCGGGAGCGCGCTCGCCGTGGAGACGTTCCGGCAGTGCGATCCGTCGCTCACCATTCGCGTGGACCTTCCGGACGGGAAGAGCGTCGATCGCGGCACGGCGGTGCTGCATGTGACCGGGCGCGCGCGCGCGATCCTCGCCGGCGAGCGCGTCGCGCTCAACTTCATGCAGCGGCTCTCGGGAATCGCGACGGCGACCGCGCAGTACGTCCACGCGGTGCGCGACACCGGCGCGCGCATCCTCGACACGCGCAAGACGACGCCGGGGCGCCGCGCGCTCGAGAAGTACGCGGTGCGCTGCGGCGGTGGGCTGAATCACCGCCGCGACCTCGCCGAGGCGATCCTCATCAAGGACAACCACCTCGCGGCACTCGGCGGCAACATCCAGCTCGCGGTCGAGCGCGCGCGCGCGATCGCGCCCGCGGGAACGCCCGTCGAGGTCGAGTGCGACGAGGTGGATCAGGTGGGCGACGCGCTTCGCGCGGGCGCCGACATCATCATGCTCGACAACATGGGACTGCACGACATGCGCGAGGCGGTGCGCATGGTCGATGGGCGCGCGGTGACCGAGGCGTCGGGCGGCGTCAACCTGCAGACGGTGCGCGGCATCGCCGAGACGGGCGTGGACTGGATCTCGGTCGGCGCGCTCACGCACTCGCCGCCGGCGCTCGACCTCGGCCTCGACTTCGAGGAGTGACCGTCCGATGAGCGCGTGCGCGTGGCGGTCGAATGGGCGGCCGGTCGACGGGACGATGGCGTCCGTGCCGCCCGCGGCGGCCACCGTGCGCGCGAATGACGCCGACGAGGCGTGCGACGTGTGCGGCAGCGCCACGGTGACGTGGCGCAAGTGCAAGCAGATCTGCACCTCGTGCGGAACGATCCTGAAGTCCTGCGCGGACCTGTAGCCGAGTCGCTGCAGCCGCCAGCGACGCTCTGGACGATCGGGCACTCGACGCACCCGATCGACGAGTTTCTCGCGATCCTCGCCGCGCACGACATCCAGCGCATCGCCGACGTGCGCCGCTTCGCCGGCTCGCGCAAGTATCCGCAGTTCAATCCCGACGCGCTCGCGGCATCGCTCTCGGCCGCCGGCATCGGGTACACGCCGTGCCCCGCGCTCGGCGGACGCCGCAAGCCGCGCCCGGACACGCCACACACCGCATGGCGCAACGAGGCGTTCCGCGGCTACGCGGATTACATGGATACGTCAGAGTTCCGT
>Ga0070714_100003709_pt1 | contig 11440 bp, 9 predicted proteins | sample LARL83metaG_FD_65450 | JGI IMG/M metagenome (GOLD analysis project Ga0070714, IMG submission 65450) | Corn, switchgrass and miscanthus rhizosphere microbial communities from Kellogg Biological Station, Michigan, USA - LAR L8-3 metaG | ecosystem: Host-associated > Plants > Roots > Rhizosphere ... | reverse complement strand
GGTGGCCGTGGGGGGCGAGGTGACGGCAGTCGTCAACGGGCTGCGCGACGCCGATCCCGGCCTCGTGTTCAACCTCGCCGAATCGTTCGATGGCAAGAGCGCACTCGAGTCGAACGTCGCGGCACTCCTCAACCTGCTCGACCTCCACTACACCGGATCGAGCCCGGCGGGACTGCTGATGGCGGGAGACAAGAGCCTCACGAAGCAGGTGCTCGGGTTCCAGCGGATCCGTACGCCGGAGTTTGCGACGCTCTATCGAGGCGCGCTGGACCATGCGGGCGACCTGAAGTTTCCGCTGATCGTGAAGCCGCCGCAGGAGGACGCTTCGCTCGGGATCACCTCGAAGAGCGTGGTGCACGACGTCCGGGAACTGCTGGCGACGATGGATTCGCTGCAGCGCGAGTTCCAGTCTCCCGTGATGGTGGAGGAGTTCGTGGAGGGGCGCGAGTTCTACGTCGGCGTCCTCGGCAACGCGTCTCCCCAGGCGCTGCCGATCATGGAGCTCGATTTCAGCGCCTTTCCGGCTGACCGGCCGAAGATCGCGAGCTACGAAGCGAAGTGGGGCGAAGGGGGAACGGGTGGTGCGTCCGAGACGGGCGCCGAGTTCACCGGCACGCGTTCGGTGTTCCCGACGGATCTCACGCCGGAGATGACAGCCCGGATGCAGGCGGTGGCAGTACAGGCCTTCGGCGCACTGCGGCTACGCGACTACGGCCGCATCGACCTGCGAGTGTCGGCGAGCGAGGAGATCCACGTGATCGAGGTGAATCCCAACTGCTACCTGGAGCGCGAGGGAGAGTTCGCGCGCGCCGCGGCGAAGGCCGGATTGACGCATGAGGCACTGGTGGGGCGGATCATGGACCTCGCGCTGGCGCGTTACTCACGCTGAACACCGGACGGACGGTCGGTAAAACGAAAGAAGCCGGCGCATTGCGCCGGCTTCTCCGTATACGACGAAGAACGTCTTACCGCGACGACTTGCGGGCGGACTTCTTCGCGCCACGCTTCGCCGTCTTCTTGCGAGCGCCGCCCTTCTTGGCACCGGCCCGCTTGGACGAAGACTTCTTACGAGCCGAGCCCTTCTTGGCGCTCTTACGCGCGCTCTTCTTTGCAGCCATGGTGAACTCTCCAGTCAAGGAGTGGAACGCTCGATCGAACCCCCGGTGGTTCGGACGAGCCAGCGGTCAGCGCCGAGGCGCCTGTCCGCTGCTGCACGGTCTCATGGCGAAACCGTGAAGATGCTGCGACGCGATCATACCGCGTCGCTCAAACTGGTGAAGTTGAAATCCCTGACCTTCAGCGGTGGAGCCATGATCGCCTGTCCAGGTCCGCCATCCTCGCTCGCGCTGACCCGCACCGGCGTGCCGAGCGCTTCGAGGTTGTTCAGCATGAAGACGGGCGAGTCGTTGAACCGCAAATTCTTTACCGCGCGGGTGATTTTCCCATTCTCGATCAGGAAAGTGCCGTCGCGGGTGAGTCCCGTGTAGAGGATGGTGCGCTGGTCGACGGGTCGCAGATACCAGAATCGCGTGACGAGCAGACCCCGTGGCGTCGAAGCAATCATCTCGTCCATCGTGCTCGACCCACCGCTCATCTTCAGGGATCCACCGCTTGCCGTCGGTGCAACGCCCTTCTTCTGAGCCCAGAAACGATCGTAATTGAGAGTCGTCACGACTCCGCGATCGATCCAGACACTCCGGCGGGTCGGAAGACCTTCGCTGGTGAACGGTGCGCCGGCGACATCAGGGTCGAACGGGTCGGATACGATGGTGACGCGTTCGTCCACCACCTTGCTGCCGATCTTGTTCCCGCCGCCGGCCTTGGAGAAGAAGGAACGTCCTTCGTCAGCGGCGCGCGCATTGAGCGCGAAGGCGATGAACTGGACGAGATTCCCGACGGCGGTGGGCTCGAAGACGACGGTGTAGCGTCCGGGCTCGATGGCCACCGGGTTCCGCGAGGCACGCGCCTTCTCCGCCGCGCGCGCGCCAAGAGCAGCGGGATCGATACGCGACCAGTCGTAGTGGGACGCGCCCGACCAGCCGGACCCAGTGCCGTCGGGGGTGCGTACCGTGGTGGTGAGCACCGCAGCTGTGCCGCGCGCCCATGCGAACAAGCCGTTGGTGTTGGCGACGGCGCTGGAGCCGGCGCGCGCATCGAGGAAGCCGGTGGACACGAGCTGCGCGCCGGACGCGGGCGCGGTAATGGCGCGCACGGCCTCGGCGCGGCCCTGGGGATCGAGCGCCGCCGTGGCGTCGCTCCAGTTGCTGCCAGGCTGGTATTCCTGCGGACCGAGCTCGGGGAGATACTCCAGATCTTCCGGCGCGAGGCGGGCCAGTCGCTCGGCGGTGTCCACCGCCTGGCGCAGCGAGGCGTCGTCGAGCTGGTTGGTGGTGCTCGATCCGGTGCGATGGCCGACGTGCGCCGTGACCGTGACCGACGTGTCGTAGCTGTCACCGCCGGTGGAGACCTGGTTCACAGCGAAGCGCGTGTTGCCCTGACTCCCGCTGGTGATGTTGACGCGAGCGCCATCCGGCGACGTGACGAAGCTGAGCGCCTTTCGAGCGACGATATCGCATTCCTCGCGGGAGAGGTAGCGGGCCGTCTGGGCGAGGGAGCGAAGGTCGCTCATGCCTTTCGCCCCGTATTGATGACGTTGATGTTGCGGAAGCGGCTCGGTACGCAGCCGTGGCTCACCGCGTTGACCTGACTGGGCTGTCCCTTGGCGTCATTGAAGGCGCCGCCGAGGTGATAGCTGCTCCTGCCGCCGATCATGTCGAGGGCACCCCAGAAGTCGGGGGTGCGCATCTGGTACGCGACGTCCTTGAGCATGCCGGTGATCTTGCCGCCCCTGATCTCGTAGAAGAGCTGCCCGCCGAACTGCGCGTTGTAGCGCTGCTGATCGATGGAGAAGCTGCCGTCGCCGATGATGGCGATGCCACGATCCGTCGCTGCGATGAGGTCATCCCAGCCCAGGTCCTTGTCGCCGGGCATGAGCGACACATTGGGCATGCGCTGGAACTGCACGTCGCTCCAGCTTTCGGCATAGGAGCAGCCGTGCGAGCGCACGGGCCGTCCGTTCGCCTTGTAGTAGCTGGAGAGATGCGGCGCCTGCTCGCGGGTGGTCTGGTAATCGACGAATACGCCGTTGCGGATGATGTCGAAGCTCTCCGGCTTGACGCCCTCGTCGTCCCAGCCGACCGCGGAGAGGGAACCAGGCTGCTCGCGGTCCCCGCGGATGTTCATGAGCCTGGAGCCGTAGCGGAGCTTGCCGAGCACCTTTTCCGGCGGCGCGACGAAGCTGGTACCGGCGTAGTTGGCCTCGAAGCCGAGGGCGCGATCGAGCTCGGTGGGATGCGCGACGGACTCGTGGATCGTGAGCCAGAGGTGCGACGGGTGCAGGACGAGGTCGTAGCGCCCGACGTCGACCGGTTTCGCTGACAGCTTCTGGACGGCCTCGGCGGCCCATTTCGGGGCGTTCTCCACGAGCTTCGCGTCGCGAACATGCTCGTAGCCGCGACCCATGGGCGCGATCTCGTTGGAGGCGCGTGTCTGGAAGTCGCTCGCATCCGACGAAACCGCGGTGACGGTGACGCGCGGCTGGGTGCGATAGATGGTCTGGACGATGAACGAACCGTCGGTCGAGGCGAAGGTCTTCTCCTCGCGGAGGAAGAACATGCTCGAGTTGACGAAGCGGGCGCCGGCCTTGAGCGCTTCGGCGTTGGCGGCGAGGAGCGCGCCGACCTTGTCCTCGATGGAGACGCCGAACGGGTCGATCTCGATCGGCGTGCGCCACGTGCCGCTGGGGACGGGTGTGACCGGGGCGAGGACGACAGGCCGGACGAGCGTGAGGCTGTTCGCCTTTGCCTGGAGCGCTGCCTGACGCGCGACACGGGCGGCTTCGTCGGTCGAGAGCTCGCGGCTGGCGGCGAAGCCCCATGCTCCGTTGACGAGCGCTCGAACGCCAAAGCCCTGCGTCTCGTTGTCGACGAGTCCCTGCACGCGACGCTCGCGGGTGAACAGCGACTGCGAGCGGTTGCGGGAGACGCGCACGTCGGCGTAGCTGGCGCCGGCGGAGCGCGCGGCGTCGAGCGCGACGCTGGCGAGCGATCGGAGATCGGGATCATCACCTGCGAGGGGCGACGAGGGCGCCGGCGCGAGCAGCGCGGCGCGGGCGGCAGAGGGAGCCGCAGCGAGTCCAGCAATCGCGGCGGCGGCAACGGACGTCGTCCTGACAAACTCGCGGCGGGAAGATCCCACGCAGTACCCTCGACCCTTCGTGTGCATGAGCCGCGCGTGTGACACGATGCGCGGCGGTGAGTGCAACTCGCGCGAATATAGGAACGCGTGAAATCGCACGCAATAGTGAATCGCGCGCGTCTCATTACGAGAAAGTCACCGACGCGTGCGATGATGCGCGTCGCACTTCCGTCGACGTCGGGAATTCGTTTGGTTTCGGTGTCGACTCGAACGAGACGACGAGCTGACTTCCATCGAGAGTGAGGCGCGCGTGAGAGCGCTGGTAAAGGCGACGGCGGGACCGGGTTTCGAGCTGCGCGACGTGCAGCGCCCGACGATCCGTGACGACGAAGTGCTGATCAAGGTGCGACGCGCCGGCGTGTGCGGGACCGACGTGCACATCTACGAGTGGGACGCATGGGCGCAGGGGCGGTGCAAGCCGCCGTTCACGGTGGGCCACGAGTTCGCCGGGGACGTGGTGGAGGTGGGCCGACTGGTGACGGACGTGAAGATCGGTGACCGGGTGACGGCCGAAGGGCACATCGTGTGCGGGCGCTGTCATCTCTGCCGCACCGGCAACGCGCATGTCTGCCCGAACACACGCATCATCGGGGTCGATCGCGACGGGTGCTTCGCCGACTACATCGCGATGCCGGCCATGAACGTCTGGCACCTGGACGACGCGGTGTCCTACGAAATCGGCGGAATCCACGACCCGATGGGCAACGCGTTCCACACGGCGCTCGTGGGCACTGAGCTGCCCGGCAAGACGGTGCTGGTCACAGGGTGCGGGCCGATCGGCATCTTCGCGGTCGGGATCTGCCGCGCCGCGGGCGCCTCGCACATCGTGGCGAGCGACGTGAACGCGACGCGGCTGGCGCTGGCGAAGCAGATGGGCGCGAACGACGCGGTGAGGCCGGGCGAGGCTGCCGGCGCAGTGAAGCGGGCGACACAGGGGCTCGGCGTGGATGTGGTGCTGGAAATGTCCGGCGTGCCGAGCGCGATCCACCAGGCATTATCGCTGGTGCGCGTCGGCGGCCGCGTGCAGATGCTCGGCATTCCCGCCAAGCCGATGGAGGTGGATTTCGCGACCGAGGTCATCTTCAAGGGCATCACGGTCTACGGCGTGGTCGGCCGGCGGATGTACGACACGTGGATCCAGATGACGCAGTTCCTGCGCTCGGGACAGTTCGACCCGACGCCGGTGATCACGCACCGCTTCCCGCTCGAGCGCTACGACGACGCGATCGCGGCGATCAAGAGCGGCGCGGCGGGCAAGGTGGTGTTCGAAGTGCAGTAAGTGGGTAGTGGGCAGGTGGGTGGGAAATCGGACTTCAACGGCAGGCACATGGCTCTCAACAGGAACTTCACCGCGGGGCTCGAGGCGAAGCTGCAGCAGCTTCGGGACGAGCACGTGTACAAGCGGCTCAACTACCTGGAGTCGCCGCAGGCGGCCCGGGTCAGGATGGAGGGGCGAGGCGAGGTGCTGATTCTCTCCTCGAACAACTACCTTGGCCTCTCCGCGGAGCCCGCAGTGGTGGACGCTGGCATCGAGGGACTGGAACGGTACGGCGCGGGCACCGGCAGCGTGCGCTTCATTTGCGGTACGTTCGTGGTGCACCGCGAGCTCGAGGAGGCGCTGGCGCGCTTCGTCGGCACGGAGGCGTCCATGTCGTACGTGTCGGCATGGAACGCGAATGAAGGGCTCACGGCGACCGTAGTGGAGGAAGGAGACTTCGTGGTCTCCGATGCATTGAACCACGCCTCGATCATCGACTCCATCCGGCTGGCGAAGTCGATCACGAAGTGCCAGACGGCGGTGTACAAGCACGCCGACCTGGACGACCTGCGTGAGAAACTGTCGGGCGCGAAGGGCGCCAAGCGGCGCATCGTGTGGAGCGATGGCGTGTTCTCCATGGAAGGATCGATCGCGCCACTGCCGGACCTGCTGCAGATCTGCCGGGAGCACGACGCCGTGCTCGTCGTGGACGACTCGCACGCCACGGGTGTGCTTGGCGAGACGGGGCGAGGGACCGCCGAGCACTTCGGCGTGCTCGGCGAGGTGGACGTGATCACCTCGACGCTCGGCAAGGCGCTGGGCGGCGCCGCGGGGGGGTTCGTAGCCGGATCGGCGGCGCTGTGCGACTACCTCACCCAGCGCTCGCGTCCGCAGCTGTTCTCGAACGCGCTGCCACCGACGGTGGCCTCCAGCGCGCTGGCTTCCGTGGAGTTCATCGAGCAGCATCCCGAACGCGTGCAACAGCTCCGCGACAACGCGCGCTACTTCCGCGAGCGGATCATCGAGGCGGGATTCAAGCCGCTGGCGGGGGAGACGCCGATCATCCCGATCATCGTCGGCGAGACGGCGTCCGCGATCCGGATGAGCGACATGCTGCTGGACGAGGGCGTGTTCGTGACCGGCTTCGGATACCCCGTGGTGCCGCAGGGTCAGGCGCGGATCCGCTGCCAGATTTCCGCAGCACATACCAGGGATGACCTGGATGAAGCGGTACGGGCGTTCGTGAAGGTGGGGGGGAAGATCGGGGTGATCTGAGCAGTTCACGACACCGACGAGTACCACGTACCAGGTACCAGGTACGGAGACCGACATCCGGGCCACAGGAATGTGGGTCTCATCCAGCGCGATGCGCCGAGAGAACACGTCGGTGCATTCGCGGTAGCAGTCGTCAGGTCCGGGTACCTGGTACCAAGTACGAAGTACTCGCCGTTGCCGTCAGTCCACGCGCCGCACCTCGATCACCAGTCGCTTCCAGCTCTCGGTGTCCGGCGCACCGACACTCGTCACAGCGGCGGCGTAGCGGGCGCCGTGGATCATGCGCGGCGCCATCCAGGCATTGATGTCCGGCGACAGATGACCGACAACGTCACCGCCGGGGGCATGCACCCACACGCTCGGCTCGTCGACGCCCGGCGGATCGGGGACGAGGATGAGGCGGTCGCCCTCCTTGAGGCGGCGCACGACCGCCGAGCGCGCGGCGAAGACGGTGCCGTAGACCGGTACCTCGAAGCGAGAGGAGTCGGGCAGGATGGCGGACATGACGGTGCTCCCGGCGGGTGGCGAGCGCGCGGCGTGACGCGGACGGGCGGCTTCCAGTCAGACTACGCACCGGCCGTTCCACCGGCCAGCGGCTGACGTCCAGTTCGTGACGCCGGGGCCGCCGTCTTCGTCCCAAGGCATGAGCCCGCAAGTGCGGGTGCATGGGCGCGATCTCTCTTCTCGAGGCTTTCAGATATGCGACTCCTCCGTGTCCTCGCGGTCGCCAGCGCGACCGCCTTGCTCGCCCAGCCGAGCGCGGCACAGGCAGGACGACAGTTCAAGGACGCGTGGTTCTGGGGGGCGAAGGGCGGCGCGCTCGTCTATTCGTCTAACTACAGCACCGACGGAGCGGTCGCACCGCTCGCCGGTATCGACTGGATGATCACGCGCTCGCACGGGGGCCTGTACGTGAGCGTGGACCAATCCTTCTTCTCCACGCAGGGCTCCTTCAAGGAAGTAGGCCTGTCGGGACTGCAGGATCGCGTGGTGACGCTGAACAATCTTCAGCGCATCTCGGCGGCGATCGTCGGCTTCCCGATGCAGAGCCCGAACCTGCATCCGTACGTGGGGCTCGGCGCGGGAATGAACCGCATCGGCAGCGTCGGCTCGACAGCGCCATTCGACAATGCCGCGCAGCTCAACGCGGCCGCTGACAGCGTGCAGAGCAAGCGTGTCGCCTTCGCGCCTTTCCTCCTTGCCGGCGTGCAGAAGCGCCTGCCGATGTTCTCGGTGTTCGTGCACGGCACCGGCACCTTCCTGCACAACGACTTCTTCCTCCACAATCCGCGGCCGAAGCTGGGAATCCAGTACACGGTCGAGGCGGGCGTGCGGTACAACGTGGGGACGTCGATCGACAGAGCGAGGTAGGTGAGCAGGTCGTGGGCGAGCAGGTGGGTGGAACAAGGCACGAGGGCGGATCGGCACTGCCGATCCGCCCTCGTTCGCTTCTCGCTCACATTCCCACGTCCCCACCATCCCACCCTGTGCGATTGAAGTGCCTGGGCGTCGCAGAGACGAAGGGGTCGTCGCGGATGAAGTAACGGAGTGGCCAGTCGGCAGCCTTGACGATGCCGATGCGTGGCGTGACCACGACGTCATCGTGGGGAACGGGCTCGCCGGCGCGGATGACGATCGGTCCATCGCGTAGGGACGTGCCATTCATGGCGCCGTCGATCCCCATGGCGAGACAGAGCTTGCCCGGACCATTGGTGAGGTCGCGATCGGTGCGCACCTTCGGACGGCGCGCACGCATCAGCTCAACGCCGTCCAGAGGAGCGATGGCGCGCACGAGGACAGCGGCACCATGCCCGCGCTCCCGCGTCACGGCGTTGAAGCACCAGTACATCCCGTAGATGAGATAGACGTACGCCATCCCCGGCGGCCCGAAGAGGTGACGCGTGCGCTTCGTGAGCCCGGCGGCCGCGTGACACGCGGGATCGTCGGGACCGGTGTACGCCTCCGTCTCCACGATGCGGCCACGCGTGACCCCCTCGGACGTGGTGCACTGCAGCACCGCGCCGAGGAGATCGCGCGCGACGAGCTCCGTGGGGCGATCGTAGAATCGCGCCGCGAGTGACGCTCCGGGACGGAAACGCCGCGCGTGAAGCGCGGCGTCCCGGATCATGCTTCGGCGCGAGCCGGCGTCTTCCTGGCCCGCGTCTTCTTCGCGGCTGGCGCCTTCTTCGCCGCACCCTTCTTCGCCGACGGTCTCGCGGCCGGCTGGTCTGCCGGCGCGGCGCTCTTCTTGGCCGCAGCGCGACGACCGCGTCCCTTCCCCGCCGGAGCGGCGGACTCCTCGCCCGCCGTTGCCACCGACGCCGACGCGGGTGCCGCCGCAGCAGATGGCGCCGCGACCGATGGCGTCGTAGCTGCGCTCGACGCGGGACCAACGACGCCGATGCTCAGCAACTCGGGCGGAGGGGCCCCGGGGCGTCCTCCGCGGCTGCGCGGCCCGGCCCCCCCCCGCGGGCCCATGCCGCGCGGCGCGACCGGAGCAACCGGAGCTGCGGGCGCATTGGCGGCGGCGGTCTTCGCGAGCTGCGCCGAGACTGACTCTGCATCGGCAGCGCGCGCGACCTCGAAGTCATCGCCGCGACGCCGGAGGTCGATGATGTCGTTGTCATGCGCATCCTTGAGGATGCGTGGGAAGTTGCGATCGCTCAGGCTCTCGCTGTCGCGACCGAGCAGCTCGCGCGCCTTGGCGCGCACGTCGCCGGCACGCACCGACTCGTCACCGGTCGTGAGGGCCGCGACCGAGCGACGAACGAGATCGTATGCCTCGTCGCGCGTGAGGCGCTCACCACTGGCGCCAACCTGCTCACCCGCCGAGGACTCGACGGAAACCGGGATGCCCTCGGGGGCAGCAGCGGTGATGGCGGCCGGCTCGGTGGATGCTGCGTCGGGAGCATTGCCGCGCGGGCGATCCTCGCGATCACGTCCGCGACCACGGCGCCCGCGGCGACTACGTCCCCCCTCGCGCTTCCCTTCTCCGGCCTCGGCACGAGGCGCCTCCTCGGCGGCCGGCGCGGAGGTGGCGGATGCCTCCGCAGCGCGCGGCTCGGCGGCGCCACCGGACGGAAGCCCGATCTCGAGCTGTCCGTTCTCGAGCTTCGTGGCGGAGATGAGGCCGCGATGCACGGCATCCTGCACGAAGCGCGAGAACTTGGCCATGCCGAGATTCTTCTCGTCGAAGGAGCTGTCGATCTCCTGCATGACCTGCTTGAGGCGATCGGAGCGCATGACGTCGCCGTTGCGCTTCATGCGCGTAATGGCCTCGGTGACGAGCTCCCACGGGTCCCACTTGCGGGCCGGCTCCTCCTCGGAGGATTTCACGAGGCCGGCGAGTGCGTTGTAGCTGTAGTACTCGTCGCAGTTCATGACGAGCAGGTCGCTCGACGACTCGCGGATGCCGACGCCGATGACGTACTTGCCGTACTCCTTCAACTTGAGCACGAGCGACGCGAAGTCGCTGTCGCCCGAGAGCAGGATGTAGGTGCCGATCTCGGGGCGGGTGAAGACGAGCTCCATCGCGTCCACGGCGAGGCGGATATCGGTGGCGTTCTTCTTTGACGACCCGTACGCCGGCGCCCAGATCATGTCGATGGAGGACTCGGCGAGCGGTACGACGTACTGCGGATAGCGGCGCCAGTCGGCATAGGCGCGCTGGACGGCGACCTTGCCCTTGATGATGTCGGAGCCGAGGAGCGTCCGGAGCTCGTTGCCGAGGTCCGAGCGGATCCCCATCGTGACGTTGTCGAAGTCGATGAGGAGGGCGGCATTCGGAGCGTGGAGCGGTGAGCCGTAGGCCGGCGTGCTGCGCGGCGCACTGGCCGCCTGGGGTCCGCGGTGGATGAGCGCGGCGCCTGAGCGCGACGGGCCATTCCGCGAGGTACGTGAGTTCATGCGATCCCTTGCGTCGCCAGACGCATGGTGTGTGAGCGGGCCCGCGATGCGAAGCCCGTGCTCTCACTGTGCGAACCGGACCGATGCAGCGTCGATCGGTGGAAGTGCGGTCGCGTGAGAGGCAGTGCGCGGTGCGTACGTTCACCGGCTCGCCCCGCCGCGCCGAGCGCGGTCCTGAGGGCGGCACCGATCACGCCGACACCGTCGTTGACCTGGTCACCCCCGTCGCCGCGGGCGAGTGCTCGCGCCTCCGGAGATGACCAGGAGCGTAATCTATGGTATCCCAACGATTTGCGTAACCCTCGCCTGGAGGGGGGGCACGACAGGGGCTGCGCGCCTGCGAAATGACGGCATGCGCTGCTCACCCGAGGACTTCATGAACTGCGCGCCTGCGGGGTGCAGCTGACTCCCTGGCCTGTGGGGTTGCCGCTACGTACCGAGCGCCTTGAAGATCACGCGCTTGGGGCGCTGGCCGTCCCATTCGCCGTAGAAGATGCGCTGCCAGGGACCGAGGTCGAGCCGACCGGCCGTGACGGGCACGATGACTTCGTGCCCGATGGTTAGCGAGCGAAGGTGCGCGGCAGCGTTGTCCTCGCCGGTGCCTCGGTTGTGCCGGTATTGCTCCGGCGACCACGGCGCGATGCGCTCCTCGAGCCACTGCTGGATATCGGCCCAGAGTCCCGGCTCGTGGTCGTTCACGAAGACGGATGCCGAGATGTGCATGGCGGAGACGAGGATCATGCC
>Ga0070714_100003708_pt1 | contig 11441 bp, 9 predicted proteins | sample LARL83metaG_FD_65450 | JGI IMG/M metagenome (GOLD analysis project Ga0070714, IMG submission 65450) | Corn, switchgrass and miscanthus rhizosphere microbial communities from Kellogg Biological Station, Michigan, USA - LAR L8-3 metaG | ecosystem: Host-associated > Plants > Roots > Rhizosphere ... | reverse complement strand
GCTTCGCAAGCTCCAGCTCTCCTCGCGTCACGAGCTCTCGCGCTGGGCCCAGCAGCGCCGACTCGTCTGACGTTCCGCGGTGGTCGTGCCGACGGTCGCAACCTTGGGGCGCTCTGCGCAGACGCGCTCGGGCGTCCGCGGAGGCTGAGAAGAGCAGTCCTGGCCCGTGAGCGTTAGTCGCACAGATGTCCGTTCGGCCAGCATGCCGGGGGCATCATCACTCCAACTCCACACGGCCAGTTGCCAAATGTTGCATCTGGCAAGATTTTCTGCGCAGACTGCGTAGCAATGGCCACGATGGCTGTTGAGCGGCGGCGCGCTGTTCTGGTCAGTGCGGATGCGGCGGGCTACAGCCGGCTGATGGCCGAGGACGAGCTGGCGACGATCCAGACGATCAAGATCTTCCGCGAGGCGGGCGAGGAGATCGCACTGGAGCACAGCGGCAGGCTCGTCGACGCACCGGGCGACAACCTCTTGTTCGAGTTCGAAGACCCCTCCGAGGCGCTGGAATCCTCGCTGCGCTTCCAGGCGTTCGTGCGAGAGACGAACGAGCGCTTCGAGCCGAAGGACCGGATGCAGTTCAGGATCGGAATGCACTCCGGCGAAGTCGTGGTCGACAGCAACCGGATCTACGGCTCCGGGATCAACATTGCTGCGCGGCTCGAGCGTCTCGCGCGCCCGGGCGGGATTTGCATCTCCGACGAAGTCCGCGCGCAGCTCGACGCGCCCCGCGAGCTCGAAGACATCGGCCCGCAGTACGTCAAGAACATCCCGTATCCGATCCACGCCTTCTTCGTCGACGTGGCCGGACAGGCGGTGCCGGAGCAGCGTGCGATGTCCACGTGGCCGGCGATCGCGGTTCTGCCCTTCGAGACCGCCGACGGCGACTCCGACGCCGAGTACCTCGCCGACGGGATGACCGAGGACCTGATCAACACGCTGGCGATGTGGCACCAGTTCCCCATCATCGCCCGCAACTCCACGTTCCTCTACAAGGGTCAGCCCGTCGGGCCCAACGTGGGCAAGGAGCTCGGTGCCGAGTATCTGGTGGTCGGCAGCCTGCGGCGAGGCGGCGAGCGCGTGCGGATCTCGGCGCAGCTGCTCGACGCCGAGACCGGCCGGCCTCTCTGGGCGGATCGCTGGAACTCGACGCTCGAGGACGCCTTCGAGACCGGCGACGAGATCGCGCAGGCGATCTCCGTCGCTCTGCGGCCCGAACTGCTCAAGCAGATGTCCGAACGGGCCATGCGCCAGGCGCCCGCCGACATGACCGCCTGGGACTACGCCCTGCGGGGGCTGTGGCACATCCGCCGGCCGGCTCGCGAGGACGGCGAGCAGGCCGTCGCTCTTCTCACCCGCGCCGTCGAGCTCGATCCGGAGTCCGGCTTCGCGCACGCGCATCTCGCGCACGCCCATTACCGGTTCGTCCAGCAGCACTGGACGAAGGATCGCGGTGCAGACCTCGCCGCTCTCGTCGAGCACGCCGAGCGTGCGATCGCCTGTGATCCGATGGAGGCGTACGGCTACGTGTTCCGGGCGCTCGGGTGTTCCGTGCAGGGCCAGGCGGAGGGTGCGATCACGGCGTTGCGGCGGGCGGTCGAGCTCAATCCGAGCCTTCCGGTCGCCCGTTCGCTACTCGGCCAGTTCCTCGGCATCGCCGGTCGAACCGAGGAAGGGTTGCGCGAGCTCGACCACGCGATTCTCCTGAGCCCACGCGATCCGCAACTCTGGTCGTTCCACGCCGGCAAGCAGATCGTCTACTCGATCGCGTACCGGTACGAGGAGTCGAGGGCCGCGAGCGAGGCCGCCCTCGAGGCCGATCCGGTTGCCGCCGGAGCGACCGCGTACTCGAACATCGCCGCGGTGTCGGCGCACCTCGGCGAGATGGAGCGGGCGCGCGAGGCGATGGCCGAGACATTGCGCGTCTGGCCGGACATGTCGGAGGAGACGTTGCGCGTTCTCTGCGCCTCGATCCCGGACGAGCACGTCGAGATCTTCCTAGAGGGTCTACGCCTCGCCGGCTGGGCGCCGGAAGGCGAAAGCGCACCGACCGGTGCGACAACCACGAGCTGAAAGGGCTGCCATGCCTGTCATTCCGCCTTACAAGTACACGGACATTCGCTCGAGCCTGAAGACGGGCGATCTCTTCCTCTTCTACGGCCAGTCCGATGCCGGCATGCTGATCGAGGACCTCGAGGCTCTCGCCGGGATGCCGCCGTTCTCGCACGTCGGCATGGTCATCAACGACGGGGGGAACCTCTACTTCTGGGACGCGCCGGGCGGCGGGAACACGTTCCCCGATCCGTACGGGAACGACCCCAACAACAGAATCTACGGTCAGACCCCGCAGGCGGGCTGCTGTCGGGTCGCCGACCTCGACGCCCTCCTCGCGTACTACACAACGGTGGTGGATCCAATTTTCGACTTGCGCCAACTCTCGGCGCCGGTGTCGGCGGAGGCGTTCGCCGCGCTGCGCCTGTTCATCGACCGGGTCGACGGCTTTGGCTTCCCGAAGGGGCCGGGGGGCAAGAACTACGAGGAGTTCACCGGGCTGACGGCCAACTACGCCGCCGGCCAGGAGGGAATCACTCTCTTCCACGGGACGTACTACTGCGCGCAGCTCGTAGCCGACTCGTACATGCACATGGGAATCCTCAGCATGGACGAATGGCCTCCGAACTCGTACGCCCCCGCGGACTTCGTGAGAACCGACAAGCCGCTGAACCTCATCGGCAATCTGACGCTCGAGCCTTCGAAGTCGGTCGAGTTGGACACGGCGGCGCAGCCGGCGGCCGTGTAGCCGGAGCAATGTCGAGGGCGCGCGGCGAGCGCGCCCTCGACATTGCGGAACCGGGTCAGCGACCCAGGCCGACGAGCCCTTCGGCCTTCGCATCAGCCCCGCTGGAAGCGGATCTTCTTGGCGAAGCCGTGCCCCGTCTTCAGGGTCATGCCGGCGTCCCCGGCCAGCGTCTCTCGCTGTTGCCTCGAGGTAGACCTCGACCACCGGCTGGGTCGCATCCCAGCTCGCCGGGTCGCGGATCTGCGGCACCGTAATCGTTTCCTCGTGCCAGCGGTGCTCGCACCCCATCACGCGAGTAGCGCTGTCCGTCGGACTCAGCGGCGAATCTGCCGTCGGTCGCTGCAGCCCGCCGCGTCCCGGACTCGTTGTCCTCGCTCGTCGATTGGTCTCGGAGTATCCGCGAGCTTTGCGGAGATCAAGACCGGCCGACACCAGCACGATCACCGCGACAGAGCAACTCCCGAGCGGAACGTTGCTTGCCTGTTCGGTCACCGTAGCGCGCGGTGTTCGTCCTCCCTCGGTCGGTAGCGCCGACGTGCCCCCGGTACCCCAGCCGGGTAGCCACTACCGATGCGGCTTCACGTGGCCGCTGTGACGCTCGAGGTTGGGGCGATGGGTATCCCCGAGCCGTGCGCCTCAAGACCCCTGGGTGCGCGACTTGACAACGGCCCGTCGCCCCATAATCACCAGTCGCGCGAGTGCCCGGGCGATCTGAAAGCGAGCCTTCAGGCCGCGAGGTACGCCCCGATCGCTGTGGTGGACGCCGCCCTTTGTCACCAGGGTCCCGATCACTCGACCGCGGTTGTCAAGGCCGAAAACTTCCAGCAAAGCCACCCCGTGGTTCGATCGTGCTGACCTGCCAACCCGCGCAGGGTGGCCGCGCAGATGCCGGCCTTTCGCTAGCGGCGCCCACTAAAGATATGGCTGCCACGATGAGTCTTGCCGGGGGTTTCAGTCTGTATCCCGGACCGATCAGCGCTCTGGAGGAGGGAACCATGGCCACGACCTACACCTTCGACGTCTTTTCCAGCCTCGATGGCTTCGGCTCCGTCAGCGGCGGCGACTGGGGCGGTTACTGGGGCAAGCAGGGCCCTGAACTGCTCGACCGCCGCCTCTCCTTGTACAGCGAGGAACAGCGAATGGTCTTCGGAGCCAAAACCTATCGGCTCTTTGCACAAATGCTGGCCTCGAGTACCGAGGAGTCCGAGGTGAGGGACCCGTGGGTCACACGAATGGTGAACATGCCGGCGATCGTGGTGTCGACCACGCTGGAAGGACCACTTGCCTGGGTGGACGCGACCGTGGTGAGCGGTGACGCCGTCGATGTCGTCGCCCGGCTTAAGGAGGAGTCCCAGGTGCCGTTGCGCTCGCACGGGAGCCTGTCGATGAATCGGGCGCTCATGGCCGCCGGCCTGGTCGACCGCGTCCAGGTGACTCTCTTCCCCGTGATCACCGGCCAGAACGGATCGGATGCGATCTTCCAGGGTGCGGCCGACTTCGACCTCGAACTGCTCGAGAGTCGAACGCTCGACGGCAACATCCAAGAGTTCACCTACCGGCCCACCCTGCATGGCTGAGTCCGACTGAGTCCTCAGGGTCATTCCGGAACACTGGCCCAGGCGAGGTGGTCGCTACTTGCGGCGGCCGCGACTGAGGGTGAGGGTCACGCCCGGCGCTTGTCGGGCGGTGCGGTGGGCGTAACCGCCGCCGCGTGGGTACTGGCCAAGGACATGGTTCCGCGGAATCCGAGACGAGTACTGTCGACGGATCGTGCCTACCCTTAGGTTCGCGCCTTGGAGTCGGACCTTCGCGGCTCGGTAGCTGAGCGAGCGCACGCTGGGAACGGGTACTCGCATCACGTTCACGAAAAGCGGTGGTCCGGCTCCGGCGACCGACGGCATGACTTTGCCCCACTGAAATCCGTCGTCAGAAAGAGCGAGCTCCTGTCGGTTCGTCATATCGGTTTCGTGCGTGACCTGGCGGCTCAGGTCGGGATCGACGTTCTGGCTCGGGTTACCGCCGTTGAAGAGATCGCTTCCGTCTGTGCGGTAGACGAAGACCTCGGTATTCATTGGACTCCCGTCGGAACAGGCGCACGGCGCGACGCTTTCGGTGGCGATCCACTTCCCATCCGCAGACCAGGAAAGAGACTGGGTCGCCTGGTTGAGCAGGATCACACGCTTGTCGCTGCCGTCAGCGTTCACCAACAGCGTGGCGAACGCGCGAAAACTTCCATCCGGCAGCGGCCCGCAACCCACACTGAAACCCGGCAGCCCCGTAACGAACGACGGCTCGCAGGAATAGGCGATCGTGCTGCCGTCCGGCGAGAACGTCGGCACGGACAGCGTGCTGCCGCCGCCCGAGGCAACCGCCTTCAGGCCCGAACCGTCCGTATTGACAACGAACAGGTTCGACGGCCACGCGCCCACATAGTCCTCAGGAACGCGGCGGGCAAAGACCACTCTCGAGCCGTCCGGGCTTAGCGACGGATCGAAGTCGTTGGGATCGGAGTCGAGCACCACGACCTGGCCGTCGGGACGGATCAGCGTTACCGGCCCATACGTATCGCCTTCACCATTCGTGACTATCGACCCGTCCGCGGCGACCGAAAACGCGCCGTCCTGGTAAAGGGCCGGAACAACCCGACAATCGGTCACCTCGCCCGTCAGCGTCTCGAAAACGTACCCACCGCAAGCCCCCGAGTCCCTGAAGGCCACGAACTCTGCCTCGCCCTCGGCCCCCGACGCAGACGCAGACGAAGAGAAAGACACCAGCCCACCCAGAGCGCAAAGACAAAGCAAGAAAACGACCGAGCGACGCCTCACGCCCCAGCTCTAGGACGGCCACCTCGCCACGACAACCGTCACATCCCTCAGGGTCATCCCGGAACACTGGCCCAGACCGGCGGCCTTGTTAGCTGGAGCAGGGGTGGACCGGGTCGATCGCCAGTGTCGAGCTTGCCAGTCCGACGCGCTGGTGGATGATCGTTCCGTTGGGCTCTCGATACGTCAGCGCGATCCGGCTCACGTTCTGCAATGAGGCGTTGCTGGCCTGGGGGCAGCCTAGGAATCGGAAGTTCAGCTGGACGATCGCGGAGTTCCCGGGCGCGACCTGAAGCGGGCTCGGTCCAAGAGTCCCGTTGCGGCCGCCTTCACGAGGGCCACACCGTCCGCCACCCATACCCGGCTCACAAAAGGGGCCTGCTTCGTACGCGACACTGAGTTGTCGAATCACTGAGTCGCGCGGGAAGACGGTCCGCACAGCGACAAGCGTCAGGGGCTGGGCGGCCTCGTTCGTCAACTCAGTCCCCATCATGAACGGCGCGGACGGGATGAACTTCAGCTCGTCCGTGGCGCCAAGACCCCACGAGGGACGTCCCCCAGCCACGGTTGCGTCACCCTTAGCGAAGGCCCTTCGCAACGGCCGAGTCGCTCCGAAGTGCGACGTCGAGCGCAGCCCGAGCCAAGCACCGACGCCGCCTGCGGTGAGCAGAACCACAACCACCATCCCGGCCAGCAGGATCCAGTGCCGTCGTGCATGCCGCTTGCCCGCCGTGACCAGACCCGACAACCCAGGACGCGGCGGAAACGACTGCGCCGATCTAGCGCCATCCATCCGACCCTTTATACGTCGCGGACCGGCCCCGAGGAGGAGCACCCCGCGAACGATGCGCTCGAGCGCAATCAGCCGCAGGATGCGCCGGCTATGGGCGGGACGCTGGCTGAGGTCATTCCCAAGCATGCGCAGTCTCGTCGAGAATCTGGCACACGTCACTGCGGCATCGACATCGCCCCTCAGGCGCATATCGTCCGGTCGAGACCGGCGTAGGAGGACTGTCACAAAGTGCAAATCGCGCTCGCACTCGTGCTCACGATCATCTCGGCCTGCGCCCTCGACCTCGGGTATCTGTTCCAGCACGCAGTCGCTGCGAGGCTACCCCCGCTCTCGCTTCGCAGACCGATCGCCTCCGTCCGCTCATTGCTCGTGGAGCCGCGGTGGCTCATCGGCTCCGGCATCCAGGTGGCCGGCTTCGTCCTCTACGTCGTCGCGCTTGCGCTCGCCCCGCTCGCGCTCGTGCAGGCGGCCGCCGCGGGAGGCATTGGGATCCTCGCCATCATGGTCTCGCGGATCACCCATGTCGCGCTGACCACGCGCGAGCGGATCGGAGCTGGGGTGTCGGTGCTCGGCCTCGTACTGCTCGGCGTCTCACTTCTCTCCAGCCACGGCGAAGGGCAGGGGGCGACGTACGTCGGGGTCGCGGTCTGGCTCGGAGCATCGGCGGCGGGCGCGTTCCTGTGCATAAAGCTGCTGGGGCGTCCGATCGGGCAGGCGCCGGCGTGGGGCATCGCCTCCGGCATCCTTTTTGCCGCCGGGGACGTGGCGACCAAGATGGCCGTCTCCGGTGGACTCGAGAACGCGGCCTTCCTCGCCTGCCTGATCGTCTTCTACGGAGCCGGAACGGCCGTCCTCCAAGCCGCCTTCCAGCGTGGCGGCGCGCTAACGACGGCGGGCCTCTCGACGCTGCTGACGAACGCGCTGCCGATCGCCGCCGGCATGGTGCTCTTTCACGAGCCACTCCCCTCCGGATTCATCGGCGCGGTTCGCGTCGCGGCATTCGCGGCGGTCATCGCCGGGGCGGTGCTGCTCGCCGCGCGTGCCGAGGAGGCCGAGCCACGTCAGCCCGAGGAGGCGTTGACTCGCTTCAGACCGATCGTGTGAACTTCGGCTCAGAGGGCCTCATAGATTCAGCGTCTTGGCCTAAGCAGGGGCGTGCCTCCGGCTGTAGCGTGGCTGAGAGGACTGATCGAGCTCGCCCGAGACGAACGCCGAAGAAGACTCAGAACGGGCGCCGAAGCCGCGGGATTCCCGAGGCCGTCTTTCGCCAAAGCTACTTTCGAGCGTGCGCCGATAGACGCTGCGATAGACGCTGCGCTAGCCGCGGGCCACCGTTGCGCTGAAGACGTTGGTCCGTCGGGGAAGAGGTTGTAACGTTCTGGTTGGCCGACGACCTAACGCTTCGTCGGTCCCTCCGCGAAGACCCGGCGACTACCGGGTCTTCGCAGTCTTCGTAGTTAGGCCGGACCGCCTCCGCAAGCTGGTCTTCACTTCGGACTTCGGTTCTTCTAGTGTCAAAGACCAAAAGACCTGCCGAGGCGGCGGGTCGTGAAAGCAGGAGGGGCTTCGGTGAATCGGTTTCTGATGCTCATAGGCGTCGCGGTAGTCGCTGCGGCGATGTACGTCGCCGCTTCGTCGGCAAGTCAGGTGTCGAGGGGCGTCCCAGTGGCGAAGTTCAACGCGCTGAGCAAGAAGGTGGCGTCGCTAACGAAGAAGGTGAAGACAGACGAGACCGACCTCAACACTCTGGCGTTCGCCTACGTCCACTGCTCGCTGCCATCGGCGATCGACATCAGCCAACGCAGCGGCTACCAGTTCGGCGCCAGCACGACTACAGCCCTCGACCTCGGCACCGCGGGCACCTCGCCCTTCGTGGTCACCCCGTTCAACACCGGTGATACTGGCTGCACGTCCCTAATAGGCGCCGCCCCGGCCCGGCATCACGCTGCTTTGGCGATCGCACAGAGGCTCGGTCAAAAGCACTGACCTGAGCCGAAGCAACCGGAGGGCGATCGCAGCGATCGCCCTCCCAATCTCAGGCATCATTCCGGAACACTGGCCCAGGCGAGTGCCCTCGACCTAGCGAGCTCTAACTAGCTCGACCGATCTCCGCGAAGTTCCCGGCGTGCCCGGATGAACTGCACCACGAAGAACGGCATCGCGAAGGGCCACGCGAGCAGGATCGCCCAGCTCGCGACCGGCCGCGGTCCATCAACGAAACCGTGCAAATCGACGACCGCCCAAGCCGCAACGCCTAATCCAACCACGAAGGCAACGACGGCGTGCCACATCCGCTGGTGAGGGGAAGGCCGCTCCAACTCCAAGAAAAGCGCGAGCCGGAACCTCGATCCTGCATACGCTCATGATGATGCGGGGTCGTCAGGGCGTCAACGGAGGCGTCACTCCAGGGGTCATTCCGGAACACTGGCCCAGGCGACGGGCGGGCTACCTCGCGTACCAAGAGGGGAACTTCATCCACAACGGGCCGCTGGTGACTCCGCCGGGCCAGCCTCCGTACTCGGCCGTCGAGGCAATCCCTTTTTCGCCTGAGTGGGCGATCCCGGTTGCGATTGCTGTTGGCGCTGTCGAACTTGCAGTCGGCCTCCTCGCCCTCCGTCCGCACCGCAGTACTGGCTGAAAGCCAGCAGGAAGCCGTTCGCCTCAGGGGTCATTCCGGAACACTGGCCCAGGGCGGCAGAGTCGGCGCACCCTCGTGCGCCGAGCCTGGCCGTGAGTCGGCTCGAACGAGTGATTGTGATCGCGAATCCCTTCTGGGAGGGATCACTCTGCAGGGGTATGTCCCCGATACAGAAATCCGGAAGGCGCGATGTTCGTTCGGTCCAGGCTGACCGCGCACGAGATGAGGAGGCGCACTATGCGGCGTTTACTAACAGCCCTTGCTGTATCCGGAGCGTTGGCGGCCTTCGCCGCCCCGGCGTTTGCGAAGGGGCACATCCCGAAGGGGTTGAGCGCACAGGTTGTACTTACCGCGACCGGGACGACGTGTTCGGGGACCCTGACGATTGGCTGGAACTCGAAGTCTGCCCAGGCCACCGAACTCGATTACGCCGCCGACCCGTCGCTCGGCGGGGTTCCCACACCGTACGGAGGCCTCGCCAGCTACCCATTCGGGGCGTCCAAGGTGAGCGCCCAGGTGCCGTTCACACTTCCTTCCGGACAGTCCACCGCGTACCAGATCGCGGCGAAAAACGGCGGCACAACTATCACCACCACCACCTCGAACACGGTCAGCTGTCCGTAGCCCACTAAGGGCTCATTCCGGAAGACTGGCCAGGCGAGACACGGCCGTCCACAACTGACCCGTACGAGGGTTGGGTTGCTCCGAAGCACGTGCGATGCTCGAGATCATGAAGGCGCCACTGGCAGCACTCGCGGCCGCTCTGGTGATACCCGGAGCTGCTTCCGGCGCGAGCGGCTCCGTTCCCGTGCACGGATCGATAGCCGGCATCGTCCCACACTCAACTCAAGCGGTGAGCTTCGCGCCCAGCTCTCCCAGGCCCAATCTCACGTTCGACCCGAACTACCAGAGCTTAATCAACCAGTACTTCACGGACGTAGCCGCGGCGAGCGGGAGCGGCTCTAACGTCTACTCAACCGACCCCCAGTACACCGATGGAACTGGTGCGGCCGCCTACGACTCCATATTCGGGGCTTCGTTCGTCAGCCACGACTCGCTCCCGGCGAACGGCTGCGACGACGCGGTCGATCCGGTTTGTCTCACCGACCAGCAACTTCAAGACGAGATTCAGCACGTGCTGACTGTGAACGGCTGGCACGGCGGCCGCAGCAACATGTTCTTCCTGATGACCCCGGACGGCGTCGGCTCGTGCGCCGACGGCGTCAACAACCAGTGCTCGACGAACCTCTTCTGCGCATACCACAACTACTTCGTCGACGCGAGCAGCGAGGACGTGATCTACGCCAACGAGCCATACGAGGGTCCGAGCGGAGGTTGCTTCGACCCATTCAGTCAGGGCGCCCCCAACGATCTGAACGCGGATACGACGATCAACACGATCAGCCACGAGCACAACGAGGCGATCACGGATCCGCTCACAGATCCCTCGAACTTCGCGTGGCTAGCCGCAGATGGGTCTGAGATCGGTGACCTCTGTGCATTCGGCTTCGGCACGCCGCTCGGCGGGACGCCAGGAGTCGACGCCTACAACCAGATCGTCAACGGCAACCACTACGACCTGCAGGAAGAGTGGAGCAACGCGGACAGCGGCTGCGTGCAGAAGCTCGGTGGAACGTCCTCACCCGCCACGTCCGGTAGCGGGCCACTCGTCTACCAGGGCGGACCCGTGATGCACACCAACACGACGTACGCGATCTATTGGCTCCCGACTGCGGGCAATACCGTGAGGCCGGTGCTCACCGGAACGGCCGCCGTGAACCAGACGTTGACTTCGACGACGGGGTCCTGGAACGGATCGCCGACGGGCTTCTCCTACAAGTGGCAGCGCTGCTCGTCGGCCGGCACGGGTTGCGCGAACATCCCCGGCGCCACCGCGGCCAGCTACACCCTGACGAGCGCAGACGGCGGGAACACCGTGCGCTCAACCGTGAGCGCCACGAACGCCAACGGCGCGTCGCCTTACGCCGCGTCGGCTAGCACCGCGGTCGTCGCCCCGGTGCCGGCGGCGACAGGCGCGCCCGTCGTCTCAGGCATCGCGGCGGTAGGGAAGAGCTTCTCCACGACCAACGGCACCTGGAACACGGCTGCGAGCTTCACCTACCAGTGGCTGCGCTGCGCCGCCGACGGCGGCGCCTGTGCTGCGATCCCGGCCGCAACGGCAAGCACCTACCCGCTCGTCGGAGACGATGCCGGCCACGTCCTCAAGGCCGTCGTCTCAGCAACCAACGCCGCGGGGACCACGAGCTCGACCTCTGCGGCGAGCACCCTGGTCGTCGCCACGCCCCACACCACGAGCGTGCCCCGGATCTCCGGTAGGGCGAAAGTCGGCAAGCGACTGACAGGAACTCACGGCGTGTGGAGCGGACC
>Ga0070714_100003707_pt1 | contig 11441 bp, 11 predicted proteins | sample LARL83metaG_FD_65450 | JGI IMG/M metagenome (GOLD analysis project Ga0070714, IMG submission 65450) | Corn, switchgrass and miscanthus rhizosphere microbial communities from Kellogg Biological Station, Michigan, USA - LAR L8-3 metaG | ecosystem: Host-associated > Plants > Roots > Rhizosphere ... | reverse complement strand
TCCAGGTGCCCGAGGCCGGGTCGTTGACGATCACGTCCTCGAAGTTGGCGCCGGTGTTCGGCGTGTCGGGATGGCCGGGGCCGGTCTGCCCGCCGGTGGGACTGAACAGCAGGCAGTCGACGTCGTCCTTCTGCTGCGCCTGCGGCGAGGTCCAGCTGCAGTGGAACTTCAGGCGGGCGTGGTGGGACTGGTAGTAGGTGTCGTCGGGCTGGGGCAGCTTGACCGTGAGCGCGTACTGCGAGCACTGCCCCGGCGTGCAGTTGACCGAGGCCACCAGGCCGCCGGCGTCGGCACCCATGACTGGGTCGAACTGGGTCTTGACCACGCTGTCGGTCGGCCCCAGGGTGCCGGAGGACGGGGCGGAGCTGCCCACCACGGCGGCGGCCGGCAGCGGGGTGACGGCGAGCGGGGCCACGGCGGCTCCGGCGAGCACCGCGGCGGCGGCGACCAGCCTGGGCGCGCGGGCACGGCGGACGGAACGGACGACGGATCTCACGTCTGAGGAACTCCCTTCGGTGGCGCGGACACCCCCTGTGGCCGCACGCCTGTGCTGGGAGAAGACAGGGAGAGGGCGGCCGCCGTTGCACCTGGACTGCAGACGGCGGCCACCGCAAGCCAGCTAGCAGACTGGCATTTCTCCCCTAGACCCCCGTCCCCGGCGCCGGCTGGGTCACCGGCGCCTGGCGCGTCCCGGTCAGCGACACGTCGCCGGCGCGGTGCGGGTGGTACTCCGCTTCGGGGATGCGGTCGCGACCGGCGCCGCCCAGCAGCGCCGCGACCACCGAGCCCAGGGACACCACGATCAGGTTGAGGATGATGGCCGCCAGGCCGATGTAGACCTTGCCGCCGAAGCCGAAGTCGTACAGGCTGGTGGCGAACTGCACCTTGACCAGGGCGTAGGTGCCCAGGCCCACCCCCGCGGCCCAGCCGGCGACCATCGACCACTTGTCCAGCCGCTTGACGTAGAGCGCGATGACCAGCGCTGGCAATGCGTTGATCATCCACACGCCGCCGGCGGTCTGGAAGTAGATGATGTCGGTGGTGGGCACGGCGAGGATGAAGGCCAGCGCGCCGATCTTGACCACCAGGGAGGCGACCTTGCTGATGGTCGCCTCGCGCGCCATGGACATGCGCGGCTGCACGAACTCGCGCCACACGTTGCGGCTGAACAGGTTGGCCGCGGCGATGGACATCACCGCCGCCGGCACCAGGGCGCCGATGGCGATGGCGGCGAAGGCCACGCCGGTGAACCAGGTGGGGAACATCGTCTGGAACAGGTCGGCGATCGCGCCGTTGTTGCCGAAGGCCTTGGTGGGCTTGACCCCGGCGGCGATGGCCATGAAGCCGAGCAGGCCGATCATGCCCAGCATGAAGGAGTACGCCGGCAGGAACGAGGCGTTGCGCTTGAGCACCTTCTGGCTCGCCGAGCTGAACACGCCGGTGAGCGCGTGCGGGTAGAGGAACAGCGCCAGCGCCGAGCCCAGCGCGATGGTGGCGTAGCCGTTGAACAGCGTGGGCTGCAGCACGTCGGGCTTGGCCTTGGCCTTGGGCAGCGCCGCCGAGACCTGCTCCACCCTGTGGAAGATGGCGCCGAAGCCGCCCAGCTTGTAGGGGATGTAGATGATGGCCACCAGCACCACCGCCCAGATCAGGGTGTCCTTGACCAGGGCGATCAGCGCCGGCGCGCGCAGGCCGCTGACGTAGGTGAAGGCGGCGAGCACCAGGAAGGCGACGATCAGCGCCACCTCCGGGCTGATGCCCATGTTGGCCAGAACCACCTTGATGCCGTAGATCTGCAGGGCGATGTAGGGCATGGTGGCGACGATGCCGGTCAGCGCGATGAGCAGGGCGAAGAAGCGCGAGTCGAAGCGGTCCTTGACGTAGTCGCTGCCGGTGACGTAGCCCCGGTTGCGCGCCACCTGCCAGAGCCGCGGCATGGTCAGGAAGACCAGCGGGTAGATGATCACCGTGTAGGGCAGGGCGAAGAGGCCGAAGGCGCCCGAGCCGTAGACCAGGCCGGGCACGGCGACGAAGGTGTACGCGGTGTAGAGGTCGCCGCCGAGCAGGAACCAGGTCACCACGGTGCCGAAGGTGCGACCGGCCAGGCCCCACTCCTCGAGGTGGTTGAGGTCGGCGCGGCGCCAGCGCGCGGCCAGGAAACCGATCGCCGTGACCAGCAGGCCGAGGCCGATGACGATGCCCAGCTCGTCCCAGCGGGTGCTCAATCCTCGTCCTCCCCGCCGCGGCGGACGAAGTAGACGAAGGCGGTCACCGCGACGCCGCCGACCACCCAGGCGAACTGGTACCAGATGAAGAAGGGGATGCCGCTGAGCCGCGGCTCGGCGCGCGCGTACCAGTTGGGAAAGAGCAGCCCGATGAAGGGCAGGATGAGCAGCACCAGCACCCAGCGAGGACGCGCGGGCCTCGCAGACGGCGGGGTGGACATGTCCGGTGGTATGGAACGGCCGTCCCGACCTTGTCAAGAATTCGGCCTTGCAGGGCAGGGCGACTCGGCGCGCGGCTGCGGTGCGTTCGGTGCGTTCGTCGCTCGGGGGCGCCGGGTTGCGGCAAGATGGGGCGATGTCGCAGCCGTGGGACGTCGCCGTCGTCGGCCTCGGCGCCATGGGCAGCGCCACGCTGTGGCGCGCGGCGTCGCGCGGGCTGCGCGCCGTGGGCGTCGACCGCTTCGCCCCGCCACACGACCGCGGCTCGACGCACGGCGGCTCGCGGATCATCCGCACCGCCTACTTCGAGGACCCCGCCTACCTGCCGCTGCTGCGTGAGGCGTTTCCGCTCTGGCGCGAGCTGGAGCACGAGTCCGGCGCGGCACTGCTGACCATGACCGGCGCGGCGATGATCGGACCCCGCGACAGCGTGCTGATCCGCGGCTCGCTGCGCACCGCGCAGATGCACGACCTGCCCCATTCGCTGGTCGACGGCGGCGACGCTGCGCGGCGCTTCCCGCAGTTCGTCCTGGGCGCGGACGACGTGGTGTTCCACGAGGAGGGCGGCGGCATCCTGCGCCCCGAGGCATGCGTCGGTGCCGCCCTCGACGTGGCGCGGCGGCACGGCGCCGAGGTGCGCGTCGACACCCGCGTCGACGCGGTGGAGCCGCGCGGCGACGGCGTGCGGCTCCACACCGATGGAGTCGCCGTCGACGCGCGGCACGCGGTGGTGTGCGCGGGAGCATGGACCTCACGGTTGCTGCCCTCGCTGCCCGTGCCGCTGCGCGTCGAGCGCCAGGTCACCGCCTGGTTCGCGCCGCGCGACGCCGCGCTGTACGCGCCGGAGCGGTGCCCGGTGTTCATTCGCGAGCTGCCCGGCGGCCACTTCGTCTACGGCATCCCCGCCGTCGACGGCGACGGCGTCAAGCTGGCCGTGCACCACGAGGGCGCCACCGCCGATCCCGACGAGGCCCGGCACGATGCCGACGGCGACGACCTCGCGCCCCTGCGCGAGCACGCCGCGCAGCGCATGCACGGGCTCGACCCCGAGCCCCTGCGCGCCATCACCTGCCTCTACACCAACACCCCCGACGAGCACTTCGTCGTCGACGCCCTGCCCGGCGCGCCGCAGGTCACCGTCGTCTCCGCCTGCAGCGGGCACGGCTTCAAGTTCGCCGCCGTGATCGGCGACATCGCGGTCGACCTCGCCGCCACCGGCGGCACCGCGCGGCCCGTCGAGGCGTTCTCACTGCGCCGATTCGCGGCGCCCGCGTAGATGCGCATCGCCGTCATCGCCGACACCCACATCCCCGGCCGCGCCCGCGACCTGCCGCCCACCGCGTGGCGCCTCATCGCTACCGCCGACGCGGTGATCCACGCCGGCGACGTGATGACGCCGTGGCTGCTCGACCGCCTCCGCGCCGCCTCACCGCAGGTTCATGCCGTCCTCGGCAACAACGACCTGCCCCTGCGCGGGGCGCTGCCGGAGACGCTGCAGCTCGACCTCGGCGGTGTCCGCGTCGCCGTGGTCCACGACTCCGGCGCCGCCGAGGGTCGCCGCAGGCGCCTGCGCCGCATGTTCCCCGAGGCGCGCGCGGTGGTCTTCGGCCACAGCCACGTCCCCGTGTGCGACGACGACGGTGACCTGCTCCTGCTCAACCCCGGCTCACCCACCGACCGCCGCCGCCAGCCGCGCTTCACCCTGGCCACGCTGGACTGCGAGGCCGGAGACTGCAGCGCGCGGATCGTCGACCTCGGCCTGGAGCGCGCCTGAGCGGCTACATCGCAGGCGAGGGTGCCGCCGGAGGCACCGGTGCGGCGGTGGTCGTCCCGGGCTCGGGCTCGGTCTCGCCGGGGTCGAGGCGGAAGGGCGGGTACTCGTCGCGCATCAGGGCGACGTAGGCGATCACCCGGAAGGACCAGCGGTTGAAGCCCATCACCAGGTTGAAGATGTCGCGGTTGTAGCGCTGCGTGGACAGCAGCAGGATGCCGGCGACCAGCACCAGCAGCGTGGTCACGCCGCCGTAGTGGCCGAAGCCGCCGCCGAGGATGCCGACGACGATGAGCTGCGGGATGGCCAGCAGCCACGACTTCACCAGCACCAGGCCGCGCGACAGCCGTTCCGGATAGGCGATGTCGAGACGCGCGGGGTAGTCGGGCTCGGGGCCGAGGCTGAACGGCGGGTAGCGGTCGGTGCCCAGCGCCGAGTAGCTGTAGAAGCCGACGCGCCACCACCAGCGCAGCACGCCGAGGTTGAAGTCGAAGATGGCGCGCGGGTAGCGGGCGGTGAACAGGATGCAGAACCACGCCACCACGGTGAGCACGAAGGCGACGATGCCGAGGAAGACCAGCACGACGATGTGGGGGATGACGAGCAGCCACTTCACCAGCCACAGCCAGCGATTCAGCGGCTCGTCGAGATGCCCTTCGACGGCGACGGGATACACGGTCATCTTCATGGCGGAGACTCCTGCGGTCGGTGCGGTGGGTGGTGGCGACGGCGACCAGGCCGGCGCTGGTGGCGCGGCGCCCCAGTGCTGCGCGGGCGCGACGGGCGGGCGCGAGCGCGCGCCGAGGACGACGAGCAGAAGGGCCACGGCGGCGATGACGAAGCCCGCGGCGAGCAGGCCGCTGCTCACGGCGAGCAGGAACGGCGCGGTGGCGCCCGCGGCGGCGTCGACGACCACGCCGGGCGACGCGTCGGCGTTCATGGCCACCACGGACCACGTGCCGCCGAGCACCACCCAGGTCAGCGTCTGGGTGCCGGGCCCGCTCGCCTTTGCGGCCCAGAACGGTTGCGATCCCGGGGTCGTGGCCGGCGCGCCGCCGCTGCGGAAGGTGTAGCCGGGATGTGTGTTGGTCCAGTTGCTCACCTCGTCGCGAGCCACGCCGGCGAGGTAGCCGTCGACGGTGCCGCGCGGGGCGATGCCGACGAACACGTCCTGTCCCGACGGCGCGGTGACGCTGACCTGGATGCGGCCGAGCCGGTCGGGGCCGACCAGCCAGCCGGGCACGTCGACGGCGAGGTCGCGCGACACCAGGGCGTAGCCCGACGTCTGCAGCCGCTCGCTGCCGGTGTCGATGTAGCCCTGCGCGTCACGCTGGGTGCGGTCGGCCCAGAGCAGCACGCCGCCGCCGGAGAGCAGGCCGAGCCCGACGAGGAGCATCAGGCAGCCGATGACCAGGAGCGCGACGCCGCCGCGCTGTCGGGATCTGCGTGCGGGGATCATGAGCGACACCTCCGAGCACCACACTGCCCGGCGGCACGCGGGCCCGCCAGGGACGAAGGTCCCGAAGCGCGGACGGGCCCTACAGCACCAGCTCGGCGACCTGCCGCAACAGCTCCGGCGGGCCCGCCACGATCATCGTCGTCAGCAGCGACTTCTTCCAGGCGTCGACCTCGCCGCGCAGCTTGTCGAGCGGCCCCACCAGCGCCACCTGCTCGACCATCGAGGTCGGCACCGCCCTGGCCGCCTCCTGCTTCTCGCCGCCGAGGTAGAGCTCGGTGATCTGGTCGCACACGTCGCCGAAGCCCATGCGCACGAAGACGTCGCGGTGGAAGTTCTGGGTGCGCGCGCCCATGCCGCCGATGTACAGCGCCAGCAGGGGCCGGATCCAGTCGGCGGCGGCGTCGACGTCGTCGGCGACCATCACCGGGACGACGCCGGCGACCTCGAAGTCGTCGAGCGTGCGCCGCGCGCCCTCGCGGGCGAACCCCTGGGCGAGCGCATCGCGGTAGTGCTGGTCGTGGTACGGCGAGTAGAAGAAGGGGATCCAGCCGTCGCAGATCTCGGCGCTCAGGGCCACGTTCTTGGGCCCCTCCGCGGCGAGCAGGATGGGCAGGTCGGCGCGCACCGGGTGCACCGTCGACTTGAGCGGCTTGCCCAGCCCGGTGCCGCCGCGGTACGGGAGCTGGAAGAACTCGCCGTCGAACTCCACCGGCCCCTCGCGGGCCAGGATCTTGCGGACAACGCTGACGTATTCCCGCGTCCGCGCCAGCGGCTTGGGGAACGACTGCCCGTACCAGCCCTCGACCACCTGCGGTCCGGAGGCACCGATGCCGAGCATGAAGCGGCCGCCGCTGAGGTGGTCCATGGTGATCGCCGCCATCGCCGCCGCCGCCGGAGTTCTGGCCGACATCTGCATGATCGCGGTGCCCAGGCGCATCTTCTCGGTCCGGGCGCCCCACCAGGCCAGCGGCGTCAGCGCGTCGGAGCCGTAGGCCTCGCTGGTCCACATCGAGTCGAAGCCGAGGCGCTCGGCCTCGTCGACCGACTCGACGACCCCGGGCGGCGGTCCCGCCCCCCAGTAGCCGACGCTGAGGCCCAGCTTCATCGCGCGGCGACGCTCGCGTGGCGGCGCAGGAAGCCGGCGAGAGCGGCGTTGACCGGCTCGGGATGGGACAGGTTGGAGGCGTGCCCGGCGCCGGGCACCACCACCAGCTCCTCGCAGTTGGCCAGCCCGTCGGCGAGCGCCTGCCCCTTCTCCAGCGGGATGGCGGCGTCGACGTCGCCGTGGATCACCAGCGCCGGCTGGGTGATCTCGCCGAGGCGGTCGTGGATGTCCTCGCGGTTGTGCAGCGCGGTGAGGATCATGTCGGTGTGCTCGGGGTCGCGGGCCTGCCACTTGGCCATCCAGTGGGCGTTGCCGACGTAGCCCGGGCTCATGATCAGCGCGGCGATGATCTCGGCGAGCTCGTCGCCGAGGCCGTGCTCCTTGACCACGTGGGCCATGGCCTCGTTCTGCTGCACCATCTCCGGCTCCTCCTCGCCGGCCTGGGTGTCGATCAGGCCGAGGCCGAGCACGAAGTCGGGCCGGCGCAGGGCCGCGCGCAGGGAGAGGAAGCCGCCCTGGGACATGCCCACCAGGAAGGCCCGCTCGATGCCGAGCTGCCCGGCCAGGGCGAACATGTCCTCGGCGGAGTCCCAGTAGGTGAAGGGCTCGAGCGCGTCGTCGCTCTCACCGTGGCCGCGGGCGTCCCAGGCGACGCAGCGGAACTCGCCGCGCAGCGCCTCGATCTGCGGGGCGAACATCTCCCGGTCCATGAGCAGGCCGTGGCTGAAGATCACGGCCGGACCCTGGCCCCCGCTGTCCTCGTAGGCGATCCGGCGACCGTTGACGGTGGCGATGGCCATGGCGCTCCCTCCGCGGAGCGATCGCACGCCGGCCGCCGCAGGCCGAGCTCGTGAGGGCGCGCTCCGATTGCGCAGGGCACCGATTGTGGCAGCCCCGCCGGGTGGCCCGCCGATCAGTCGATGTCGTCCTCGACGGTCAGCATCAGGCCGTCCTGGATGTCGTACAGGGCCTCCATCCAGTCGGCGATGGCCACCTCGCGCACCGCCCGGCGCGACACGGGGTGCTCCTCCTGGTCGACGAACCGCTTGACGCGGCCGATCAGCTCAGCGGGGACCAGGGGCTCCTCGGCGAGGTTCAGCATCTCGAACTCGTTGAGGATCTGGTCGATGTAGCGGATCTTGTTGCGGCGCGCGTAGCGCTGCTCCTTCTCCGCCTGCCAGCGCTCGTAGAGCTGACTGATCTCCAGGCAGGTCTCCTCGATCATCCCGACCTCACGTGGTGGTGGACAATTTCTCGAATGGACATGGGGCGAGCAGCCCAATGCGCCCCAGCGATGCTATGGGTGGGTCGGGTGTCAGTCAAGACTCCTTTTTGCCGTGGCGGGGCTGGCGAGTTGTTGCAGGGCGCACCTTGACAGGGGTCCCACGGGGGGTCGAGGAGGCGGGGCGGCGGGCCTTTCCGGGGTTCCGGCTGCGGGTCCTGGAGCGGACGCCGAGCACGCAGGACGTGGTCCGGGCGGCGGCGCGGTCCGGTGCCGCGGCCGGGTTCTGCTGCGTGGCGCTGGAGCAGAGCGCGGGGCGGGGGCGGCAGGGACGGGCGTGGGTGGCGCCCCGGGGGGCGGCGCTCCTGGTGTCGGTGCTGGTGCGGGTGCCGGGGCGGGCGGCGGGCGGCGTGCCGCTTGTGGGCGGGCTGGCGGTGTGCTCGGCGGTGGAGGCGCTGGGGGTGGCCGCGGGCCTGGTGGGGGTGAAGTGGCCGAACGACGTGCTGGTGCGGGCGTCAGGGGCCAAGCTGGCGGGCGTGCTGGCGGAGGTCGAGCCCGTGGCGGCCGGGGTCGAGGTGCGCGCCGAGCGGGCGAGGGCGGGTGGGCCGGCCGGAGCGGCCACCGAAGCCGGCTCCGTTGCCGTCGCGCTGGGGATCGGCCTCAACCTCGCGGTGGACTCGTTCCCCGCCGAGATCCCGGGCGCCAGCCTGCACAGCCTGCTCGGCCGGGGCGTCACCTGGGAGGAAGCCCTGCCGCCGCTCCTCACCGCCCTCGCCGCCCACCTCGCCGAGCTCGACCGCGGCGGCCTCCCCGCCATCGCCGCCACCTGGCGCACGCGCGCCCTCGGCCTCGGCGCCCCGATCACGGCGCACACGCCGCAGGGGCCGGTCCAGGGCACCGCGCTCGACATCGCGGGCGACGGCGCCCTGTTGGTCCAGACCCCGCAGGGCGTGGTGCGCCTGCTCGCCGGCGACGTCCACCTCGGCCCGCCGCCGGACCTGGGCGGCTAGCCCGAGACGGTCACCGTCCCGTCCATGCCCGGGTGGAAGGTGCAGTGGAACTGGTACGTCCCCGCCTTGGTGAACTTCACCGCGTACTTGTCGCCCTGGTTCATGGTGTCCGAGGTGATCGACTGGTAGCTGTCGAAGGTGACGTTGTGGGCGACGGAGCTGCCGTTGTTCCAGATCACCGTGTCGCCGACCTTGACGGTGGCGCTGCTCGGGTTGAACTTGAGGCTGTCGGTCTCGTCGAAGGTGGCGGTGCCGGACGGGTTGCTCACCTTGGTGCCGACGTCGCCGCCGCCGCCGCCCCCGGTGCCCCCTCCTCCGCCGCCGCCCTCACCGGCGGGCGGCCCGTTGCCGCAGGCGGCGAAGAGCAGGGACGTCGCCACGCCCAGGCACGCGACGCCGAGCCGAGCCTTCATCATGTCCACAGACCTCCGGAGCTTGTGCACCCTGCCATGGGGTATAACGTCTACGCTTCGGGCGAAATCTTAGGCCAAATACCCTATGCCCTGTCCCCTCACGCGCGTCCGGCGCGCGGCCCCTATGATCCGCGATCGAGGCTGCCTCCTGCAGGCGGCGCCGTGAGCGTGGCCGCACCCGTCATCGAGGTCGAGGGGCTGCGCAAGGCGTACGGCGAGCGCGTCGCCGTCGACGGCGTCTCCTTCACGGTGCAGCCCGGCGAGGTGCTCGGCATCCTCGGGCCCAACGGCGCCGGCAAGACCACCACCGTGGAGATCCTGGAAGGGCTGCGCACGGCTGACGGCGGCTCGGCGCGCGTGGCGGGGATCGACGTGCTGCGCGATCCCGGGGCGGTGAAGGGCGCGGTGGGGGTGCAGTTGCAGGCGTCGTCGTTCTTCGACCAGCTCTCGCTCGTCGAGTTGCTGGAGCTGTTCGGTTCTTTGTTCGGCGTCGGCGTGGATGCGCGTGCGCTGTTGCGGCGGGTCGACCTCGAGGACCGGGCGTCGTCGGAGGTGCGGCGGCTCAGCGGCGGGCAGCAGCAGCGGTTTGCGGTTGCGGCCGCGCTCGTCAACAACCCGTCGATCCTGTTCCTCGACGAGCCGACCACGGGGCTCGACCCGCAGGCGCGGCGGCACATGTGGGAGCTGATCCGGTCGTTCCGCGACGACGGCACCACCGTGGTGCTGACCACCCACTCCATGGAGGAGGCGGAGCTGCTCTGCGACCGCGTCGCCATCATGGACGCGGGGCGGATCGTGGCGCTGGACGCGCCTTCGGCGTTGGTCGATGCTCTGCTGGCGCGCGGCTTCCGGCGTCCTGCCGCGGTGGTGCGCGAAGCGACGCTGGAGGACGTGTTCCTCGACCTGTGCGGGCACGAGCTGCGCGACGGGGACGCTGCTGGTGTCGCTGCGGCAGAGCCCGTTGCGGCGCGTCGCCGGGGGCGGCGGCGATGAGCGTCACCGCGCCGCCGTCGCAGCGGCCCGCCGCGCCGTCTCCCCTGCCTCCCTCGCCGCGCCGCCCCGCTCGGCGGGTGAGCCCGCGGCGCGCGTTGCTGGTGGCGTCGCTGCGGATGTTCTACCGCAACAAGCACAGCATCTTCTGGACGCTGCTGCTGCCGGTGATCATTCTCGGCGTCTTCGCGTTGCTCAACCTCGGCGGCGGCGTCAACGCGCAGCTCGGCGTCGTCGACGAGGCGCACGACGCGGCGTCGGCGCGCGTCGTCGCGGCGCTCCAGCAGTCCGCACTCGTCTCTGTGCACGTGTCATCCTCGGTCGGCGACGAGCAGTCCGCCCTGGGTAACGGGGATCGCGACGCTCTGCTCGTCCTGGGGCCCAAGGGCTACTCGCTGACGCTGAACACGGCGCACTCACGCGAATCCGACGAGGCGCGGCTGGTCGTGAGCGACGCGGTGCAGCGCGCCACCGGCCAGCAGCCTGCCGCCGCGGTTTCCGTCACCACCGTCAACAACGGGCGCAGCCAAGGATACACCGACTTCCTCATCCCGGGAATCATCGCCCTCAGCGTCATGCAGACCGGGCTGTTCACCGTGCTCTACACCTTCGTCCACCTGCGCCAGCGCGGCATCCTCCGCCGCCTCAAGGCCACCCCGCTGCGCGCCACCGACTTCCTCGCCGCCCAGGTCGGCACGCGGCTCATCCTCGCCGCCGCCCAGACCCTGGTCCTCGTGCTCATCGCCCTGCTCATCTTCCGCATCCACATCTACGGCAACGTCGGCTGGATCCTCGGCGTCGCCGTGTTGGGGGCCGCGGTGTTCCTGGCGCTGGGATTCGCCATCAGCGGCTCGACCGGCTCGGTGGAATCCGCGGCGCCGATCGCCAACGCCATCGGGCTGCCGATGATCGTGCTGAGCGGCGTCTTCTTCTCGCGCGGCGGCATGCCGGGATGGCTGCACAGCATCACCGACCTGCTGCCGCTGACCTACCTGGTCGACGCCCTGCGCCACATCTCCTACGACGG
>Ga0070714_100003706_pt1 | contig 11444 bp, 8 predicted proteins | sample LARL83metaG_FD_65450 | JGI IMG/M metagenome (GOLD analysis project Ga0070714, IMG submission 65450) | Corn, switchgrass and miscanthus rhizosphere microbial communities from Kellogg Biological Station, Michigan, USA - LAR L8-3 metaG | ecosystem: Host-associated > Plants > Roots > Rhizosphere ... | reverse complement strand
CCTACGACCCGCTCGGCGCCGTCACCGTGACCGGCGCCCTGGTGATCGTGGTCTACGCCATCTCGCAGGCGCCCGCCGTCGGCTGGACAGCCGCCCGGACGCTGGTCCTGCTCGCGTCGGCGGCGGCCCTGCTGGCCGCGTTCGTGGTCATCGAGGCCAGGGCGGAGGCTCCCCTGCTGCCACTGCGGCTGTTCCGACTGAAGACGCTCGCCGGGTCCAACGCGGTCGGCTTCCTGCTCGGAGCCAGCTTCTACGGCTACATCTTCATCGGCACCCTGTACATGCAGCAGGTGCTCGGATACTCCGCGATGACGACCGGCCTGGCCTGGCTGACCGTCGGCCTGACCGGGGTGGTGCTCGCCGGCCCGGCGCAGATTCTGGTCACCCGCGCGTCAGCCAAGCTCGTGATGGCGGCGGGGATGACCACGACCGGGGCCGGAATCCTGTGGGCGACCCAGGCGCCCGCGCAGGGGACCTTCTGGGCGAACCTGGCCGGACCGTTCTTCCTGACCGGGACGGTCACCTGGGTGTTCATCCCGGTATCGATCGGAGCTCTGGTCGGTGTCACCGAGCGCGACGCCGGGGTCGCCTCCGGGCTCATCGACTCCTCCCAGCAGCTCGGCGGGGCGATCGGGATCGCCGTCGCGTCAACCGTGGCGGCCGCGCACTCCCGTAGCATGCTCGGCCACGGCCATACTGCCGCCAGCGCGCTTACCGGCGCATTCCACCAGGCGCTGTGGGTCTGCGGGCTCGTCGGCCTAAGCGCCGTCCCCATCGCGTTCCTCCTCGTCCGGCGCAACGAAATCGCTCAGAGGGCAGCCGCCTGACACGATGCGGGTCGGCACGCACCCTGAGCGACAAGATTGCTGAGACCACCGGTACCCGAGCGTGAATGCCGAGCAGCCTGTCGGCTCACAGTTCTCTTCAGAGGAGTCGCAACCTTCGACGATGGGCGCGGCGGGGTCGCGGGGGCGGTGCCTGCGGTGGCCGTTCAGAAGAGTCGCCAGTGGCCCTCGGAGATGATCTCGACGTCTCCGTCGGCGACCTTGACGGCGGTCTCGTCGTCGATGGCGTAGGCCGGGTTCGGCAGGGCGGCAGCCCAGCGTTCGGCGTCGGCCATGGTGTTCTCCGGCAGGGCCGGGTGGTCCAGGTGCGGGAAGAGGGAGAAGTCGACCAGGCCCAGGGTCTCGTCGTCGCCGGTGGGCGGCTTCCATTCGACGAAGTCCTGCCCGATGCGGGGCGTCATCACCATGCTGCCGGCGCTCAGCCCGACCCATACCTTCTCGTGCAGGGAGGGGAGCAGCTCCGCCAGGCCGCACTGGCGCATCCAGTGGCACAGGTACAGCGCGTCACCGCCGTTGGCGAGCAGGACGTCGGCCGCCTGGACCCAGGGCAGCCAGCGCTGCGCGCCGATGCTGGGCAGGGCGGTGAGCTCCAGGACGCCCATGGATCTCCAGCCGAGCTCACACATGGGGGTGGTGGACCGCCCGGTGATGAAGCGCCAGGCTCCGGCCGGGCTCCCCATGGGGTGTCCGTAGCCGGCGGTGGGGATGCACAGGGCGTCGGCCTCCTCGATGGGCTTGCCCAGGAGTTCGACCAGGGCCTGCCGGATGCTGGGATTCTTCACTCCGGCGGAGGTCAGGAGCAGTTTCACGATGCCTCCAGCGCAGGGGTGATCGCCCCCGCGGATAGGGTGCTGGAGTCCGCCATGGCGGGGCGGCGGCCGCGGTCGGCTCCGATTGTTCACAGTCTGGCACGCAGGACCGACAACACTGCGGCGACGCGGGACTCCTCGCTTCACAGGTGACGAGGCGGCGCGCACCGCAGAATACTCGGACGAGGAGAACGACAGGTCGCTGAGAATCCGGCGACGACATATCGCTGAGAAACGCCCAGCAGCTGCGGGCCACGTCATCGGACGGCCACGCGTCCGCTGGGCACCTACAACCCGACAGCGTCAAACTGAGGATGGGCGATCATCGAGTGTCGCGGAACCCCCTGCGATCTACACCCTGGACAACTTCCGGGCGTTCACCGACCGGTCCCGCGCGAAGTTGGGGGTGGAGCGCCTGGATCTGGTGCAGCCGCACTGCCCGCCCACCGTGGTCTACCGCGACGACGGCCGGGCGTGGCCAGCGTCCAGCTGATCCTCAACCTGCTGAGGCTCGGGCCGCTGGAGCGGGTCCTGTCGGCGGCTCGCGAGGCCGGGATGGGTGTCATCGCGCGGGTCCCGCTGGCCAGCGGCCTGCTGTCCGGCCGCTACGACGAGCTGACCACGTTCGCCCCCGACGGCCACCGCACCCACAACCGGCGCGGCGAAGCGTTCGACATCGGCGAGACCTTCTCGGGCGCACCGTTCGACACCGGGCTGGAGGCCGTGCGCCGCCTCAAGCCGCTGATTCCCGCCGGGGCGACGATGGCGCAGTTCGCGCTGCGCTGGATCATCGACCAGGCCGGGGTGTCCGTGGTGATCCCCGGTGCCCGCAGCCCCGAGCAGGTCGGCGACAACGCCGCCGCCGCGGATCTGGCCGCGCTGCCGCGCGGCACGCCTGACTATGACATTCCCGGCACGCTCAAGGCTCCCGAGGTAGTCAGGTAGTCAGCAGTGGCCGTAGATCCTGACGAGCAGGGTGTCTGGCGGCAGCGCGTCGAGGTACCGGTACATTCCGGTGGCGAAATCGGCGTTGCCGCGTGCGGTGTCGTAGGCGTCGGGCCGGTGAGGGCACGCGCTGCCGCAGGTTCCGTGGTGGGCGGCACCGTCGGCTTCGATCCACCAACCGTCGAGGGTGAGCAGGTTCCAGCCTCCCAGGTGTCGGGAGACGACTTTGTCCGCGAAGCTTTCAGCGTTCAAGCCGACGAACGCGAGGTCGCCGGGGAAGAACTGGGGCTTTGCGCAGTAGCGTTTCGGGTCCCGGCCGCCGAGCGGGTGGGCAGCCCGGTACGCGTGAACGAGTGGCTGCGCCTCGTACTGCGCGTCCACCTGGTCGAAATCGACGGAGCGGTGTGGATCGGGCTGGATGCGCCGCGTGATGAGCCTGTGCGGCAGGGCCGGCGGATTGTGCTGTGCAAGGCGGTGCCACAGTTGCCAGGCCTCGACCGCCAGTGCCCGGCCCAGCGCCGGGCTCTCGGTCAGGTCGAGCAGTTCGCGCGGGCCGCCCGCGCACATCCCCGGCAAGCTCAGCCTGCTTCCGGTTTGCCGGTGCGGGCTGTCGTAGATCAGCCGCGGGTCGTCCTCACAGCCTTCACGGACCCAGAACCCATAGCCGTCGCCGGCCCCCTCGATGTGCCAACTGTCCCAGAGGAAGCCGAAATCCCAGTCCAGGTCGGCGCTCGCCCCGAACGGTGCGAGCACGCTCTCCAGCGCGTCGGCGAGGTCCGCGCCGGCTCTCCCCGGCAGGCACACGGTCACGGAATAACCCGCCATCCCCCGCTCTCCCTTTGATTGAGCAGGCACACACGCTACGGGCGAGACCTGCCGGTGTCGAACGGATTGCGCGTCCCGGCCAGGGGAGCAAACGTGCGGACGTAGTCGTGACGAGCGCCTGCGTCGGATACTGCGGTAGCTTAGTGAGATAATTTTAGGTAAGTCCCCGTCCGTGCCGGGAGCGCGGTCGTTCGGCTGCTGAGGGAGAGGCTGCATGAGGAGCGGCCCGGTCGCGGCCAGCAGGTCGAAGACTCGCGGCGTCGTGCTGGACCTCATCCGCGCTGCACGTACCGTCAGCCGGGTGGAGCTGGCTGCGAACTCGGGGCTGACCCCGCCCACGATCACCCAGGTCGTGCGCGAGCTGATGGAGCACGGCCTGGTCGTGGAGGTCGGGCGCGGAACCTCCACGGGCGGCAAGCCGCCCACGCTCCTGCAGCTCAACCCGCAGGCCCGCTACAGCGTCGGGGTGCTGTTCGAGCGCAACATCTGCGTCGTGGTCGTCACCGACCTGGCCGGCCGGCCGGTGGCCAGGACCTCGTTCCACGGAACCGAACTGCTGCCGCCCGAACAGGCGCTGCCGCTGATCGCCTCCCGCGTGGAGGCGCTGCTGGGCACCGTCGGCGTCGAGCGCGGCAAGGTGCTGGGAGTGGGGCTGGTCAGCTACGGCCCGCAGGACCGGCCGGCGGGCGTGCTGCTGACCCACCAGCCCACCGCCGAATGGTTCGGCTACCCGATCGCGCCCGAACTGTCCGCGCTGCTGGATCTGCCCGTCCTGCTCGACAACGACGCGGCGGCGGCCGCGATCGGCGAGTACTGGCTCGGCGCGGTGGAGCAGAACAGCACCTACGGCTGCGTCTACATGGCCAGCGGCATCGGCGGGGCCGTGGTCAGCGCGGGCGAGGTCTACCGCGGAAGCTCCTCGAACAGCGTGGAGATCGGCCACATCAGCGTCGACCCGGCCGGCCAGGAGTGCGAATGCGGCAACTACGGCTGCCTGGAGAACTACGCCGGGCCTTCCGCGATCATCAGGCAGGCGTTCGCCGTTGAAGGGCTCGCCGGGCGGCTGGGGCTCGACCCGCTCGGGATCGACTCCCTCGCCGACTTCGCGCGCATCGCCGCCGCCGCGGCCGCCGACGACCCGGCGGCGCGCGGGCTGATCGAGCGCTCCGCCCGCCATCTGGCCGTCGGCGCGGTGACGATGGCGACGTTGTTCGACCTCGATCTGATCGTGCTGGCCGGGCCCAGCTTCGCCGCGGCCGGGCCGACCTTCCGGTCGCTGATCGAGCGGGAGGTGCAGCGGCGCTGCTTCGCCCGGCGGGCGCACCCGGTGGGAGTGGTCCAGTCGGTCAGCGGCTCGGACGCCGCGGCGATCGGCGGGGCCGTGCTGGTCCTGCAAAGCGAACTGGCCGTCCTCGACCTGCCCCGGTCCGTCCGACCTGCCTGACCGGCCCGAGTTCGGTCGGAGCGCTACTCGCGGACGGACGGCCCGTCGCGGCACGCCGCTGCGGCCCGCCGGGCCGACGGCGGGCCGCATTGTTCGGGCGGCTTACGGGGTCTGGGCGAGCAGGTGCGCCTGGATACCCTGCCCGTAGGTGACGGTCGGGGTGCCGTTCCAGTCCTGGATCAGGACGCTGCCGCCGGAGCAGCCCCACGGGTCCCACGTCCACGCCTGGTACCCGGCGCCGTGGCTGTCGGCCCACGCCATCACGGAGTCGACGTAGTCGTGAGAGCAGGAGTTCTGGCCGATCTCACCGGTGTCGAGGGGCACCTGGGCGGCGACCGGCGCCACCTGGCTGTCCCAGCAGCTGGTGTTCGAGCAGCCGTTGAAGTTGTAGGAGTGCCACGACGCGACCAGGTTCCCGGTCGGGTCGGCCGGCTCGTACTGCAGCCAGTGGCTCAGGTCGTTCGACCACTGGATGCCGCCGGCCATGACCACGTTGGCGGCGCCGGTCGAGCGCACCGCGTTGACGAGGCTCTGCATGCCGGCGACCTGGTAGCTGATGCCGGTGCAGGTGCCCCCGTCGCGCCAGCACGTCCACGAGTCCGTGGGGACGAAGCTGGCGGGCGCGTCCGGGTACGGCTCGTTGAACAGGTCGAAGACCACTGCGTTGTTGCCCTTGAAGGCGGTGGCCACCTGCGACCAGAACGTCGGCGTGTACTGCGCGTCGGGCATCGGCTTCTGGCAGGTCGCGTGCACGTCCGAGCAGGCGGTTCCCGGCCCGGTGTACGCGCCGTAGGTCCAGTGCAGGTCCAGGATCGGGTTGATGCCGTTGGACACCAGCAGGTTCACGTAGTCCTTGACGGCCTGCTGATAGGTGGCCCCGCTGGGCGTCCCGTTGAGGCCCAGCCAGCACTCTTCGTTAAGCGGGATGCGCAGCGCGTGGATGTTCCATGCCTTCATCGCGTCGACCGACGCCTGGTCCACCGGGCCGCTGTCCCACATGCCCTTGCCTTGCACGCAGGCGTACTCGCCGCTGGAGCGGTTGACGCCGAGCAGCCGGTACGTCTTGCCCGCCGCCGTGACCAGGTGGTTGCCCACCACGTGCAGCGCGGGAGCCGGGCCGTTGTTGCCGCCCCCGCCGGAGGAGGAGGCTGACGGGCTCGCGCTGGCCGACGAGCTCGCGCTGGCGGACGGGCTCGCGCTTGCCGAGGCGCTGGCCGACGGGCTCGGAGTGCTCGTCGTCACGCCGCCGGTACACGCGACCCCGTTGACGCTGAACGAGGTGGGAGCGGGATTGCTGCTGCCGCTCCATGCCCCGACGAAGCCCATCGACACAGAGCCGTTGGTGGGCACGTTGGAGTTCCAGCTCAGATTGGCTGCGGTCACGTGCGCGCCGGACTGGCTCCAGGTGGCGCTCCAGCCCTGCGTGACCGTCTGGCCGGCGCCCGGGAAGTCGAACGCCAGCGTCCAGAAGGTCAGCGGGCTGCCCAGGTTGGTCAGCGTCACCCCGCCTTGGAACCCGCCGGGCCACTGACTCGCGATCGTGTAGCTCACCGAGCATCCGCTGCTTGCCGCCGAGGCGGTCCCCGTCGCGACCGCAGTGCCGCCGGCTATGACCAGCCCGGCCACCGCAGCGGTCGCGAGGGCGATGCGTTTCTTCACCGCGTTCTCCTCTGACAGGTGAATCGATCCCGGCGGCGTGCCCACTTAGTGAGGCTCGGCAATGAAAGCCGTCGCCGATCGCGTGACCGACTCGGATGGGGACGAGACACTTCCTTCTGAGCCGACGTCGCTTCCCGGGGTCCAGACAGCGTGGGCAGGGCGGAGACGTGCTGCGAAGCAGGCTGAGGGCATACTTCACGAAGGTCACGCTTCACGAGCGGGCTCGCGTGAAGCAAATCTTCCGCCCGGCTGCCTGTCAAGGTTTGTGAAATTTGTTTTGTAAGCTGCGGCCGATGCTGCTTGTCGCTCCTGAAGAACGCGGATGCGGTGACTGCTCGCCGATGAAAGTTGCGTTACGCCGCGGCCCCTGATGCGAGGCCGAGTCCGGCGTCGACGCACTCGTCGTCCTGCTGGGGCGTGCTGCCGCTGACGGCGACGGCTCCGATGACGGCGTCGCCGCGTCGGATCACGCGGGCGCCGGCGCCCGCGACGATCGGCGTCCCGGCGATCTGGTCGAGCTGGGCGAAGACGGCCGGCCAGGCTTGCTGGAGCTTGATGAGGTCGGCGCCGTCGCGGCCCAGCAGGGCGACGCTCGTTGCCTTCGCCGGGGCGACGCGCGCTGAGAGCGGCGGCGCCCCGTCCATCCGGTCCACAAGACGGAGGTGGCCGCCTTCGTCGGCGATCGCGACCGACAGCCGGGCGCCGATCGCGGCCGCGTGCTGCTGGATACGGGTGCTGAGGTCTCGGGCTTCCTGCTGGGTGAGCGGCATCGTCTACTCCAATTTCCTTGGATGAACCAACCTTGGACTGGCCAAGAGTAGCGCGAATCGTGGGACGCGCCAAGGGATTGGCTAGACTGCCCGCCATGGAGGCGCAGGCGCAGGAGGCGCCGGCCCGGCTGCGCGGCAAGCCGAGCTGGCTGATCGGCAAGACGTCGGCGCGCGCGCACCGGCTGATCGCGGAGGCGATGTCGGCTGTCGGCGCGCGCGCCTATCACTTCGCGATCCTCGCCGCGCTCGACGAGTTCGGGCCGCAGAGCCAGGCGCGGATCGGCCAGCGCTGCGGCATCGACCAGAGCGATATGCACGCGATGCTCGCCGAGCTCGCCGAGCAGGGGCACGTGCGGCGCGCGCCGGACCCGGAGGATCGGCGGCGGAATCTCACCACGCTGACGGCGGCGGGGCGGCGGCGGATGGCCGAGTTGGAGGCTGCGGTGTCCGGCGTCCAGGACGAGGTGTTCGGCGTGTTGTCCGATGAGGAGCGCGGGCAGTTGGTCGAGATGCTCACGCGCGTGATCGGCTGATCATGCACACGGCGTCGCACGGATCGCGACCCGACCGACGATGCCCGGGCTCATCGCGGCCGCTCGGCCTGGCTGAATGACGGCGCCTGCGAAGCCGTGTGGCGTCCGCCCGGTCAATCGTGCTGGTAGCCGCACTTTCGGCACCGGTGTTCCCAGGGCGGGTCCATGGGCGTGAACGAGCGGCACGGCCCGCTGTCGACGCCCGCGCACTCGTCTTCGGACGGGGGCGGGTCGCCTGGCCGATGCGGCGGCTTCGGCTGTTCCGGCATGGCTTTCCTTCCATTCCTCCGCGCGATATCCGGCACGGGCGAGGTCATCGGCCGGGCCGGGTCGGAAGAAGGTATCGCGGCAGGCGCAATGGCCGGGCCCGCGCCGGCTTCATGACGGTGCGGAGCATGGTGCAACTTTCAAATCAGTCCGACTCATCACGTGACTCTTGATGATCCTTTGCGCACAGTCCGTGATGGATCCAGCTAGATTCGCTATCTATCGAACACAATCGGACAGTCTATTCCGACTTCAATGGACATCTTGACACAAGTCCCAGCGTAGAGTTACCTACGTCTCAACCTTTCAACACGGCTGGGTGCCGGACCGGCCAAACAGCAATCGGGCACATTCGCGGCAGTCTTCACAACAGAGTCAGATACATCTGGCACGCCTCGGGTCCAGTGGCCCACGGCGTGTTCGTGTGGCGCGCCCCGATGACCGCCCGCTGATCTCAGTTGGAGAAGTGATCGGTGAATGTTGAGATTTAGACGCTTCTTCGCGCCCGTCGCGGCGACGGCCGCGTTCATCGTGGCCGCGGCCGCCATCGTGCACGGCGGCCTCGCCGGCACCGCGGCGGCCGCGGTGCGCGCCCCGCTCGCGGCCACCGCCGGTTGCGGCAAGGCTCCGGCACTGGCCAGCGGCAACCAGACGATCCAGAGCGGCGGCCAGACCCGCAGCTACATCCTGCGGCTGCCTCCCAACTACGACGCCAACCACCCCTACCGGCTGATCTTCGGATTCCACTGGAACGGCGGCACCGCCAACGACGTGGACTCCGGCGGCAGCGACGGATTCGTCTGGTCCTACTACGGACTGCGCGCCCTGTCCGACGCCGCGGGCGCCGGCTCGATCTTCGTCGCGCCGCAGGGCAACAACAACGGCTGGGCCGACCCCGGCGGCCAGGACATCACCTTCGTCGACAACATGCTCAGCCTCTTCGAAGCAGACCTCTGCATCGACACGACGGAGATCTTCTCCAGCGGCTTCAGCTACGGCGCCGGCATGACCTACGCGCTCGCCTGCGCGCGCCCCAACGTCTTCCGCGCGGTCGCGGTCTACTCGGGCGGGAACCTCAGCGGGTGCAGCGGCGGCACGCAGCCGGTCGCGTACATCGGACTGCACGGCGAGGAGGACGGCACGCTCCCGATCGCCACCGGCCGGTCGCTGCGCGACACGTTCGTGCGGAACAACGGCTGCACGCCACAGAATCCGCCGGAACCGGCGGTGGGCAGCTTCACGCACATCGTCACGGCCTACTCGGGCTGCAAGCCGGGATTCCCGGTCGTGTGGGCGGCGTTCGACTCCGGCCACACCCCCGCACCGGTCGACGGGTCCACCAACGGCAGCGGCACCGGTGCCCAAACCTGGACCAAGCAAGTGGTGTGGAACTTCTTCGCGCAGTTCGGAAGCAATTCCTCGCCGTCCGCGACGCCGACCACCACGCCGTCCACCTCGCCCTCGCCCACGCCGAGCAGCACGCCGACCGGCTCGGCCGGCCGGATCGTCGGCAGTGGTTCGGGACGGTGCGTCGACGTGCCCAACGGCTCGCAGACCGGCGGCACCCAGGTGCAGCTCAACGACTGCAACGGCAACACCAGCCAGCAATGGACGCACACCTCCGCAGGTGAGCTGCGGGTGTACGGCAACGACTGCCTGGACGCCAACGGTCAGGGCACCACGAACGGCACCAAGGCCATCATCTGGTCCTGCAACGGCCAGCCCAACCAGCGCTGGAACGTCAACTCCAACGGCACGATCACCGGCGCGCAGTCAGGCCTCTGCCTTGACGCCACCGGCGCCGGTACCGCCAACGGCACGCTGATCGAGCTGTGGAGCTGCAACGGCGGCAGCAACCAGCAGTGGAAGCTCGGTTAGAGCGCCCGCGCGATAACAGGGAACTGACAAGTAACCGACGACGACGCATAGCAGGCAACAGATAACGGCGTTAACCGCGTGCCCCGCGGACGGGTGGTTTCCTCCCGTCGGCGGGGCACGCGGCGCCGTGGACGCCGTGATGCCGCGAGTGCGTCCTGGTCGATGTAGGTCATGCTGGGGCGGGATCGTGACCAGCGGCCGTGCGGATGTCGATGCCGCTGCGGGGGAGCAGTGCCAGTGCCGTCATGGCGTCTCGGGAGCGACCGGGAAGGATCTTGCGTTGCCTCGGTCCGTGGTCCGATCATCGTGTTGTGTTTCATGACTTCTCGAACTGGTTCGGATTGGCTGTCGGCGCTGGGTGCCTACTGGAAGCCTTGACGTTCATCCTGTTGCGACGGAAGGGCAGCAAACAGCCCAGCCGCCGACAGCGGTCCTGGCCGATGTTGGTCTGTCTGGGCGCAATGCTCACCACAGGTAGCGCGGCCCGTATGCGTGGGTGGACCGGGAGCGGCATGGCGGTGGTATTCGCGGTGATGGTGATTGCCGCGGTCGGAGCGCTCATGTTCGCGCTGCGGGCAATGCTCGACCGTCCGGCGGAAGGAAGCTGAGGGCACGCACGTTACGAACCGTACGAGTCGCTGCGCCCGTGTCCCCAGACGGAATGCTGGGATCCCGTCAGACGTCGCCGGCGCCGCACGGCCGGTGGTGGACGGCTGTGCGGCGCCGGGAGTTAGGCGAGCGGTAGAGCGCTAGACCTACGAGACGGTTACCGAGTCAATATTGGCGTCGCCGACCGCAGTGGTGCCGGCGACCCGGATGGTATTGGCGCCTGCCTTCAGCGGCACTGCGATGGACACCGTGGCCCAGGTGCTCCAGTCGGCAGTGGTCGGGAAGTTCAACGTGCCGTGCGAGGTGCCGTTGACCGAGATGGTCGCGGGCCGCGCCGCGGTGGTGCCGTCGGAGTACCGGAAGGTCAGTGTCTTGGTGCCGGCGGTGTCCGCGGTGACGGGGATGTCGACGTATGCGCCGACCGCATTGGCCGGGTTGGCGAAACCGGTACCCGTGAAGCCGGAGTGGTTCGAGTCGAACGTGCCGCCTGCGGACAGGGTGCCGGTCTCCGCCTCGAACAACGTGCCGCCCGGCGGCGGAGTCGTGCCCGCCATGGCCGCGCCGAGGGTGTCGAGGGCCTTTTGGACCAGGGCCTGGGCGTTGGCGTTGAGGTTGGCGTTGGCGCCGTTCACGACCCAGGACGGACCAGAGAACATCACGACCGTCACACCGTTGTCCACGCCGCCCGTCGTGCCGCTACTGGGGATTCCCAGCAGCTGGGCCGCCTTCACGGAGGCCTCGCCCAGTTCGCGCGAGTCGTTGTCCGAGGTGGTCTGGTTGTTCGCGGTCTGAGTGTCGCCGAAGATCGAGCCGATGACCTTGCCGTTGTAGAACATCAGCGCGAACTGCCGGCCCGACAT